>OJJB01000291.1_pt1 | contig 9971 bp, 10 predicted proteins | sample 1596161 | NCBI WGS metagenome assembly OJJB01 (sample SAMEA4350107, study PRJEB24818) | metagenome | biome: human; feature: gut; material: faeces | place: Denmark | collected 2013-09 | reverse complement strand
CCGCTCCGGCTTGCTGAAGCCCTGCGGCGGCCTGCGCGAGGATTTCCCCAGCCCGCTGCCAGTCACCGCCAGCCTGACAGGCTTCAATCTCGTGAAAATCTACGCTGTGCAACAGAATCTGTGCCGAGTGCAGGCCACCCAGACGCTGTTTTACCCCTTCATTAATGAGTCGATAATAAGGAATGGTGGATTCCCAGCTCATACCGCCTAACAGACCGATCGTTTTCATCATTTCCCCTGATTTGTTGTTATCTCTCCAGTGAACCAAAGATGTGATCAACTTTCCACATCTGTTGGCGTGCATTTCTTTTTTTAATTTTCTGATATAGGTTTAATGAAACATTGTTTTAATTACAGGAAGGCCGAATGTTTATTTTTCATAAAGAGACCACCCTTGAAGATCTGGGCAATGGCGTTACCCGACGCATTCTTGCTCACGACGGTAAAATGATGGCGGTTGAGGTGAACTTCGAGCAAGGCGCGATTGGTCCGATGCACAATCATCCGCATGAGCAGCTGACTTACGTTTTGTCTGGGGAGTTTGAATTTACCATCGGCGAAGAAATGCATGTCGTTAGGGCAGGCGATACCCTATATAAACAGCCCAACATTATGCATGGCTGCGTCTGTTTAAAACCGGGAACGCTACTGGATACCTTTACGCCCATGCGCGAAGATTTTCTGCCTGCGTAATTTTATCTGTTCGTAATCTGCCTGGCGGCATAATGTTGTTCCAGAGGGAATGAATATGTCGCCTCCGGTGTATTGCTACATTCACCTTATGTTTAACTGACAAAACCTGCCAAAGGGCAGGGTTTGTCAGTTCTGGAAAGCGGATTAACGCGCCAGCCAGCCGCCGTCTACCGCAACGGTATAGCCGTTGATATAGTCAGATGCGCTGGATGCCAGGAACACAATCGGCCCCATCAGGTCACTCGGCAGACCCCAACGACCCGCCGGGATACGATCGAGAATTTCTGCGCTACGCTGCTCATCAGCGCGCAGCTGTTGAGTGTTGTTTGTCGCCATGTAACCCGGCGCAATTGCGTTGACGTTGATGTTATGTTTGGCCCACTCGTTCGCCATCAGACGGGTGATGCCCATTACGCCGCTTTTAGACGCGGTGTAAGACGGCACGCGGATCCCGCCCTGGAAAGAAAGCATAGAGGCGATGTTGATAATTTTGCCGCCGTTACCCTGAGCGATAAAGTGCTTCGCCGCGGCCTGAGACATAAAGAACACGCTCTTAATGTTCAGGTTCATCACGTCGTCCCAGTCTTTTTCGCTGAAGTCGATCGCATCGTCACGACGGATAAGACCTGCGTTGTTGACCAGAATATCGATATGACCGAATTCTGCCACTGCGCGCTCCAGCAACGCCGGAATGCCGTCAATTTGACGCAGGTCGGCGGTCAGACTTAAAAAACGGCGCCCCAGTGCGGTCACGCGTTCGATAGTTTCCGTCGGTTCAACGATGTTGATCCCCACGATATCGCAGCCCGCTTCAGCCAAACCCAACGCCATACCCTGACCCAGGCCAGTGTCACAACCGGTCACAACGGCGACCTTACCTTCAAGAGAGAATGCATTCAAAATCATTGTAAATCCTTAATTTTTTATAATGCCCGCCGCAGCAGGCACGGCTATCGCCCGCAACTAGCGCAGATCTTTGACCGCTACATGGTCCATATCATCAAAGACCTGGTTTTCGCCGACCATGCCCCAAATGAACGTATAAGCTTTTGTGCCAACGCCGGAGTGAATTGACCAGCTCGGCGAAATCACCGCCTGCTCGTTGTGCATCACAATATGACGCGTTTCCTGAGGCTGCCCCATCATGTGGAAGACGCAGGTATCTTCTTCCATATTGAAATAGAAATAGACTTCCATACGACGTTCATGGGTATGACACGGCATGGTGTTCCACAGGTTACCCGGCGCCAGTTCGGTCAGACCCATGCTCAACTGGCAGGTTTCCAGCACATCCGGCACAAAATATTTGTTGATGGTACGACGGTTACTGGTGAGGTCATCGCCCAGCGTTACTGGCGCAACGTCTGCTGGCGTGACTTTTTTGGTTGGATAAGTCGTGTGGGCCGGCGCGCAGTTGTAGTAAAACTTCGCCGGTTTCGCCGTATCGATGCTGGCGAATACCACTTCTTTGGCCCCTTTCCCGACGTACAGCGCGTCACGATGACCAATTTCATAGCACTGGCCGTCAACGGTAATCGTGCCCGGGCCACCGATGTTAATCACCCCCAGCTCACGACGCTCGAGGAAGTAGGTTACGCCCAGCTGTTTGCCGACTTCGCCACCCACAGAGACGGTTTTGGCTACTGGCATAATGCCGCCAACAATGATGCGGTCAATGTGGCTGTAGACCATGGTGTATTCATCTGCGACAAACACTTCTTCGACCAAAAACTCATTACGCAGCTCCTGAGTGTCCAGGGTTTTCGCATGCGCACTATGGATGCTTTGTCTTACGTCCACATTTACCTCCAGTGATAAATTGACCGTGAATGCTTAAACGAATAGCAAAACGCTGTTCCGTTTTATCTTATGCGCTCATGATATCCCTCCCGGAATGGGTTTTCAATTACAAATAAAACAACGTTTCACTTTTTCTGCATCTTATTATCAAAAGTGTAATTGCGATCACGCTAGCGCATATAAATCGCGGGAATGGTTTCAATAAAATTATTTAAAACAATTAGATAGATAAAAATAAACAAGAGTAGTTCATGAGGGGTAGGGATAAGACATTGAAAATACAGCCAGCCTCACACGCCGTTCACACACCTTTTATAGCAAATTGCGCTGTTAATCACATGAAATGAAACGCCGTTTTGATACGTTGGCAGAGTTTAGAGTGTATGTTTCTGTAACTGGCCTTGCCCTCCTGTTGGAGGGCTTTTTTATAGATGCAGGGGATATACAGCGGGAAAGGCGTTTAAGCAGAGAAAACTACGGGTGGTTAATCTCGTTCGATAGCGAGCGCCACGCCCTGACCACCGCCGATACATAACGTTGCCAGGCCCTTGTGCGCCCGACGCTTCACCATTTCATGCACCAGTGAAACCAGAATACGGCAGCCAGATGCGCCAATCGGATGACCGAGCGCAATGGCTCCGCCGTTCACATTCACCCGCCGTTCATCCCACTCCAGCATTTTTCCAACGGACAATGCCTGTGCGGCAAAGGCTTCGTTGGCCTCGATAAGATCAACATCAGCCAGTTGCCAGCCCACACGCTCAAGGCAACGGCGCGTCGCGTACACCGGCGCAATTCCCATGAGCGCGGGATCGACCCCGACGCTGGCAAAGGCGCGGATGCGGGCCAGCACCGGCAAATTCAGCTCCAGGGCCTTGGCCTCGCTCATCATCATCACCGCAGCGGCGCCATCATTGATGGATGACGCGTTGCCCGCGGTTACTGAACCGAGCCTGTCGAAGGTCGGATCCAGACGCGCCAGCCCTTCTGCGCTGGCATCGGTGCGCGGCTGTTCGTCGGTATCCACCACGAACGATTGCCCATTACGCTGCGTTACCACCGGCACGATTTCATCTTTAAAGCGCCCGGCGTCAATTGCCATCCGCGCCTTGTGCTGCGAATGCAGTGCGTAGGCATCCTGCAGTTCACGGCTGATGCCATATTCCCGCGCCAGATTTTCCGCGGTAACGCCCATATGGTAATCGTTGAAAGCGTCCCACAGGCCGTCATGCACCAGGCTGTCGACCAGTTGACTGTTGCCCAACTGTGCGCCGGTACGGCTATCAGTAAGGACATGCGGCGCACGGCTCATATTCTCTTGTCCGCCCGCAATCACAATGTCGGCTTCGCCGCACTGGATAGCCTGGGTCGCCAGATGCAGCGCTTTCAGACCCGAGCCGCAGACATCGTTAATGGTGATGGCGGAGACGGTATTGGGTAGCCCACCATTGATGGCGGACTGACGCGCCGGGTTTTGCCCGGCACCTGCGGTAAGCACCTGTCCGAGGATCACTTCATCCACAGCGTGAACGTCCACGCCCGTGCGCTCCAGTAACGCCCTGACTACCATGCTACCTAATTCAACGGCAGAGTGGCGCGCCAGCGTCCCCTGGAAGCAGCCGATCGGTGTCCGTAACGCCCCGACTATCACAACCTCTTTCATCACCACCTCAGCGCAAAATAACACCGCAATAGTAGATGATTGTTAAAAAGAGTTATCAAGGTTGTTTAAAAACGGTGATTTTTATCACAAAGGAAATTCGTATCATTTATTGGTCATCTGAACGCCACTCTGCTGTAAATGGTCGCGCAGCCAACTTCCCGCCACGCCAGGCGGTGATTTCTTATTCCACAGCAGATCGATAGAGATAGCCTTTGGCCAGCCAGGCAGCATCAATTGAACCAGCGGTTTTTCTGCCGCAAACTCCTCCACCAGCGCACAAGGGAGCGCGCACCAGCCGAATCCCTGCACCGCCATACTCAGCAGCAACAAATAGTTAGGCGCCGACCAGACGGGGCCGCGCGCCACGTTAGTGCCGCTCTCCAGATAGGTATTCAGCCGCAGCTCTCGCCAGGTATGTAGCTGTTCCCACTGCATTTTTTCTTGAGTCGCCAGTGGATGTGATGCCGCAACGTATAATCCCATCCAGGTTTGCATCGGCAGACGCGTGACGCCCATGTCGGTCGGGTAATCCTCCCGCGCTTCGATCAACCCAACCTGAGCACGTCCTTTTTGCAGCAGATCGATAACGTCTTCATCTTCGCCAATCAGACATTCAAACTCGGTATGGGGAAACTTGTGGTCAAACTGCACCATCAATTCTTCCAGCACATCCGGATGCAGCGTGTCAGACAACACGAAGGTCAGACGCGCTTCCGTTTCACCCGACAGCGAAATCGCTGCCTCATCAAGACGTTCGCTGGCCGTCAAAATTGCCTGCACATAGCCCAGCACCCGCTTACCTTCTTCGGTTAGCGTCGGCTGACGTGATGAGCGGTCAAACAGCGCAAAACCGAGATCGGCTTCCAGATGCGCAATGGCCGTGCTGATGGTGGACTGACTTTTACGCAGCCGCCGGGCCGCAGCAGAAAATGAGCCGCAGGAAATGGTCTCCACAAATGCCGTTAACGCTTCAGGAGAGTAACGCATGAACTATCTACTTTATCGATGGATACTATCTTTTAGATATCACATAAAACGATAAAATTGCCACCATTCCGTTATCCGGGCATCAAAGAAGGTTTTAGATTATGCAACACGATACAGTCCAACGCCGCTCGTTACTGGAGCGAATTTTTCATGCCGTCTGCTTTGAAGGCATTGCCACCGCGATCCTCGCACCAACCACCGCATGGTTGATGCAGCGCTCGGTGCTGGAAATGGGCGGACTGACCATTCTTCTCGCCACGACGGCGATGATCTGGAATATCATTTATAACGCCCTGTTTGACCGACTGTGGCCGTCGCACCTGGTAAAACGTACGGCTAAAGTGCGGGCATTCCACGCCTTAGGCTTCGAGAGCGGTTTTATTGTCATCGGGGTGAGCATCGTGGCGTATGTGCTGAACGTCAGCCTGCTCCAGGCATTCACGCTGGAAATAGGTTTCTTCCTGTTCTTCCTGCCATACACCATGTTCTATAACTGGGCTTATGACACTTTACGCGAGCGCGTTATGAAGCGTCGCCAGCAGCGCGTTACTGCCTGATAATTCAAACAATAGCCGGAATCTTCTCGGTTCCGGCTTTTGATCCATTCACTCGCCCGCTTGTTGACACCTCCCCCAGCCCCTGCCATTTGTGGTAAATTGCGCTTCTTTTTGTTTATTTTATAGTTGATACGTTCAAATAATGTCGAAATTTTGGTCAAAAGAAGATACTCTCTGGAGCTTCGCACTATATGGGACTGCCGTCGGCGCAGGAACCCTCTTCCTCCCCATACAGCTGGGTTCTGCAGGCGCAGTGGTACTGTTTATCACCGCACTCGTCGCCTGGCCTTTAACCTACTGGCCGCACAAGGCGCTGTGCCAGTTTATCCTGTCCTCAAAAACCTCGGCAGGTGAAGGGATCACTGGTGCAGTTACGCACTACTACGGCAAAAAGATAGGCAGCCTGATCACGACCCTCTATTTTATTGCCTTCTTTGTGGTGGTGCTGATCTACGCCGTGGCGATAACCAATTCACTCACTGAACAACTGGCAAAACATATCGCCATCGATCTGCGTGTTCGCATGCTGGTCAGTCTTGGCGTGGTGCTGGTGCTGAACCTGATTTTTCTGATGGGCCGACAAGCAACCATTCGGGTAATGGGCTTTCTGGTGTTCCCGCTCATCGCGTACTTTTTGTTCCTTTCGCTCTACCTGACCGGAAGCTGGCAGCCAACGCTACTCACCGGCCAGATGTCTTTCGATCAGCACACACTTCATCAGGTTTGGATATCTATTCCCGTGATGGTTTTCGCTTTTAGCCATACGCCAATTATCTCGACGTTCGCCATCGACCGACGTGAGAAATACGGCGAGCAGGCCATGGGTAAATGCAAAAAAATCATGAAGGTAGCCTACGTCATCATCTGCCTGAGCGTGCTGTTTTTCGTCTTCAGCTGTTTGCTTTCAATTCCGACAAACTATATCGAGGACGCGAAAAATGAAGGGGTGACCATTCTGTCAGCGCTATCGATGATGCCAAACGCACCAGCATGGCTGTCGATTTCTGGGATCATTGTCGCCGTCGTGGCGATGTCAAAATCGTTCCTCGGCACCTACTTTGGCGTGATTGAAGGGGCAACCGAGGTGGTAAAAACATCGTTGCATCAGGTGGGAGTGAAGAAAAGCCGGGCCTTTAACCGCGCCCTGTCCATTATGCTGGTTTCGACCATTACGTTTATCATTTGCTGCATTAACCCTAATGCAATTTCAATGATTTACGCGATTAGCGGGCCGCTGATTGCCATGATTCTGTTTATCATGCCGACATTATCTACCTATCTGATCCCGGCGCTAAAGCCGTACCGTTCAGTGGGTAATCTGATCACCCTGATTGTCGGTCTGCTGTGCGTATCTGTGATGTTTTTTGGCTAGAACGTGTTTTTAACGGCTCATTCATCTGTATGTGGATGAGCCGTTAAACTGACTTATTTGATGTACGAATCGAGTACCTTCAAAACCACATCCAAATCTTCTTCGCGCTTAATTTCATCGCCCTGATGCACAATGTGCTCGGTCAGATGACCTTTAATCACCTCGCGCATTAACCCGTTTACCGCACCGCGGATCGCCGCTATTTGCTGCAATACCGCCGCGCATTCATGCGGTTCATCCAGCATGGTTTTCAACGCCGCTACCTGCCCCTGAATCTTACTGGTTCGGGCTTTCAGCTTTTGTTTGTCGCGGATCGTATGTGACATAGCAATACCTTTTCAACGTCTGGCTGGAGCGACAATACCATCGTCATTCTACTGGGGGGTAGTATTTAATACTGGGGGGAGTAGAATCTGGCAAAATTAAACAACGAAGAATCATTCTCATGGGTGAGTTTTCTACGCTTCTTCAGCAAGGCAACGCCTGGTTTTTCATTCCCAGCGCGATTCTATTAGGAGTGTTACACGGTCTGGAACCGGGGCATTCCAAGACGATGATGGCGGCCTTTATTATTGCCATTAAGGGGACCATCAAACAGGCGGTGATGCTGGGGCTGGCGGCAACGCTGTCGCATACCGCAGTGGTATGGCTGATTGCGCTCGGCGGGATGTATATCAGCAAAGCGTTTACTGCCCAGACCGTTGAGCCCTGGCTGCAGTTTGTCTCGGCGATTATTATTCTCGGGACCGCATTCTGGATGTTCTGGCGAACCTGGCAGGGAGAACAGAACTGGCTGACCCAGACGCATCATGACCACGATCATGAGCATCACCATGATCATGATGACCATCACCACCATCATAACCACGGTGAAGCTCACCATCATCATCACGAACATGATCATCACCATAGCGCCCTGGCCGGACTGAGCGAAGATTCAAAAGCGTATCAGGACGCCCACGAGCGGGCACATGCTAACGATATTCAGCGCCGCTTTGCAGGCAAAGAGGTCACCAACGGCCAAATATTATTGTTTGGTCTGACCGGCGGGTTGATCCCCTGCCCTGCCGCCATTACGGTACTGCTGATTTGCATCCAGCTCAAAGCCTTCACGCTGGGTGCCACTATGGTGCTGTGCTTCAGCCTCGGGCTGGCGCTAACGCTGGTAACGGTGGGCGTGGGAGCGGCAATCAGCGTGCAGCAGGCGGCCAAACGCTGGAACGGATTTAACACACTGGCACGCAAAGCCCCCTATTTTTCCAGCGCGCTTATCGCGATGGTCGGCTTATATATGGGGATTCACGGCTATATGGGGATCGTCGGTTAACGAACAGAGAGCGCAGCAGCGATTGCCGCTGCGCATCAAACCAGGCTAGCTTGCGACGTTCCCCCACACCAGTTGGCCTTTATGGAAGGTCGCGGTGCGTGGGGAGATTCGCGCGACCGCTTCCGCTGAGCAGGAGGCATCCACCAGTACAAAGCTGGCTTCATCCTGCGCCTTCGGCCAGACGCGCTCACCTTTATCGTTAAGCGGCAGCACATCGCCGGTGGCGAGGAACAGCGCCCGCGACAGGTTGAGTTCATTGGGACGAATATAGAGCTGCGCGTACAGATTCGCCTTCTCCAGCATGTCTCCAAGCCCGTACGGCGACCAATGGTCAATCACACTGTCGGTCCCGGTAATCACTTCCACGCCTTTGTCACGCAGCTGCTTGAGCGGCATATGCAAGGTACCGATCGGCACCGTCGAGGCAATGGTAATCTGCTGCGCCGCCATGCGGCTCGCCAGCGCATCCACCTGCTGTTCGTTCAGCGTCGCCAGCGCAAATGCGTGGCTGATGGTCAGTTTGCCCTTCAACTGCGGCGTTTTCTCCACCGTTTCCACCATGTAATTCACCGCCGCAACGCCCGCCGGGCTGGTTTCATGCAGATGGATATCCACGCCTTTATCGTAATCCAGCGCAATCTGGAACATGGTGTCGAGGGATTTTTCCATCGCCCCGTCCACGCTGGTTGGGTCCAGACCGCCGACGTAATGCGCCCCCGCTTGCATTGCTTCACGCATCAACGGTTCAGACTTCGATAACAGCAGGCCATGCTGCGGAAACGCCACGATTTCACAGGCAAAACCCGGCTGGCGACGCGCCAGCACCGCCTGCAGATTTTCCAGGTTTTTCAGCCCGGAAACCGGTTCGATATTGCAGTGGCTGCGGGCGATCGAGGTGCCCTTTGATTGCAGCAGATCGATGAGCTTTTCCGCGCGCTCCTGCGTGTAAGGCTGGAGTTCAGGCAGCAGTTTTTGCTCAAGTCGGATCATATCCTGAATGGTGGTGCCAGCCGGGCGATTCAGCGAACGCCAGGGACCGCCGTAAAAGGTTTTATCCAGATGGATGTGCATGTCGCGCATGGCGGGCAGCATCAGCTTTCCACCCGCATCGTAGTGCGGCAGCGTCGCATCCGGATGCTGCTTATTCTCACGCAGGGCAACAATTTTCCCGTCCTGAATTTCAACGGTTTGCAGCGCGGTACGGGTATGCACCACCACCGAGTTTTCGTAATCAAACCCCGCTTCCAGCAGGACGTTATCCAGGTAATAGTGCTTATCGTTAATCGTCATTGTGCTCTTCGCCCCGCAGGTGTTCCCGACAGGATTAGCAGCATACGCGACTGGAGCCACTGCGCCAAACAGCGCGGCAGCGGTCACCATTTTTCCGCTCTGACTTAAAAATTCACGGCGGCTGTTACTTTCCTTCATTCACATTTCCTCTCAGGAATGGACAATATGGGTGCCCGTTTCGCCGCGTAGCGCCGCAGGCAGGCATTCCGGCGTGGGGATGTCCCCCCGCTTACCGCCCCGCCCCAGGAACCCCCGACGGTCAACGCTTTTGGGTACGTCTCC
>OJJB01000289.1_pt1 | contig 10004 bp, 10 predicted proteins | sample 1596161 | NCBI WGS metagenome assembly OJJB01 (sample SAMEA4350107, study PRJEB24818) | metagenome | biome: human; feature: gut; material: faeces | place: Denmark | collected 2013-09 | reverse complement strand
CTATCATACTTTCTTCATGAAATATGGGTATCTATCATACTTATTCTTTTAATTATAAGTGGTTTATAAAAATGAATGAGAGTATGATACTAGTTTTTTACTCATAGAGAAGATGTTTTTTTCTAATCTCTTTGTAATCCTGTAACTCCTTTTGCCAACTATTCCGGATAGCCTCTTCCGATTCTCCTTTGAGGATAGCCTTGCGTACGCTGTCAGTTCCCATCAGCAAATCAAACCATCGGGCACGGGAGAAGAAGGCTGCGCTTTCACCGGATAAGCGATAAAAGTTCAAGAAGTAGCGGAGTGTAAATCCGTTCACATCGGTTACATTCCGGAGGTCTTCCCCATAGCAGGTGATACCTTTGTGCATCGGGTTTTTGTCAAAACCGGGTAAGGAGCGGGGAGTAAAAGTGAAACTTCCGTATTTCTTATTAGGTGTGCCTAATACTTGGAAAGGAAAAGTTGTTCCCCGTCCCACGCTGACGCGGGTAGCTTCAAAAGGACAGAGTGAAGCATACAATCGGATAGACTGATCGTTCGGGAGGTTGGGCGACGGTTTGATGGGGAGTGAATAAGGCTCTCCATGTTTCCACCCGGTCATTGGAATTACCTTTAATGAACAAGGATTTTTCTTGTTGGCAATCCATCCTTCCCCGTTTATCATCTGTGCCAGTTCGCCGATAGTACATCCGTGAAGTACAGGAATGGGAAGCATGCCGACAAAGCTCCGGTAAGCAGGTTTGAGTATCGGACCATCCACATAGTCGCACGGATTGGGGCGATCCAGTACAATCATTTCTTTCTTGTTCTCTGCACAAGCATCCATCACATAATACATCGTGCTTATATAGGTATAAAAGCGTGCCCCTACATCCTGAATGTCGAATAAGATCACGTCAACATCTTTTAGTTGGGTGGCAGACGGCTTTTTGTTATCACCATAAAGCGATACGATAGGAATACTGGTGCGGGAATCTTTTCCGTCTTTCACCGTTTCACCTGCATCCGCGTTACCGCGGAAACCATGTTCGGGGGCAAATGCTTTGACTACCCGGACGTCTCTCCTTAATAAGGTATCGAGAAGATGAACCCGCTTTGCTCCCACGACAGAAGTGTGGTTGACTACCATTCCGATGCGTTTTCCTTTCAGCAACGGCATATATTGATCCATTTGTTCTGCTCCCGTGACAATTTGACTGCTTACACGCATTGGTGACAACATAATGAATAGAAATATAAGAATGAAGGAAGCTCGAGTTTGCATATCGGTAATTTTTTTTGTAATATTGCACAAAAATATTAATTTCTCATCAAGAGAGCAAAAAATAAAGCACATGAATCCATACGAAATCATTGATAAATATTATCCGGAAAATACGCAGCAGAGACAAATCTTAGTAATTCATAGTCTGGCGGTGTCCGGAAAGGCAATGAAAATGCTGGATGCTCATCCCGAATTGCGTTTAAACCGGAGTTTTGTGAAAGAAGCTGCTCTGTTGCATGATATTGGAATTTTTCAGACCGATGCTCCCACCATTCAGTGCTTTGGCACTCATCCTTATATCGCCCACGGATATTTGGGAGCTGAAATCTTGCGGGCGGAAGGTTTCCCCCAACACGCATTGGTGTGCGAACGCCATACGGGAGCCGGACTCTCGTTGGAAGATATCATTGCCCAGCAGCTCCCCGTTCCTCATCGTGAGATGCTGCCCATTACCCTGGAAGAGCAATTGATTTGCTTTGCGGATAAATTCTTTTCTAAAACCCATCTGGATGAAGAGAAAACTGTGGAAAAAGCGCGGCAAAGTATTGCAAAATATGGTGAAGAAGGCCTAAGCCGTTTTGACAGATGGTGCTCTCTCTTTTTATAGCACTAAAAAATAATTAAATAACGAAGATTCTAACTCATAATTGGTGAAGTTTATGTACTTTTGCCACTTCAAGCGTAAACTATTAGTTAATGGCGCCATTGAAAGCAAAAATACTTATATCATTCATACTGCTGATTGTCTTACTGATGCTTCCCGATGAGGCTACGTCTCAGCGTCGAAGAAGAGGAATGATTGCCTCCAATACCGCACAAACGGATTCCCTTCAGGGAAATGATTCGTTGAAAGCAGATACGGTAACGGTACGCATTGATTCCATCGCACCGGTAAAGAAGAAACAACCACTCGATGCACCGGTTGTTTATGAATCCAACGACTCCACTGTCTTTACTTTGGGAGGAGCCGCTACACTTTATGGTAGCGGAAAAGTGAATTATCAGAACATCGAACTGGCTGCGGAAGTTATTTCGATGAATCTGGATAGTAGTACTGTGCATGCTTATGGTATCAAGGATACTACCGGAGTGGAAAAAGGTAAACCGGTATTTAAAGAAGGTGAAACCTCGTATGATACGGAAACAATCCGATATAACTTCAAAACCAAGAAAGCGGGAATTACTGATATCGTCACCCAGCAGGGAGAAGGATATGTGACCGGAAGCAAGGCGAAGAAAGGGGCCAATGATGAAATTTTCATGGAGCATGGGCGTTATACAACCTGCGATCATCACGATCATCCCCACTTCTATATGCAGCTGACGAGAGCTAAGGTGCGCCCTAAAAAGAATGTAGTGACAGGACCTGCCTATCTGGTTGTGGAAGATGTGCCTCTGCCGTTGGCTGTGCCGTTCTTCTTCTTCCCATTCTCCAGCAGTTACTCTTCCGGTTTCATTATGCCGACTTATATGGATGACTCCAGTCGTGGTTTCGGTTTGGCAGAAGGAGGATATTACTTTGCCATGAGTGATATCATGGACTTGAAAATAACGGGAGATATCTTCACGAAAGGTTCATGGAGATTGTCTGGATTGACAAACTATAATAAACGCTATAAATATTCCGGTACGCTGCAAGCGGACTATCAGGTCACCAAGACTGGAGATAAAGGGATGCCGGACTATACAGTTGCTAAGGACTTTAAGGTGGTATGGAACCATCGACAGGATGCTAAAGCCAGTCCGAACACTACATTCTCTGCCAGTGTGAACTTCTCGACCAGTAGTTATGAACGTTCTAATATCAACAACCTTTATAATTCGCAGTTGTTGACTCAAAATACCAAAACATCAAGTATTAGTTATTCTCGTAGTTTTCCCGATATCGGTCTGACCTTATCCGGAACTACCAATATCGCACAGACAATGCGTGACTCTTCTATTGCGGTCACTTTGCCTGACTTGAATATTACGTTGAGCCGTCTGTTTCCGTTCAAGCGCAAGAAAGCGGCAGGAGCCGAACGTTGGTACGAGAAGATTTCCATTGGTTATACGGGACGTCTGACAAACAGTATCCGTACTAAAGATGACCATTTGTTCAAAGCCGGACTAAGCTCATGGGAGAATGCGATGAACCATAACATTCCTATCAGTGCTACTTTTACGCTGTTCAAATATTTGCAGGTCAATCCTTCTGTGAATTATACAGAACGATGGTACACCCGTAAAATCAATCAGCATTATAACGAAGATACTCACAGGCTGGAATCATTGCCGGGCGATTCTCTTAACGGCTTTTATCGTGTATCCAATTACTCGGCTAGTTTGGCTCTAAGTACGAAATTGTATGGTATGTATAAACCGATCTTTGCGAAGAAGAAGGAGATACAGATTCGTCACGTATTCACACCGCAGGTGAGTTTGAGTGGTGCTCCGGGATTTGGCAAGTACTGGGAAGAATATACCGATTATAATGGTAATACACAATATTATTCTCCTTTTACCAATCAGCCTTATGGCGTGCCTTCTCGTGAGGGGTCGGGAACGGTTAGTTTCTCGATAGCTAATAACTTGGAGATGAAGTATTATGACGCAAAGAATGATACAGTCAAGAAAGTTAGCCTTATTGATGATTTGAGTGCCAATATGTCCTATAATATGGCGGCAAAGGAAAGACCGTGGAGTGACTTAAGTATGAACCTCCGTCTGAAACTGACCAAGAATTATACTTTCAATATGAATGCCCAATTCGCTACGTATGCTTATACATTCGATAAAAGCGGTAATGTAGTGACCAGTAACCGTACAGAATGGTCGTATGGTCGTTTTGGGCGTTTCCAAGGATATGGTTCTTCTTTCAACTATACCTTTAATAATGACACACGGAAGAAATGGTTCGGTCCGAAAGAGGAGGATGAAAAAGGAAAAGATAAGAAGTCGGAGGATAGTGACGATGAAGAATCTGACGGAACGGAAGGAGATGGTACTACACCTAAGAAAGTAGAGAAAGCACAGGCAGACCCGGATGGTTATCAGGTGTTTAAGATGCCTTGGTCGTTAAGCCTTAGCTATTCGTTTAATATCCGTGAAGATAGGTCTAAGCCTATTAACCGTTATTCCATGCGATATCCTTATACGTATACGCATAACATCAATGCAAACGGAAATATAAAGATTTCTAATAACTGGTCGCTCTCGTTCAACTCGGGCTATGATTTTCAGGCAAAAGAGATTACGCAGACTTCTTGTACAATCTCCCGTGACTTGCACTGTTTCAACCTGTCCGCCAGTCTTTCTCCTTTCGGACGCTGGAAATATTACAATGTTACCATCCGTGCGAATGCAAGCATCCTGCAAGACTTGAAGTATGAGCAGAGAAGCCAAACGCAAAGTAACATTCAGTGGTACTAGGATAAGTTGAGAGTGGAGAGTTGAGAGTGGAAATTCGGACGTGTAATTGTTTTGCTACAATATAGAAAAGAAAAATGGCTGCGCTATCATTCGACGAATAGTGCAGCCATTTTTTTTACTCTTTACTCTTTATTCTTAACTCTCAACTCTCCATTCTCAACTTCTCCAACTACCATGCGATTTCTGTTTTTCCATGGGTTTTCAGGTAGTCGTTTGTACGGCTGAAATGTTTGTTTCCGAAGAAGCCGTTGTAAGCAGAAAGAGGAGAGGGATGGGCGGAAGTGAGTACCAAGTGTTTGTTGCGGTCGATAAACGCTCCTTTCTTTTGAGCGTATGATCCCCACAGGATAAATACCAGGTTTTCTTTTTCTTCTGCCAGGGCACGGATTGCAGCATCAGTAAATGTTTCCCAGCCACGGTTCTGGTGTGAACCAGCTTGGTGAGCACGTACGGTCAGCGTAGCGTTGAGCAACAATACTCCCTGTTCTGCCCAGCGAGTCAGATTTCCCGTAGCAGGGGCATCTGTGCCGATGTCGGCTTTGATTTCTTTGAATATATTCACTAATGAAGGGGGAAAAGGCACTCCGTCGTTTACAGAGAAACAGAGACCATGCGCTTGTCCCGGTCCATGGTAAGGATCTTGTCCTATAATTACAACTTTCACTTTGTCGAAAGGACAAAGGTTGAAAGCATTGAAGATCAGTTTTCCCGGAGGGAAGATCTGATACTGGCTATATTCGCTTTTGACGAAATCGGTCAGTGTGCGAAAGTAGTCTTTTTCGAATTCGGGTTCTAAATGTGCTTTCCAGCTTTCTTCAATTTGTACATTCATAGTTTGTTATATAAGGTGTATTTCAAGTTCTTCACATTCCTTGCGCATATCTTCGGGCCAGATGCTGGCTTGTATTTCTCCGATGTGAGCTTTGCGAAGGTAGAACATACACAAGCGGGATTGTCCGATACCTCCTCCGATAGACAGGGGAAGGGTGTCATTCATCAATCGCTTGTGGAAATAAAGTTCCAGTCTTTTTTCTTCTTTTTCTTCTTTTAACTGACGTTGCAAGGCTTCTTTGTCTACACGGATTCCCATCGATGATAATTCGATGGAGCGTTGCAGTACATCATCCCAAAGTAAAAGGTCACCGTTCAGTCCCGGCAGGTTGTTCAGGCCGGTGGATGTGTAGTCATCATAGTCCGGTGCACGTCCGTCGTGCTTCTTGCCATCACCAAGTTGACAGCCTATTCCTATGATAAACACAGCTCCATATTTCTGACAGATGGCATGTTCGCGACATTTAGGTTCCAGGTTCGGATAAAGCTGGCGCAATTCCTCTGAATGAATGAAATGTAGCTTTTGTGGCAGGCAAGGTTTGATTTGCGGATACATTTCATATACCATATATTCTGTACGGATCATAGCCGCATAAATACGGTTGACGATTTCCTTTAGGAAGTTCACAGTCCGGTCTTCATTGGTGATAACACGTTCCCAGTCCCACTGGTCTACGTAGAGAGAATGCAGATTGCCCAGTTCTTCGTCTGACCGAATAGCATTCATATCCGTATAAATACCATATCCCGGTTCGATGTGATAGTCAGCTAAGGTCAACCTTTTCCATTTAGCCAATGAATGAACCACTTCGGCTTGCGCATCGCCCAGATCTTTGATTGGGAAAGAAACAGGTCGTTCTATTCCATTCAAATCATCATTGATACCCATTCCTTTCAATACGAAAAGAGGGGCAGTCACACGTCTAAGGCGTAGTTCGGATGACAAGTTTAATTGGAAGAACTCTTTTATTTGCTTGATTCCCAGCTCGGTCTGTTTGAGGTCGAGTAGCGGCTTATAGTTCTTAGGTTTTATCAAGTAACTCATAGGTTTGTTAAATGTTAATTGTCGGCAAAGATAGGAATAAAATTGATATATGTAATGGATATTCTCTAAAAGATTGTCAATTTGATAAAGTAAATGCTCTAAAGCATTTCAAAATAACAGTCTTCTAATATAGGGAAGTACCTTAAGAACTATAAAAAAAGGAGAATCATTAGGAAGATGAGAAGATTTTTTATACTTTTGTCCTCGCATTTAGAAAGAATGGCCCCGTAGCTTAGTGAATAGAGCGTCAGATTCCGGTTCGTCCACCACCTATGGGAACAAAATTTTAAGAAAATTTTATATTAACATACTACTCTAGCCAGTGTAATTAGCATAAGCACCTGTAGTTCAATGGATAGAATACAAGATTCCGGTTCTTGAGATGAGGGTTCGATTCCCTCCGGGTGTACTTTAAGCCACGCTTTTAACATAGCGTGGCTTTATTATTACTGCACTTTACCAATGAAAATTTATATATTTGCGGTGGAATGTTCTACTATTGTTCCACAACTTAAATAAAATACTATGGCAACTTTTAAGGCAGAGGTGTATAAACATCAAAAACGTTCTGACGGAACTTGGAATGTGAAAATTAGAGTGACGCATAACCGGCAGAAAAAATATCTGTCTACTCCTATCTATGTAAAGCAGGACGATATCACCCGTTCCTCTTTTAAACTTAAAAAGAACATAACGGATAAAACGGACAAGATGATAGAAGAGTATGAAGCGATTTGTACCGAACTTGGTTTGAAGTTGAAGAGTATGCCTATTTACGATTTGATTAAAGAGCTGGAAAATGGAGTAAAACCAAAAGTAGAGAACATTGATTTTATAGCTTTTGCTGTCCGGAAAATAAAGGAGATGGAAGAGGACGGGCATGGTGGTTCTGCCAGAAGCTATAAAACGACTATTGAAAGTTTGAAGCGATTTATCAAAAGAGATACTTTAGCTATTTCAGAAATAACTTCTGTTTTTATGGAAGATTACGAGAAATGGCTGAAAGATAGAAAGCCGTTGAGTAATCGTGTACTTGGTGATCGGGCACTATCTTTATATCCTGGTTATATTCGCGCATTACATAATTTGGCAAAAAAAGAATATAATGATGAGGAAATGGGGATCATCCGGATTCCCTGGTCCCCATTCCAAAAGTACCATGTGAAGAAACCTACTCCTGCTAAGAAAAGAAATCTTTCGGCAGAAATGATAAGGAAGATACTAACTCTTCCAGATCAACCTTCTACGAATATTGGATGTACACGTGTAAACTTAGCGCGAGATGTATTTGCTTTATCTTTTTATCTTATCGGAATGAATACTGTCGATTTATATAATTGTGATTGTATAGCTGATGGTCGTATTACTTATCAGAGAACTAAGACAAGGGGGCGTCGAAGTGATAAAGCGGAGATTAGTGTTAAGATTGAACCAGAGGTTATGCCACTGATTGAAAAGTACATGGATAAAACGAAGCATAGGGTATTTAGGTTCTATCGTATGTATGTATCGAAAGATTGTTTAAATACTGCGGTTAATAAGGGGTTAAAAAAGATTGGTGGGATTCTAGGTATTGACGATCTGGAATTCTACGCTGCGCGCCATTCGTGGGCGACCATTGCCCGGAATGATTTGCGGATAAATAAATATGTTGTTCATGAAGCATTGAATCATGTAGATGATGCAATGAAAGTAACAGACATGTATTTAGAAAAGGATTATTCGCAGAATGACGATGCTAACCGCCGTGTTATAACCTATGTGCTTACAGGTGACAATGGTGTAAAAAAGAGGAAAAAATGAGGATGTTATCTGATTTCTCTCCAATAATCGAGTATTAATGATTTGTTATAAGTGTCAGACTCATTGTAATTTTGAATTATAAATTCTTTAGGGATAATGATGCCAAAATATTCTTTGGGCAAATATTCCGGTGAAATTACTTTGTTGAGAGTATAGTCCAATACAGTCTCATTTTCAAGATTGAATCCGTGTATAAGATAATGATCTGGTAAGAGTTTCTGATTAAAAGGATAAAGGATAAAACCTTCTGCGTAAGTTTTATTATACTTGTTTGTTATATACTGGGAATTGCCGAAGCATCGGTTTATTTTAATGTTCTTGTCGTATATTTGTTCAAATGTAAATACCTTCTCTATGAATGTATAAACATTTGCATTTTCTAAAAACCATTCCATAAATTTATCTTCTTCTCCTAGAGCGAAATTATGCATTTCTTTATCCCATGGGTCCTTATATTGGTTTATGTCTATTTTTTTGTTGCTGTCTATTTTTGTCATAATATTATTTTTTGAACATGTCTCCTTTACCAGTCATTAACCACTCTGCAGAAATTTTGAAATCCTTAATAAGACCTAACAGCCAAGAAACTTGGAAGAATCCCAGAGAGTGATTCTTTGATTGGGCATCGAAATTGCGACGATCAATGTTGTATAGCCTGCAGTAAGTAGCTTTTCCACGTATCTGTTTGGCTGATACGAGAAAATCTATTGTTTGAAAGAATCTTGCAATTATGGATAAGGTTTCTTCTGTATATGCTCTTGGTTTACTCATCTTCTTTTTTGTTTTCTTCCTTTTTCGGTTTGTTATCTACTTGTAATACACTCTTTGCGTTAAGTGGAGATATGACAGAGCGTCCGAGCTGACTTTCTAACTGTTCCCGGGCTACTTTTGCTACTTTCCCTCCCTCGTGTGCCACTTGTGCATTTTCTACAAATCCGGATGGATTTTTTTCTCTGGATAAATCGGTGGTAGCAGTCTCGGCAAGCATGTTTAGGATTAGTTCGGTATTCGTCATGTTATCGCGGAGATTTTCTTTCGTTAATCCCTTGAACTTCTTATATCCTTTTGCGGACTTTTCAGCCCATGTCTGATATATAATATCGGTGAGTGCAGCAAATTGAACACCTTCCTGCATCCCGTTTCTTCTCCATTCGTCCGTGAGTTCCTTGCGTACCTCAATACTCTTCAAACGTTGGTTTATCCAATTATCGGAATATCCCAATGCCTTATACTCCATCATGGCGCGATCAATCGTTAGCTCCGGGTCCTGCATTTCATCCAGACGATCTTTGGCTACTTGTGCCATCCAGAGCTTGAAAGGCTCGGCCTTGGGAGAAGGAATAGACTGGATGAGGCGAAATAGCTGTTCTGTTGTTGCTACGTCGGTCTTATATAGTTTTCCATCGGAAGAAGGCAATTTCAGTTGTACGATATTAGCGTACAACTGACTTCCTTCCTTAGATAATTTGCGTTTTAGGTCACTCCAATATCTGCGAGGATTGTCGCTGTCGGTAAGGACTGCAACAACGTCCACGATAGAGAAAAACCATTCTTCTTTCTTATCGTCCCATACAGCACGAATGTTCTTATCTTCGAATATTTTGATAGCATCCTTTTTAGTCATGGTGCACTATTTGTTTGATGAGATTG
>OJJB01000285.1_pt1 | contig 10060 bp, 5 predicted proteins | sample 1596161 | NCBI WGS metagenome assembly OJJB01 (sample SAMEA4350107, study PRJEB24818) | metagenome | biome: human; feature: gut; material: faeces | place: Denmark | collected 2013-09 | reverse complement strand
TACCCACGGCGCGCTGTTTGTCGGGTTGTTAATCGGTACGGTGTTACTGGTTGGCGCTCTCACCTTTGTTCCTGCCCTGGCGCTTGGCCCGGTCGCAGAATACCTGTCATTACACTGAGTGATGCGGAGCACATTACTATGAGTCGCAAGCAACTGGCGCTGTTCGAACCCTCTCTGGTCGCACAGGCGCTGATGGACGCCGTGAAAAAATTAAGCCCACATACCCAGTGGCGTAACCCGGTGATGTTTATCGTCTGGCTGGGCAGTTTGTTAACAACCCTGTTAACGGTGGCGATGGCAACAGGTCATATGCAGGGCAGCCCGTGGTTTACCGGCGCGATAAGTCTGTGGCTGTGGATTACCGTTCTGTTCGCCAACTTCGCTGAGGCGCTGGCAGAAGGTCGCAGTAAAGCTCAGGCTAACAGCCTAAAGGGAGTCAAAAAAACCGCCTTTGCCCGTAAACTTCGCGAACCCAAATACGGCGCGGCAATGGATCACGTTCCTGCCGATGATTTACGGAAAGGGGATATCGTGCTGGTGGAAGCTGGCGATATTATCCCGTGTGACGGCGAGGTCATTGAAGGTGGCGCATCAGTAGATGAAAGTGCCATTACCGGTGAATCCGCGCCTGTGATTCGTGAATCCGGTGGCGATTTCGCCTCCGTCACCGGCGGGACCCGCATCCTCTCCGACTGGCTGGTTATCGAATGCAGCGTAAACCCCGGTGAAACGTTCCTCGACCGGATGATCGCCATGGTTGAAGGCGCGCAGCGGCGTAAAACGCCCAATGAAATCGCCCTGACGATCCTGCTGATTGCCCTGACCATTATCTTTTTGCTGGCGACCGCCACGCTATGGCCGTTTTCCGCCTGGGGTGGTAGTGCGGTCAGCATCACAGTGCTGGTTGCCTTGCTTGTGTGTTTGATCCCTACAACGATAGGCGGACTGCTCTCAGCGATTGGCGTCGCCGGAATGAGCCGGATGCTGGGCGCGAATGTCATCGCTACCAGCGGACGTGCAGTAGAGGCGGCAGGTGACGTAGACGTACTGCTGCTGGATAAAACAGGCACCATTACGCTGGGTAACCGTCAGGCTTCGGATTTTCTGCCCGCCCACGGCGTGGACGAAAAAACGCTGGCCGACGCCGCACAGCTTTCATCGCTGGCCGATGAAACGCCGGAAGGCCGCAGCATCGTGATCCTGGCAAAACAGCGCTTTAATCTGCGTATTCGCGACGTGCAATCGCTGCACGCTACCTTTGTGCCGTTTACCGCCCAAAGCCGGATGAGCGGCATCAACATCGACAACCGAATGATCCGCAAAGGGTCGGTCGATGCCATTCGTCGGCACGTTGAAGCCAACGGCGGCCACTTTCCCGCCGATGTGGAGCAGAAGGTCGAAAGCGTCGCTCGCCTTGGCGCAACGCCGCTGGTGGTTGCCGAAGGCTCCCGCGTACTGGGCGTGATTGCGCTGAAAGATATTGTGAAAGGCGGGATCAAAGAACGTTTTGCCCAACTGCGCAAAATGGGGATTAAAACGGTGATGATCACCGGAGATAACCGCCTGACCGCTGCCGCGATCGCCGCTGAGGCCGGAGTGGATGACTTCTTAGCTGAAGCCACGCCGGAAGCCAAGCTGGCGCTGATTCGTCAGTATCAAGCGGAAGGTCGTCTGGTGGCAATGACCGGCGACGGAACCAATGACGCTCCTGCCCTGGCGCAGGCCGATGTTGCGGTCGCCATGAACTCTGGAACCCAGGCAGCGAAAGAAGCAGGTAACATGGTGGATCTCGACTCCAACCCCACCAAGCTGATTGAAGTAGTGCACATTGGTAAACAAATGCTGATGACGCGCGGTTCGCTGACCACTTTCAGTATTGCCAACGACGTCGCGAAGTATTTCGCTATTATCCCGGCCGCATTCGCCGCCACCTATCCGCAGCTCAATGCGCTGAACGTGATGGGACTGCATTCGCCAGACTCGGCGATCCTCAGCGCGGTTATCTTTAACGCGCTGGTTATCGTCTTTCTGATCCCGCTGGCGCTAAAAGGCGTGAGCTACAAACCTTTGTCCGCATCCGCGATGTTGCGCCGCAATTTGTGGATCTATGGTCTGGGCGGTTTGGTTGTGCCGTTTATCGGTATCAAAGCGATTGATTTACTGCTGACCCTGCTGGGTCTGGTGTGAGGTTTCAGATGAGTGGATTACGTCCTGCATTATCAACATTGATTTTCCTGATGCTTATCACCGGCGGGGCTTACCCGTTGCTGACGACCGCGCTGGGGCAGTGGTGGTTTCCCCACCAGGCTAACGGTTCGCTTCTTAGCGAAGGTCAGGTTGTTCGCGGCTCAGAGCTCATCGGGCAACATTTTACCGCTGCCGGTTATTTTCAGGGGCGTCCGTCTGCCACAGCTGAAATGCCCTATAATCCAATGGCTTCAGGCGGCAGTAATCTGGCAGCCAGCAACCCGGAACTGGATAAACAGCTGCAAAGCCGGATTGCCGCGCTGCGTGCCGCCAACCCGCAGGCCAATCCTGCCGTCCCGGTAGAGCTGGTAACGGCTTCTTCCAGCGGGCTGGATAACAACCTGACGCCAGCCGCGGTGGCCTGGCAAATTCCCCGCGTGGCGCAGGCTCGCAACCTCAGCGTTGAAGAGGTTACGCGGTTGGTTGCACAATATACGCACAAGCCGTTGGTCAGTTTTATTGGTCAGCCGGTGGTGAACCTGGTGGAACTTAATTTAGCGCTGGATAAGCACTGAGAAAAAGGACATGCATAACGAACCCTTACGCCCCGACCCCGATCGCCTGCTGGAGCAGACCACGGCCCCGCACCGGGGAAAACTGAAAATTTTCTTCGGTGCCTGTGCTGGCGTCGGCAAAACCTGGGCCATGCTGGCAGAGGCCCAGCGACTGCGGGCGCAAGGGTTAGATGTGCTGATTGGCGTGGTGGAAACCCATGGACGCAAAGAGACCGCCGCGCTGTTGGACGGCCTCAGCATCCTGCCGCTAAAGCGACAAGCGCGTCACGGCCGCCATATCAATGAGTTCGATCTCGACGCGGCGCTGGCTCGCCGTCCGGCGCTCATTTTGATGGATGAACTGGCGCACAGTAATGCGCCAGGCTCACGGCATCCTAAGCGCTGGCAGGACATTGAAGAGCTGCTAGAAGCCGGGATTGATGTCTTTACTACCGTTAACGTGCAGCACCTGGAAAGTCTCAATGACGTGGTCAGCGGCGTTACCGGCATTCAGGTTCGTGAAACCGTACCCGACCCTTTTTTCGATGCCGCCGACGATGTGGTGCTGGTCGATCTCCCCCCCGACGATTTGCGCCAGCGCCTGAACGAAGGCAAGGTTTATATCGCCGGTCAGGCAGAAAGAGCAATTGAGCATTTCTTTCGCAAAGGTAATCTGATCGCGCTACGTGAACTGGCCCTGCGCCGCACGGCTGATCGGGTAGACGATCAGATGCGTGCCTGGCGAGGACGTCCGGGAGAAGAGAAAGTCTGGCATACCCGCGACGCTATTTTACTGTGCATTGGGCACAATACCGGCAGCGAAAAACTGGTACGCGCCGCCGCACGTCTGGCAGCGCGTCTCGGCAGCGTCTGGCATGCGGTGTATGTCGAAACGCCAGCGCTGCACCGACTGCCCGAAAAACAACGCCGCGCAATTTTAAGCGCTCTGCGGCTGGCTCAGGAGTTAGGCGCAGAAACAGCTACCCTTTCCGACCCCGCCGAAGACAAAGCGGTCATCCACTATGCCCGTGAGCATAATCTGGGAAAAATTGTGCTCGGGCGTCCGACTTCGCGTCGCTGGTGGCGTAGCGATTCCTTTGCCGACAAACTCGCTCATCGCGCACCGGATCTCGACCTGATGATTGTTGCGCTCGATGAGCCCCCTTCACGCCCTGTGCTGCAAACGGCTGATAGCCGCACCTTTAAGGATAAATGGCGGGTACAAATTCAGGGTTGTGTGGTTGCCGTTGCGCTGTGCGCCATCATTACGCTAATCGCCATGCAGTGGCTAATGGCCTTTGACGCCGCCAACCTGGTGATGATCTATTTATTGGGTGTGGTGGTTATCGCACTCTTTTACGGACGCTGGCCATCAGTGCTGGCAACCTTTATTAACGTCGCCAGCTTCGATCTCTTCTTTATTGCCCCACGCGGGACGCTGGCCGTTTCAGACGTTCAGTACCTGCTCACCTTTGCCGTAATGCTAACGGTAGGGCTGGTTATTGGTAATCTGACCGCCGGGGTGCGTTATCAGGCGCGGGTTGCGCGTTATCGTGAACAGCGTACGCGTCATTTGTATGAGATGTCGAAAGCGCTGGCCGTCGGTCGGAGTCAGACGGATATCGCCGCCACCAGTGAACAGTTTATCGCTTCAACGTTTCAGGCCCGCAGCCAGGTTTTACTGCCCGGTGAGAACGGTAAGCTGGCCCCGCTCACCCATCAACAGGGCATGACACCGTGGGATGACGCCATTGCCCAATGGAGCTTTGACAAAGGGCAACCGGCCGGTGCAGGCACCGACACGTTACCGGGCGTGCCGTATCAGATTTTACCGTTAAAAAGCGCCGATAAAACGCATGGGCTGCTGGTGGTCGAACCGGGAAATTTACGCCAGCTTATGATCCCCGAACAGCAACGCCTGCTGGAAACCTTCACTCTACTGGTAGCCAGTGCGCTGGAGCGCCTGACGCTGACCGCCAGCGAAGAGCAGGCGCGGTTTGCCAGCGAGCGCGAAAGCATTCGCAACGCCCTGCTCGCTGCTCTGTCCCACGATTTACGCACGCCGTTGACGGTGTTGTTCGGTCAGGCGGAAATCTTAACGCTGGATCTGGCCAGCGAGGGATCGCCGCACGCGCGCCAGGCCAGTGAGATTCGCCAGCACGTTCTGAATACTACCCGACTGGTTAATAACCTGCTGGATATGGCGCGAATTCAGTCTGGCGGCTTTAATCTTAAGAAGGAGTGGTTAACGCTGGAAGAGGTGGTCGGCAGCGCCCTGCAGATGCTGGAGCCCGGTCTCTCTGCTCCAATAAATCTGTCGTTACCTGAACCGTTAACATTGATTCACGTCGATGGTCCGCTCTTTGAACGGGTGCTGATTAACCTGCTGGAAAACGCCGTCAAATACGCGGGGCCACAGGCGCAAATCGGTATTAATGCCAGCGTCGATGGCGCACATCTGCAACTGGACGTCTGGGATAATGGGCCGGGTATTCCGTCGGGTATGGAACAGCGCGTTTTTGACAAATTTTCCCGGGGAAACAAAGAGTCATCGGTGCCCGGCGTTGGGCTGGGGCTGGCAATTTGTCAGGCTATTGTGGACGTGCACGGCGGTACTATTTCGGTCCACAATCGCGCGCAAGGAGGAGCCTGTTTTCGTGTTACACTGCCCCAGGAAATCCCCCCTGAACTTGAAGATTTTCATGAGGATATGTGACGAACGTACTGATTGTTGAAGATGAACATGCCATTCGCCGCTTTCTGCGCACTGCTCTGGAAGCCGATGGCCTGCGTGTATATGAAGCGGAAACGCTGCAACGTGGTCTGTTGGAAGCCGCCACGCGAAAACCCGATCTCATCATTCTCGATCTCGGCCTGCCGGACGGCGACGGCATTGATTTTATTCGCGACCTGCGACAATGGAGCGCGATTCCGGTGATTGTGCTTTCAGCCCGCAGTGAGGAAAGCGATAAAATTGCTGCGCTGGATGCCGGTGCCGATGACTATCTCAGTAAACCTTTTGGTATTGGCGAGCTACAGGCGAGATTGCGCGTAGCATTGCGTCGCCACGCCAGCGGCGCGTCTCCCGAACCGGTGGTACATTTTTCCAACGTCAAAGTGGATATTGCCGCGCGCCTCGTTCACCGTGGTGACGAGGAAATTCATTTGACGCCGATTGAGTTTCGTCTGTTAGCGGTTCTGCTAAATAATGCCGGGAAGGTACTGACGCAACGCCAGTTGTTAAATCAGGTTTGGGGACCAAACGCCGTCGAACATAGTCACTATCTACGTATTTATATGGGACACCTGCGCCAGAAGCTGGAACAGGACCCGGCCCGTCCGCGTCATTTTCTGACCGAAACCGGAATTGGCTATCGGTTTATGCCGTGAATTCTTATTCATTTTTTCTGATTAATTAATAAATATATTTTTCATTACTCACTCCACTGCATAATACTTATTATGCAGCCAGTAGAATATTGTAAAAAAATAATAAAATACAAATAAATAACATATAAACAACAAAACAGCATCTTGTCCCGCACTATGCATAAATGGCGACTAAATATTTTATAAACGATCTTTTTTTATTGATCTTCTTCACAGTTCATAGCCATTTCCTGGATAAAATACCCGCACCTTCCACTTATCCAGTAAAGGTAACTAAAATGGAAAATAATAGCCGTACAATGCCACATATAAGGCGAACAACGCATATTATGATGTTTGCCCACCGCAACAGTTTCGACTTTCATTTCTTTAATGCCCGTTAGTCTTCCGACTAAGGGCACTCAAGTATACAGGTCTTCCTGACTCTCTGTATCGCAGGCTAACGCCTGTATCCGCAGTGCTCTCCCTGCATAACCCTGTATTACCTGTGACCGGACCGGTTAGGGTTTATTGCATCTTCAAAAAAGCAATTTACTGATTTATTTATCAGCGGTATGACTTTGCTTTTTTTCCGGAGTTATCAATTTCTCATTTGAGAAATTGAGGACCTGCTATTACCTAAAAATAAAGAGATGAAAATGTCAGAATTAAAAATTGCCGTAAGCCGTTCCTGTCCTGATTGTTTTTCTACGCAGCGTTCTTGTGTAAATATCGATGAAAGTAATTTTATTGATGTTGCTGCTATCGTGTTATCCATCAATGATATTGAACGTGGAAAACTCGATGAAATTGACGCCACCGGCTATGGGATTCCTGTTTTTATCGCCACCGAAAATGAAGAACGTGTTCCATCTGAACATCTGCCGCGGATCTCAGGTGTATTCGAATGTAATGAAGCCCGTACCGCCTTTTATGGCCGGCAGTTAGAAACCGCCGCCAGCCATTATGAAACGCAGTTACGTCCGCCGTTCTTCCGTGCGCTTGTCGACTATGTCAATCAGGGTAACAGCGCCTTTGATTGTCCTGGTCATCAGGGGGGCGAGTTTTTCCGTCGCCATCCTGCGGGTAATCAGTTTGTCGAATATTTCGGCGAAACACTTTTCCGCTCCGATTTGTGTAATGCCGATGTCGCAATGGGTGATCTGCTGATTCACGAAGGCGCTCCCTGCATCGCACAGCAGCACGCAGCTAAAGTTTTCAACGCGGATAAGACCTACTTTGTACTGAACGGGACCTCCTCATCGAACAAAGTGGTGCTTAACGCATTGCTCACCCCAGGCGATCTGGTGTTATTCGACCGCAACAACCACAAGTCAAACCACCACGGCGCGTTATTGCAGGCCGGGGCAACGCCGGTATATCTGGAAACCGCGCGTAACCCGTACGGCTTTATCGGCGGGATCGACGCGCACTGCTTTGAAGAAGGCTATCTACGTGAACAGGTGAGTGAAGTTGCGCCACAACGTTCGAAAGATGAGCGTCCGTTCCGTCTGGCCGTGATTCAGTTAGGTACCTACGACGGCACAATCTATAACGCCCGTCAGGTGGTGGATAAGATCGGTCATCTGTGCGACTACATCCTGTTTGACTCCGCGTGGGTTGGCTATGAGCAGTTTATTCCGATGATGGCCGATTGCTCTCCGCTGTTGCTGGATCTTAACGAAAATGACCCCGGCATTCTGGTCACCCAGTCAGTGCACAAACAACAGGCAGGCTTCTCTCAGACTTCGCAGATCCACAAAAAAGACAGCCATATTAAAGGCCAGTCTCGCTACGTGCCTCATAAACGAATGAATAACGCGTTCATGATGCACGCCTCCACCAGCCCGTTCTATCCGCTCTTTGCCGCACTGGACATCAACGCCAAAATGCATGAAGGCGTCAGCGGGCGCAACATGTGGATGGACTGCGTCGTCAACGGAATTGATACTCGTAAGTTGATCCTGGAAAACTGCCACCATATCCGCCCGTTCGTGCCGGAGATAGTAGAAGGTAAACCGTGGCAGGATTATCCCACCGCTGAAATCGCCAGCGACCTGCGTTTCTTCCATTTTGTCCCCGGTGAACACTGGCATGCTTTTGAAGGGTATGCCGAACACCAGTACTTTGTGGATCCATGCAAATTGCTGCTCACCACTCCGGGTATTAATGCACGTAACGGCGAATACGATACCTTCGGCGTTCCGGCTACCATTCTGGCTAACTTCCTGCGCGAAAATGGTGTGGTGCCCGAAAAATGCGACCTCAACTCCATCCTGTTCCTGCTGACCCCCGCAGAAGATATGGCGAAGTTGCAGCAGCTTGTCGCCCTGCTGGTACGTTTCGAAAAACTGCTGGAAGCCGATGCCCCGCTAGCCGAGGTTCTGCCCTCGATCTACAAGCAGCATGAAGCCCGTTACGCCGGTTACACCCTGCGCCAGCTGTGCCAGGAGATGCACGATTTGTATGCGCGTCACAACGTGAAGCTGCTACAGAAAGAGATGTTCCGTAAGGCACATTTCCCGCGCGTCAGCATGAATCCCCAGGATGCCAACTATGCATATCTGCGTGGTGAAGTTGAACTGGTGCGTCTGCCGGACGCTGAAGGTCGCATCGCGGCAGAAGGCGCGCTGCCTTATCCTCCGGGCGTGCTGTGTGTGGTTCCGGGTGAAATCTGGGGCGGTTCAGTATTACGTTACTTCAGCGCACTGGAAGAAGGAATCAATTTGCTACCGGGTTTTGCGCCTGAACTCCAGGGTGTCTACATCGAAGAACACGACGGTCGTAAACAGGTGTGGTGCTACGTGATTAAGCAACAAAGCGCGCAACACGCTCTGTTGAAAGGGGAAATGTTATGAGCAAAGCCAAATCCAACAAAATGGGCGTCGTCCAGCTCACTATCCTGACCATGGTTAATATGATGGGATCCGGAATCATCATGTTGCCCACCAAGCTTGCGGAAGTCGGTACTATCTCGATCATCTCGTGGCTGGTGACTGCTGTCGGTTCAATGGCGCTGGCCTGGGCCTTCGCAAAATGCGGTATGTTCAGCCGTAAATCCGGTGGTATGGGTGGTTACGCTGAATACGCCTTTGGCAAATCCGGTAACTTTATGGCGAACTACACTTATGGCGTTTCGCTGTTAATCGCCAACGTGGCTATCGCCATCTCCGCCGTTGGCTACGGTACCGAGCTGTTTGGTGCCACACTGACACCGGTGCAGATTGGCCTGGCAACCATTGGTGTACTGTGGATCTGTACCGTGGCTAACTTTGGCGGGGCGCGCATTACCGGGCAGATCAGCAGCATCACCGTTTGGGGCGTCATTATTCCGGTTGTCGGTCTGTGTATCATCGGCTGGTTCTGGTTCAGTCCGACGCTGTACGCTAACTCCTGGAATCCACACCACGTCCCGTTCTTCACGGCTGTCGGCTCTTCCATTGCGATGACCTTGTGGGCTTTTCTGGGTCTGGAATCGGCCTGCGCCAACGCTGAAGTGGTAGACAACCCGGAACGCAACGTGCCCATCGCCGTATTGGGCGGTACGCTGGGCGCGGCGGTGATTTACATCATCTCCACCAACGTGATAGCCGGGATTGTGCCGAATATGGATCTGGCTAACTCTACAGCACCGTTCGGTTTAGCCTTCGCACAAATGTTCACCCCGGAAGTCGGTAAGGTGATCATGGCGCTGATGGTGATGTCCTGCTGCGGTTCACTGCTGGGCTGGCAGTTCACTATCGCTCAGGTATTCAAATCGTCGGCTGATGGGGGTTACTTCCCTAAAATCTTCTCTCGCGTGACCAAAGTAGACGCGCCGGTACAGGGGATGCTGGCTATCGTGATCATCCAGAGTGGTTTATCGCTGATGACTATCAGCCCGTCACTGAACAGTCAGTTCAACGTGCTGGTCAACCTGGCGGTGGTAACGAACATCATTCCGTATATTC
>OJJB01000284.1_pt1 | contig 10081 bp, 5 predicted proteins | sample 1596161 | NCBI WGS metagenome assembly OJJB01 (sample SAMEA4350107, study PRJEB24818) | metagenome | biome: human; feature: gut; material: faeces | place: Denmark | collected 2013-09 | reverse complement strand
GAATAATGCCATCCAAGGGAATACCCAATTCACGATATTTACGAACAACGTCTACCACTTCCTCCTGGCTCTTATATCTTTCTTTACTTTGCCAGTAACCATAAGTCCATAAAGGAAACATCGGCGCTTGCCCGGTCAGGTTGCGTACCTGTGCTATAACACCGTCGGCATTTTTCCCATACATGAAGTAATAATCCACACAGTCACCTACTTCAGAACGGAAAGATGTTTCAACTTCGTTATCCGTAAAAAGAGTCGGCGAATAGTTATCCCAAAACACACCATATCCTTTAGTAGACTGGAAGAAAGGTGACACATCTTCAACATTTCCCTGTATCAGATTTTTAGTCATGTTCCGCTGAATCATCTTTCCATTTTGCAATTGTCCCAAACCATAAATGGCTTCCTCCTTATCTAATACAAAAGGTTGATAAACCTGATAAGTTTTTGTCCCGGCATCATCGAAATCGATAAACTGCATACCGGATTTCTCTGCCAATAACGACTTGCCATCCTTTGAGCAATAAGAAACAATTCCCGTTCCGGTGTCCACACTGACACTTAGTTCACTGGTGTTCAATACAATCTTATTATCTTGCATATCAGCCTTGAAATTCACCTTTTCGAGTTTGGCAATTACAGAAAGACTCTGTTTTTCATAGGCAACCCCTTCCGGAGACTTTATTACTCTCGCCACAGCAGGCGCAAAGAATTGTATTTCTATATCCACTGCATTTACAGTGGTTTTGATGCCGGACGATGTTTTCTGATAGTTCTGTGCGAATAAGATATTTGTGCTGAAGCATAAACATATACCCCAAAATAGATGATGTATTTTCATAATTATGGAATGATAAGGTTTCTAATTAATTACCAACAGATGTTGCATACAGTCCGATCATTGCTCCTGTAAAGCCACCAGCCACATTGGTAGAAAGAATATCACCGGAAACGGTTTCTCCTACATTTGTAAAACTTTTGCCATCAATCGAATAATTAAAACGATAATCATCTCCATTGGCTGCTACTTGCAGTGTCACAGGTTTCTCTATTTCTATTTTCACCTCAGCCAGGACACTCGCTTGTCCTTTTTCGGTTCTTTGCAGCATCAGGTAATAGTCTTTTCCCTTTTTAGTGATACCGAAAACATAGTGATATCTTTCATTCTGATAACATGTTATACCGGCAAAATCTTTCTCATTTTTCGGTTTGTACTCCATGGTTGCTGCCGCTGTAAATTGATTATGCTGCTGACGGTAGAACAAGGTAGAAGTAGGTTTCACTTCATTGATATTTGAGGTAAAAGGGATGATCCGCAACCCTTTATCGGTCATCTCAACGAAATCTTCACGAGGACCTCTAAGACCAATCCATCTTAAGTCTAATGTTTTATCAGAGAAATCATCCTTAAAGACAAAGTTGCCACTAGGCAAATAACCGTTTTCCCCTGTCTGGTTCTCTACTCCCGAAGGCATCTTCAATGTAGGTTTCATAGGGATAAGCCCATTCTCGAAAACGGGAAATGTTCCGCTCCAGTCCACCGGAAGAATAAAAGTTTCGCGTCCGGTATTCACTCTGTTCTTCTCATTGGGGCGTATTCCTAAAAATACACCATAATATTTTCCGTCGGGTCCCTCCACTAAGTCTGCATGACCAGCCCAGTCTACTTTATCCGTCCGGTTTGCAGGAAAATAACGTTGAGTTAAAATAGGATTATTATTTGCCGGAAGATAAGGTCCTTTCGGATGATCACTTACAAAAATGACTTCGCTATGCCAGCCTCCGGTTCCTCCTTCGGCACACATTAAATAATAACGTCCATCTTTTTTATAGATATGAGGAGCTTCAATCCATATCGGCTTTTCTTCTATATTGACGCCACCGTTTACTATGATCCGGTCCGTTCCCGGAACCACTTTATCATTCTCCACATCATAATCCCATATTTTTATGACACGGTGTCCTGAGTAACGTTCTTCTCCCTGAGCAGGAGCATCATTATGTACCACGTATGCCTTGCCATTATCATCAAAGAAGAGAGAAGGATCAATGCCTTCAAATTGTAGTTTGATCGGATCACTCCAGCCATTCTCCGGATTCTTTGTCTTTACCACCATATTTCCAAAGCCACCTGAAAATTGAGTGGTTATCATATAAAACGTATCATTATTGGGATTATATCTTATAGCAGGAGCATATACACCAGCACTAATACCGCAATCTTCAACCTTTAATTGTGACGTTCTGTCCAGCACATGACCGATTTGTTTCCAGTTGACCAGATCATTAGAATGGAAAATAGGCACCCCGGGAAACATAGCAAAAGATGAGCACACTAAATAATAATCATTCCCTTTCCGCGTTATACTCGGATCGGGATAGCAACCCTGCAAAATAGGATTATAGAACTCACCCGGCTTTAAAGGATTGTTTTGATAAATAGCATCCTCCCCCTGATAAATAAATTGCGTAAAGACAGGAGCATTTTTTGTTATTTTACCCTTACCACTCACCTCCATATTAAAAAACAGCATAAAAAATACGACAAGACCCACGGATTGCCAGCCCGACAAAATCAATTTTAATGTTCTCATATTATCACTTTTTATTTTCTATAATTTTCTGTTCTATAGTAGTGTTTGCAAATGTATCGATTCGGTTTTATCATATATGTACAATCATGATACAGGCATCTATATACAGGTTACATTTATCACAGACATGTAACATGATTCTTTTCTGATGTAACAAAAAGCCTCAAAACAGAAAAATGGTAAGATAAATAACTACATTACCTATTATTTCAGCACTTTTATTCCCCATCATGTAAAAGACTGAATATCAAATATTAGCAAATATTCATTTTCCTTTAAAGGAAAGCCCCCGTTGGTTTAAAAGAAACGGAGGCTTGGTTTAAAAGAAACGACCCGTTCCTTTTAAAGGAACAAGGTCGTTCTTTCTTTATTCATTCAATAAATAAATCCGGATTGTCTATCTGTAAAAATAAACAAAATTCCAAAGCGGTATTACTGTACGTTCATTACAATCGTTTTCAACTTATTTCTATCAGAAGTTCCTCCATACAGTAATTCATAAGTACCTTCCAACGGACGCATCGTATTCGACTCTGCATCAAACCATTCAAAGTTCTCACCGGTAAGAGGAATAGCTACTGATTCAGTTTTCCCTGCCGGAATATGAACGCGTTTGAAAGCACGCAAAGTATAACGGGGACCTTCCTTATCACCCGGACGTCTCAAATAAACCTGAACCACCTCTTCTCCATCACGTTGCCCGACATTGCTTACCGGAATAGTCAATACTACATTTTCACCTTTCGCGATTGTATTCTTGCTCAATTTAGCTTCTCCATAAGTAAACGTAGTATAACTCAACCCATGACCGAATGGGAAAAGTGGTTGCTGTTGCATATATCGATAGGTACGCCCCTTCATAGAATAGTCTTCAAAGTCCGGCAATTGATTCACATCCTTATAGAAAGTGACCGGCAGGCGTCCACCGGGATTATACTCTCCCCAAAGAGCATCAACGATAGCTGTACCACCCGCCTGTCCCGGATACCATGCCTGCAGAATCGCTTCACAAGTAGTCGTTTCGGGCACTAGTCCGATAGCTGAACCGGAATAATTGATAAAGACAACCTTTTTACCAGCCTTCTTCAAAGCTTTCAACAAATCACGTTGAACGTCCGGAAGTTCAATATCCGTACGGTCACCACCCTTAAATCCGGGAACTTCTACCGGCATTTCCTCACCTTCCAGACTTGGAGAAATTCCACCAGCAAAAAGAATCACATCAGCATCCATTACTCTCTTCACTGCGAAGTTCAAGTCGATCCCGACCTCTTTGCCCAAATCAAAATCAAGTGTAGCCCTTTCATTCCGTTGTTTGAATAAAATCTCGATATGATACTCTTTTCCAGCTTTCGCCTGTAACGTATAGAGGTTCGTCGGATTCTTAACATATATTTTCTGAGCCACTTGCTCACCATTTATAATAAGAGTCACTTCACCATCCAGTTGGAAACGGAAAGCAACATCACCCGACTGCGAAGGACGAAAGACAGATTCATAACGAGCCGAGAAATTAGTTATTTCCACACCGGGCGCAAATGTAGTAGCCCCTGTTGTCGCAAAATGGAACGGAGTGGAAATCTGATCGGTAGCAACCACTTCCCCTTCACGATCACGATTATTCCAATATTCTGCCAAGAAACCGGGTTTACCATTTATGCTACATTCATCAAACAGGCTTTGGAGTGTCTTTCCATCCACACGGTCACAACCCGGTTCGTATATGATTTGTCCTTCCGGTAGTTTGGCACGGACAGCTTCCAATAAGGTAACCGTATGTGCCGGAATACCGTTATAATTTCCCCACCGCATCACGGAGTCATTGGCATTAGGTCCCATAACAGCTACTTTCAGATGGGTATTCAGAGGCAGGATGTTGTTTTTATTCTGCAAGAGCACCAATGATTCACGGGCCATACGCAAAGCCAATGCCTGATGTTCCTTACTATTCAACACAGAGGTTGGAATTTCCGACCAAGCCGGTTGTTCGTCCATTTCTCCCAGTTCAAAACGTGCCGTCAACAAACGTTTCAATGAAATATCTATTTCTTTTTCGTCAATCAAACCGGCTTTTACAGCATCCGCCAGTGATGCATATTCACTTCCACATTCAAGGTCTGTGCCTGCCCGCACAGCATCGGCCGAAGCGTGTTCCTTGTCCGGGTGAGTCCCATGCGTTCCCGGTCTATAGAAATCGGAGATCGCTCCACAGTCAGAGACTACAATGCCTTTGTATCCCCATTCATCCCGCAATATTTGCATCAACAGGCGATTACTGCCACAACAAGGCTCTCCCTCAAAACGATTATAGGCACACATCACTTCCTTTACATGCGCTTTCTGTACCAAATCTTTAAAAGCAGGCAGATAGGTTTCCCATAAATCCCGGGGATCTATATTCTCCGCATCAAAACTATGCCGGTTCCACTCCGGTCCTGAATGAACGGCAAAGTGCTTGGCACATGCGTGCAGCTTATCATACCTGGCATCTTCCGGTCCTTGCAAACCACGGACTACAGCCATTCCCATTTGTCCTGTCAGATAAGGGTCTTCACCATAAGTTTCCTGACCGCGTCCCCAACGAGGGTCACGGAATATATTGACATTCGGTGTCCAGAATGTTAATCCCTGATAGCGTTTCAGCACGCCGCTTTCACCGAAAATACGCGATTTTACGCGAGCCTCATCGGAAGTGGCATTGAACACTTCATATAATAATGAATCATTAAAAGAAGCTCCCATACCGATAGACTGGGGAAAAACAGTAGCCAATCCGGCACGTCCCACACCGTGCAACGCTTCATTCCACCACTCATATTCTTTAATTCCCAGTCGAGGGATAGCAGGTGACGCATTTTGCATGATTGATACTTTTTCTTCCAAAGTCAACCGGGGCAACAAATCCTCCGCCCGTTGTTCCGCCGTTAAAGAAGTGTCCTGGTAAGGCAGCAATTGCTTACATGCCGAAAACGATAACACCAAACAAACACCCATAATCGGTATCCAACCTCTTTTCATAATATTATACTTATTAGTTATGATTAATTTGGAAACAAAAATAGCCTATTTTCCAATAAAACAATGTTTCATTGGTTACAAATACATATTTGTGTGTTACATTGACGCATCACAGAACGAATAATCAAAAGAGTCCACATCTACATAACCGCCCACGGAACGTGTAGCATAATTAAATATGGCAAATTTACTGCCCATGAACATACGGGTGTAGTCAAATTTCATCTTGACAGGCAGACCGACAGGTATCCATGTTTTCCCATCAAGACTATAAGAAAAACGAGCCTCATCCCGTCCATTGGTAAAGTCACCTTCCACACGCAAGTAGACAAGCTCTTTGTTAAGAGGTATACGGGCTTGTTCGGTCATATCCACACGGCTAATGGCACGCTTCGTTTTCTCAAACACGCTTTTCTGTTCACTCATCACAAGAGACAGTTTATTTCCGTTCTTTTCAATCGTAAGCACACCGCTGTCACCATTAAAAGCCGATAATCCCGCACGGTCACCATCTTTCATCCCCGCCAGAGAGAGACTGACAGTGCCCATGCATTTCGGCCCTACCATACGCTGAGTCAGCGTATTGGGAGCAACAAACAGGTTATCTACCACACGGGAAGTTTTCAAACGCAGAAATCCGGGACGGTCGGTAAGACTCCATGCCTGATCGACGGGGTTATGATTCCACTGCCAATAGAGGGAAAGTCCGGAAGCGGAAAAATCATCCGAACCGCAGATACCATCCATTGACATATACGATAAAGTGGTATCATTCGGAATGTGCCCATCCTTGTCTCCCAGCATAGGCCAACCATCTTCCGTCCATGTACAAGGCATGAGACACGGCACACGCCCTACGCCACCACGATCCTGAAAAATCAGTCCGTACCATTCACCGTTTTTCCCGTCTACGATGCATCCCTGACCAACACCGCCATGCCCGTCAAACTCCGTTTCAAGAATGACACGCTTTTCGTAAGGTCCGGTAATCTTATCGGCACGATAGCATACTTCACGACGCAGACGGCCGGGAATACTCCAATCCATAGAAATCATCAGCAAGTAATATTTCCCATTATACTTGATGACGGAACTACCTTCCAACAGCCCTTGTTCGTCAGCATCCCGTTCAAATATTTGCTGATTGATGCCACCGGGAAGTACATCGGTCAAATCGGTTTTCAACTCCGTAAGCTGTCCCGTACTGTGAAAGAGATACACCCGCCCGTCATCATCAAACAGAAGCGAACCGTCATGGAAATGCGGGGGGCGCGAAAGAAGTTTCCAGGGACCGGCCGGATCTGTCGCAGTATAGACAAACCCACGTCCGGGCGCACCATTGGCTGTAAACCATACATAGAATTTACCGTCATGATAGCGGATAGATGATGCCCATTGTCCTTGCCCGTAAGCAGTGCCTTCGAGCAGATCATAACGGGGACCATCGTCAATGCGGGGAAATACGTAGCTGATAGTTTCCCAATGTTTCATGTCCGGCGAACGCATGATAGGCGCTCCCGGCATCAGGTGCATAGTAGTGGAAACCATGTAAAAGTAATCACCTGCGCGACACACCGACATATCGGGCACGTCAGCATAAAGAATAGGATTACGGTATTGTGCTCCGGCTGATAGCGGAAAGAACAATGTAAAAAGAGTACACAGTAGAATAGTGTTGATTTTTGTTTTCAGCATAATCATCGTTTTTTATTAACTGGCTATATTATCTATTATTTGAAAGCTAATTATTTAAAATGTTTCTTGTTATCTTCCACATCACAAAAATAGAAAATGCAAACAGATATATTGCCCAAAGTATGCTACATGATTTCTTTGTGATGCTACATATCGAATGAAGAATGTTACATCTATATTTACTCATGTTACATCACCCTATCTCCCAAAGAGAGGAGACTGTATTCAGCCTCCTCTCACTTATTACATACCCGAAACAACAGGCATCAACAACTATTCTTATTACAAGAACTTATCAGAACTCAACCAGTATGCGGAACACCTTTCCCGGATTAGCCGTCCATTCCTGCATAGCTTCCAAAGCTCCTTCCGGTTTGGCAATCTTCGAAATCAGTTCTTCCACCGGACAGTTGCCTTCTTTCATATAATTAATAACCGCACGGAAATCGGCAGGTAACGCATTTCTGGAACCACGGATATCCAGTTCTTTCTGAACGAAATATTTCGTTTGGAAAGCTACTTCGCTTTTGGCATAGCCAATGCAAACGACCCGTCCTGTAAAACCGACTTCATCCACCGCCATCACATAAGTGACCGGACTGCCGACAGCTTCAATCACCACATCGGCACCGAAGCCCTCCGTTATCTGTTGCATCCGTTCGTGTACATTTTCTGTCTTGGAGTTAATCACATGAGAAGCACCTACCCTTTTCGCCAGTTCCAGTTTCTCGTCATCCAAGTCGACAGCAATGACCGTTGCCCCTCTCAAAGCAGCACGTACAATGGCACCGATACCGATCATACCGCAACCAATAACCATCACATATTCATTATCGATCACCTGCGCACGAGATACCGCATGGAATCCGACACTCATCGGCTCAATCAACGCACAATCGCGAGGAGAGATATTACCAGCCGGAATAATCTTCGTCCAAGGCAATACGGCATATTCGCACATCACTCCATTGCGCTGTACCCCTAACGTTTCATTATGCTCACAGGCATTGACACGACCATTACGACAGGAAGCACATTTACCACAATTGGTATATGGATTCAATGTCACGTTCATCCCTTTTTCGAAGCCGGCCGGAACATTCGGCCCAACCTCCTCAATCACCGCTCCTACCTCATGTCCCGGGATTACCGGTAACTTCACCATTGGGTTACGTCCTAAAAAGGTATTCAGGTCGGAGCCACAGAAACCCACATACTTGATTCTTACTAATACTTCACCGACACCAACGGTCGGTTTTTCCAGTTCAACCACCTTCATTTCGGAGGGATTGACAATTTGAACTGCTTTCATTGGATATGTTTGATAAATAAATTTATTAATCGATTACTTTATAACCTTTCCAACCATAATATGCACAGAAGACAAAGCAAATCATCGGTACACAATAGGCCATATAATAGATATGCTCATTGGCATGCATGAAATAAGCCGTCAACTGTGGCAGGCAGGCATTGCCGACAATAGCCATTACCAGAAATGCCGAACCACTCTTTGTCTGATTCCCCAGTCCTTTTAGCGCCAATGAGAACTGCGTGGGATACATTATAGACATAAAGAAAGAGATAGCCAACATTGCGTATAACCCGATCATACCTCCCCATATCATCACTGCCCCGCACAAAAGAATATTCATCAAGGCGTAAACCAGTAGCATATCCTGTGGACGGAATTTCACCATCAATCCGGTACCGATCCAACGCCCCAAAAGAAATGCGAGCATATACAATCCGAAGAAGGTAGTCGCTGTATCTTCCGGCAATCCGGCATAAGTGCAACAGTAAACCAAGAACAGACTGTTTATCGCCGTCTGTCCGCCGTTATAGAAGAATTGCGCAATCACTCCCCACCGCAAGTGTGAGTGCTTCAATACACCGAAGTCTATCAGTTTTTCTTTCTGGCTACCCTCTTTCGTTTTACCCGAAGAAGTCGTTTTATCGGAAGAAGCCGTTTCTCCTTCGTCCCCAATCTTCGGCAATTTTGAAAAGACGAAGACAACAGCTATGGCAATCAACAGTATAGCCAATATCAGATAAGGAAGTTTCATGGCATCCGTTTCCAATTGGATATAGGCCTGCCAGCCTCCCGGATAATCTACAGGAAGGGTCTCTCGCGTGTAATGAGTTCCGCTAAGGATGAGCTTACTCAAAAACATGGCAGCGATAAAAGCTCCGAGTCCATTGAAAGACTGCGCCAGATTCAATCGGCGGGGAGCTGTTTTGGGGGCTCCTAAAACCGTCACATACGGATTGGCAGCTGTCTCCAGAAAGCACATTCCCGTAGCGATAATAAAGAAGATACAAAGGTAAGCCCAATATTCTTTTAAAATGGCAGCAGGAAAGAAAAGCAGGCCTCCGATTGCTGCTAATACCAGTCCGAAAATAATTCCCGCCTTATAGCTGTAACGTTTCATAAACATCGCTATGGGGATGGGGAAAATAAAATAAGCCAGCCAGTAGGCAGTCTCGGTAAAAGAGGCTTCAAAGGTATTCAGTTCACATGTCTTCATCAATTGCCGGATCATCGTGGGAAGCAGATTGCTGCTTATCGCCCACAGAAAGAAAAGGCAGAAAACCAACGCTAAAGGTATTGTATATGTATTCTTTTTCATGTGTACAGTGATTGTTTAGCGGTATAGTGGCTGTCTCCTTTCTATTCCGACATATTTTTAATGTATGGGAGTTCCGGAAGTTCTGCAAACCCGTAGAATTTCCGCGCATTCCCGCCCAGGAATAACGTTTTCTCCACTTCCGAC
>OJJB01000280.1_pt1 | contig 10140 bp, 9 predicted proteins | sample 1596161 | NCBI WGS metagenome assembly OJJB01 (sample SAMEA4350107, study PRJEB24818) | metagenome | biome: human; feature: gut; material: faeces | place: Denmark | collected 2013-09 | reverse complement strand
TGGACAACAGCCACATGGACGCTTCTGCACTGTACACCCAGCCGGAAGACGTTGATTACGCATACACCGAGCTGAGCAAAATCAGCCCGCGTTTCACCATCGCTGCGTCCTTCGGTAACGTACACGGTGTTTACAAGCCGGGTAACGTGGTTCTGACTCCGACCATCCTGCGCGACTCTCAGGAATATGTTTCTAAGAAACACAACCTGCCGCACAACAGCCTGAACTTCGTATTCCACGGTGGTTCCGGTTCTACTGCTCAGGAAATCAAAGACTCCGTAAGCTACGGCGTAGTGAAAATGAACATCGATACCGATACCCAATGGGCAACCTGGGAAGGTGTTCTGAACTACTACAAAGAAAACGAAGCTTACCTGCAAGGCCAGCTGGGCAACCCGAAAGGCGAAGATCAGCCGAACAAGAAATACTACGATCCGCGCGTATGGCTGCGTGCCGGTCAGACTTCGATGATCGCTCGTCTGGAAAAAGCATTCCAGGAACTGAACGCGATCGACGTTCTGTAAGATATTCCTTTCTGCTTATCTCAAGGCCCGCTCTGCGGGTCTTTTTTTCGCCAAAAGCAAGGTGATACAGATGAGAAATCTGTGATCTATTTGGCAAAATTATGCTTTATTGTTTACCCTTGTCAGACTGCCCGTCATAAGGCGGCGGAGTGTATTTCTCCATTTTGAGTCAGTTGAAAAGGAATATTGAATGGAAGATTTGAATGTTGTCGATAGCATAAACGGCGCGGGAAGCTGGCTGGTGGCTAACCAGGCGCTGCTGCTAAGTTATGCAGTAAACATCGTGGCGGCACTCGCGATCATCATCGTTGGTTTGATTATCGCGCGGATGATTTCCAACGCGGTGAATCGCCTGATGATCTCCCGTAAAATCGATGCCACTGTTGCTGATTTTCTTTCTGCATTAGTCCGTTACGGTATTATCGCCTTTACGCTAATCGCTGCACTGGGGCGCGTGGGCGTACAAACAGCGTCAGTCATTGCTGTACTCGGTGCCGCAGGTTTAGCTGTTGGTCTGGCTTTGCAGGGGTCACTGTCTAACCTGGCCGCTGGCGTATTACTTGTCATGTTCCGCCCGTTCCGTGCCGGTGAATATGTTGACCTCGGCGGCGTAGCCGGTACTGTGCTGAGTGTGCAGATTTTCTCCACCACCATGCGTACTGCAGACGGTAAAATTATCGTTATTCCGAACGGTAAAATTATTGCCGGGAATATTATTAACTTCTCCCGCGAGCCAGCTCGCCGTAACGAATTTATTATTGGCGTGGCGTATGATTCCGATATCGATCAGGTTAAGCAGATCCTGACCGATATTATCCAGTCTGAAGATCGCATTTTGAAAGATCGCGAAATGACTGTGCGTCTGAACGAACTTGGTGCATCGTCGATTAATTTCGTGGTCCGAGTCTGGAGCAACAGCGGCGATCTGCAAAACGTGTACTGGGATGTGCTGGAGCGTATTAAACGTGAATTTGATGCCGCCGGTATCAGCTTCCCGTACCCGCAAATGGATGTGAACTTTAAGCGGGTGAAAGAAGACAAAGCTGCGTAATCAACGCTGAGGCCAGATAATACTCTCTGGCCTCTCTCTTATTAGTTTTTCTGATTGCCAATTAATATTATCAATTTCCGCTAATAACAATCCCGCGATATAGTCTCTGCATCAGATACTTAATTCGGAATATCTAACGTGTTTTCTTATTACTTTCAAGGTCTTGCACTTGGGTCGGCTATGATCCTACCGCTCGGTCCACAAAATGCTTTTGTGATGAATCAGGGCATTCGTCGTCAGTACCACATTATGATTGCCTTACTTTGTGCTATCAGCGATTTGGTCCTGATTTGTGCGGGGATTTTTGGTGGCAGCGCGTTATTGATGCAGTCGCCGTGGTTGCTGGCGCTGGTCACCTGGGGCGGCGTAGCCTTCTTGCTGTGGTATGGTTTTGGCGCTTTTAAAACAGCAATGAGCAGTAACATTGAGTTAGCCAGTGCCGAAGTCCTGAAACAAGGCAGATGGAAAATTATCGCCACCATGTTGGCAGTGACCTGGCTGAATCCGCATGTTTACCTGGATACTTTTGTTGTGCTGGGCAGCCTTGGCGGGCAACTTGATGTGGAACCAAAACGTTGGTTTGCGCTCGGGACAATTAGCGCCTCTTTCCTGTGGTTCTTTGGTCTGGCTATTCTCGCAGCCTGGCTGGCACCGCGCCTGCGCACGGCAAAATCACAGCGCATTATCAATCTGGTAGTGGGATGTGTTATGTGGTTTATTGCCTTGCAGCTGGCGAGAGACGGTATTGCTCATGCACAAGCCTTGTTCAGTTAGGCGCTATCTGATGGAAAAATAAAACAGAGGCGCTAAGCTTGCCTCCAGAGGTCCTGAATTTTGGGCAAGTCAATTAACACGGAGAGACTAACGTGAAGTTCAAAGTTATCGCCCTGGCGGCATTAATGGGTATTAGCGGGATGGCAGCGCAGGCCAACGAATTGCCGGATGGACCGCATATTGTCACCTCCGGTACGGCAAGCGTGGATGCGGTGCCAGACATTGCCACTCTTGCGATTGAAGTTAACGTGGCCGCGAAGGATGCCGCTACTGCCAAGAAACAGGCAGATGAGCGCGTCGCACAATACATTTCCTTCCTTGAGCTCAATCAGATCGCGAAAAAAGATATCAGCTCAGCGAACTTACGCACTCAGCCAGATTATGATTATCAGGATGGTAAAAGTATCCTGAAAGGCTACCGCGCAGTGAGAACGGTGGAAGTCACGCTCCGTCAGTTAGACAAACTGAATTCCTTGCTGGACGGCGCGCTAAAGGCGGGTCTTAACGAAATTCGTTCTGTGTCGCTGGGCGTGGCGCAGCCGGATGCCTATAAAGACAAAGCGCGTAAGGCAGCGATTGATAACGCGATTCATCAGGCTCAGGAACTGGCGAACGGCTTTAATCGCAAACTGGGGCCGGTATATAGCGTGCGTTATCATGTTTCCAACTATCAGCCCAGCCCAATGGTGCGGATGATGAAAGCTGATGCTGCACCGGTGTCCGCACAGGAAACTTACGAGCAGGCCGCTATTCAGTTTGATGATCAGGTCGATGTAGTCTTCCAGTTAGAACCTGTGGATCAACAACCTGCTAAAACACCTGCTGCACATTAATACTTGTAGCCCGACGTATTCGTCGGGCTAATGCCTTTACCCGATATTGCCTCCTTTTTCTGTAATTTTCTGTAAAACCATGACGTAATCACCTATCTTTGCTCGCGGTTTCATCAAGGATAGGCTGACTGAAACGGTTAAGCGGACAAGGATGCGGGAGAGGGGGGATGGACATTTTTATTTCGAAAAAGATGCGCAATTTCATTTTATTAGCGCAAACCAATAATATTGCCCGGGCGGCAGAAAAAATCCATATGACGGCTTCGCCATTTGGCAAAAGCATTGCCGCGCTGGAAGAACAAATTGGCTATACGCTATTTACCCGCAAAGATAATAATATCAGCCTCAATAAAGCCGGACAGGAACTGTATCAAAAACTGTTCCCGGTTTATCAACGACTTTCTGCGATTGATAATGAAATCCATAACTCAGGACGTCGTTAACGAGAAATTGTGATAGGCATAGATAATACTTATCCGACAATTATTTTTGATCAGTTGATTAGTCTCGGAGATAAGTACGAAGGCGTGACCGCCCAGCCAGTTGAGTTCAGCGAAAATGGCGTTATCGATAATCTTTTTGACCGTCAGTTAGATTTTATTATCTCTCCACAGCATGTATCTGCACGAGTTCAGGAACTGGAAAACCTGACTATCAGTGAACTACCGCCGCTGCGATTGGGCTTTCTCGTTTCTCGCCGTTATGAAGAGCGACAGGAGCAAGAACTGCTTCAGGAGCTGCCCTGGCTACAAATGCGCTTTCAGAATCGGGCCAATTTCGAAGCAATGATTGATGCGAATATGCGTCCTTGTGGGATCAATCCCACCATTATTTATCGTCCCTACAGTTTTATGGCTAAAATCAGCGCCGTGGAGCGGGGACATTTTCTGACGGTGATCCCGCATTTTGCCTGGCGACTGGTGAATCCGGCAACGCTGAAATATTTTGATGCGCCGCACAGGCCGATGTATATGCAGGAATATCTTTATTCAATCAGAAATCATCGTTATACCGCCACGATGCTTCAGCATATTGCTGAAGATCGTGACGGGACAAACCATTAACCCAGCATCGATCCGGTTGCAATTAAATTACGGTGTAAGTCGAAGACGTGGCTAAGATCGTGGTGAATATGTCCGCCGGACGCATTTTCCAGATATCGATGCAGATAATCCCGATACATGGGATGTGCACAATGATCAATGGTGGTGCGGATAACGTTGTTATACGGATCCTGTGCGCCAAATCCACTGACCGCTTCGCTCCATAAATAACGTGCCGCACGCAACATGGCGACGTTCATAAACAGATCCATGCCAATGCCGAAGAAAAACGACAGGCGAGGGGCGAAGTCATCAATTTTCAGCCCGGCGGAGATTGCTGCTTTGATGTACTCAATCCTATCGGCGAGCGTAAATGCTACCTGCTGCACGCAGTTGGCACCCGCTTCACCCATGTGGTAACCGCTGATACTGATGTTATTAAATCGCGGCATGTTGCCGGAACACCAGGCGATGATGTCTGCGATAATACGCATTGACTGTTTTGGTGGGTAAATATAGGTGTTGCGGCAAAGATACTCTTTGAGGATATCGTTTTGAATGGTGCCGGTCAGTTTATCGGGTGTAACACCTTGCTCTTCTGCGGCGACGATATAAAACGCCAGTACTGGTAGCACTGCGTCATTCATGGTCATCGAAACCGACATTTTATCCAGCGGGATCTGGTCGAACAGGACTTTTATATCTTCCACGGTGTCGATAGCGATGCCCGCTTTGCCGACGTCGCCCGCCACGCGTGGGTTATCGGAGTCGTAGCCTCGGTGGGTGGCAAGGTCAAACGCAACGGAAAGACCTTTTTGCCCGGCGGCCAGGTTACGGCGATAAAAAGCGTTGGACTCTTTTGCTGTCGAGAAACCAGCATACTGACGGATGGTCCACGGTTGGGCGGTATACATAGTGGCACGCGGGCCACGAACGTAGGGGGGCAAACCAAGAAGGGTACCCGTCACCTCCAGATTATCGAGATCGGCTTCGGTATACAGCGGCTTGATGGCGATCCCTTCCGCGGTTTGCTGAACCAGCGAGTCGACAGTTTTCTCCCGACGGCTCAATTCCTTGTTGGCAAGCTGTTGCCACTCCTGCACGTTAGACATTATTTGCTCCGTAAAACGCAATCAAAATGAGGGTATTTGCGCTTACGGTGAGCTTTTTACGTGGGTTTGTCGCCAGCAAAAAAATGCATTCAGACGTCGTTTTTTGCCGCCTGAGATTTGTCTATTTTGCGATGTGATTCAAGGAATACAAAAAGAAGTGAGGATAACGCCTGATATGTGCTATCAGGCGTTATTTGATGGATTAATCCTGACGAAGAACTTTGTGACCATAATCGAGTAACGCATCAGTGACTTTACGCATCATGCGGCTTTCAGGAGCAAAGCGGTGCCAGTAGAGCATCCGGCGTTGAAATAGCCCTGGCGTTAAGTCAATCAGTTCACCGCTGGCCAGTTCTTTCTCGATTTGCAGGTGCGGGATCATACAGCAGGTGGTGCCCTGACGAGCAAGTTGCACGAACGCTTCCGAAGAATTAACGATATGGCAGGGTACGCTGCCAGGAGGCAGATCGAAATTTTGCTGCAAAAAGGCCTGGTGCATATCGTCAAGATGGTCAAACGCGACCACTGGCGCTTTCAGTAATGCCGAACGCGTTACGCCGTTAGGGAAATATTTTTCGGCAAATGGTTTTGAGCTGACGAACAGATAGTCGAGCGCACCGAGTTTATCGACAAGACAACTCGGCAGCGCCTGATGTTGAATACTCACTGCGCCGACCACTTCGCCGCGACGCAGACGTTCCTGAGTGCGGGTTTCATCTTCTACCTGCAAGTTGAGGCGGATGGGCGAATCAGCCAACACAGGAGCCAGTGCCGGAAGCAACCACGTCGCCAGACTGTCGGCGTTGACCGCCAGTGAAAGCAGCAGCGGAGTCGAACCGGTTTGTTCATCGCCCAGCCACTCTTCTTCCAGCAGCTCCACCTGGCGTAGTAGCGCCAACAGTTTTTGCCCTTGTTCCGTCGGGCGCGGCGGTACGGTACGCACTAACAACGGCTGCCCGAACATATTTTCCAGTTGCTTAATGCGCTGTGAGACGGCTGATTGTGTAATGCACAGCTTTTGTGCCGCGCGCTCAAATCCTCGTTCACGTATCACCGCATCCAGTGCCTGTAATGTTCTGTAGTCCGGGCGTTTCATTGCTGTTGTCTGCTCCTGGTAAATGCTTTTTCCTGCACTATGACACAATTTTGTGTCGGGTTGCATATACCGAAGCCGTTGGCGGGTAACATTTGTATCAGTGGTTAACGCGCAGCTTAAAAGATCAGAGATTTGCGCTAATGCATTTCGCTCAGCGAGTTCGCGCCCTGGTTGTGTTGAATGGCGTGGCGTTATTGCCTCAGTTTGCCTGTAAACAGGGGATTGCGAACGGGGAACTGGTGCGCCTGTTCGCACCGTGGAGCGGCATACCCAGACCGTTGTATGCTTTATTTGCGGGGTGAAAAGGGATGCCCGCCATTGCGCGATATTTTATGGATGAGTTAACCACGCGGCTTGCCAACGGGGTCTGAATCGCTTTTTTTGTATATAATGCGTGTGAAATTTCATACCACAGGCGAAACGATCATGACGCAGGATGAATTGAAAAAAGCAGTAGGATGGGCGGCACTTCAGTATGTTCAGCCCGGCACCATTGTTGGTGTAGGTACAGGTTCCACCGCCGCACACTTTATTGACGCACTCGGTACAATGAAAGGCCAGATTGAAGGGGCCGTTTCCAGTTCAGATGCTTCCACTGAAAAACTGAAAAGCCTCGGCATTCACGTTTTTGATCTCAACGAAGTCGACAGCCTTGGCATCTACGTTGATGGCGCAGATGAAATCAACGGCCACATGCAAATGATCAAAGGCGGCGGCGCGGCGCTGACCCGTGAAAAAATCATTGCTTCGGTTGCGGAAAAATTTATCTGTATTGCAGACGCTTCCAAGCAGGTTGATATTCTGGGCAAATTCCCGCTGCCAGTAGAAGTTATCCCGATGGCACGTAGTGCAGTGGCGCGCCAGCTGGTGAAACTGGGCGGTCGTCCGGAATACCGTCAGGGCGTAGTGACCGATAACGGCAACGTGATCCTCGACGTCCACGGCATGGAAATCCTTGACCCGATAGCGATGGAAAACGCCATAAATGCGATTCCTGGCGTGGTGACTGTTGGTTTGTTTGCTAACCGTGGCGCGGACGTTGCGCTGATTGGCACACCTGACGGTGTCAAAACTATTGTGAAATGATCTGACGGGGGAACCTCCCCCGTTAAAAAAATTCTCTTCATTAAATTTGGTGACATGTGTCACGTTTTTACCAGGCAATTGTCGATTGCTCTAAATAAATCCTCTAAACCAGCATATTCATCCAAGAAATACTTTTGCGTGATATTTCCTCAACATCGCGACGCAAACGTTCATATTGCCGCAATATTATTTTTTGATATGTTGAAAGGCGGATGCAAATCCGCACACAACATTTCAAAAGACAGGATTGGGTAAATGGCAAAGGTATCGCTGGAGAAAGACAAGATTAAGTTTCTGCTGGTAGAAGGCGTGCACCAAAAGGCGCTGGAAAGCCTTCGTGCAGCTGGTTACACCAACATCGAATTTCACAAAGGCGCGCTGGATGATGAACAATTAAAAGAATCCATCCGCGATGCCCACTTCATCGGCCTGCGATCCCGTACCCATCTGACTGAAGACGTGATCAACGCCGCAGAAAAACTGGTCGCTATTGGCTGTTTCTGTATCGGAACAAACCAGGTTGATCTGGATGCGGCGGCAAAGCGCGGGATCCCGGTATTTAACGCACCGTTCTCAAATACGCGCTCTGTTGCGGAGCTGGTGATTGGCGAACTGCTGCTGCTATTGCGCGGCGTGCCGGAAGCCAATGCTAAAGCGCATCGTGGCGTGTGGAACAAACTGGCGGCGGGTTCTTTTGAAGCGCGCGGCAAAAAGCTGGGTATCATCGGCTACGGTCATATTGGTACGCAATTGGGCATTCTGGCTGAATCGCTGGGAATGTATGTTTACTTTTATGATATTGAAAACAAACTGCCGCTGGGCAACGCCACTCAGGTACAGCATCTTTCTGACCTGCTGAATATGAGCGATGTGGTGAGTCTGCATGTACCAGAGAATCCGTCAACCAAAAATATGATGGGCGCGAAAGAGATTTCGCTAATGAAACCCGGCTCGCTGCTGATTAATGCTTCGCGCGGTACTGTGGTGGATATTCCAGCGCTGTGTGACGCGCTGGCGAGCAAACATCTGGCGGGGGCGGCAATCGACGTATTCCCGACGGAACCGGCGACCAATAGCGATCCATTTACCTCTCCGCTGTGTGAATTCGACAATGTCCTTCTGACGCCACACATTGGCGGTTCGACTCAGGAAGCGCAGGAGAATATTGGCCTGGAAGTTGCGGGTAAATTGATCAAGTATTCTGACAATGGTTCAACGCTCTCTGCGGTGAACTTCCCGGAAGTCTCGCTGCCACTGCACGGTGGTCGTCGTCTGATGCACATCCACGAAAACCGTCCGGGTGTGCTGACTGCGCTCAACAAAATTTTTGCCGAGCAGGGCGTCAACATCGCCGCGCAATATCTGCAAACTTCCGCCCAGATGGGTTATGTAGTTATTGATATTGAAGCCGACGAAGACGTTGCCGAAAAAGCGCTGCAGGCAATGAAAGCTATTCCGGGTACCATTCGCGCCCGTCTGCTATACTAAATCCCTTTCTCTGAAAATCAACGGGCAGGTCACTGACTTGCCCGTTATTTTATCCCTTCTCCACACCGTTGCCGCGTTGCGCATTCTACTTTGCGAGTCTGCTCCAGAAAATAAATCAAAGTCAGATCAATGCGTTGTGTTTATTTAATGGGGATTTACGATGGCGGGACTGTACAGGGCTGTAACGGTAAAGCCCTCACCGAAGCGAGGGCTTGAAGGAGAAGGGTTATGATGCGACTTGTCATCATACTGATTGTACTGTTACTCATAAGTTTCAGCGCTTATTAACAGTCAGTCACAGGGGAGGAGCAATCCCCCCTTACCCTTACTCACTAAATTAGGTTAAAGAATCAACGATGTCAATCAGGGCGATGCAGGTGTGTCGCCCTTACCACTCCCAGACTTTCGACGGTGTAACCACCGCAGGCAGTGGGATATCCCACTCTTCAACGGGGAGTTTTTCCACCAACTGACAATCATGCGCATAACCCACCGGTTGCATTTTATAGTGCTGCCAGTTTTGTAAGGTCCGATCATAAAAACCACCGCCCATTCCCAGGCGCTGACCGCACTCATCAAAGGCGACCAGCGGTGTAATCAACACGTCTAATCGGGAAAGGGGTAGCACGTCACGCACATCCAGTTTTGGCTCATGGATCTTCAACTTGTTCATCACCAGTTCGCTTTGCGGATGGTAATTCAGGAACAGCAAATTACCGGCACTAAAGGGATGCAAAACTGGAAGATATACGCGCTTACCGGCGCGCCAGAGTTGTTCTATGAGTGGCTGGGTGTCGAGTTCGCCATCAAAAGAGAGGAATACAGCGACCGTATGTGCCATCACCACCGGGGGATAAGTCATCATCCGGGTAGCGGCTTGTTGACCCATTTCCTGCTGTTGTTCCGGCGTTAACGCACGACGACGTTGCCGAATCATTTTGCGGATTTCTTGTCGGGATAATGTCAGTGGGAGTTCTGGTAGTTGCGTCATGGCTGGTGCCAGATAAGAAGGGAATCTCCGAGATGCCGCCGCAGGCTGTAACCCTTGAACCCTTGGTTCAAGGTGAATGTGTCGTCGCAGTTTTAAGGCTTCTCGGACGGACCGAGCATGCTCACCAACCGCGGAGCGCCAC
>OJJB01000279.1_pt1 | contig 10197 bp, 16 predicted proteins | sample 1596161 | NCBI WGS metagenome assembly OJJB01 (sample SAMEA4350107, study PRJEB24818) | metagenome | biome: human; feature: gut; material: faeces | place: Denmark | collected 2013-09 | reverse complement strand
TTAAGAACTTTGGTAGGCTCACCATGCTTTTGCGCTAAAGCAGTGGGCCAAGGTTTGCTTGTGACCTGAATGCATGAGCGAATGGCTGGCAAGTGCTACCAACACCCACCAGCCGCCCATTTTCACAACTGGAAGCCGCCATTATTGGCAGCGTATGAATTTATTCCCTAATCCGTCGTTAATTTTCGCTAGCCTCGCCAAAACTAACTGGCACTGTGCTTCACTTATCCCCGTAATGCACTTCATCATGCGGGGCGTCACCCACTTGTCAGCAGGTAAGAAATGAAGGACTGTTGCGGCGGTTTATGTCATATCTTTCTGTTTTAGCATGTCTTTTTACCTTTTCTGGTTAACCTGACACCCCAATAGCTCTTGTTTAAAAAGCCAGCAAGGTAAAAAGTCGGTATTGTCGCCACTAGCGCATTTACCGTACTGCGCCACGTTTCAGATGCAAAAAAACCGCTTTGACAGCGGGTTTAAGTTGTGTGGCAAAGCAATCACTCTTAACAGATTATGATAGTTTTTGCGTACGCGTTAGTAATTTATTATGCTCTTTGCAATTGTTAGCTTAACCATATGGAATTGATTAAAAAATGAGCAAAGTAAGCATACGCCACGTAATCGTTCATGAGCTATTAAAAGAATCTAATAAAGACTTCGATCACTCCAAACCATACAATCTTCGCGATACAGAACTAGATAAAACAAATGATATAGTAAAAAAGTTAGTAGACGGTGTTATTGATTTGTATGGTTCAAAAGGGAACTCAGCGCATTATGGTGTTTTTATTAAAAATAAAACAAAGCAAGGCTCTGTACCTGAACTATTTCATAAATACTCTTCAGTTCAACAATCTGTTTCAAGTGACTTCATTGAATTATCGAAGGAAGTTATGAAACAAATGTATAAATCTGCTCAAGAGCAGATTTGGGCTTCTGGAGGATATGTTGTTTTTACTGATTATATCTTATCTGGTTTCCGTTATCTATTGGTTACAATGATCAAAAAAACTAATGGCGTAACTATTAGTGAAAATTTAGAGCCAGAGGAAATGATTCACTTAGAACTTGGGAATATTAACCAAGCAGCAAAAATAAATTTTAGATATTATGAAGAATACCAAAAAGCAGATGACTTAAAAAAAACAGAGTTAAGTTATCTAAGTTTTATAAGTAAAACTACGGGACAGTCAGCGGCAGCATATTTTATAGCAGCATTAGGATGTGACAAGGGGATTGCTTCAGCAGGTGCAACCCGTAAGTTACCAGATGAAATAAGGCGTTTCTTTAAGAAAGAACCTTTATTAAAAAATCAAGCTGAGTCATTTAGAAATGATGTTATCAAATACTTAGAAAAGCAATTTGACAACGATCACTCTGCAAGGCTTTCTGATATCGAATCGCTTGCTTCAGGCCATATGTCCTATTTGAAAGAGGAAGAAAAAACAGAACTTGTTGATAAATTAATGAAACACCTCAATGATGAGGAAGTTAGAATCCCATCAGAGTTCGTAATCAATAAAAGTTCCTTAGATAAAATCCGCAATGTGATATATAAAACCCCATCATTGAGCTTTCACTTCGACAAGGATTTGCTCGGTGTCACAACTGATGCTAAAATATATTATGATGACGAAAACCAAAGCCTTACATTTAATAACTTGCCTGTTGAAGCATTAACTAAGATAAGAAGAGCGTTGAAAGAAACTGATAATCCGAGTAATGAAGAAGATAAAGAATGAATGATTTTGGTATAATAGTTAATCTGTATAGATTATCAAGCCATCCTCATTTTGACGGGGCTAAGTTCTCTGCGCGTGTAGCTTATAATGCAGAAGTAAAATCATTGTTCAAAAGAATTTTGAACCCTACTTTTCAAGCTGGTACAGCTGACGAAATAGAGGTGGATGGTCATTTAATTTATGAATATGAAGACTTTCCTGAAAATGGAAATTTTCTTACATACTCGTTTAAAATTTCACAAGGAAGTGCGAATCGTTTTTATAAAAATAAAAAAGAATTTGTAAAAATAAACACGCTCAAGAAAGGCATAATGCCAGAGTATTTCTATATTATAGAGGATGATTTCTGTTCATTAGAAACGCCAAAACCTTCTTATATCCAAAAAATTGAGGACATTTGTGAGCTCATCAATGCTCTTTCCATGCTTGCTCATTTCCATGATATAAAAAAAGATAGCAAAGGTACATTCTATCGTTTAGTCTTTATTTTAAACTCAGAGTCTAAATCTTCTTCTGCTGTAATAGAAACAAATATTACAGAAGAAATTTTTAATGATAAAACAGTAAATACTGAGTTAGTTAAAACATTAGTAAGTAGTGAAGCCACTACTGATGCCCATCATATTGAAAAGATTAACACTTTCAGAAATACAGTTATTGAATATGTTAATAAAAATGGAAATTCCTTTGTCGGATTAATTAACAACTGGGATTTCATATGCGAGCTTTATACGAACAACTTAGCTGCTTATATGTCGGCATTTTCTTTTCATAAAGCAAGGAAAGAAGTTGTTGATGCTGAACTCGATTACTCAGAAAAACTGTCAAAAATAATTTCAGAAATTTCTAACAAAGCTCTTGCCATACCTATTTCACTAGCTGGTTCAATTGCCATCTTTAAATTAACAACAAAAGCTGATTGGATTATTGCATTAATTGGATTGATTATTACGGCAATAATAACATCTGCGATGATTGTGTCACAAAAAAAACAACTTGCTCGTATTTCACACTCTAAAGAAATACTTTTTGGACAATTAAGATATAGAATAAAGGATGACACCAGCGATCTTAAAGAAAGTTTAGAAGAGGCTATTCAAAAATTAAATGACAATGAGGATTTTTGTCGTAAGGTGCTTGACAGTTTATTATCACTAGCATGGATGCCTACATTCATAGGCATCATCGGGATTTTATTTAAATTAATGCCAAATATTATTTGAGCATGTACATAACCCCATTAATAAAACCTAAAGCAGTTTGCAATTGCTTCCGGATTGTTCCATCTGAGCATCTGTGTCTCTTCGCAATAGAACGCAGTGAGATACCTAAAACGAAGTGAGCAATGATCAGCTCATATTCGTCTGGTTTATACTTACGCAGGCGGGCAACACAGCCGTCTATCATGATGCCTTCATCATCACACAGAAGACGTGTTTTTTTACCATGAGGTAAAAGCCCCTTGAAGCCTGCAGCTATCGGCTGCCAGTCCACTCCGCTGTTGTCTGAAGCTGCCCAAGCCCCCCAACGATCCATCACTTCATACATATCACGCATCAATTTTCTCCACAAAATCAGGACAACACGCCAATCGCCAGCGCGCGATCGATAAAACGAAATATCAGCTCCAGTTGGGAGCCATACTTTTCTTCAAATGCCACGGTGTCCGCATGTAGCTCGTCGTGATGCTTTCTGCACAAAGGCAACACAAAGAGGTCATGCGCTTTTGTACCCATTCCACCCTGACCGTGGCCTATCAGGTGGTGGGGATCATCAGCGGGATTTCCACAACATGCACACGGCTGCGTCTTAACCCAGCGCGTATACTTCTCGTTAACCCAACGGCGACGTTTTGGGCGTAACATAAACGACTCTGGGGACTCAGGATCAACCTTCAGCGCCAGAACCTTTTTCGCTTTATCCTGGACAATGCTGGTGGCAGGGATAGAAGGAACCAGGTCACTTTCACGGGTTACCGATTGAACTACTGGCTCTGGCATTCTGAGGGCCTTACAGGCTGCGCTTTCCGGCAGAACATCAGCCAGTTCATAACGAACCAGCCACCAGCACAGTTCCGGTAGCGTAACGACATGGTTATCATCAAAGCCGAGATCCCGGCGAACAACAGACAGCACCCAGCGAGCACAGTTATCCGTTGCCATTGATTCCAGCCGTTCGGTGAACTGATCGCGCAGCTGGTTATCGCAATGCCAGCACAATCGGAGCGCCCCTGGAGCGTGGCGCATTGTTGTCACGTGCCCGCTGTGCCAGTCAGAATGCGGCCACTGGCAACCTTTCTCCCGAAGCAACCAACTTTCAAGGCTCTCTACTCCACCAGCTCGACGAATAACAGATTCATTGCGGAAAACCTCCCGAATAACGGGATCCTCAGCTAATGGTTGTGATGCCGCCGGAACGGCACCACTGGCAAAAGATGAATAACGTTCCGGCTCTGGCTCCAGCAGGACACGCCCCTGCATAAACAGGGGCATCAGCTCTGAACCGGGCCTGAACAATACGATCCCCATACGCGGGGCAATTTCAGGGGTCAGTAGTGCTCTCACGGCCACCTCAATGAACGGTCTCAAGCAGCTTTAACAGCTCAGGGAATCTGGACTCGAAGAAATGCGGCTGAGTCTCGCGAGGGTTTGCCGGGCTGGTGATGTTCTTGCCGAACATGCAGCCCTTCGCCGTCAGTGACCAAAATTTTTTAATGCCGTTGATTCCTGTTCGGCTGTATCGCTCACGATGTTCAACAATCCCCAGCTTCGCCAACTGGTGATATACCTGGTTTGCCGTTATGCGGATACCGTGCTGTTTCAGCAGCGCGCTCAGTGAAAGAGTTGGACGGCTGGAGCCATCCGGCGCGCCAACAGGAGCATCAATGGCATACTGCGGAGTCAGATTTGGCAGGCCAGCAGCCTCCTGGAGTTTCTGGCATGCGCCCAGCACCGATGAATTGGACAGGTTTAACTCTTTGCGCATAAAACCCAGCAGAATCACCCCCGCCTGTATCTTATCGGCAGCCATACCCGATGACTTGTCCGGAGCGCTCGTTACCAGGTCGAAGGTACGAATCACCTTTAAATGGAATGACGGGCTGATCCACATTGCATAGGAGTACACCAGTTCTTTACAGACATACGTCCCCCGGTTATTTCCGCCATGAATAACACTAACCGGGTCCATATTGACCAAGTTGCTAATTTGCAACTCGCTAATTAAGCGTCCTGTTTGCTCATTACGGAGCCAGAACGTGGGTTTATGTTTATCCCGAGAGCCAGCTGCACGGTGCAGATCATTAAGACTGTAACGACCATAAGCATCACGACGAACCTCGATACCATCAATGATCATCAAATTATTCATGCTTTGTTTCTCCTACTATCTGGCGGCTGCACCCGCCGTTTTTTCGTACCTGTTGATAGTTATCTCAACCTTCCCTTTCGGGATAACCGGCCCCCACTCCACCAGCATTCTTTTCACCTGGCTGTCGTCCTCCCACACACCCGCGTGGGTCAGCGCGTCAAACAGCGCTTTGTTATAGTTGTCCAGATCTCGGATCCGGTTGTCCGGAGGGAACAACACGATTTCCACTGATGCTGGCGCCGTCGTTGGTTTCGGTAGACGGCGTAATTGCTCAATGATTGCTGCGCACGCCGCACTCTGGAATTTACGCCCTACCGCACTTATCAGGTTTCGTCCTGCAAACGGTCCTTTGTTGGGATGCCGCCAGTAAGTATTCACGCTGGGAGGAAATGGCAAAGTCAGTTTCATACCTTCACTCCCCTTTCATGTAGCCAATGGACCGCACGTAATTTCGCGTTCTCTTCGTTGGCAAGTAATGCGCGGATAATCCCGGCGGCTTCGTTGTCCTTCACTGTTGTGTGAAGCGTTATTCCCCGCGCCACACCACGCTTTATCGTGATGACGCCTTTTTTCTCCAGTGCGCGGAGCTGTTCCACAGCAGCATTCACCGAGCGGCAACCCAGCATGGTGGCGAGTTCCTGATTGGTTGGCGGAAAGCCACGCTCTTTCTGGTAAGAAATCAGCATATCCAGCACCTGCTGCTGGCGTTGGGTTAACACAGTCATTCGGCCCCCACATAATTCCCTGACAGATACCATCCATCAGCCGACACAACGATCCTTTTGCTTTTACGTAAACACCGCTCACGGCGTTGCAGGAATTTGTTTCGCTCCGGCTGAGAATGGCTCTCGCAGAATGCCTCCATCCAGACCGTTGCTGCGCGTCGGTAGAGCCCCTTCGACTCAAGCTCTTCGGCCTTACGGGTCAGCCGCAAAATCACCCGGGGGTCGTTGGTGCCGGTATAGCAATTCCGCACCGGTTTGGTTGCAGCGGTTGGTTCCTCGTGCAGTGCATAATGCCTGTGTGTCTCACCTTCGTAGCGATGAGCAACGCGCCCGCTCTGGCGTAACTTGCTTGCGGTCTGTAAAACGCACCGCCGCGGATAGCCTTCAAAAGCGTTTGCGATGTCGCTGGAAGTGCAGCCAGGATTTTCCTCAATAAATTTTTGAACATCTGCCATTAGACTCATACTCACCCCCTGAACCCTGCCGGTACCTGGCTGTAATCCACGCTGTCGTAGTTGGACTTGAAAAACGGATCTTCACGGTGTTCACCGCGAGCAACGTTGGCTGGCGACAAGCGCAGAGATAACTCGTCCCACTTTTCTCGCAACTTAGACGGGCTAAGCACGTTACGGCACCAGAACGGATCACGGCTGACCCTGCTGTACATCTCGCAGATTTGTTTGTGAGTACGCCCGTCCTGAACGCACATCAGGCGGATTTCGTTTGCCCAGGCTGTCCAGTTCGGTTCTTTCGGACGAACCAGTTCACCGTCACTCTCGGCGGCCTGTTCGTACAGGGCGATGATTTTTTTCCAGAGCCACTGCGCGCAGGTCAAATCAGCCTGCGTTCCCCACTGGCGCTTTTTGGGGCTGAATACGACAGCGTCCGGATGCCGGGTTAAAAACTCCTGGTCAGCCGCCTGCTGGTCCGGTAGCGAAGCGTCCGGACGAGAAATGTTTTTATCTGACGGATCTGGTTTTAATACTGACGGATCGGGGTCAACCATCGCCCCCCTAACCCGGGCATTTTTATCAACCGTTGACCCATCAAAATTTGAGGGGTCAATTTTTGACGGGTTAATCATTGAGGGGTCAAAATTTGACGGGTCAGTTTTTACCGGATTAACTCTTCTTTTCGGCCTGTATGCTTCACGTGCAGCAGCCGCTGCAGCTTCGAGTTTCTCGACATTGATTTGATAGATATTGCTCAGATTGCGGCCGCCTGCTTTACGCACCCTCTTTGTGAGCCAGCCGTCTTTCTCAAGCTCTGCAATCGCCGACTTAACGGTTGATTCGCTTTTTGCGCCAATCTGGCGGCGGATAGTTTCCACAGCAGGCCATGACAAGCCCTCGTCATTACTGTAATCAGCAAGACGAGCCATCACCGCAACCCTGGACAAAATCATGCCCGTAAAGGCACATCCCTCCCATACGAGGCCATGCAGCTTGCTACTCACGCTGCACCTCCAATACGTTTAAAGTTCCTCCCGGAAAGAAACGCAATGAGCGGATAGCTGAGGGTGTAATCGCGTCCCAATAGTTCGCAAACCACCTTTTGGCTTTCAGTATCAACAAGACTGACACGCATAACTTGACCACGGCTTGTGACATACCACTGTCCTTCACAAGGACAATCACGATACTGACTGGTGAAACGGTTAATAATCTTCCTGATCATTTGCGTCCCCTTACCTCGGAAGGGTTCGGTAATAGATTGATGAGACGGGCACGCGCCGCAGCGTCATTGATGCTGTCATACAGATGATTCTGGCCCACAGCCTGGCCGTGTCCTCTGTGGTTACTAATGACCTGGCCATTTGATAATCTGCATTCATGCCGTAACAACTGGTGTACAGCCATGCCGACCACCAGCTGTTGCGACACAAAGTTATTTGCCGTTAAACTGTTCATGCGTTAGTTTCTCCACAGTCACGACACGCCATGGCGCCCAGAGCTGCACACTCGTGGGCGTCATTACTTTCTGGGGCACAAAAAATCTTGTAGACCAGCGTGGCGTGTTCCTGCAGCTTCGTAATAGCCCGGAAAAGCTCATCGTTGATGGCTATCCGTTCATGAAGCTCCACCACCCCATCTTCGATTGCTAAACGAATTTGCTTTGAGTAGCTTCCAACCTGCTCGATGGCTTCCAGCAGACGCTGGTTAATATCAGCGTTCTCCACCTCCTCAATTTCCGGAAGTGATACAAACACCCCATTAGCAGACTGTGCGACAGCATCAGCGATGTAGTGAGTGCCGCTGGCTCTCTGTAACACCATTGCCCAGCCCAGCGGGAAAATCTGATCGCCATCAGCGCGAAGACGGTTGAATAGCGCGTTCTCTGTTACATCCAGCCAATCAGCAGCTTCTGCGTACCCACCCGGCAACGCTGCGATAGTTTTTCTGACAGCCTTCACATACCACTCAGGCTGTTTTTCTACTTTCCAGTGATGTTTACCCACAGTAGGCTCCATTCTTTTGTGGTTACCGTTATTCAACTTATCCATTAGATTGTTCATAGAGTTCTGGTCGAAATGGCAATCGCCCACACGTTCTGTACGCAGCTTCAGCTGCGCGCCCTTTTGGAATTAACTGACCAGGTCGGTTTCTCCACTGATATACAGCCTCAGTTGTAATGCCGAAAAAGGCAGCAACTTTTTCAATGCTACCGAAGTAGTTTTCAATATCGTCAGTTGTCATATCACCCCCTAAAACTAAGTTTTATTAGATATTAATTATCAATTTATCTTAGGTCAATAAAAACTAAGATTACTTAGCTCTTAACAATAATGGTGCCCCTATGGAAACGGTTGGTCAGCGTATAAAAACCCTAAGAAAAATGACCCGAACCTCCCAAAAAGAGTTGGGTAAATTTTGTGGTGTAAGTGATGTTGCTGTGGGGTACTGGGAGAAGGACATTAATGCCCCCGGCGGAGAGGCCCTTTCAAAACTGGCAAAGTTCTTCAATACGTCAATAGATTACATCCTTTATGGTGCCGAGTTTGAAGGCAAGCTTATTACGAACATGCGTAGGCTTCCTGTAATCTCTTGGGTTCAAGCCGGTCAGTTTACAGAATGCAAGGCAGCAGAAGTGTTTGGTGAAGTAGACAAGTGGGTAGAGACATCTTTAAAAATCGGTGATAGCTCATTTGCATTAGAGGTTAAAGGGGATTCCATGACAAACCCTAATGGGCTTCCAACAATTCCAGAAGGTGCAACAGTGATTGTTGATCCTGATGCAGAACCTCGTCATGGAAAAATCGTCATAGCACGACTTGATGGAACAAACGAAGCCACTGTCAAAAAATTGGTTATTGATGGCCCTCAAAAGTTTTTAGTCCCATTGAATCCCCGTTACCCCAACATCCCTATCAATGGTAACTGCCAAATTATAGGTGTAGTCAAAGGCGTTCAATACGAACTCTAATCCCCCTCTCTTCATCTGATAACACCAAGCTAAGAAAAGTTTGGCGTTATCTCTTGCCATTAAAGCTAAGTTAAATTAGATTTAAGTCTCATTGATAGCAAACAAGCAGGACGCCGACGAATTGACCACCTGGGAATACGAAGTCGGGATGATTCGTTAGCAGATGATTTCAGTGGAGAGAATAGATGAATGAGCAGGATTTGAGGCAGGTGATCGCATTGTTACTGGAAGACGCTAAACGTTTGCAGCAGATAGAGCCAAATGCAGGCACTGAGGCCCGCATTTTGTTAGCAAAACAGGCATTAAAGACTTGCGGGGCGCAAGCCCCTGGTCGAACCGAGTTCATGAATTTCATGGCTAACACACTCACCCCTCTGCCATGCAATGGAGAGAGGGTGAGCCGTGTTTATCACGACACAATGGTTAAGGCTTTAAGAATCGAGCTTGATGGGCTTAGGCGTAAGATCGTAATGAACGAAATCGTTACCAACTAAGGAAGCAGACGGAAGTAAGCATGCGCTTTGTTCAAATTTACAGACAAATATATTTGCGTCAACACCGGCACTGTTAGCAATTGAAAATGTTTGATCAAGGATTTGTTGGCAGTTCATTGTACTTTTGAGGATATATCCCTCTGGAATCAGTCTGCAGCAGCTATCGTCAGACTCTTTGATTGTTTTCTGGTACAGAAAGTTAAGCATTAATTCTTCAAATTTTTTGGTCTGTTCGGCTGTGGCTTCAAATAGACGAACGTGAACATAAAACTGGTTCATTAAGTTTCCTTGCTTGCTGGCTGTGTGAGAACTCCAGCATACCACCGAGCCTGAAGTGGTGAAAAGACAGGCACATAACAGCTAAGTATTTTCAACCAGAGAGAATCCTTAGCGTTGTGGTGAATGCGGCTCAGCGCACGCGGGATAAGGTTGAGGCTGACAGTC
>OJJB01000278.1_pt1 | contig 10250 bp, 8 predicted proteins | sample 1596161 | NCBI WGS metagenome assembly OJJB01 (sample SAMEA4350107, study PRJEB24818) | metagenome | biome: human; feature: gut; material: faeces | place: Denmark | collected 2013-09 | reverse complement strand
ATTATTATCAGAATGGATGGTCGCACACCAGTCTTGCCAATCGTTCTTACCAATATGTAGGTATCTACGCCAACGGTGACAACTTATCGACTACCGCCAACGGCAAACGTACCCACTCGCTGGATGCCAATATCACAGCCATCACCCGTATTCCGAAAGCCAGACTGATTATTTCGTGCCGACTGGAAGCTTCGCTTGTGAAGCGTTCGCAGAACATCTCCGAGTATCAAGGAAAAGAATATGCTTTCAATGTGAGCGAAAGCAGTAATACCCAAACCGGGGGAAGTATCTATGACGGTAACTCTTATACCGCTATCTGGCCGGTAGCATACCTCGACCTGAATAATGAGATGCATCCTTTCACATCAGCGGAAGCCGCGAATCCGGAATTCTCCTACCTGATACGCAAATCGGGCAATGCCTATACATTTGCAGCAGACGGATATGATCCTTATTTTTCTGCCAATATCAATATCACCAAAGAGATTGGAGACTATGTATCTCTTTCTCTCAATGCGATTAATTTCACCAACTCACGGCCTTATGTAAAATCTCATGCAACGGGTGTAAGCGCTCTCTTCACCCCGGATTTCTATTATGGACTTACTTGCCGTATCAAATTCTAACTATATGAAACAATTCATCTACATATTATTACTAACAGTGACTGGCATCTTTGCGGGATGCACAGATATCGATAAAGAGAATCCGTATGACAACCAGTTGCACAGCCTGCAGGTTACTGCCGTATATCCGGACGGATACACGGATCATCTCCGGGAAGGAGTGACCGTAAAGATTGAAGATGTCGACCGTGGAAATTCTTACAAGGCTAAAACCGACAAGAATGGAGTGGCGCAATTCTCTTTGACCAAAGGTATATACCGCGTACAAGTCAGCGACAAAGGCGGAAAGGATATTTTCAACGGATTAGCTGATAATGTCAAACTAACCAGCGGAGACATGTCTCTTAATCTCCCGCTCATTCATTCCAAGGCCGGGACGATCATTATTAAAGAGATTTACTGCGGAGGATGCACAAAGTTACCGCTGGAAGGAAATTATCAGTCCGACAAGTACATTATCCTGCATAATAACGACTCGGAAGTGCAATATCTGGATAGTTTATGCTTCGGAGCACTCGACCCTTACAATTCACAAGCCACTAATGTATGGGTGACACAGGATGAAGTAACCGGAGCAACCATCTTCAAGGACTTCGCTCCCATCGTTCAGTGTATATGGCAATTTGGCGGTACCGGTAAAACATTCCCGCTTCAGCCGGGAGAAGATGCAGTGATTGCCATCAACGGAGCGGTTGACCATGCGGCACAATATCCGCAATCTGTCAACCTGAACAAACCCGGATATTTTGTATGCTATAATAATGTTTATTTTCCGAACACACAGTATCATCCGGCTCCGGGCGACCAGATCACACCAGATCATTACCTGAACGTAGTGTTGAAGACTGGTCAGGCGAACGCCTATTCATTCTCGATATTTTCTCCTGCCGCGGTTATTTTTAAAGCCAAGGATACCACGATACAGGACTTCGTTCTAAAAGAGGGAAGCGTCATACAAAAACCGGGAAGCACTACGGATCAGGTGATAGCGGTACCACTCGACTGGGTGATTGATGGCACGGAAGTATATTATGGCGGTTCCTCCAACAATAAAAAGCGTATTTCTCCATCCATCGATGCGGGATATGTCACTCAAAGTGCCACATACAACGGACGCAGTTTATACCGTCATGTGGATGAAGAAGCGACACAGGAAGCGGGTTACGAAGTACTGGTAGATACAAACAATTCTTCTACCGATTTTTATGAACGGGAAAAACAATCTTTGCATGAGTGAGATGAAGAAAATATATATAACAGGTCTTTGGATTCTATGTCTGACATCCGGAGTTTCGGCGCAGACTTATGACATCATCGAACGGCGTAACTCCTGGAATGCCGGGGCAAATGTCACAGGTATCATGATGGACAGTATTTCTGCTTCCTATGCCGAACTGTACGGAAAGAATAACCACGGTGATTTCCGCAACTATTACGAAGCAAAAGAAGCATGGAGTGCCGGAGCGGTAGCAAAGTCCATCACTCATCTGAAAGGTTATTCACTGACGGGTTCGTTCTCATTCGATCATACTTCAGGCAAGGATATGAGCGGTTCGATGTTTATCCACCCAGGATTTTATCCCGTAGACCTCCTGGAGTTCACACCCGGACGTAAAGACTTGCAAACTTACGCTTTCATGGGTGGTATTGCAACTGATATTTCACCCAACTGGCGATTAGGAGGAAAGATAGACTTTGCCGCTTCCAACTATTCCAAACGAAAGGACTTGCGGCATACCAATTACCGACTGAATTTGAAAATAGCCCCCAGCGTCATGTATCATTCGGGAGATATGGCGATCGGCTTTTCCTATATTTTCGGTAAAAACAGTGAATCTGTGAAAGCAGAAGTCATCGGTACAGCCGAAAACTCTTACAATACTTTTCTGGATAAAGGACTTATGTATGGAGCTTACGAGGCATGGGACGGGAGTGGAATCCATCTTAGTGAATCGGGTGTCAACGGTTTCCCCATCAAAGAATTGTCGAACGGGGTAGCCGTGCAACTTCAATGGAAAGGATTTTACGGAGATGCAGAATACACATATTCTTCAGGTTCTGCCGGTGAAAGAGATGCTATCTGGTTTAAATTTCCAACCCACCGGATTACCTCCCATTTGAGTTATCATTTCAAACAGGGAAAGAAAGAGCATTTTCTGCGACTGAATTTGCAATGGTCACATCTGGTCAACAATGAAAATGTGATAACCAAGGAAACGGTAAACGGGATAACGATCACTCACGTACACGGTTCCAATCGTATTTTTGAGCAGGATGTTTTCTCCGTCCATCCCGAATATGAATGGATTAGTCCCCGCACGGAACTTCGCCTGGGAACGAATATATCAACATTCAGACGACTGACCACACAGATGTATCCTTATGTAGCTTCGGAAAAGATGCTTTGTAGCCGGACTTATATCTCCAGCGTATTTCATCTGGGGAAACTCGACCTGAAAGCGGCTGCATCCTTTGCCATAGGAAACTTTACCGAGAAAAACAGGACTACGGCAACAGATACGGAACCGGGTGACCCGCCTTATCGACTGACTGATTATTACAATCTGAAAAATGAATATACAACTGCCCCACAGACGACTTTTCACCTCGGATTGCGCTATCATTTCAACTATGGAGTTTATGCGGAAGTACAGGGTAGTTATACGCACGGTTTCAACCTGCAATATATAGATGGTTCGAACCGTTGGAACGAGACTATCAAATTAGGATATACTTTTTGAAAACAATGAATATAAATAAACTAAATTATTAAGCAATGAAAAAGAGTTTGACATTTATCTTCGCAGCAGCGCTTTTGGTATCTTGCCAACAGGAAGAGAACGAAGCTACGACTCCTGCAAACAGTCGCATTACTATCTCTCCTATTATTACACGTGCTACGGAAGTTAACTTTGAGACCGGAGATAAAATCGGTGTTACAATCACCCAAAACGGTGACTTCGTATATGCAGAGAATAAACAGATGACATACAATGACGGAGTATTTGCAGGCGATTTACTCTGGTACCCGGAAGGAAATGACAAATCGCAAATAGTAGCCTATTATCCCTATAAGGAGGGTAATACTCCGGCTTCATTTACTGTTGAAACCGATCAGACTAGTGGATATGGAGCGTCAGATTTTATGGCAGCAAAGAAATCGGATGTACTTCCGACTACCAACGTTATAAGCATGAACTTCAAACACATGTTTACTAAATTAGTGATTAATGTAACAAAAGAAGTAGAAGCTAACATCTCGTCTATCGCATTGAAAGGTTCCATCCCGACTGCAACTCTTGATTTGAGTGCTCTCACAGTGACTGCTGATGCAAACGCCTCCGCAACAAGCATTGTTGCACAAGCCGTTAAAGCGAATGAGACATACCGCGCCATTATCGTTCCCCAAACAGTAGCCTTGACGCTTGAAGTAGCAACATCTGACGGCAAGACCTTGTCACAGAAGCTCACATCTACCACTTTGGCACAAGGAGGACAATACAGTGTGAACATTCGCGTGTTACCTGACGATATAGAAGTCAAACTTAGTGGTGACATTGAAAACTGGACAGATGAGGGTGAAATTGGAGCTGATAATGAGATTCCTTTCGAGGAACATCTCGATCAGAACTATTTCCTGTATGATAATGTAAAATATAAGACTGTAACTCTCTCAAACGGTACGACATGGATGGCTGAACCGCTTATTTATTTACCGAAAGGGTATACTCCTTCAAGTGATCCAACTGCTGATAGCCATGTTTGGTATCCGTATGAAATCACAGCCGACGGTGCAACCGTAGCTACAACAAAAGAAAGTGCCATAAAAGAATTAGGTTATCTATATGATTTCCAGGCTGCACTGGGTGGTAAAGAAATTACTGATAGTAATCTGACCTCCTTTGAAGGAGCACAAGGAATCTGCCCGAAAGGATGGCACATACCGACACGTCTGGAGTACTTTAATCTGGTAGGAAAAACAACGAATGATGCCGACGGCAAGGTACCGGCTGATGGTGATAAAGCTCTTTTTTATGATGCAGCTTATGATGGAGCCAAAATATCATCACTGATGGATGCAGGATTCAATTACCAATTCTCCGGTGTTCGTATGGCAACAAGTCTTACAGGCGCCGGCAGCTACCAAAAAACTGCAATAGCAGATGACGCCAAGATTCAAGCTGCGTGGCATGGAAAACCGGCAATGAATTATCTCATGACTTCGACCGCCTACAAACCCATATACAATAGTACCAGCGGCCTACTAACCAATATACAGTTCTTTGGATTAATGAGTACAATCAATGCAACCAAGTATCCGGAAGGCAGATTATCATTATCTTATGTTAGCATTAAAGCCGGTATGCAAGTTCGTTGCATAAGGGATCAAGCCGGCAACTAAAAGACTAATATTTGTTTCATGCCTTGAAACCTTTAGTTTCTCGGTGAGAAACTACCAGTTTCAAACTGGGAAACTAAAAGTTTCAAGTAAGGCTACCCCCCTCGCCCGTAAGGCGAACTACGATAAGCTATAAACAAACGAAAAACAGATTACAAACTATATAAAAACGAAGCAATAACAATGAAAACAAAAAAGCTAACAATCGCAATTGCCATCATGGCAATGACTTTTATCGGAACTTCATGTGGTAACAAACAACAGAAAAGCGCATCAGAAGCGACTACAGAACAGTCTGCATCTTCCGCCTTGGAAATTGATTCTCTTCTTGCCAATGCCGAAAGCCTTGCAGGACAAGAAGTGACCATTGAAGGCGTCTGCACACATACCTGCAAACATGGCGCAAAGAAAATCTTCCTGATGGGTAGCGACGATACCCAAGTGATCCGTGTAGAAGCGGGCACTTTGGGGACATTCGATCCTAAATGCGTGAACTCCATCGTTCGTGTTACCGGAACACTGAAAGAACAACGCATTGACGAAGCCTACCTCCAGAACTGGGAAGCGCAACTCAAAGCACAGGCTGCCGAGAAACACGGAACCGGTGAAGCCGGATGCGACTCTGAAAAGAAAGCACGTGGTGAAACAGCCAACAGCCCTGAAGCCCGCATTGCAGATTTCCGTGCAAAAATAGCCGACCGCAAGGCAGAAACAGGAAAAGAGTATTTATCTTTCTATTTCATGGAAGCTGACTCGTATGAAGTGGAGTAGTAACATCCGTAAGTGGAGTCGGCTCATACACCGTGACTTATCATTTTTCTTTTCCGGAATGGTATTGATATATGCCATTTCCGGAATTGTAATGAATCACCGTGACACAATTAATCCGAACTTCTCCATCACACGGAAAGAGTATAAGATAGCAGAAAAGCTACCGGATAAAGCAGGAATGAATAAGGAGAAAGTGCTCACTCTCCTGGAACCATTGGGAGAAAGCGGCAACTATACCAAATATTACTTCCCGAAAACGGACGTAATGAAAGTATTCCTGAAAGGTGGCTCCAACCTTCTAGTAAACGTAAAGACAGGGGAAGTGGTATATGAATCCGTCACCCGCCGCCCGCTTATCGGAGCAATGTCCCGTTTACATTACAACCCGGGACAATGGTGGACTTACTTCGCGGATATTTTCGCCATCGCTCTTATTATCATTACTCTCTCCGGCATCATCATGCTGAAAGGGAATAAGGGCATTATCGGCAGAGGAGGGATCGAAGTCATTGTCGGAATCTTGATTCCCATTCTTTTCCTTTTCTTCTTTTGAATAGAATAACAGATTAAATCAAATGGAACATATTATCGAATGTAACAATCTGACGCACTATTACGGCAAACGGTTGATTTACGAAAATCTTAGTTTCACAGTACCCAAAGGACGCATCCTGGGACTGTTGGGAAAGAACGGTACAGGCAAGACCACCACTATCAATATCTTGAGCGGTTATCTGAAACCCCGTTCAGGGGAATGTCGCATCTTCGGACAGGAGATTCAGACAATGGCACCGGCTCTGCGTCGCAATATCGGACTGCTCATCGAAGGTCATGTGCAATATCAATTCATGACCATCACCGAGATAGAGAAATTCTACGCAGCTTTCTACCCCGGTCAATGGAAAAAGGAAGCCTACTACGAACTGATGAATAAGTTGAAAGTCGCTCCGGGACAACGTATCTCACGTATGTCATGCGGACAGCGCTCACAAGTTGCCCTCGGACTTATCCTTGCACAAAACCCGGAACTTCTAGTATTGGACGACTTCTCACTCGGACTCGATCCCGGTTATCGCCGCTTGTTTGTCGACTATCTCCGTGACTATGCCCGCTCGGAAGGGAAAACCGTCTTCCTGACCTCACATATCATTCAGGATATGGAACGACTCGTTGATGACTGTATTATCATGGACTACGGAAAGATACTGATTCAGAAACCAATCGTCGAATTACTGGAAAAAGGACGTCGCTACACTTTCACTATTCCCGAAGGTTATGAACTTCCTGCGTCTGATGATTTCTATCATCCTTCTGTCATGCGAAACCAGTTGGAGACTTTCTCCTTCCTGCAACCGGCAGAGACAGAAGCAAAACTGAAATCAATGTCAGTACCTTACACTAATTTTCATAGTGAACAGGTAAATTTGGAGGATGCATTTATCGGCCTGACAGGCAAATACTGATTAAATTAAGAATAAAAATTGGCTACTCGTAACCCACAAATCATAATTCATAAATCATAAATCCTCAAAAATGTACGCTATATTTTATAAAGAATGGATAAAGACACGGTGGTATTTTCTGCTTGCCGTGCTCGCCACACTCGGTTTTACAGGCTATTGTATGCTTCGCATCAACCGAGTGGTAGAAATGAAAGGGGCTGCTCATGTATGGGAAGTCATGCTGCAACGCGATGTTATCTTCATTGATATGTTGCAATATATCCCCCTGATTGCCGGAATCCTGATGGCAATCGTGCAGTTTGTCCCCGAGATGCAACGCAAATGTTTGAAACTGACTCTCCATCGGCCTTATCCGGAACTAAAAATGACGGGCAATATGTTACTCTCCGGACTCATATTGATTCTTGTCTGTTTTGCTTCTAATTTCCTGTTGATGGAAGTATACCTGAACGGAATACTTGCCCATGAACTGAAGAACCACATATTGCTCACCGCTTTAACGTGGTATCTTGCCGGGATTTCCGGCTACCTGCTCGTCGCATGGATCTGCCTTGAACCGGCATGGAAACGTCGTATTCTGAATCTCATTATCGCTGTATTGTTACTACGGATCTTCTTTCTGTCGCCCACACCGGAAGCATACAACAAGTTCCTCCCTTATTTAGTGGTTTATACTTTGTTGACAGCTTCTTTCTCGTGGCTTTCTATCGTACGATTTAAGGCCGGAAAGCAGGACTAAACAATTAAAAATTAAAGATTAAAAATTAAAAGATTGAGAAATGAGACGTTTCAGTACCATACTATTATATGTAACCATCGCTTTCCTGCTTCTTTGGCAGTTGCCTTGGTGTTACAATTTCTTTGTCGTAAAGCCGGAGAAGACTCCCTTTACCCTATATAGTTTCGTCATTGGCGATTTCGCACAGATGGGACAGGAAGAGGGAAAGGGAAGCGTGCGTCGCGACTTGGCAGGAAACATTTATTCGGAAGCTGCTTTCGACAGCATCCTGCCTATGTTTTACTTCCGCCAGTTGATGTCTGACGAGCGTTTTCCGGATACCATTCAAGGAATCGCAGTGACTCCCAAAATGGTGCAGACGGAAAACTTCAACTTCCGCAGCGTTCCTTCGGATATCAATGCGCCTTCTATCGGACTTTACCCGCTAATGGAATCCATGTCAGGACGTGTGGATTTAAAAATGCCGGATGATGTATTCCGCATCACCTCCAAAGGGATCGAATTCATCGACATGGCTACCAACAGCGTGAAGGAAGATAAAAGCCTTCAGTTTACCGAAGCTATGACTAAGAAAGATTTTCGTTTCCCGGCAACGGAGATTGTAGGAAATCCGACGGTGAAAAAGGAGTATGACGAAGGTTACCTTCTATTGGATGCCGACCGCCGTCTGTTTCATCTGAAACAGGTGAAAGGGCGTCCGTATGTCCGTGCCATCACCTTGCCTGAAGGACTGACGTTAAAGCATCTGTATCTGACCGAGTTCAGAAACAAAAAGACGCTTGCTTTTATGACCGATGTCAACAACGCCTTCTATGTGTTGCAGAATCGGACGTATGAAATCGTAAAAACAGGAATCCCGGTATTCAATCCCGAAACGGATGCACTAACCATTATCGGTAATATGTTCGATTGGACGGTACGTGTGACTACTCCGACCTCTGATAATTATTACGCATTGAATGCCGACGATTATTCATTGATTAAAAAATTAGAGAACGCATCGTCTACTCATTCCATGCCCGGTATTACTTTCACATCTTATACTGATAAATATGTAATGCCACGTTTCGAATAGTATTCCCATATTGAATGTAACAGTTGTAAGGGACTATCAAAAGTCAATCTATTAAATATGACTTAGGGTAGTCCCTTACTGTTTTCTTCCCATGCGTGTATAGGAAACAAAAAGAATTACAATCTTTTCTTCTGTAAGTATGGGCTTTTTCCGGCAAGAAAGTTTATCTTTGCCGACTCATTCAAATATTCAGACCGCAATTGCTTCTGCATTATACACAAACAAATACGGTAAAACGAAAAAACTCAAATTAAAAACCGTATGAAAGTTTACAAAGCATTTGCTTTCCTAAGTATCTTCATCATATTGTTCTATAATTGTTCGCTCCCTACTGATGACGAAGAAAAAGGAGATTCAGAGGGAGAGGATACAGTTACCTCCGAACTTCCCTGGGAAGGAGAGATGGACAAATTCACCATCAATTCTAAAGAAGGAATCCATCTGAATGATCCATACGAAGACGCCGGAACAGCTTATGTCACCATTCCTTCCACCTCTGTAAAAAATACCCGTTGGGAATTTGGAGTTCACCTCACCTTTAATCCTTCCGCTAACAATTATGCACGATTTTATCTGACTTCTTCCTCAAACATTCTTTCCGAGAATTTAAACGGTTATTATATTCAGATAGGAGGAGCCAAAGATAATGTAACTCTTTATCGTCAAAACGGAGACCAATCTAAACTACTGGCTTCGGGAAGAGAGTTGATGAAAGGAGACTCTTCACCGAAACTATATATAAAAGTAGAACGTGACAATAATGGTTACTGGACTTTTTGGACACGACGTGAATCCGAGAATGAATACGTAAAAGAAAAACAAATAAAAGATACCGATATACAAACTTCCCGCTACTGCGGTATATACTGCATTTACACCAAAACCCGCTGTAAAGGATTTACATTTCATCACATACAGCTATCTAATAACGTAGAAACGGACACTACACCTGATGAAACACCCGATCATCCCGGAACAGACATTCCAGATAATCCGAACACCCCCGAATTACCGAAAGATGTGAGAGGTATGCTTCTTTTCAATGAAATCATGTATAATAATGCCACTGATGGTGCAGAATATATAGAAATCTACAATCCGACTGAACAGGCTATCATTTTACCGGTACTTTATCTATATAAGATGTATAAAGACGGGGCAATATACAATACTACCA
>OJJB01000271.1_pt1 | contig 10375 bp, 8 predicted proteins | sample 1596161 | NCBI WGS metagenome assembly OJJB01 (sample SAMEA4350107, study PRJEB24818) | metagenome | biome: human; feature: gut; material: faeces | place: Denmark | collected 2013-09 | reverse complement strand
GTCCACTACTGCCGCATATCCTTTTTGCTCTGAAATCTGTTTTACCGCTTCATAGATTTTATCTTGAATTGGTGTGATCAATGCCTCTTGTTTTTTGGCCATTTCTCCTTCGGGACCGAAATATTTCTTTCTCAGTTCGGCTGCTTCCTTTTCTTTTGCTACAATCGCTTCTTCTCTTTGCGTTTTCTGTGCGGCCGACAGGGAAGCCGAGGCTTTCTGGTATTCTTTATAAAGTGCTTCCGCTTCTTTTGCTTTTGCTTCCACCTCACTTTGATATTGTTGTGAAGCTTGATTCAGTTGGGTATTCGCCTGTTCGTATGCAGGAATATTCTTCAGGATATATTCCATATCAATCAAGGCGAACTTTTGAGCGCTGGCTGTGAATACACAAGCCACAAACAATAGAGATAATAGGATAGCCTTTTTCATAATCACATTGTTTTTAGTTATTAAAACTCTTGTCCCAGGATAAAGTGGAACTGGCTTCCACTATACTGGCTGGATCCGTTAATCTTGTCGAAACCGTATGCCCAGTCAATACCCATCATACCAATCATCGGCAGGAAGATACGGACACCGACACCTGCCGAGCGTTTCAACTGGAACGGATTGAATTTGCTTACATCTGTCCATGCGTTACCTCCTTCAATGAAGCCTAGTGCATAGATACTGGTCGAATTTTCCAACATCAACGGGTATCTTAATTCTGCACCTAAACGTACGTAAGCATAGCCTTCACTACCATAAGGAGTCAATGAACCGTTTTCGTAACCACGCAGTGCAATGGTTTCGGAAGCGTAGCTGGTGCTATAGCCTGTCATACCGTCACCACCCATATAGAATGTTTCAAAAGGTGATTTCTTGTACTTGTTATAGTGACCCAGCAAGCCGAACTCTGCACGTGTCATGATAACCGGACATTTCTGACCTCCTGTAAGAGCGGTATAGGTCTTTGATTTGAATTTCCATTTGTGGTATTCAATCCAGTTGAACATACTTGCCGCTTCATCATAATCATCTTTACCGTATACCGAGTAGTCCTTGTTACTGAACAATGAGTACGGAGGAGTCAGCTGTACGGAAGCCGAGAATTCAGAACCGCGACGCGGGAAAATCGGGTTATCCGTAGAGTTACGTGCCAAAGTCAGATTCAAACTCAGGTTGTTGCAATTACCGGTTGACATGTATTCTCCGTTGTTCAACTTGATATACAAGTAGCTCCAGTCTTTCAAAATAAAGCGCTGGTAAGAAAGTTCGGCTGACAAGGTAAAATAGTCATCCGGCCATCTCAAACGCTTACCCCAACCGATAGATGCTCCATACATCTGGATAGATTTATCGGGGTCATAAAAAGACTCGTAGTTGTTATTATATCCGCCATAATAATTTCCATAACCGCTGTAATAATTGTAGTAATTATTCATATAAGCTGAGTTATAGTAGTTACTGCTGATATCTGTCTGTATGGAGTAGAAAGCCGAAACAGAGAATGAATTCGGACGTTTACCGCCAAACCATGGATCGAAGAATGAAATACTGTATGATTGGTAGTATTTAGCGTTCGTCTGTCCGCTGATAGTCAATGTCTGACCATCACCTTGAGGAAGTATACCACGGTAGTTTTCACCCGGGTGCAACAAGTTGGCTACAGAGAAGTTGGTAAACTTCAAGCTCAACTTACCGATAATACCCGTCTGTCCCCAACCTGCAGAGAATTCCACCTGGTCGTTAGCTTTGGAAGTCAAAGGCAAACCTATGTCAACAGTTCCGTTCATCGGATCCGGTTGAATATCTGGTTGCAGTTTTTCCGGGTCAAAGTGTCCCATCTGCTGAATTTCACGCAAAGAACGCATCAAGTCTTCTTTGCTGAACAATTGTCCCGGACGAATACGAAGTTCACGGCGAACGACGTTTTCATACAAACGGTCATTACCACTGATCTTGATCTTATTGATAGTAGCCTGACGGCCTTCATAGATTCTCATTTCGAGGTCGATAGAGTCGCCAACGATATTTACTTCTACCGGGTCGAGGTTATAGAACAGGTAACCGTTGTTGTAATATAAGTTACCGATAGCGTCATCATCTGTAGAAACACGTTCGTTCAATAACTTCTGGTTGTATACGTCACCTTTCTTCATGCGGAGCAGGAAGTTCAACTGTTCTGACGGATAGAGAGTGTTACCTACCCATGTAACGTTACGCAGATAATATTTTTGTCCCTCGTCTATATTCAAATAAACGTTTACAGTCTTTTCGTCATACTGTGAAACGCTGTCTTTTACAATCATTGCATCACGGTATCCCAACTCATTATATTTGTCGATAATCAGTTGCTTGTCTGCCTCGAAGTTCTCCGGCACGAATTTCTTGGTGCGGAACAGGTTACGAAGTTTACCTTTCTCATTGGTTTTCTTCATAACTTTCTTCAGCTTGGAAGTCTTGATCGCATGATTACCAACGATTTGGATTTCGTGTACTTTGATTTTTTCTTTCTTGTCGATATCAATGTCGACGATCACCTGATTTTCGCTGGATGGATCGTCTTTCTGCGAGATGATTACTTCTGCATTTTTGAATCCCTTATCGTCGAAGTAACGTTTGATTAATGTCTTGGCACGGTCTACGGTATTCGGAGTAATCTGCATACCTTTTACCATTCCCAGCTTGCTTTCAAGATCGGTACGTTCCGACTTCTTCACACCATGATAGCGTACATCTGCGATACGCGGGCGTTGTGTCAGACTGATTTTTAACCAGATTTTGTCACCTTCAATTTTCTCGGCTGTGATTTGTACATTTGAGAACAAGCCATGACGCCAATAACGTTTGATTGCTCCAGTAATTTCGTCACCCGGCACAGTAATTGTCTGTCCTACCGATAGTCCGGATAGTCCAATCAATACATAGTCTTCATAATTCTTTACGCCTTCGACTTTAATATCTGCTATCTCATACTTTTTGGGTGTTCCGGAGTATAAGATGACAGGTTTCGAGTCTTCATCAGTGTTAGCATTTTGCGCAATGCCTGTTGTCGCAAAGCAGCACAGGCAGACAAACGTTATGAATATAAAGGAAATACGATAATGCATTTATGTTATAATTTGATGTTTCGAGTTATATTAGCTGATCTGTTCACTGGTTTTGCCGAATCGGCGTTCCCTTTGTTGATATTCCCAAATGGCCTTGTAGAGTTCTTCTTTATCGAAGTCGGGCCAAAAGGTGTCACAAAAATAAAGCTCCGAATAAGCGCATTGCCATAGAAGGTAATTGCTTAGCCGGATTTCTCCTCCCGTGCGGATCAGTAGATCCGGATCGGGCATAAATTTAGTATCCAGATGAGATGAGATACATTCATCCGTTATCTGTTCGGGAGACATTTCTCCTGCTTTTATCAGTGTTGCTATTTGCCGTACAGCTTCGGTTATTTCCCAACGGGATGAGTAACTAAGAGCTAGTACCATATACATTCCACTATTCTTGGATGTGCGTTTTATACATGATGTCAAACTTTTCTGAACTTCAACAGGCAACTTCTTGAAATCACCGATTACGTTGAAGCGAATATTGTTCTTCATCAGTGTCTCTTCTTCAATAGATTCTAGCAATAGATTCATCAAAGCCGCTATCTCGTCTTGCGGCCGATTCCAGTTCTCGGTTGAGAAGGTATAAAGTGTCAGGTACTTAATCCCCAGTCTGGCAGCATCTTCAGTAATCTTCTGTACCGTTTCTGCGCCAGCACGGTGACCGTAAGTACGTTCTTCCCCTCGTTGTTTTGCCCATCGTCCGTTCCCATCCATAATGATGGCTACGTGTTGTGGTATCCGAGTTTTGTCTATTTGCTCTATATAGGACATCTTCTTATTTTAAACGTATACGTTTTTATTTCCCGGCATGTTCCGGATCTTTATCAAACCATAGCTGATTCAAGCGACCACGCCATACTTCTGAATTATGACTATATGGGCGTTTTACTGTGGTAGTAGCTCGTGAGCTGTCTTCTTTTTCTACTTCTTCATCAAAGCTAACATTGTCGTCTTTGCCGAATATGAATACTAAATAATTATTGGCTCTGTTCTGGGCATCTTTTTCTGTGTCCACTACCATGGAAAAGTTCTTTCTGCCTCTAAATTCGGGGAACTTAATAGGATCATATCCAGTGTTCTCTTTAGACCAATTTTGATGAGGGAATGAGAACTTTTTATTAGCTTTTTCCCAATCACGTCCTGACGGTGAAGTATAGAATGCTTCAAATCCGTCTCCAAATAGATAAAATTGAGAATTATAATGAATAATAATAGGGTTTTTTAGTTCCGGGCAATATCTATAGGTTGAACCGGCAGGGAGATCTCCCCATCCGCTTACTATAATATTTTCTTTAATAGGGGTATCATTGTCGTCCAAAACTGGCTCTCTGTTCTCATTCAATTTGTTGACCTCTTGAGATTCTTCAGAATACATCCATGCGACAGCTATCGCAATGTCAGTGCCATCATTTGAAAGAGTGGTAGATTTTTCCGCTTCACCAATTAATAGCACACCTTGAGTTCCATTCCTATTCTCATAATTGGTATATGAGGTGATTTTACTTGGAAATTTTTTTCTGGTTTCTCCATCAAGATATTTTTTGTTGTTGTCATATAGAGCGTATTCCTCATTTACTCCATCAGTACTGGTTGTGAAAATATACTTATTATCATTAACTTTTTTGATATAACTAATCCTTGTATTCTTTTCAGAGTCAAAATTCTCTTTGATAGGCGCTAAGAACAGTTCAATATTGGTTAAAGAAGTTAGCGCACTCCAATTAATACCATCTTCTGATGTATAGGCGTATACAGTATTGTTATTATCTTTAAACGTTGCATACAACATATCTTTGAATTCGATGATAGAGGTGGGTAATGTTTTTATAGAATTCTCTATTCCTACTATCGAATTAGGAGACCAATTGTTTAAACCACTAACTGTGTTCTTGTATACTTTAAGTCCTGATGTCGTTTCTGTATATGTTAAGACATTAGACCCTAAAATAATGGATCTTTGAAGACCAATTATATTATTGTCGCCAGCTCCTTCTATATACTCCCATCTCAACGAATCCGGATCATGCTGATGCACATTTACCTTAATAGTATATTCCTTAGTTTGATTAGGAGATATTCCCGCTAAGGCTTCTGTCGACCATACCTTTATCTTAAGTGGATTCCGAAGATCGATCGAATCATTGATGTTTAAGACGGAATCGTTTCCGCTTTTGTCCTTCATTGTAACGACGCCTGATGCCGTTGTTAATGTTTTGATTAAAATCTTGTCAATGATGGTATCGGCATGAACAGGAAGAGAGTCTTCGTTATAGATTTCACATGATAATTGGTCAATTGTGAATTTATAACTCCCAAGGCCTGCTGTGTCAAGTGCAAACGCATGTATAGTTGCATCCGGGCTATATTCGATGTTATTATCGTCATCAAGACATGACGTTATAACAAATGACACCATGAAAAAACTCGCAATGAATGATAAAAACTTTATTTTCATTTGAAAGATTGTGTTTATTTACAAGTTGCAAAAATAGAAACATTTTTTCCGATAATGAACATTACAGGTAAGTTTTATATAAAATTATAGATAATAACACTGTTTTTATCGACGTAAAACCCCCTGAATAGAACTATCTTAGCTATAATCGACGAACATAATGCCAAATTTGTCTTTCGAAGTGTTCTTCTATCGAATAACTAAAATTATCGTCCATTTGAGGTGCTTTAACACCGGAGTGTAACCGGCCGGGGCACTTTTCGATATAGGCTTCATCCCATAGCTCATTATCAATGAATGATTGCAGCAATTGCCTGCCTCCTTCCACCAATAATGATTGTATTTTTCGTTGATACAATGCTTCCATGATCTGTTTCAATGGGTTATGGTTAAAGTTGATGGTGATATATGTGATGTTCTTTTTTTCTGGCTGTTGCTTTTCAGTAAAGATTAATGTAGGCACGTTGCCATCGAATATTTGTGAATCATTAGGTAGGGATAGCGTGCGATCTAACACAACGCGTATCGGGTTGTGCCCATACCAGTTGCGTACCGTAAGTGACGGATTATCCAATAAGGCAGTTCGCCTGCCTACCATAATCGCATCCGCCTCCGCTCTTTTTTTATGCACTAGCATGGAAGTAAGAGGAGAGGAGAGGCTTACCGGTTTTCCGTCTGTACGTTCTATATCAATAAAGTGATCGGCTGATTCTGCCCATTTCAGTGTAATGAAAGGACGGTGAAGCGTATTAAAAGTGATAAAACGGCGAATCAGCGATTTACATTCTTCCTCTAATACACCGACTGTCACTTCTCGTCCGGCATCCCGTAATTTCTGAATTCCCCGTCCGGCCACTTCTGAAAAAGGGTCTTGACAACCGATAACAATGCGTGGTATCTGCTTCTCTATAATAAGATCGGCACAAGGAGGCGTTTTCCCATAGTGGGAACAAGGCTCCAGACTGACATAAATCGTAGAACGTTTCAATAATGACTCATCTTTGACAGAATGGATCGCATTAACCTCCGCATGCGCCTCGCCACAGCGAATGTGGTAACCTTCGCCGATAATTCGCCCGTCACATACGATAACGGCCCCTACCATCGGGTTTGGAGATACGTTGCATAACCCATTCTTTGCAAGCTCAATGCAACGTCTCATGTATTTTTCTTCTTCCATTTTGGTGCTCTTCGCCATATTATTCTTACTTTTGCACTCCGAAATTGTGAAAATATGAATCGTATCACCGCTTACATTCGCCAATCTTTGCAGGAAATCTATCCACCGGAGGAGGTAAAAGCCCTTTCGATGCTGATTTGTTGCGACATGTTAGGTTTAGATGCGCTCGATATTTACATGGGCAAAGATATAATTTTATCCGAATGCAAACAGCGTGAATTAGAAAACATTATATTCCGTTTACAGAAAAATGAACCTATACAGTACATTCGTGGTGTTGCGGAGTTTTGTGGAAGGAATTTTAAGGTTGCTTCCGGCGTGCTGATTCCCCGGCCGGAGACCGCGGAGCTTGTAGAACTAATAGTAGAGGAGAATCCGAATGCTCGTCGTCTATTAGATATAGGTACGGGAAGCGGATGCATTGCGATCTCTTTGGATAAAAAACTTCCGGATGCAGAAGTAGAAGCTTGGGATATTTCGGAAGAAGCATTGGCTATTGCTCGTAAAAACAATGACGCCTTGGAAGCTCGGGTGAGATTTCTACAAAGAGATGTTCTGGCCGATGACTGGGAAAAGATACCGTCTTTCGATGTTATTGTCAGCAATCCGCCTTATGTGACCGAAACGGAAAAGAACGAAATGGACGCTAATGTCCTTGATTGGGAACCGGGGCTGGCCCTGTTTGTTCCTGACGAGGATCCTTTACGGTTTTATAATCGTATAGCCCGTCTGGGAAGTGAATTGCTCTTGCCGGGTGGGAAACTTTATTTTGAAATCAACCAGGCCTATGGCCGGGAAACAGCACACATACTTGAAATGAACCAATATCGTGATGTTCGTGTTATAAAAGACATATTTGGAAAAGATAGAATAGTTACAGCTAACCGATGAGTGCACAATTAACTGATGAAGAGGCTTTGAATCGCGTAGCCTCTTACTGCTCCACTGCCGAGCATTGCCGGGCAGAAATAAATGAGAAGTTACAACGTTGGGGAATTGCCTATGATACCATTGCGCGTATTCTTGACCGACTGGAATCAGAGAAGTTTATCGATGATGAACGTTTCTGCAGAGCTTTTGTGAATGACAAGTTCCGCTTTGCCAAGTGGGGGAAAATGAAAATAGCCCAAGGGCTTTATATGAAGAAGATCCCATCTGATGTGGCATGGCGTTATCTGAACGAAATTGATGAAGAAGAATACCTTTCTATTCTGCGTGACCTGCTGGCTTCCAAACGGAAAAGTATCCATGCAGCAGACGATTATGAATTGAATGGAAAGCTGATGCGATTCGCTATGAGTCGTGGTTTTGAACTGAAAGATATTAAGCGTTGTATCGACATTCCCGATGAAGAGGAACAAATTGACTGAAAAAATAAACGGATTCTTCTTTTTATTCTCGTTCAATTTCTGTACTTTTGCGGCAAATAATTAATAGTTAGTTTAGTTATGAAAAACTTAGAGAGACTATTTGCGGAGAAACTGTTGAAGATTAAAGCTATTAAACTTCAACCCGCTAACCCTTTTACATGGGCTTCTGGATGGAAATCCCCCTTTTACTGTGACAACCGTAAAACTCTGTCCTATCCTTCTCTTCGTAATTTTGTGAAGATTGAGATTACACGTCTGATATTGGAACGATTCGGACAGGTGGATGCGATTGCTGGTGTGGCTACAGGTGCTATCCCGCAGGGAGCTTTAGTGGCTGATGCATTGAATCTGCCGTTCGTGTATGTTCGTTCTACCCCCAAAGATCATGGATTGGAGAACCTGATTGAAGGTGAACTTCGTCCGGGTATGAAAGTCGTAGTCGTAGAGGATTTGATTTCTACAGGTGGTAGTAGTTTGAAGGCTGTTGAAGCAATTCGTCGCGATGGTTGCGAAGTAATCGGTATGGTTGCAGCTTATACGTATGGATTCCCGGTAGCAGAAGAGGCATTCAAAAATGCGAAGGTGACTTTGGTAACGTTGACCAATTATGAAGCAGTGCTTGATGTTGCTCTTCGTACAGGTTATATTGAAAAAGAAGACATACAGACATTGAACGAATGGCGTAAAGACCCTGCTCATTGGGATGCTGGAAAATAAGATTCATTTTTTGATCAAACATATTTGGTAAAAAGAACTGTTCGGACAATATTTGGCCGGATTGTTCTTTTTTTGTTTTATACTAATAGAAGTTTATGAGTAATTTTGAGAGTAGTGTCAAGGTAATACCTTACAGCCAGGAGCGCGTATATAATAAACTTTCGGATTTAAGTAATCTGGAAGCAGTCAAAGACCGTTTGCCAAAAGATAAGGTGCAGGATTTGAGTTTTGATTCGGACACGTTGTGTTTTAGTGTTTCCCCTATTGGGCAATTGACTTTGCAAATTGTAGAGCGCGATCCTTGTAAATGTATAAAGTTGGCAACAACTAACTCTCCTCTTCCTTTTAATATGTGGATTCAACTGGTTGAAACTGCAGAAGAAGAGTGTAAAGTGAAGGTTACTATCGGAATGGATCTTAATCCATTTATGAAAGCAATGGTGCAGAAACCTCTCCAGGAAGGTTTGGAGAAGATGGTTGATATGCTGGCAGTTATTGAATATTAAACTTTTTTTTATGGCACAGAAACTTTGGGAGAAGTCCGTACAGGTAAATAAGGATATCGAACGTTTCACGGTAGGTCGTGATCGTGAGATGGATCTTTATTTAGCCAAGCATGATGTGCTTGGTTCTATGGCTCATATTACGATGCTTGAAAGCATTGGGTTGTTGACGAAAGAAGAACTGGACCAGTTGCTGGTGGAATTGAAGAGTATTTATGCCTCGGCCGAAAAAGGTGAATTTGTGATAGAAGACGGGGTGGAAGATGTACATTCGCAGGTAGAATTGATGTTGACCCGTCGTTTGGGTGATATCGGAAAGAAAATACATAGTGGCCGTTCCAGAAATGATCAGGTTCTGTTGGACTTGAAACTTTTTACCCGTACGCAAATTAAAGAGGTTGCCGAGGCAGTAGAACAACTTTTTCATGTCTTGATCCGTCAGAGCGAACGATATAAAAACGTTTTGATGCCGGGATATACACACCTGCAGATTGCAATGCCTTCTTCTTTTGGCTTGTGGTTTGGTGCCTACGCCGAGAGTCTTATGGACGATATGCTGTTTTTGCAGGCAGCATTTAAAATGTGCAATCGTAATCCATTAGGTTCAGCAGCCGGATATGGTTCGTCTTTTCCTTTGAACCGTACCATGACGACTGACTTATTAGGTTTTGATTCAATGAATTACAATGTTGTATATGCTCAAATGGGGCGTGGGAAGATGGAGCGCAATGTTGCTTTTGCATTGGCTACGATTGCCGGAACAATCTCCAAATTAGCTTTTGACGCCTGTATGTTTAACAGTCAAAACTTCGGTTTCGTCAAGTTGCCCGATGACTGCACCACAGGATCCAGCATTATGCCTCATAAGAAGAATCCCGATGTCTTTGAACTGACACGTGCTAAATGTAATAAACTGCAATCGCTTCCCCAACAGATCATGATGATTGCGAATAATTTGCCTTCTGGCTATTTCCGTGATTTGCAGATTATCAAAGAAGTTTTCCTTCCTGCTTTTCAGGAACTGAAAGACTGTTTGCAGATGACAACCTATATCATGAATGAAA
>OJJB01000259.1_pt1 | contig 10733 bp, 16 predicted proteins | sample 1596161 | NCBI WGS metagenome assembly OJJB01 (sample SAMEA4350107, study PRJEB24818) | metagenome | biome: human; feature: gut; material: faeces | place: Denmark | collected 2013-09 | reverse complement strand
CCCCTTCCACCTAGCTAGTCGTCCTCTTGTGCTCCCCCTTGCCCGTCAGGCCTCCTGTCACCCTCCTCCCACCCTCTCCTCCTCGTCCCTTTTCCTTTTTTCTTTCTACTCTCCCCGCCCCCCCCCAACTCCTCCACTCTCTTCTCCGGCGCGACCACAAGATTGTAAAAAAGAACGTTTTTTTAAATTCGGGTAGCCCCCAAAAAACACCAGCACTCATTTCGAGGGCCTTGAATCGCCACTTTGCCACCTTGACCACCCGCCACAGCATCACCATACAAAACAGAGTGCAAACAACAAGGAAACCGAAAAAAAGATAAGTACTCACCTCACTCCTCCTGCTGCGGTGCTGCTGGCAGTGGCATCCAATGGGTTACCAATATGTGCTCTATACAGCATGCGGCGGCCACATCTACGCTGTCGAAAAACAGCCCTGAATGCTCATCAAAGAACGATACAAAGCAATGCCCCATCCTGTTCCTGGTTAGAACCTCCTGCTCGTCTTCCGGCATCCGCTCGCTGCACTTAATCCAGCCATCCTGAATCACCGGAGAGTTGCCATCGGATAATGGCATATCCGGCCCCTTGCGTATCGCCTTTGACAATTCGATAGGGTCATCGTAAAGCCAGTCGCCAGTTTCCGGATGATTTGCTTTTGCCAGTTGTGCTGCCCATTCCAGCCCGTCTTTGTGCCCTTGCAGGTAGTCCAGCGGTAATTCATCGCAATTACTTGCAGGTTCGGCACCCTGAAGCAAGGCGGCGCGGCAAGCGTTCCAGCCCTCCCACATCCTAACGAAATCATGGGCTAACCATGCGGAATATGCCGTTACTGCATATCCGGTACCGCAGCGGGTGACATGCTTCGGCATTTTGAATGTTCGCTCGAATGCATCTCGCGGATCTTCATCCGGCACTACCGGCGCTCTCGGCTTGCCCTGGCTATCTGACGGCGCTAACGGAGCGTTTCTCAGTACAGTGGCCAGCATTTCAATATCTACTGGTGCAGGCTCAGCACCAAATGCCGCAATAGCCCCATCAATAACCTTCACAGCATCAGCCATTGCGTAGCCGAGATTACCGCCGTCGCTTTGTGCTGCTGCTTTGCTGAGTATTTCGCTTATCTGGTGCAGGCGATCGAGTGATACAGGATCGTGCGCTGGGTGGTTGTTAGTTGTCATGGGTTATTCCTTAAACTGCTAATTGCAGTTGCATGTCGAACCGGTCACGCTGCTCGCAGTACGCGAGAGAGCCGGGGCTGTTATGCGATTCAATGCGCTCTACCATTAACGCGGCGCGGGTTTCTTTTGAAGCTGGCGCGTAAGCACCAGACCATGCTTTATCGATGCCGATGTTACGGGCGACATTTGTACTATCAGCGCTGGCTAACGGTAACTTTGTGAATATCAGCGGGTTTAACATGCGCAAACCGTGCAACTTCGTGACAGGCTGGCTGTGAGCATCAACAACATGACGAATCAGGTCTTTCATTCTGGCTACAGCAAGGTTGGGACGCTTAACGTCATAGTCACCACATGAACCGATTGCAACGCGGGGATACTCATTGCAGAGCCTGATAAAACGCTCGTCGCTTTCATTCATGTGCCAGACAGGAACGCCGAAAAACTCCCCATGCGGCCACTCATCAAGAAGCGCTTCGTTCTCTTCCTCGCCGCCGTCGATAACATCCGGGATGATGGCGAAATCAAAGCCAGGATGATTTTTCCAGCGGGCCACAAACTCGTAGTAATCGCTCCAGTCGATTTTGTTTTTGCCAGCTGCTTTCCACGCAGTGAATGCACCGTTGTCCAGCGCGAATGACTGGCAGTATTCAGCCGCGAGGTTAATTTGCCCGGAGTGCGCGAAACTGATAAACGCATGGCGTCCTTTCCACGCTTTCATGGCGCACGTATCCGGCGTTATTGGTCCGCCGTGATAGTGAATCATCTCACTCCCCCTTCACGCCAATGCCAGCGGCGCGGCAAGCGTCCTTAAATTTCACCTCACATTCCAGCCGGCATGCGTTATAAATTGCAGCCAGGTCAGATGCGTCGAATTCATCGTTGATATAGTCGTCGAATGTTTTCCTTGGCGGCAGAGTCAGCGAGATACTCCGTGCCTTTAGTCTCGCTATGCGCTTGCTGTAATATTCAATTTTTTCTGCTATGCGATTCTCTGCGGCCTCTAACTTGGCGCGCAGCTTCTCGAAGTCATCAGCCTTTACAACTGGCACATGCCCGTGGCCAGGGTCTTTCGTGCCGCCGAATGCCGCAGGATGGATGTAATACGTTTTCTGACTCACGTCACCTGCTCCAGACGGTTTGTTGAGTGCTGTCATTGGGCTGCCTCCAGTTTCGATTTGCGCAGCGCTTCTTTGTAGCTGGCCTTCGCTGCTTTTTTGGTGTCGCACCACTCACCTTCAATATCACGTCGTGGGTAGCCATAAGCCGCGTCGTATGAGCAGCGAAACATTCGGCATTTTCCATCACGGCTGTATTCGACTTCAGGCAGTCGATATCCCAACAACCATTCACTGAAGGGCTGGCAGCTATCAGCATCAAGATATTCTTCGTATCGAGTGCGTTTCTTTGTCTCTGGCAGTGCAGAAATTGCCGTTGCTTCACCTCTTTCTGTGACGTGGTAAATTGTTCCGCCGCCTACGAAATCAGGCGCGGGACGGGAGGTGGCCAAACCATCAGATACCAGTTCTTCCCACTTCTCGTTATCCGTATGCCCTTCGCCTGCGAGGAAATAATTACGGTATGGCGTGCGATTACGCTCACTGATTCCCAGCGCATGCTGCATAAGTTCAATTCCAGTGCTCATAGCGCGGCTCCTTTGCACAGGTCGTGCATTTCCTGAAGCGTCTGCATATCAACAAGGTCACGGTCTGGCATCTGCGTGTCGTTGTACTTGCTGTAAACCAGGCTGGCTTCGCATACCAGCTCCATTGCTTTCGATGACAGCTCCCTGCACTTGCTCTCGGCGTTAGCGAGCTGTTCTGCCGTGTCGAGCACTTTAACCTCAAGATTTTCAACATAATCAATCAGGAGGTCGATTCTTTCTGGCGTTACGGTTTTAACGTATTTGCAGATCGATGACACATAATTATCATCCTGGAGTGTGCCAGCCAGGCCATTGCAATATTTCCGATTCCCTTTTGTCGCCTTGATATCGGCGATAATTTTTTTAACGTCTGGTTTCATGCTGATGCTCTCCCGTAAAACGCCAGTACACGCTGCATAGCCGGACTTGTGCGGCAAACTGATGTGACCATGTTTTTGCTCATGTTCGATTTGAGCTGCTTGATGTTCAACTCCCCGCCGGGTTGCAGCGAATAGACCGGGCGATGCGGCTCACCAGTGCGGATTACTACCGCTCTGCGTACCAGGTGAAGCAGCAGGTTGTGTGCTTTCTTGCAGTCGCATCCCAGAAGGTTCTGAACCTGACGCGGCGTTACGGTCTGGTTAGTCCGAAGAAAATCAACGATTGCCCACAGTGATTTGCTTGCCATAGTGATTTGCCCTCGAAGTTATTTAACGATCCGGAGATGGCTAACGTTCTTGCGATAGCTGCCCCAGTCAAAGTTCACCCACATTCCGCCATCCATCTGGAGACGGTCGATAACCCGCGCACCCAACGCCACGAGAAGCTCGTCGTGGTTCAGGTTTGTCAGGATCCCAACCGGACGCATCGACGACAGGCGACGGTCGATAACCTGATTCAGAATGACTTTCTCGCCGTTACTTCCACGCTGAATACCGACTTCATCCAGCACCAGCAGATCGACTTTGCAGAGGTCATCCAGCAATGCGGCCTCTGACTGACCACCGTCGTAGCACTCGCGAACGCGTAGCATCAGGTCAGGGATAGTGACGACCAGCACGCTATGCCCGCCAGAAAGCAAATGATTTCCGATTGCTGCAGCGAGATGGTTTTTCCCGGTACCAGGGCCACCGCTAAACACGAAGCTCGCGAACCCAGCACCGAAATTCTGTGCGTAGCTCTTTGCCATCGTGAAGGCTTTGCGCTGCCCTTCCCCGGATACATGGTAATTCTCGAAAGTGCAGCTGCGGTGCAGGCTTTGAATTCCTGAGCGACCGAAAATTTTCTCTGTCCGGGCTTTCTGATTCAGCCTGTCCAGTTCTTCACACCGCTTCAGGCCTTCTTCCCTCTGCCATGCCAGCAGCTCTTCCGCGCTGGTGAACTTCGGCTGAACTCCTGGCGGAATGAGTTTCTTCAGGCGCTCAAGAGCGCTGCCTGAATTAACAATGTTTTTCACCGTTACCCCCTGAACCCGGTCGGGATGGTTTTATCTGGCTCAGAAATTCGGTTGGGATCTCGCTGTCCAACATGGACGGTCCTTTGGCCGTGACCACGCGATTGCAACAGACTGTTGGCAAAGGTCTGCTCCCAAGCCAACTGGTGTTTAACCTTGCCGTCAGGTATCCAGTAATCACGGAATTGCTGAAGTTCTTCAGCGGTGTAACCCGGCTCAGTGCCGACGTTCTTACCCCAGAGCGCAGCCTGACGCACGAAGTCTGGAGACGGGGTCCATGAGTCAGTGATCGGAAATTTACCCAATGGGCCAAAATCCAGACCGGGCCCAAAATCCTCGTTCTGAGGTTTGGGAGGGATAGCTGGCAGAGGTGGGTGATTTCCAGAAATATCATCCCCAGAATGACTTCCGCCCGCGCGTTCTCTCTCTGGGTTTAGATCTTCTCTTCTCTTCTCTTCTCTGTGGTTACGCGTTACGTTATTAGTAACGTAACGCGTAACGTTACTTTCCTGGAGTTTTTTCCGTTCACGAAACTCCTTCTGGCGCTGCGCATTTGTCTTGGCCGTAGCTGAGCGCATATCACCTGACGTATTGTATTCATTGAAGTTTGGAAGAATGACGCAGTTATTCTCCGCATCATAAATGGCCCAGCCTACGGTTGATAATGCAGCCCCAAAACCGGGTACTCCGACAATATCATCGATATCAGACAGGTCTGCATTTTCAAATACACCGTTACGCGAGTGTTCATTTGCCGCAGACCAAAACGTTACTAGTAACGACACCGTAACGTTACGGGTTACGTTACGCGTTACAACGTCAGATAACGTGGTGTTATGCGAAAGTGTGAACATTTTTCCCACCTCCGGTGAACGCTCCAGTATTCGCGCAATTCCGTTCACCTTCGGGCTGGTGACCAGTGATGTACGCATCTTTATCCAGTCCCCGGCCATTAAGTCCTCCTGAAGAATAATTAAGGGAAGATTTATCCAGTCGCGGTCCGACACGCTGGCAAAACAATTTGTGGTTAGGCATACTTACCCCGCAATGATTTCGCAATGAATTGCACCAGAAAGCCGTTGGTGTTCGCGCACCGCGGCTTTCGCCATTTTTGAACCGGTCATATAGCCCCCAGCATCATCTGCACCATCTCCATCAGTGGACCGGTTAACCCAGGGTCAACGCGGTACATCTCTACTATCCCCTCGCTCAACTCTTTCAGCTTCTGATGCCGTGGCGCATCCAGCGCGACGGCAATCTTTGCTTCACTGGTTTCTTTCTCCAGCCGAGCCAGACGGGCCATAACGTTGTCTTCTGGTAACAGGCGACTGCGGAACTCGAGTGGAAGGACAGCAAGAATTGCCGGAGTCAGTTGGCGAACGTTTTCGCGGTACCGTTCGCTGTTGAAATGGTTATCCAGAAAGCGGAAAAGCTTCTGACGCTGTCGGCTGAGGTCATCAGGGAAAGTGATCTCGTCTCCCCCTTGCGCCTGGTACTCTTCGATGATCAGAGCCGTAACTACATCCTGACCATCTACACCCGCCCACGCACGAACGGCATCGCGGATCTGGTCATGTTTATCTATCGAGACAGGTTGATTGCGATTTATCATCGCAGCCGGTTGATATCCGCTATTTTGATGAAGTGATAGTGACTGCATGGTTATGCCCTCGCTTCCTGAGCAGGTAATCCATCCGTAGGGTTGGGATACAAATCTGGTCGAAGTTCATGTGGTGTAATACCTGTAACTCTGAAAATCGGTAATACGCGGTCCGGAGGAACAGCACCTTTATAGCGCGTCTTCCAGCGGCTAACTGACATGGGCTTTATGCCCAGTAATGCTGCAAGATTGCTGGCATTACCTGCTTTTTTGATAGCTTTCTCTAATCCGTTCATCATTGTCTCCAAAAGATACACGAACGAATTAAGCCTTAGACTTAATAACAAATCAAGCCTTAGGCGAATTTTATTTTATAAGCAAAAGGCTTATTCTTTTGATATGGCTGAGAAAAAAATACTTAACCCGATTCTCATCGAGCGTTTGACAGAACTGACGCAGCGGGGGATGACAAAATCTGATATGGCAAGGGTTGCGGGGATTACTCCGCAGTCCGTAAACGGCTGGTTTAAAAAAGGGGTTATCAGCAAAAGTTCTGCATTAGCAGTTGCTGATGCTGCTGGGGTGTCCGTCCCTTGGCTGCTTGGTGAGGATGTTGGAGAGAAGGATGGTCTTAAGCCTGACGAACAGCGCCTACTGGAGCTCTACCGCCAATTGCCAGAAGAAGAACAACAGAACATGTTGCGGATCGTATCTCTGCGGTTGAAAGAACTCGATGAGCTCTACGCCAAGTATATGGGGCGGAGGATTAAGGGTGATGCCGAGTAACACACAGCAGACGTACAAGAAGCATGGGTAATCATGCAAAAGAAGTCCGTTGAACTTCAAATAACATCGTAAATTAACTGTATATGCGATCAGGTGAGTGCCATAATGGATGCAGGCAGCGATTCGGAAACTAATGATATGAAGTTCAGGATAGTATACGACGGTCCAGCACTGGAGACGCACGAAATGAACGTGCGTGACCTTGCTCCGGCCCTACTATCCTTGTCAGATGCATTAGAGGAAGCCGGAAAAACAGTTTACGGAAACAAGACCGTTGTTTCCGTAAAGGTTAACGCATCATTCAAAGCCGGATCATTTGGAATAGATCTGATTGCCTCATCTACATCTTGGATCAAACAGGCTGTTGATTTTTTTTCTGGCGATACAGCAACAGCCGCCGCTAATCTTATTGCTTTAATTGGTTTTTGCCCTGGCCCCAGAGAAAAAATTTGCAAGGGTCTAATCCAACTAGTTAAATGGATTGGACCGAGAGAAATAAAAAAGTTACACAATCTGCCTGATAGCAACGTAGAAGTCTTTGTTGATGACGATAGTGAAATTTTCGACAGCAAAGTAATTGAACTGTATAGAAATATTAAACTTCGTTCTTCATTGCAAGAAGTTATAAGCAAGCCTTTAGAGCAAGAAGGCATCGACAGTTTTGCTTCCACTGTCGATGATGGACTGACATTCATGACGATCGACAAGCAGGAGGCGCATTATTTCAAAGTTGAGCTACCTGCAGAGTCAATAATTTCAGAATCCACGGTAGAGAAAGCTCTTCAGATTAAAAACATTTCTTTTAATGAAGGCAGTCGATGGAGATTTTCTGATGGTTCCAGTAGCTTTTTGGCTGAGATTAAAGACCAGAAGTTTATCAGTGATATTGATAACAACACCTTAAACTTTTCTAAAGGTGATATGTTGCTTGTTGACCTGAAGGTAACCCAATACATGATTGGCGATGCCATAAAAACCACATTCGAAATTGAGCATGTAAAAAAACAGCTGAATCCACAAAGACAAATAGATCTCCCATTCGAATAAATATACCCGGCCACCGCGTCGGGTTTTCTTTTGCCTACCCTTTTCGCACTTCCTCAGCTGCAAACCTGAACACCTGTCGCCAAAAATCGTTCTGCTCAATATCCCCCAGCGACTCAAGCATTGAAATGATCGCCTCAGTAGTTGGCGCGTCTCCATGTGATATCAGATTCAGCGTCGCTCTACCTACCGCCTGACATACATCGTTGTAACCCACGTAGAATTTTTCCATAGCCCGCCCTCATCGATGTTTTTCTGACCATATCATCCTCCGCTCACATGCATTCGTCAAAAAAATAAGCCGTAAACTTAATCCTGATATTAGCCTTAAGCTTGACACGAATTAAGTCTAAGGCTTAATATAAATCCACATCAACACAACCACCGAGGCAGGACGCCCACGAAGTAGCCGTCCGGGGCATACGAAGACCGGAATGAGGTGGTGGGATTAACGCGCAGTAGGTTTGAAACGTTCCGCCAGCCTGGCGACAAGGGCAAAGCACAGGAGTGAGCTTCGCGGTGGCGAATTGCAGAGTGAAAAAGCTCAACCGTGAAGATCAGCACCACGGCGCCACCAGCGAAGTTCACTCAGAAAACAGGAGAACATCATGGTTCATCAGCACTACGGTACACAGACGGTAAACCGCGGCGCAGTTCAGCCGGGGATGCTCGTCAAACACAAAGACTCAACTTGGACAGCATCAGCTAACGCTCGCGGACGTTTGTATCTGCATCGCGGCGTAGAAATGACTTACACCAAGGATTTGCTGGTTGAAGTTTATCTGAACGGTCTGGGGCATGGACTCAGCCACTAGCGGAGGATGTCATGTTAGACAAGAAATGCGGATATTGCGGCAAGCCGGTTAAAACGGAAGAAGTAATCAAAAGCCCCCTTCTCTATCGCAACGGCTCACAGCTGGCGCGCAAAGAAAAAGAGTATTGCTCCAAACGTTGCGCTTCGCACGACCAGATGGCTCACGAAGGCTAACGTAAAACCCGCGCAAGGCGGGATCTACGTCCGGTGCCACCGACCAAAGTTACACCGGAAACAACATCAAAACCAAAGTTAACCCAATGGGCGCTATCAATGGCCCGGGGATTCTAACACCCAAAAATGAGGATCTCACATGGAATTTCCATATGTAGTTAAAGCCACGCAAAAGTCGGGAAAGCCTGATGCTTTTGTCTGGTTCACTGCAAAAACAGAGGCTCGCGCCAACCTGATGCTGGATGTTGCGCTGGAAGATGCAGGCATCGAAACAGGTCGGGGTAAGGACTACGCCAAACCGATTCGCACTGATTTCCCAGTTGTCGACGGCCTGCCGAAAGAAGGTGAGGTTGATTTAACCTGGTGTGATCGCTACGAGCTTCAGGACGATGGGCGCACCTGGCTGCCAAAAGCCGCTGGTGTGTCTACTGGTTCCGTTGACGCCCCCTCCACACCTACTCCGACCGTAATCGTTGAAGATGCGACTGCGTCCGAAATTGTCCCGGTTGAAAACCGTACTCCAGCGGTCCGCTTTGCCGTCCATCTGATGAACGATAAATACCAAACCCACGTCACTAAAGAGCAGCAGTTGGCTGCCAGCGAAATGTCACTGGATGAGAGCAATACATATCTCCATAGCCTGCTTGTGGCAAGGAACGATGTACCCGCGACTGCCAAACTCAGCCTGAATGCTGAGTGGAAAATGATTCGGGCGGTTAAGGACATTTTCACACCAGACGAAGAGCACGAACCAAGATTGATCGCTGCATTCATGTCTGACTGGGTGAACACCGATGCCGGTGACCGCAATCAACTGGTAGAAGACTGGCGCAGTGGTAAGTTGCAGTTGCTCAAAACTGAAACCAGCAGCGCTGCTGACGTTACAACGGGTCAAGATCTCACTGTTGAGGACGGTATCCAGACCGACGAGAACGGCCGGGCCGAAGGTGGCGCCGTTGATGGTGAAGTCGGTACTGAAGAGCAATCCCAGCAGACACAGCAACCGAACCTAATCGTTGTTGCCACCCTGCCATTCCGCCAGCGCGTACTGGCTCAGTTCATCGGTGATGGTGAATATCTCTATCACGTCGATGCCGGGCAGAAAAACGATATTGTCCGTCTTGAGATGGACACTGATGACGCGTACGTCCAGAACCTCCTGCTGGCTGCTGAGAATGTAGAAGCATTCAAAAAAGCTATTGATCTCGACATCCATAGAGTCGTGAAAGCCGTTAAGCAAGTATTCTCTGTCGACGGGAAAAAACCTGATCTGGCAACAGTTATCCAGTTCCTGACGGTGTGGTTCAAAACTGATTACATTGACCGCGGCATCCTGGCACGCGAATGGGCCGCCGGTAACCGCATCAGTAATGTTCAGCGCACCGATTCTGGTACCAACGCTGATGGCGGATATGTCACTGACCGTGGACCTGACGCACACCACACCCTTGACACTCTCGATTTAGAGATTGCCTGTGCCCTTCTTCCTATGGACTTCAACCACTTCGAAATTCCAGGCAGCATTCTTCGTCGCGCCAAAGAAATCGTGACCAAAAAAGAAGAACCGTGGAAATCATGGAGCAGCATTCTGCGTAATCAGCCTGGCGTTCTTGGCGTTAACCGCACGGCTATTTTTAACCTGGTACGTATCGCGCCGGAAAATATTCATTTAACTCCTGTCGCTCACCTGGAATTTGTTAACCAGACCATGACAGCTGAATTCAACTCTGCGGTTGAGTTATTGCCGCTGTCTGAAGCAGCACCTGCGGCAACGGAAATGTCCTCCGCCCCTGAAAGCGTCGAACCGTCTCGCAAATCCTTTTGCACTCACGAAGAGAACCTACAGCGCGTGCGTGAAGCTGTCTCTTATCAACATCCCGAACCCCCCGAGCCAAGCAAGGATTCCGAATGCGGCTTTTTGTTTGAAAAAAAAAAAATAAAAAAAAAGAGTTAATACAGCATCATGACGTAGCTTCACACGAAATATAACATCAGAGTAGCAATGAAAGACTCTAACACACAAATACCACGTGACGCAA
>OJJB01000249.1_pt1 | contig 10919 bp, 10 predicted proteins | sample 1596161 | NCBI WGS metagenome assembly OJJB01 (sample SAMEA4350107, study PRJEB24818) | metagenome | biome: human; feature: gut; material: faeces | place: Denmark | collected 2013-09 | reverse complement strand
TTTTTATTGACCGTGATGGAACCCTGATTTCAGAACCGCTAAGTGACTTTCAGGTCGATCGCTTTGACAAACTCGCCTTCGAGCCGGACGTCGTTCCCGTTTTGCTGAAGCTGCAAAAAGCTGGCTTTAAGCTGGTGATGATTACTAACCAGGATGGACTCGGTACGCAGAGCTTCCCGCAGGCCGATTTTGACGGTCCGCATAACCTGATGATGCAAATATTCACCTCTCAGGGCGTAGCATTTGATGAGGTGCTGATCTGCCCGCACCTGCCAGCGGACGCGTGTGATTGCCGTAAGCCAAAAGTGAAACTGGTTGAGCAGTATCTGGTTGAACAGGCCATGGATGTGGCAAACAGCTACGTCATTGGTGATCGGGCGACCGATATTCAGCTCGCAGAAAACATGGGCATTAGCGGATTACGCTACCACCGCGACACCCTGAACTGGGCGATGATCGGTGAGCAGTTGACCAAACGAGACCGTTACGCGCACGTTGAGCGTAATACCAAAGAGACGCAGATTGACGTCAAAGTCTGGCTGGACCGCGAAGGCTGTAGCAAAATCAATACCGGCGTTGGCTTCTTTGACCACATGCTGGATCAAATCGCCACCCACGGCGGTTTTCGCATGGAGATTGCCGTCAAAGGCGATCTGTATATTGACGATCACCACACCGTTGAAGATACCGGTCTGGCGCTGGGTGAAGCCTTAAGGCTGGCATTAGGCGATAAACGCGGTATCAACCGTTTTGGTTTTGTGCTGCCGATGGACGAGTGCCTGGCACGTTGCGCGCTGGATATCTCGGGGCGTCCGCACCTGGAATACCGCGCGGAGTTTACCTACCAGCGCGTTGGCGATCTGAGCACAGAGATGATTGAACACTTCTTCCGTTCACTCTCTTACACCATGGGTGTCACCTTGCACCTGAAAACCAAAGGGAAAAATGACCACCACCGTGTGGAGAGCCTGTTTAAAGCCTTTGGTCGTACGCTGCGTCAGGCTATTCGCGTAGAAGGCGATACGCTGCCCTCCTCAAAAGGAGTGCTGTAATGAACGTGGTGATCCTTGATACCGGCTGCGCCAATCTGCACTCGGTGAAATCCGCCGTCGCGCGCCATGGATACGACCCGGTTGTCAGCCGTGACCCGGACGTGGTGCTGCGTGCCGATAAACTGTTTCTGCCGGGCGTCGGTACCGCCCAGGCGGCTATGGACCAGTTGCACGAGCGTGAACTGATTGAACTGATTAAAGCCTGTACGCAACCGGTACTGGGGATCTGCTTAGGCATGCAACTGCTTGGCCGTCGCAGCGAAGAGAGTAACGGTGTCTCTCTGCTGGGCATTATTGAGCAGGACGTTCCGAAGATGACCGATTTCGGTCTGCCGCTGCCGCATATGGGCTGGAATCGCGTCTATCCGCAGGCGGGAAATCGTCTGTTCCAGGGCATTGAAGATGGCGCATATTTCTACTTTGTACACAGCTATGCTATGCCGGTGAACCCGTGGACCATCGCCCAGTGCCATTACGGCGAACCGTTTACAGCGGCAGTACAAAAGGACAATTTCTTTGGCGTGCAGTTTCACCCTGAACGCTCGGGCGCGGCTGGGGCGCAGTTGCTGAAAAACTTTCTGGAGATGTAATGATTATTCCGGCATTAGATTTAATCGACGGCACGGTGGTGCGTCTTCATCAGGGCGATTACGCAACGCAACGTGATTATGGCAATGATCCTCTCCCCCGTTTACAGGATTACGCAGCTCAGGGTGCCGAAGTACTGCACCTGGTTGATTTAACTGGCGCGAAAGACCCGGCGCAGCGGCAGATCTCGCTGATTAAAACGCTGGTCGCTGGTGTCAATGTTCCGGTACAGGTTGGCGGTGGCGTGCGTACTGAATCGGACGTTGCGGCGCTGCTTGACGCAGGCGTGGCGCGCGTGGTGGTAGGTTCGACGGCAGTAAAATCCCCCGAAGTCGTCAAAAGCTGGTTTGCCCGTTTTGGAGCCGACGCGCTGGTACTGGCGCTGGACGTTCGTATTGACGAGCGCGGTAATAAACAGGTAGCGGTTAGCGGCTGGCAGGAAGATTCCGGGGTTTCTCTGGAAGAACTGGTTGAGACCTATTTACCCGTCGGCCTGAAGCACGTGCTGTGCACCGATATCTCCCGCGACGGTACGCTGGCTGGCTCAAACGTCGCGCTTTATGAAGAAGTGTGCGCCAAATATCCGCAGGTAGCATTCCAGTCATCTGGCGGCATTGGCGGGATCGAGGACGTAGCAGCCCTGCGTGGAACCGGCGTACGCGGCGTGATCGTCGGACGCGCCCTGCTGGAAGGTAAGTTCACCGTTGAGGAGGCCATTCAATGCTGGCAAAACGCATAATTCCTTGTCTGGACGTTCGTGATGGACAGGTGGTAAAAGGCGTCCAGTTTCGCAATCACGAGATTATTGGTGACATTGTCCCGCTGGCAAAACGCTATGCCGATGAAGGCGCAGATGAACTGGTGTTCTACGATATCACCGCCTCCAGCGATGGCCGCGTAGTGGATAAAAGCTGGGTATCTCGCGTGGCGGAAGTGATCGATATTCCGTTCTGCGTTGCCGGTGGCATTAAATCCATCGACGATGCGGCGCGAATCCTCTCCTTCGGGGCGGATAAAATCTCTATCAACTCCCCGGCGCTGGCCGAACCGGAGCTTATCACCCGCCTGGCGGACCGCTTCGGCGTGCAGTGTATCGTGGTAGGCATTGATACCTGGTATGACGCCGAAACCGGCAAATATCATGTTAACCAATATACCGGGGATGAAAGCCGTACCCGCATCACGCAGTGGGAAACGCTGGACTGGGTGCAGGAAGTACAAAAACGCGGCGCAGGTGAAATCGTCCTGAACATGATGAACCAGGACGGCGTGCGTAACGGCTACGATCTGGAGCAACTGAAAAAAGTGCGCGACGTGTGCCACGTACCGCTGATCGCGTCCGGCGGCGCGGGCACCATGGAACACTTCCTTGAAGCATTCCGGGACGCCGACGTTGACGGCGCGCTTGCCGCCTCCGTCTTTCACAAGCAAATTATTAATATTGGCGAATTAAAAGCGTACCTGGCAACACAGGGCGTGGAGATCAGGATATGTTAACGAAGCAACAATGCCGCGAGCTGGACTGGGAAAAAACCGACGGACTGATGCCAGTCATCGTGCAGCATGCGGTTTCCGGTGAGGTACTAATGCTGGGTTATATGAACCCGGAAGCACTGGATAAAACGGTTGAAAGCGGCAAAGTGACCTTTTTCTCGCGGACCAAACAGCGCCTGTGGACCAAGGGTGAAACCTCCGGTCACTTCCTGAACGTGGTGAGCATCGCGCCCGACTGCGACAACGACACCCTGCTGGTGCTGGTTAACCCGATTGGCCCGACCTGCCATAAAGGCACCTCAAGCTGCTTTGGCGATGCCAGCCACCAGTGGCTGTTCCTGTATCAACTGGAGCAACTACTGGCCGAACGTAAAACCGCTGACCCGGCAAGCTCCTACACCGCGAAGCTGTATGCCAGCGGCACTAAACGTATTGCCCAGAAGGTAGGCGAAGAAGGCGTAGAGACCGCGCTGGCCGCAACCGTGAACGATCGTTTCGAACTGACCAATGAAGCCTCTGATCTGATGTATCACCTGCTGGTTCTGCTGCAGGACCAGGACCTCGACCTGACGACGGTGATTGAGAATTTACGCAAAAGACATCAGTAATAGACAGATACCGGCACTATGCCGGTATCTTTATTTAACTGAGTGTTTAATCATTTCCGAATAAATCTCTGGTATAGACTTTATCGGCTACATCCAACAGTTCTTCGGCCATCCGGTTAGAGATTATAACATCGGACTCGCTTTTAAATTTAGCCAGATCACGCTCAACCCGCGAATTGAAAAAACTATCATCTGGCAATACAGGCTCATAGATTATGACCGGGATACCTTTCGCTTTAATACGCTTCATAATACCCTGGATAGACGATGCCCGGAAATTATCTGAGCCACTTTTCATAATCAATCGGTAAATACCGACGACCTTTGGCTTTCGTGAAATAATTGCATCAGCAATAAAGTCTTTTCGCGTCCGGTTAGCATCAACGATTGCTGAAATAATATTATTTGGTACAGATTTATAGTTGGCGAGTAATTGCTTAGTGTCTTTTGGCAGACAGTATCCACCGTAACCGAATGAGGGATTGTTGTAATGGTTACCAATACGCGGGTCCAGACAAACCCCTTCGATGATCTGTCGAGCATTAAGCCCCAGGGTTTCTGCATAGCTATCAAGTTCGTTAAAATAGGCAACACGCATCGCCAGATAGGTATTTGCAAAGAGCTTGATAGCTTCGGCTTCGGTTGAGTCGGTAAATAGGGTCGGAATATCTTTCTTCAGAGCCCCTTCCTGTAGCAGTGCAGCAAACGTTTCTGCACGGGAAGATCGTTCACCAATTACAATGCGTGAAGGGTACAAATTGTCATATAGCGCTTTACCCTCTCGCAGGAATTCTGGGGAAAAGATGATATTGTCTGAGCTATACTTTTGACGCATCGATTGAGTAAAACCGACAGGAACAGTCGATTTTATTACCATTACTGCATCTGGATTTATTTTAATAACATCCTGTATAACTGACTCGACGCTGCTAGTATCGAAATAATTAGTTTTGGGATCGTAATCTGTTGGGGTAGCAATAATGACAAATTCTGCGTTCTGATAAGCTTTGTGCTTATCCAGGGTAGCGCTGAATGTTATATCTTTTGATTGCAGATACTGTTCAATTTCTTGATCAACTATCGGAGATATCCGATTATTTAGCATCTCGACACGGGAAGGAACTATGTCCAGAGCAATGACCTGATGATGTTGGGCGATAAGAAGACCATTTGACAGGCCAACATATCCGGTACCAGAAATGGTGATTTTCATTTCATGCTCTCAGTATTATCTTAATAATTAATCATGATGTCGTACATCCTGATAAGAGAATAATGTTTTAACGTTTTGTTGAATATTGTGTCAACGAAGGTTAAAACAATTCAGATTTTCTTTATCAGTGTACGCTAGAAATATTAAGTAAAAATTAAGCAATCAACTTAAATCAATAAGATTTGGGATAAAAAAAAGCCCGGTCAAAAAACCGGGCCAGTGAACGTCAGAAGACTTATTCCATCCATTCAGTATGGAAAACACCTTCTTTATCAGTACGTTTATAAGTATGCGCACCGAAGTAGTCACGCTGGGCCTGAATCAGATTTGCAGGGAGCACCTCTGCACGATAGCTGTCGTAATAAGCGACAGCAGCAGAGAATGTCGGTACCGGGATACCATTCTGCACAGCATACGCAACAACATCACGTAGCGCCTGTTGGTATTCATCAGCAATGTTCTTGAAGTACGGGTCGAGCAGCAGGTTTGCGATACCAGGGTTTTTAGCATAGGCATCGGTGATTTTCTGCAGGAACTGCGCGCGGATGATGCAGCCCGCACGGAAGATTTTTGCAATCTCGCCGTAGTTCAGATCCCAATTATGCTCGTCAGATGCGGCACGCAGCTGTGAGAAGCCCTGAGCATAAGACACGATCTTACCGAGGTACAGCGCACGACGTACTTTCTCAATAAATTCTGCCTTATCACCCGCAAGCTGAGTTTTAGGACCGGACAGGACTTTAGAGGCAGCAACACGCTGATCTTTCAGTGAAGAGATGTAACGTGCAAACACAGACTCAGTAATCAGAGACAGTGGTTCACCGAGATCCAGAGAGCTCTGGCTGGTCCATTTACCCGTCCCTTTATTCGCCGCTTCATCCAAGATGAAATCCACCAAATATTTACCATCTTCATCTTTTTTGGTGAAGATATCTTTGGTGATATCGATCAGGTAGCTACTCAGCTCGCCGTTATTCCACTCGGTGAAGGTGCTAGCCAGCTCTTCGTTGCTTAGGTTCAAACCACCTTTCAACAATGAGTAAGCTTCAGCAATCAGTTGCATATCACCGTACTCAATACCGTTGTGTACCATCTTCACATAGTGACCAGCACCGTCGGCACCGATATACGTCACACACGGTTCACCATCTTCTGCAACAGCGGCGATTTTGGTCAGGATTGGGGCAACCAGCTCGTAAGCTTCTTTCTGGCCACCAGGCATAATAGATGGTCCCTTCAGCGCACCTTCTTCGCCACCGGAGACGCCGGTACCGATGAAGTTAAATCCTTCAGCTGAGAGCTCACGGTTACGACGGATAGTGTCCTGGAAGAACGTATTACCGCCATCAATAATGATGTCACCTTTATCCAGATATGGCTTCAGGGAGTCGATAGCAGCATCAGTGCCAGCGCCTGCTTTCACCATTAACAGGATACGACGAGGCGTTTCAAGGGATTCAACAAACTCTTTTACCGTATAGCAAGGAACCAGTTTTTTCTCCGGATTCTCGGCGATAACCTCTTCCGTTTTTTCACGCGAGCGGTTGAAAACGGACACGGTATAACCACGGCTTTCGATGTTGAGCGCCAGATTGCGCCCCATCACAGCCATACCAACGACGCCGATTTGTTGCTTAGACATTATGTACTCCTGTCAGGTGCGGTTCGCCCTGTAGACTATTACTGCAGGACTTTAGTGAACAATATGTTAACCCAGAAGAATCGCTTACGATAGTAGCATTAAATACTGAAGATACTTACCTTTGAAAACAGTACAATATTTACGTATTCAGTAAATTGGTATTATTTTTTGGTATCGAAAACGGCTCACTTTAATGGACGACTTTTAATGTGAGCGTTTTTAATCTTCCAACCCACAACTTATTTAAAAAAGTTAAACTTTGGGCCGCAACAATGAGAACAAAGGGCATGACAAAATACTTATAGCGCGGTTGAACTTAATAAGAAGATAAATCATGAAATTAACCAAACACACCATCATAATAAAATATAACTCTTTTGAAGGTTGAACACCTCTAATCATTGAGAGAAATACATCAGCTACACTGATTAAAAACAAACCAAGTATAAATGTGTAGTAAATCTTGTCAACAGAAATGAAAATATTAACCAAATCGTTCATGTAATGTTCTTTTCCGAATAACTTCACCGTCCTGGTAAGTTCACCATCATTAAATGTAAAATAAACTGGGCTTGGTGAGGACCACATGAAAGATTGCTTATCAAACACAAAACTCGCCACATCCTGAGGGGTTTTGTACGTTGCCTTAACATAATCAATAATTTCTTTTTTCGTTCTGAGGCATCTTCCATCGCTAAAATATTAACATGAGAAGTATTCCACGCGCCAAGATGTTCTTTATCAAGACCAACCATAAATTTCCATTCAGGGTTTCTGTTATCAATTCCATATTGATTAACACCGGATAATTTGATTACGGAACTGGTCAGTAAATGAATGATGATATAAATAAAAAGAACTATATTAAATTTTGAAAATTCCCTTACCACATTGTTTCGGTCGTAACGAACACATCCAACAATCAAACAAAAAAAGCTGCAACTAAGACAATAATGATTTCTGGTCGCATTAGATCAGCCAACGCTAAAAAAATACCTGAGAAAACTAACGAGATGTAATTATTTTTAAGGAGGAAATAAATGCCAAGTAAAACAAAAAAGTAGATAAGTGCTGATTTGACAGCAACGGAGAATAAAAAATCATTTCCGGATATAGTGAGTACAAACATGCAGTAACAAAGGCGATTTTATGAGAAAAGATCGTGCTGCATATTTTGTATATCATCACAGAAGGTCCTGCCATGAAAAAAACATTCAAAAGCATCAAAGCATCAATAGAGTGGTATAGATAAAGAACTAATGCTTGGTATAAAGTATATACCGATTGATATGCCCATATATCATAATAACCACCAGGTCCAACATTAAAGGTGTTAACCGTACCATCAGCATACATACCTGCAGTCTGAAAAATTGTTTCAAAGTCGCTTTCTGGCTTGCTATTCACAAGCATTACAAATATTAATTTTGTAGTCAGACTAAGAATAAATATTATCCATACATGATTGGTTTGATGGAGCACACTATCTGATTTATTGATAAAAAAAGTCAGAACAACAATAAAAAGGAATACAAGTCCGATACCTAGGAAATTGAAATAGTGCGTAATATATGCAGAGTTTAGTGATAAAACATTTAATGATACAATAAACCCTACAAATAAGAACAAAACAAAAACACTTGTGAAGTTAATAAACGCAAACATCTTTCTCATTTAAGGAATACTCTCCATAAGCATCAGATAGCCAAAGCACACAAAAATCCCTTGCAGGCACAAAAATTAATATAATGACAATATTGATATTTATGATTTTCAAGGTCAATCATGCTCATCATTAAGGTCCGATTGAATCCACGTACACTTCTCAATAAAATAAGATGGTCGGTTTTTTACTTCTACATAAATTTTACCGATATACTCACCCAATATTCCAATACACAAAAGTTGAACGCCTCCCATAAAGAACAAGCCAACCATTACAGAGGCCCACCCTTCAATGGTATGACCTAATAATTTTTGCATTAATGCCGTAGAACCAATAACAAATGAGACTAAAGAAACCAAAAAACCTAACGATGAGATAATACGAAGAGGTTTTACTGATAGAGAGGTAATTCCATCAAGCGCAAGTGACAACATCTTCTTTAGTGGATACTTCGACTCACCAGCAAGACGTGCTTTTCTTGAGTAAAGAACTGTTGTGCTTTTAAAACCTAATAAAGGGATAATTCCACGGATATACAAATTTTTTTCTTTAAAATCGAGAAATGCATTTAATGCATTTCGCCCCATTAATCGATAGTCAGCATGTTGCTCGATTTGATGAACTCCAAGTCTGCCCATCAATTTATAGAACAATGCAGCTGTATTTCGCTTGAAAAAGCTATCCGTCGTTCTGTCATCTCTAACACCATAAACAATCTCATAGCCATTATGATACTCATCAACCATTTTAGTTATAGCAGTGACATCGTCTTGTAGATCAGCATCAATACTAATGGTAATATCAGCATCAGAAAATCTTAACCCTGCTCTTAAAGCAAGTTGATGCCCCTTATTACGGGATAACTTCAAACCACGGACATTTTCGAATTCAAGAGAAGCAGTGTTAATTTTTTCCCAAGTATCATCTCGACTGCCATCATCAACAAATAACACATAGCTATCTGCTGATACACGCTCAGTCTCAACCAAAGAATGAATGACATCCCTCAATTGAGATAGGCACATCGAAAACATATCACTTTCATTATAGCAAGGCACAACAATAGCAAGCAAAGGATGTTTCTTTTTTCCCAGAGTCATTTCATCGCCCATAGCTTATTAATTACAAAACAAGAGGTTGTATAGATTACCATACCTGAAAATTGAGACAGATATTCATTGAAAGACAGAAAATCAATCGCATACTTTATAGTTAAGATATTAAGTCCGTACGAAATTGCAACAGTAACCAAGAATTTTATAAATCGAGTTAACTTTATACCTACCAAAAAAGTAAATTTCGAATTCATGAAAAAACTAATTACAATACCAGCGATATATCCCAAACCGTTTGAAATAAACATCGGAATACCTATATGCATCAATGTAAAAATTATCAACATAGTGGTAATCGTATTCACAAAACCAATAATGCAAAATCTCACAAGTTGATTATTCATGATGTGCAGATCGTTTATATTATATTTCATTACATATTATTCTTATTAAAACCATAAGCCATACACAGGTTAAGTTAATATTAAAACCAACGCCAATGATGAATCCTAAAAAATGAAATCATTGATCTAAAGAACAAGATAATATGTTTCAATCCCTTACGTGCAGCATAGCCACCATGATGAATAACTTCAACTGAAGGTACATAAGCAATATCGCAGAACTGTTTAGCTCTAATGCTTAAATCGAAATCTTCGAAATATAAAAAATACCGGCGATCAAAACCCTGACATTTTTTCCATACATCGGTTTTGAAAAACATGAAGCATCCGCTTACCATTGGCGGATTCCAATAAACTTCATTGCTATTGATAACATCTACCATTTCATAGTTCTTTAATAACTTATAAAATATTTTTTTCATGAATGCTGGAGCAAATCCTCTCAATAAAAGAACCAATACCGAGGGATACTCTTTACATAACCTCTGGACCGTTCCATCGGTCCATTTTGCATAAGGTGTAATAAGACCACAACGTGAGTTATTATGCATAAACTGGATTGCATTAACAATCGCATCTCTACTTATTATCAAATCAGGGTTAATAATAAGATGGTAATCCGACTGTACGTCTAATGCCTGGTTGTGTGCGCTACCAAAACCGACATTCGTAGCATTTTTTGAATAGGTAAAATCAACGTGCTTAAAATAGCGACCAATATACTCCGTTGATAGTCCAGATTGATATTCATCTGGACTATTATCAATTACATAAAGGTGATAAATGCTCCCTGCATTATCTAAGCTTGTGACTAGGCTAGTAAGAGTATCATTCAATTGATTAAGCTCAGGCTTATAAACAACTAATGAAATAGTTAATTCAGTAACATTGTTCATTAATACACTCATAGCAAATACACTATACGAATATTTTTGGGAAAAGTTCAGAAAATCGATCTTCCCATGTAACACTTTCAAGACTATCTTCACAAAAATAAAGTGTATCGTTTGGAACCTTAAATGGACAATCCGTCCTATGGCCTTCTATTTTTTTATTATGCCAAAACATCTCACCGAATCGAGTTGAAAGTAACGGTATCTTTTTTGCCGAGTACTCATAAAATTTTATTGGATCAACAAACCTAGTAATATCATTGATTTGGAATGGTATTAACCCAACATCTATGTGTGACAATAC
>OJJB01000242.1_pt1 | contig 11033 bp, 7 predicted proteins | sample 1596161 | NCBI WGS metagenome assembly OJJB01 (sample SAMEA4350107, study PRJEB24818) | metagenome | biome: human; feature: gut; material: faeces | place: Denmark | collected 2013-09 | reverse complement strand
CTTACGTTTCCGTTCACCGTGCCCGCTTGGTCATCAGTCCCTGGCGGGAGAACAGGATAGTTTTCCCCCGTGTTTTGATGCCGGCCAAGATCCCGCGTGGCATTTGCATCAGGTGTTTATTCTTTGCCAATTGGGCCTGCGCCTGAACCATGACAACTTTTGACATGCTGGGATCTATCTCTGCCAGCAGGTCGCCGGCTTTTACCTGCTGTCCTTCCTCGAAGTGTAAGGCAATGAGCTGACCATCCACCCGGCTACGTACCGTGGCGGTATTTGCGGCAGTAATGGTACCCAGCCCTGTCAGGTAACGCGGAACGGCTTCCATGGCGGCGGTGGCAGCCTGAACGGGAGCCAACGGCCCGGAGCGCATTCCACGCCGTCCCGAACCTGGCGTGTGCTGCGCTGGTTTGGTCGCGCCCGGTGCGTTTTCCTGGGCGTCGTTACGGCTTTGCCAGAACCAGATGGCGGCGACGGTGGCCACAACGATCGCGATTGCTATAACCCAGCGGGATTTTTTACTGCCTTTCATTGTTATAAGTTTCTCATCCTGAAACGATTCGCGGAATGATACTAGTTTAGCCAGCGAACAAGGGAGAAAAATGGAGGAATTATGAAACACTGTCGGGATTCGTCTGAATGCTGATGCGGCTTTGCGAAGCGTTACGCAACAATCGGTGGTGAAGATAGCGAATACGTGATTGTGCGTTAGAGTGCTGACAAGGCAAAAAGGAGGAGAGCCAGAGATTTCAGCAGGACGCTGGAACGGAAAAGCCCCTCCCGAGGAAGGGGCCAAAATAGGGAAAGGGTTATGATGAAGCAGGTCATCATCCTGGTGATACTCTTAGTGATTAGCTTACCGGCTTACTAAGACACCAGGAGGAGGGGAAGCCCTCCCTAACCCTCACTCCTGAAATTAAGCCACAGCAATGGTGATGTCAATACGCGTACTTTTCAGCATGCGAGCCGCTTAGCGGAAAACAACGTCAGCCCAGCGGGCCAGTCCGGCAGTAACGGAACCGAAATCATCGCCCCCCGCGATCGGAATCCCGGGAAGTTGCTGGGCGAGGGCTTTTTTAATCAGCGGCGAACGCGCGCTACCGCCGGTCAGGTAAATCACGTCCGGTTTTTCCTGCGCGTTTTCAAGCGCCAGTTGAACCTGCTCCAGAATGCGCGCCAGGGGCTGATTGAGCGCAGCTTCCAGCCCGTGTTGACTGATATCGGTTGCCAGCGTGTCGCTGATAAACGGTATCGCCGCCGTCACAATGGTCTGATCGGAGAGCGCGATTTTGCTCTCTTCTGCGCTGCGCACCAGGCGATAGCTCAGACGCTCGCGCCAGACTTTAAGCAGTAGGGCGACTTTATCGGCTTCTTTCGCGTCACGGACAAGATCGTTGAGCAAGCGACCGTTGGCGCTACTGTAGAAGTCACTTTGCGCGGGAACATCGTTGATCGCGACCGCGTTCCACCAGGGCAGAATAGGTAAGGCGATCCCTTTTTCCGTTTCTCCCCCCATACCGAGCAGCGGCATCAGATGTTTAAACGCCAGCGCAATATCCAGATCGTTCCCGCCAACGCGGCAGCCGCTGTGCCCCAGCAGGCTGTTTTCGCGATCGGCGCGCTGATGCCATTGCGGCCCCATCAGCAGCAATGAACAGTCAGTCGTACCACCGCCGATATCCACCACCAGCACGCGTTTTTCTTCCTGCAGCGTGGCTTCGTAATCCAGACCAGCCGCTACCGGCTCGTACTGGAAGACGACATCCTGAAAACCGGCGCGTTTAGCCGCACGTTCAAGAATACCCTGCGCCTGGGCGTTGGCATCATCGCCCCCTAACCCCTGGAAGTTGATGGGACGACCAATAACGGCCTGGGTGATGGCTTCCGGCAACTGATTTTGTGCCTGGTTGCGTATGTGCAGCATCATCGCGCAGACCAGATCTTCAAACAGCGCAACCTGCTGCGGCTTCAGACCGCTGGCACCCAAAAATGATTTTGGCGATTTAACGAAGTACACCTCTTCCGGGTCTTCAATATATTGACCCAGCGATGCCAGACCGAACTGCACGCTGTTGGCGTTAACGTCAATGTCTTCTTCGCGGTTATAGCGCATCGCGCGGCGAAGCAGCGCCTGCGTTTCGTCGTCCGTGGTTGGGATGTCGTGATGGCGATACAGCCACTCGCTGACCGCTTCGCGCGTTGGCGCGCACAGCATTGAAGGCAGAAGCGTGCTGTTATTTTCCATTTTGAGCAGGTGAGGCTGCCCGTCACGCATAACGGCCACTGAACAGTTTGCCGTACCGTAGTCAAAACCAATAAACACCGTAAAAATCCCCATGCCAGTGAAGAAGGGGCGTGACTTTAACGAAATGTTGACGCTCCGACAACTGGAATATGAAAGCAAGGCGCATCGATTGAATACCGTTTATGCTGTAGGTTTGCATAAAAAGGAAAACTGAATGTTCACGCTGAGCTGGCAACCGCCTTATGACTGGCCCTGGATGCTGGGATTTCTTGCCGCCCGTGCGGTTAACGGTGTCGAAACGGTGGAGGAACTGAGTTATACCAGAAGCCTGTCCGTAGGGGAGCATCGGGGTCTGGTGCGCGTCGTACCGGATTTGCACGCCAATGTGCTACACGTGACGTTAAGTTCGGGATTACAACCCGCCGCCCCCGAGTGCCTGGCGAAAATAACCCGTTTGTTTGATCTTACCTGCTGCCCGCAGCAAATTGTCAGCGCGCTGGGAAGCCTTGGTGCGGCGCGTCCGGGACTGCGCCTGCCGGGATGTGTCGATGCTTTTGAGCAAGGGGTACGGGCGATTTTAGGGCAGTTAGTCAGCGTGGCTATGGCGGCAAAACTGACAGCGAAAGTCGCCCATGCTTATGGCGACACGCTGGAGGATGCGCCAGGGTATGTTTGTTTTCCCACGCCTGAAGCGCTTGCTGACGCCGAACCGTTGCACCTGAAAGCGTTAGGGATGCCGCTCAAACGCGCTGAAGCGTTGATTCACCTGGCGCGTGCAACGCTTGAAGGAACGCTTGCGACAGAAGCGCCTGACGATATTGAGCAAGGCGTTAAGCAACTACAAACGTTTCCCGGAATAGGGCGCTGGACCGCCAACTATTTTGCGCTGCGTGGTTGGCAGGCGAAGGATGTTTTTCTGCCGGATGATTATCTGATTAAACAGCGTTTTCCCGGCATGACGCCAGCCCAGATCCGGCGGTATGCAGAGCGTTGGAAACCCTGGCGCTCCTATGCACTCTTGCATATCTGGTACACGGATGGCTGGCAACCGTCAGTTGATGGCGAAATTACTGGTATTCAGTAGCAGATCCAACGGTTGGGCGTTGGCAATAATGTCGCCATAAATCATGTCAATACCGATGCCAGAAAGCGCATCCATGATAAGCGGCAACTGCACCGGACCGGCGATGCTTTTAATGTCCAGACGCTGGGCATGGCCCTGGATAATGGACACCCACATCTCGTCAATCAGGTCTCCGTGAGCGCTGGCGCTTAGCTCGCTGTCAAGCAACAGGTAATCGACAATGCGGTATTTCAGATTGTCAAAAAGCTCTAAATCACGACCGACCTGACTTAACACAATTCGACAACCGAACTGACGTAGCCGATGCAGGGCGGATATCGCCTGCGTTGGATTCGTTTTGATGACGCTGGCCGGAACGGTCAGGTGCAGCAGCCGCGGCGGTAACGGACTATGTTGCAATTGTTCCAGCAGCTCATCAACAAGTTCTGAATTGAGCAGCCCGGCGGCGGAAAGGGGGAGCGCAACACTGAGGCCCTTGCTGGCGACTGCTGGGGCCGCATTCTGGAAGAATTCGCTGAATACCCGACGGTCGAGCGCTTGATTCAATGTGGGATCGACCAGCCCGGTACGGAATGTCTGCTCTTCAATCACTTCGCCTTCAGCGGTCCCTAAGCGTAGCGATATAAGCCAGAAGCTAAACGTCTCAGGTATACGTGGAGAAGCCACGCCTCTGGCGATCATCAGCATCGGGCTGTGCGTAATGGTATGCTTTTGTTCGTCCAATGACAGTTGGCTACGCGCGGCATGCGCCTGGCTTTGCTGGGGTTCATAGACGCAGACACGCCCACGTCCGCTGTTTTTCGCCGCGTAGCAGGCGATATCCGCCTGAGACATGACGTCAGTCGCGATATGGTTTTTGTCATCAATCAGCGTAATTCCCGCACTGGCGCCAATGCGGTGCAAGCGGCCATCCCACATGAAGTGGTAATCGTTAATAGCACTGATGATGCGACCTGAGATGAAGCGGGCGCTTTCGATATTACAATCCGGCAGCAACAGACCAAACTCGTCGCCGCCAAGGCGCGCCAGCATATCGCTGGACCGCAGCATGCTTAGCATCAGTGAAGAGAGTTCGCGCAGCAGGGCATCGCCTGCGGCATGACCTGCGCTATCGTTCACCGCTTTAAAACGATCAAGATCGATAAAAACCAGCACATGACTCTGGTGCGCGTCGTGCACCGTATGCAGCAACTGTTTGAGATGGTTTTCAAAGCTGACCCGATTGGCCAACTGCGTCAGGTCGTCATGTGAAGCGCTGTAGCTAAGCTGGCGCAGCATCTTACGTGACTCGGTGACATCCTGAATAACCAGCACCGAGCCAATGCTGCCGCCATCAAGGGTGCTGAGGGGCGTGATGCTGTACTGAATGTCATAACTGTTGCCGTTGCGACAATGCAGGACGACTTCCTGCTCCATTGCCTTACGTGACATGTCGGCACTGTAGATATTTTCCATCAGCGGACCGTTATCGCCGAAAGTAATACGCAGTACTGTCAGGAGCGGAATGCCAATTGCGTTTTCCTGCTGCCAGCCGCTCATTTTCTCAGCGACCGGATTCATAAAGGTCACATTCATGTCGACATCAATACAAATCACCGCCTCGCCGATGGAGTCCAGCGTAATATGCAAACGCTCTTTTTCTTGAAACAGCGCTTCGTTGAGCTGCTTCACCTCGGTCATATCCATATTGATGCCAAGTAAGCGTTCAACTTCACCGTCTTTATTCAGTACCCGGTTGGCCAACGAGCGGATATGCCGTATGCCACCTTTTACTGCGATACGAAACTCAAGCTTAAACGGGGCTCGTGCGGCCAGCGAATCGCGAATCACATTTTCGGCGTGTTCGCGATCTTCAGGCACAACGCATTCATACCAGACTTGCCAACTGGGCTTGATATGTGCCGGGACTTCGTAGAGATCGAACATACGCTTATCCCAACTGATCACATCAGGCTGCAGTTCCCATTCCCAAATGCCGATCCCCCCGGCTTCATTAGCGAGCGTAATGCGCTCCATCAGCCGTTTGTTCATCCACTCGGTGTGCTTCAGATCGTTAATGTCCTCAATCTGCGCAATAAAGTAGAGTGGGGTGTTGTCGCTATGGCGCACCAGCGAAACGGCCAGCAAAGCCCATACCACCTCGCCTGCGCGCGTGTAATAGCGTTTCTCCATGGAATAGCTGTTAATTTCCCCGCGCGCCAGCATGTTTAACTGTTCGAGGTCATTGTTCAAATCTTCCGGCCAGGTTAATTGCTGGAAGGTGAGCGAACGTAGCTCCTCCTGGCTATAGCCCAGAAACTGGCACAAGGCTTTATTGGCCTGTAGCCATTGCCCCTCGGTCCCGACCAGCGCCATGCCAATTGCGGAATACTCCATAGCATTGCGAAAGCGCGCTTCGCTTTCTGAGATGTGCTTGCGTTCAGCCCGAAACGCGTACATCACCATGGTCATCATATTGGCTGGCAACAGGATCATCAAAAACGGCAGCCACGGTATGCTGGTCATCATGTTCTGTTTGGGGGTGTAGAGCAGCGAAGGGTCAGCGGCCAACATCAGCGAAACCATCATCACGGTGCTGAGGAAAATTAAAAACGCCTCCATACGCGGCAGACGGACAGCGCTCCACATCAACAGGACAATAACGCAGGTAAACGGCCATGGAATGAACATCATCGACAGCCAACTGAACGTTAACGTCACCAGAAGCGTAATCAGGGTTTCAAGCAGTAATCGCGGATTGCGGTGGCGCAGCAGATAATGTGGCTTAAACAGTAAACCTAATGGTACCAGCGCCAGCGCGCCGATGGATTCTGACAGCACCCAAATGAGGAAGGTATTTAACGACGTTTCTTGCGGTAATAATAACCAGAGTAATACGCCGCCCAGCAGCGGAGGGACCACTGCGCTGCCGAATGCCAGACGCGCCCAGTCGTTGAGATTTTGTAAAGGATTGTACCAGGGCAGCAGTTTGCGCAATAACATTGCCCCCACGACAGCCTCAATAATGTTGATGGCCGTGTAGGTAAAGCTAAGCGACTCTCCGGGGAAGAAGAGCAAAGAACCCGCGATGTTACCCAATGAGCACGCCAGCGCGATCCCCGGCCACATTTTTCCCGCATGGCGGTAAAAAGCCACCATCATGATTGAGGTCGGAAACCACAGCGGCGCCAGCTGCGCACCGAAACGAGACAGTTCCAGCGAGAACAGCGTGAAGATGAAAGCCACCAGACCTAAACTGGCCAGGCGCAGTAGAGGATGAGGTAAGGTAACTAAAACATGTTGGGATTGTTTACTCATTACCACTCTACCCAAATAGCCGTTGTCGCCCAGTAGAGATGCCGGACGCATCACATTTAATCTGGGTTTATGCTAGTACAAATAATTTACAATTTATACGCCAGCTGCTCATAAATTAACACTCTCAAGCTATTAATTACTAAGGCTGGCGAATAAATGTAGCGCATGCTTTAAATATGACCGTTTTAATTTGCGACAGGGAAGGCATTGGTGCAGCCTGGGCTGGCGTCGCGCCGCTGAAATCCCTATAATTGCCGCGTTTGGCGTTTCGGCGCCGCCCTTCCTAACATCCAGGTTAATCAGGTCGCTAAATATATGACTGATCAGTCTCATCAGTGCGTCATTATCGGCATTGCCGGCGCATCGGCTTCCGGCAAGAGTCTTATTGCCAGTACTCTTTATCGCGAATTGCGTGAACAAGTCGGTGACGAACATATTGGCGTTATTCCCGAAGACAGCTATTACAAAGATCAAAGCCATCTATCGATGGAAGAGCGTGTAAAAACCAACTACGACCATCCGAACGCGATGGATCACAGCCTGCTGTTCCAACATCTGCAAACGCTGAAACGCGGTAGTGCCATTGAGCTGCCGGTGTACAGCTACGTTGAGCACACGCGCACGCAAGACACTATTCATATCGAACCCAAGAAAGTCATCATCCTGGAAGGCATTTTGCTGCTGACGGATGCGCGTTTGCGTGATGAGATGAACTTCTCTATTTTTGTTGATACCCCGCTGGATATTTGCCTGATGCGCCGTATCAAGCGCGATGTGAACGAACGTGGTCGTTCAATGGATTCAGTGATGGCGCAATATCAGAAAACCGTCCGTCCAATGTTCCTGCAATTTATTGAGCCTTCAAAACAATACGCCGACATCATTGTGCCGCGCGGGGGTAAAAACCGCATCGCCATCGATATTCTGAAGGCTAAAATCAGTCAGTTCTTTGAATAAGTTCAGCGAATTGTGTACCGTTCAGTGATAACCTGGTTCACCCTTAATGCACCTGGCATTAAGGGGTTGAAGCACGAAAGGAGAAAGTGCCATGCGTTTATGTGACCGAGATATTGAAGCCTGGTTGGATCAAGGTCGTCTGTCGATCAATCCACGCCCTCCTGTCGAGCGAATCAACGGCGCCACGGTAGATGTGCGCCTTGGCAACAAATTCCGTACGTTCCGCGGGCATACGGCGGCGTATATCGATCTGAGCGGACCGAAAGATGAAGTCAGCGCCGCGCTGGATCGCGTGATGAGTGATGAAATCGTCCTCAAAGACGGCGAGGCATTTTTCCTGCATCCGGGCGAACTGGCGCTGGCAGTGACGTTCGAATCCGTGACGCTGCCTTCCGATCTTGTGGGTTGGTTAGATGGCCGCTCTTCGCTGGCGCGTCTGGGACTGATGGTACACGTCACCGCACACCGTATCGATCCGGGCTGGTCTGGCTGTATCGTACTGGAGTTTTACAACTCCGGAAAACTACCGCTGGCCCTGCGTCCTGGCATGCCGATTGGCGCATTAAGCTTCGAACCGCTTTCCGGTCCGGCGGCGCGACCTTACAACCGTCGTCAGGATGCAAAGTATCGCGATCAGCAGGGCGCCGTTGCCAGCCGGATCGATAAAGACTGAGTATTTTCAGTCCATTGGGGATAGCATGAGACGATTTCTGACGACGCTGATGATTCTACTGGTCGTGCTGGTGGCCGGTTTTTCTGCGTTAGTACTGTTGGTTAATCCGAATGATTTCCGCGCATATATGGTCAAGCAGGTTGCTGCGCGTAGCGGATATCAGCTGCAGTTAGATGGCCCTCTGCGTTGGCACGTATGGCCACAGCTGAGTATCCTCTCGGGGCGCATGGTGTTAACGGCTGAAGGCGCCAGCGAACCCCTGATTCGTGCCGACAATATGCGTCTTGACGTCGCGTTGTGGCCGCTGTTGAGTCACCAGCTCAGCGTGAAGCAGGTGATGCTCAAAGGCGCGGTGATTCAACTGACCCCGCAAACTGAAGCGGTGCGCGGCGAAGATGCGCCCGTTGCCCCAAAAGACAATACCTTGCCCGACCTGGCTGAAGACAGAGGATGGTCGTTTGATATTGCCCGCCTGCGTGTTGCCGATAGCGTTCTGGTATTCCAGCATGAAGACGATGAACAGGTCACGGTTCGCGATATGCGTCTGGACATGGAACAGGATAACCAGCACCGCGGCACGTTTGATTTCTCCGGGCGCGTTAACCGCGATCAGCGTGACCTCGCGTTATCCTTCAACGGCAGCGTTGATGCCTCCGACTATCCGCATAACTTATCCGCGAATATTGAGCAGCTAAGCTGGCAACTGCAGGGGGCCGATCTACCGGCGCAGGGGATCAAAGGTCAGGGACAGTTTCAGGCGCAGTGGCTGGAAGAGAAAAAAAAGCTCGCGTTTAGCCAGATTCATTTGACCGCTAACGACAGCTCTCTCGCCGGGCAAGTTCATGTGACATTGTTGGAAAAACCAGAATGGGCCGTCGACCTGAAGTTTGGTCAGCTCAATCTGGACAATCTGCTCGTACAGCGTGAGGCTGTGACGACGAACGGTGAAGTTCAGCAAGGTCAGAGTCAGTCAACGCTGGCGCGCCCCGTCATTGCTTCCCAGGTTGATGCCGTTTCGTATCAGGGGCTGAAGGGATTTTCGGCAGACATCGCGTTGCAAGCTGACAAAGTGCTGTGGCGGAAAATGGCGTTTGACAATGTCTCGGCAAAAATTGACAACCAGTTCGGCTTATTGAACGTTACGCAGTTGCAGGGGAAAAGTGACGGCGGGCTGGTGTCGCTTCCTGGTATGCTGGATGCCAGAAAAGGACAGCCTCGAGCGGTCTTCCATCCGCGCCTGGAAGGCGTGGAAATTGGTACTATCCTGAAAGCCTTCGACTACCCCATCGCCCTCACCGGTAAGCTGTCACTGGCAGGGGATTTCTCTGGCTCAGATATTGATGCCCAGGCGTTTCGTCATAGCTGGCAAGGGCAGGCCCATGTCGAAATGAGCGATACGCGAATGGAAGGAATGAACTTCCAGCAGATGATACAACAGGCCGTCGAGCGTAGCGGTGGGGATGTTAAAGCTCAGCAAAACCTGGATAACGTGACCCGGTTGGATCATTTTGTAACCGATATGACGCTGGATAACGGCGAGGTTACGCTGGATAACATGGCGGGTGAGTCGGCGATGCTGGCGCTGACCGGCAAGGGAACGCTGGATCTGGTGAAGCTGAATTGCGACACGCTGTTTAACATTCGCGTGCTGGGCGGCTGGGATGGCGAAAGTAAGCTGATTAACTTCCTGAAGGCTACCCCGGTTCCTCTCAGAGTCTACGGTCAGTGGCAGGCGCTAAACTACAGTCTGCAGGTCGACCAGATTTTGCGTAAGCATTTGCAGGATGAAGCGAAACGTCGCCTTAACGACTGGGCCGATCGCAATAAAGACTCCCGCAACGGTAAAGATGTTAAAAAGTTGCTGGATAAACTCTGATTCATATTGCCGGATGGCGGTTGATGCCGCCTCCGGCTCGTGATTTACACCTCGTAATCCATCTCTTCTTCACTGTGCAGCGGTATCAGTTGGACTTTTTGCACGCGATGATTTTCCACCTGCAGGGTTTTTAGTCGATAGTCGCCGACCTGAACTTCCTCCCCGGTTTTCGGGATGCGCTGCAAATACTCCATTAACAGTCCGGCAATGGTGTGATATTCACGCTTATCATCTAACGGGATAGGCACGTACTGCACCAGATCTTCCAGCGGCATGTGTCCGTTTGCGGTCCATGAACCATCCGCGTTTTTCTGAATGTCATGGCGGGCGTCAATCTCCTCTACCTCATTTGGCAGGTTACCGGCGATGGTTTCCATCACGTCACTGAGCGTTACAATCCCTTCAACTGACCCAAATTCATCGGCCACAAAAGCGAAGTGCGTCCGGGCGTTACGAAACTGTTCAAGCGCCGGAAGCAGCGGCAGAGTTTCCGGGAATACCAACGGCTGGCGAATCAAGACGCGTAAGTCGAGCGGCTCGCCGCGAAGAGATTGCTGCAGCAGGTCGATGACATGCACCACGCCCAGCAGGTCTTCCTGCTCATCTTCGCCGGTGACCACCAGACGCGTATGCTGGTTTTTTTCCAGCAAAGCGCGGATTTCTGTTTCCGGCGCATTGAGGTCGATGTGCTCAATATCATGGCGCGAGGTCATGATGCTGCTGACCGTACGCTGATTAAGGTTCAGCACACGTTCAATCATCCGCCGTTCCTGAGGGGCAAAAATTTGGCCTTCATGATGGTCTGCCAGCATGGCCGCGGTTTCGGCATCCAGTTCGGCGTCTTCTTTTTGCCCGCTCAGCAGTCGCATTACCGCCTCGGCGGTGCGCTGGCGCAGGGTATGGT
>OJJB01000235.1_pt1 | contig 11302 bp, 8 predicted proteins | sample 1596161 | NCBI WGS metagenome assembly OJJB01 (sample SAMEA4350107, study PRJEB24818) | metagenome | biome: human; feature: gut; material: faeces | place: Denmark | collected 2013-09 | reverse complement strand
GTGATGACATTACAACTCTCAATCGTTCATCGTCTGCCACAGTGCTATCGTTGGTCGGTGGGTTTCGCAGGTTCAAAGGTTGAACCGATTCCGCAAAACGGTCAGAGCAATGAGAACAGCCTGGTGGCGCTCAAATTGCTTAGCCCTGATGGTGACAGCGCGTGGTCAGTCATGCATAAACTCAGCCAGGCCCTCAGCGACATTGAGGTACCTTGTTCCGTGTTGGAATGCGAAGGGGAGCCGTGCCTGTTTGTGAATCGTCAGGATGAATTTGCCGCGACCTGCAGACTGAAAAATTTCGGCGTGGCCATCGCAGAGCCGTTTTCAAATAACAATCCGTTTTGAGCGTCAGCTTAGCGCGAGCAGCTGACGCGTATATGCCTGCTGTGGCGCATTAAATACGTGCTCGCATTGTCCTTGCTCCACGACCTCTCCCTGCCTTAGCACAATAACCTGATGGCATAACGCGCGTACTACGTGCAAATCATGGCTGATAAAGATATAAGCCAGGCGATGCTTTTCCTGTAAAGACTTTAATAACGTCAGGATTTGCGCCTGTACGGTTCTGTCGAGCGACGATGTTGGTTCATCCAGAATGATCAGGGAAGGCTTGAGAATCAAGGCTCTGGCAATGGCTATGCGTTGACGTTGACCGCCGGAAAACTCCGCCGGGTAACGATGCCGCGTTTCGCTATCCAGTCCCACTTCCGCCATTACCGCTTTCACCTGCGCTTCGCGCTGTTCGGCTGACAGAGTTGGCTGATGAACGCGTAGTCCCTCCTCAATAATCTGTAGCACGCTCAGGCGCGGGTTCAGCGAGGAGTTGGGATCCTGAAAAACAACCTGAATGCGGTGACGTACCGGTAACAGCTGGCGGCGATTTAAGGTATGCAGCGCGAGGCCATCGAACACAATGCTTCCCTGTGAGGTGATTAACCTCAGTAACGCCAGCCCGGTAGTGCTTTTCCCCGATCCTGACTCCCCGACCAGCCCCAGCGTTTCACCGGGTCGGAGGGAAAAACTGACGTTGTTAACCACAACGTTATGGTCCACCACGCGCTTCAGGATACCTTTACGGATGGGGAAGGCAACGCAGAGTTTTTCCACTTCCAGCAATGGCGCTTGCCCGGCAGGTACAGGCACCGGATCGCCGGAAGGTTCGCTGTTTAACAATTTCTGCGTGTAGGGATGCGTTGGCGCAGTGAGCAGCTGTGCTGCTCGATTTTGCTCAACGCACTGGCCGTTTTGCATCACCGCAACGGTATCGGCCAGTTTTTTCACAATGCTGAGGTTGTGGGTGATAAACAGTAATCCCATGTTCAGCTCGCGCTGTAGCTCCCGCAGCAGCTGTAGTATTTGCGCCTGTACGGATACATCCAGCGCGGTGGTCGGTTCATCGGCAATAAGCAGCTCCGGTCGCGTAAGCAGCGCCATGGCGATCATTACGCGCTGGCGTTCGCCGCCGGACAGTTGGTGCGGATAGTCTGCGAGACGTTTGGCCGCCTGACGGATGCCGACCCGATCCAGACAGGTCAGTATTTCTGCCCGCGCGGCCTCCCGACGCATTCCCCGATGCAGCGACAGCACTTCATACAGCTGTTTTTCAAGGTTGTGAAGCGGGTTTAGCGACACCATTGGCTCCTGGAAAATCATGGCGATTTTATTCCCACGAACGCCGCGAAGCGTCTGCTCATCGGCATGAAGCAATGATTCGCCATGAAAACGGATGTCGCCGGAAAGGTAGACTGCGGGAGGGGTCGGTAATAACCGTAGAATAGAAAGCGCGGTCACGCTTTTACCTGAACCGGACTCGCCCACCAGCGCCAGAGTTTGCCCGGCATCAACCCTCAGTGAGAGGGTATTGACCACGGTGCGCACGGTCTCCTGATGGCTAAAACCTACCGATAAATTTTCAATAGCTAACAGTGGTTGTGTCATCTTAAATCGCCTTGTTGGGATCGAACGCGTCGCGTACCGCTTCACCAATAAATATCAGTAGCGATAATAGCAGGGCAACGGAGATGAACGCGGTGATGCCAAGCCACGGTGCCTGCAGGTTGTTTTTACCCTGTAACAGGAGTTCTCCCAGCGATGGCGAGCCAAGCGGTAAGCCGAAGCCAAGAAAATCCAGCGAGGTCAGAGTGGTGATCGAGGCGCATAATATAAACGGTAAAAAGGTCAGGGCGGCGACCATCGCATTGGGCAGCATATGGCGCAGAATAATACTGCGATCGCTCACGCCGAGCGCCTGAGCGGCACGAATGTAATCAAAGTTTCGGGTACGTAAAAATTCCGCGCGTACCACGCCAACCAGGCTCATCCAGCCAAACAGCACGGTAATGCCCAGTAGCCACCAGAAGTTTGGCTGGACCACGCTCGACAGCAGTATGATCAAAAACAGCGTTGGCATACCTGACCAAACCTCAATGAATCGTTGCCCCCACAAATCCACCTTGCCGCCATAATAGCCCTGGATTGCGCCAGCCATGATCCCCATCACGCTGGAGCACAGGGTTAGCATTAATCCAAACAGGACAGAAATACGTGTGCCGTAGAGGATCCGTGCCAGAACATCACCACCGTTGGCGTCCGTTCCCAGCCAGTTTTGTGCAGAAGGCGGGGAAGGGAAGGGCTTATCAGTGGCAAAGTTAATGCTGGTGGCTCCAAAGCGTATCGGCGCCCACAGGATCCAGCCCCGGTTTTCCAGGCGCTGCTGTAACCACGGATCCTGATAATCAGCCTGGGTCGCCAATGGTCCGCCGAAGTCGCTTTCACTGTAGTTTTTGAACAGGGGGAAATACCAGCTACTGTCGTAGCGCACCAGTAGCGGCTTATCATTGGCAATCAGTTCTGAACACAGGCTAAGGCCGAAGAGCAGTAGAAAAATCCACAGCGACCAATAGCCGCGACGGTTATGGCGAAAACGCGCCCTGCGGGCCTGATTGACGGGGCTTAATCGCGACATTAGCGTCCCTCAAAATCAATACGGGGATCGACCAGCGTGTAGCTGATGTCGCTGAGGATATTCAGCAGCAGACCGATCAGGGTGAAGATATAGAGCGTGCCAAACATTACCGGGTAGTCACGTGATACGGTGGATTCATAACCCAGTAGTCCCAGACCGTTAAGTGAAAACATCACTTCAATCAGCAGCGAACCGGTAAAAAACATGCTGATAAACGTTGCTGGGAAGCCAGCGATTACCAGCAACATGGCATTGCGAAACACATGTTTCCACAGAATGTTTTTCTCGCTGACCCCTTTGGCGCGCGCGGTGACGACATACTGTTTGCGTACCTCATCCAGAAATGAGTTTTTGGTCAGCATGGTTAGCGCGGCAAACCCCCCAACCACCGTCGCCAGCACTGGCAGGGTAATATGCCAAAGGTAGTCGGTCACTTTCTGATACCAGGGCAGGGAATCAAAATTGGCGGAAACCAGTCCGCGAAGCGGGAACAGGTCGTAATAGCTGCCCCCGGCAAAAAAGACGATCAGTAAAATCGCAAACAAAAAGGCCGGTATGGCATAGCCAATAATAATGAATGCGCTGCTCCAGACATCAAATCGGCTGCCGTTGTGAACGGCTTTGCGGATCCCAAGCGGTATCGACACCAGATAGATAATGAGCGTACTCCATAGCCCCAGCGTGACGGAAACAGGCAGGCTGTCTTTGATAAGCGTCAGCACTGAGGCGCTACGAAACAGACTGTCGCCGAAATCAAAACGAATATAGTCCCAGAGCATTTTGAAATAACGCTCATGAATGGGCTTATCGAACCCGTAACGGCGAGTGATTTCGGCGATCACTTCCGGGTCAAGACCACGGCCACCTCGGTAATTACTGTCGCTGATATTGCCGACGCCGGTTTGCGCGTGGCTGGCGCGAATGCCTTCACTACCCGCGCCGGGTAATGCCCCGCTTTGTCCGAACTCAATAGCGGCGACGGCCTGCTCAACTGGACCACCGGGGGCAATCTGCACGATAAAAAAGTTGATGGTGATGATGGCCCAAAGCGTTGGGATCACCAGTAGCAGACGTCGAATCAGATAAGCGCCCATTTATTCTCCCTGCCGTCTGGCTGCTGGCAGTTTCGCCGCTTTGTTAACGTCGTACCACCAGTTGTCGAGACCAATGGTATAAATGGGGCGAATAGCTGGATGCGAAAACTTATCCCACCAGGCGATGCGATCCTCTGCCATAAACCACATCGGCAACATGTAGTAGTTCCAGGTTAATACCCTGTCCAGTGCCCGACCGAGTGGGATTAGTTTGGCTTTATCACCCTGCGCCGCGATGATTTGGTTGATCAGTTTATCAATCACCGGGCTTTGCACGCCCGGGGCGTTATAGCTGGAGTCAATATATTCAGAGGCCCAGAGAATTTGCAGGTCCGAACTTGGCCACGGCATTGCGCGATACAATCTCGGCATCATGTCATAGTCACGACTGCGCAGCCGGTTTGTGATTTGTGAGTTATCAACCTGGCGGATGTTCATTGTAATGCCTAAGCGCTGCAAGTTGTGCTGGAACGGCAGCACCCACTGACTGTTACTGCCCGCCGGGAGCAACAGTTCAAAGCTCAGGGGTTTACCGTTGGCGCTGTTTACGCGCTGTTGTCCCTTAAGTACCCATCCTGCCTGCTCCAGTAAGGCATCGGCTTTCAACAGGTTGTCACGATCGTAGCCATCGCCTTTTGATTTCGGCGGCTGATAAATTTGGCTGAAGACCTCAGGAGGGAGATCTTTTTTCAAGGGCGCAAGTATTACCAGTTCATCCGCATCGGGGTAATTTTTAGCGGCATACTCGGTATTCTGAAAATAGCTGTTGGTCCGGCTCCAGGCGTTATAGAACAGAGCTTTATTCATCCATTCAAAATCAAAGGCCAGGGTGATGGCTTCTCGCACCCGTCGGTCGCTGAACACCGGGCGCTGAATATTAAACGCCAGCCAACGCGTATCCTGGGCGGATTCGTTTTTTTGCTCATCTTTGATGATGTAATGATTCGCGAAATTTTTACCGGTATAACGTGTCGCCCAGTTTTTGGCATCGTTTTCAAGACGCAGGTCAAACGCTCCGGCCTTAAACGCTTCAAAGGCGACGTTGTCATCCAGATAGTAGTCGTAGCGGATGGTATCAAAGTTCCAGCGGCCACGGTTGACGGGCAGATTAGCGGCCCAATAATCGTTGACGCGCGAATAGACAATGTACTGACCCATCTTCCATTTCGTGATGCGATAAGGACCGCTGGCGAGCGGAGGCGATGATAAGGGATCGCTGAGCTTATGATCTTTCCAGTACTTCTCTGGCATCACGGGTAATGAAAACAGGCTGAGCATGTCCTCTTTACCCGGTTTGGCTAATTCAATACGTACGGTTAATGGCGCGATCGCTTTTACCGTTGTTCCCTTGTAGACCAGGCGAAATTGCGGCACGCCTTCAGTCATAAATTTGTGGAAGGTGAATGCGACATCGCTGGCGGTAATGGGGGAGCCATCGTGAAAACGCGCTCGCGGATTGATGGCGATTTCTACCCAGGAATAGTCATCAGCATAGCGTGCGCTGTCGGCGATGAGCGGATAATAGCTGCCAGGTTCATCGTCAGAGGTGGTAAACAGCGTATCGTAAAGCGTTTCGGTACGTGCTCCGGGATTACCGCGCATCGCATAGCGGTTGAAGTTATCGAACGTGCCGATGGCGGAGAGGGTGATTTGCCCGCCTTTGGGGGCCGCAGGGTTGACGTAATCAAAGTGATTAAAGTTAAACGCGTACTTTGGTTCGCCCAGTACGGCAAAAGCATAGCTTTCTTTGATGGACTGCGCCTCGGCGCTAAACCCGATGAGGGCGATAAACAGCAGCAATACGCGAGGGATCATTAAATGCGATTTCCTTTTCCTGCCACAACCCGACGGGCATCATGCCTGAAAGATAAGGGATGTGGCGGCGAGTGAGAGTATATGATTCGCATACTGCGATCACCACGTCGGCTTATTGGGCTGCGCCATCCAACGCACGAAATCAGCAAGTTTTAATGGTCGGCTAATCCAGTATCCCTGGAAAAAATGCACTCCACGATCGCGCAGCCAACGGGCTTGCTCAGGCGTTTCAACCCCTTCAGCAACCGTCAGCATATTAAGACGCTTAGAGAGTGTCAACACGGCGTCCAGAACCGGAGAGGTCAGGGTCTCTGTTCCAATGGCGTTAATAAAGCCGCGATCGATTTTCAGGTAGTCAACGGTAAAGCGTTCCAGATAAATCAGCGCGCTATGACCGGTGCCAAAATCATCAATGGCAATTTCAAAACCTGCGGAATGAAGCCATTCAAAAAGCTTTGTGGCCTCGTGTTGATTAAGCATATCCCGTTCGGTGATTTCCAGCACCATCTGGAAATGGTTTGCGGGAAGCGAGGCCTGCAGGTGATGAATGTCGTCTTTAAACGTCTCGCCGTGCAGATGCGTTGGCGCGATATTGATCCCCAATTTTGCTCCAGCGGGTAACACTTTTTGCAGCATCGGTGCGTCCTGGGCTATCAACTTAAAGAGATGCTGGGTCAGCGGGACAATCATTTTCTGGGATTCAGCGTAGTGAATAAAAGCATCCGGTGGGATCTCACCCGTTGTCGGATGATTCCAGCGTAATAACACCTCTACACCTTTCACCTCCAGTGTCTGCACCTCTACCACGGGCTGGTACACCACATAAAACTGGTTATGTTTGATTGCGTTGAGTATATCTTTGCCCGGACGTAAACGGATGGTGTAGATGTAGTACCAGAGAAGAAGCGCGGCAATAATCCCCGCCATGCATCCCAACATAATCGAATACCAGATGTCGGTATAGGTCCACTCATCGGCATATAAACGAATCTGTAGCGGAATACCTTCCACGGTCGCCTGCCGCCAGTGAGAGTGGGGCAGAGCGGAGGCATCAATAATCCGTGATGAAAATGTTGAAATCGCGTTATCACCGACGACTATGGCAATGCCATTAAAATCATCCTGTCGGGCGGTATAAAGCAGGTAAGGGGCCAGATTAATATTCAGTGAGGTAAACACGCCGCTATCAGTGAACGATGGGTTCCGGTGCCAAATCATTATCGCCGGCTTGTTCGGCATCATGGGCGTGCCGGGGAGTAATTCCACATCAATATTTCTGCTGATATCGAGGCTTGGGACCAGATCTAAAATCGGGGTGAACATTGCGCCCGTTGCGGAGGAGCAGAAAGCAATGCCGTTTTTGACCAGTAAAAATGCGCGAACGTTGAGGCTAAAGGCCGCGCTGGAGGTCAGTTGAGCAGCGACTTGTTGGCAACTGTTGGCGACCAGTGGCTGAAGGTCATCTGTGGTGGATTTGAGATCGGCGAAGTAGCTGCTGACATAATTCTGGATATCGGAAAGGAGCGTGTCGTACTTAATGTCTCGTTTATGCCAGGTCACGAAAAATTGCAGGGTACTCACCAGGAGCGCGACGATAAGCCCCGTTAACATACAGGAAAGCAGGATTTTCTGATTGGATGAAGAGGAGCGTTTAAACATAGTTCCTTATGTTTACCTGAGTTAACCGCTTATTCTGTATGAATATAACCTGAAATGACTCACCTTGTGAGATTTTTCTTAGTCACAAGACAAAGCAAAAAAAAAGCACCGCCGAAGCAGTGCTTTTCAAAATGTCTCATCAGGATAGCCAATGGATAGCTGCCAAACGAAATTAACTGCGGCTCAGGACCCGGCGAGCTTCGTTGTAACGTTTTTTCCAGTAAGGTTCGTTCATGCTGGAAATGATAACGCCGCTGCTGGTCGAGGCGTGTACGAACTGGTTATTGCCGATATAAATACCGACGTGACGGCCAGTGGAGCCAGCACGGAACAGAACCAGATCGCCTGTGCGCAGGTTAGTGCGCGAAACGGATTTACCCGTTTCCTGTTGTTCGTAGGTTGAGCGAGGAAGCTCTAAACCAAATTGCTCGCGGAACGTACGTTGTACGAAGCTTGAACAATCAATACCTTTTTTGGTGCTGCCGCCAAGGCGGTAACGCACGCCTTTCCAGTCAGCATACTGGTCCATAATACGTGATTTAACATCTATATTACGGACCATATTTTCAAATTCATCCTGAGAGGCTTGCAGTGAAGAGTTATCTCCATTGCCCACAGCATGCGTCTCAGAATGCATATTCCTGGCGGTGTTCGTTGTGCTACATGCAGAAAGCAGAACCGCAACTGCTATCGCGGGTATGCCCCGCAAGATATATCTCAAAATCGGTTGAGATTTGACCATGTTGTTTGTTTTCCCTTGAAGTCCTTAACGACAAATATCGTTATAAAAAATGCCAAACGTGACGAGACTAATTACCATCGCACGATGAGACAATTCTTTAAGGTCAAATCTGTGGCAGAACGCACAAATTTATTCCTGAAGAGAATAATTATCCCGCGAGGCAAAACGAGTTCGAGATTACCCGATCGGTCCGGTCATTGCGAGTGAATTTACGTGATTTCTTATAAGAAAAATTGATACAGAAAGTGAATAACCGGCATTGCCTAAATTAAGAACAATCGGGATAAAAAAGACGCAACCCAATCATTTTAAAGATGAATAAGATGACGGGAGAATGACAGCCAGAATGATGAAATATCGACAAGCATCATCAGGGAATCAGAGTTTTCCCTGATGATGTTAATTAATGTGCGTTATTTGTTTAAAAAATGTTTGTTTTTACCGGGCAGATAATTCGCAAACAGAGTGACTAATCGGTCGCTTAACGGTGTCATTAGCCACCAGGGCAGACCAATCAAGACGACAGTCATGGAACCGATCACGATATCGGTGAGCCAGTGAGCGCCAATCATTATGCGTGGAAAGGCAAAAACCACAGCGATAATAAGGCCGATTATTCCGGCGACTTTTCCGAAATAACGCAGCATAAATGCGGAAAAAATAAGCAGCATCATACCGTGATCGCCGGGGAAACTGTCTCTGGACGCATCTTTAGTCGGAATATGCAGCAGTTCGCTGACGCGATAAATATTATCCAGCATCAGAGTAGGGCTGGCGCGTTTAACGGGAATAAGCGCCTGGCCTAACTGATTTAATACCACTGCGGTGAGCAGCATAACCAGGCCAATAGCGACAATGCGTCGGCGACCTTCCGACGTTTCTTTCAGCCAAAAATGCAGCATCAAGGCGCCCATTGCCAGCAATGAGCAACCATCAAATGCCCGGTTATTGGTAATAGCAACAATCCACAAGAACTGCGGGCTTTCCACCAGTTTCTGGTTAAAGAAGCGGAAAACGCCCGTATCCAATGAAGACCAGATCCCATGTCCGGCAGGAAGATACCAGGACAGAAACAGCGCCAGCCCCGCAATATTGAGTAGGAGAATAAGAGGGTATCGGGTTTTCATCATCGTTTACCATTGCTATAAAAACGAAGGCAACCTTACGCGTTAGCGTCTAAACGAAGTCTCAACAATGCACTCTGTAGCGTATTCCAGTCGGTCTCAGTATCGGCGATGAGTTCAATACGGCTATCCGGTGGCGCGACGTTTTGCGTCTCAATATGCCAGTCGTCTCCCTGGCGGTTAATGCGCACCAGCCCTTCCTTTATACGCATGACACCTTTCACGCGCCCCACGGGGGCAAGACGGGACCATTCCAGCAGACCGATGGTATCGAACACCGTATCGGCGTCAAAAATCCAACCGCAGGCCTGATGGCCCTGGCCGCTGTTCAGGCTGCGCCGCCAGCGCTGCTGTGACGGCAGACTCAATGCCGCCAGTCCCTTTTTGTCTGCATGGCTATGGGCGTGCTCTGCGCTTGCAGGAAGCTCTGCCAGGTTTAGTCGGGGTAAATCCAGTAACTGCCCGTCAATTTGCCCATGGTCGGCATGAACCAACTGGCGATTACCGCCGTAGTGTTGCCACCATGTTTGCAAGGCGTTTTCGCTTTCCGCTGTGGCGCGGTCGGCTTTATTGGCAACAATGATATCTGCGGCGGCCAACTGATCGCGGAAATTGTCATTGGCGACGCTTTTTTCATCCAGTAACAGCCGGGGGTCAAGAATACAGAGGGTCGCGCGCAGATCGATCCACGGTTCGTAAACCGGTGCGGTGAATAAATCCAGAATTTGTTTGGGGTGTCCGAGGCCGGTGGGTTCAATCAGCAATCGATCGGGTTTTCCCTGACGCAGCAGCGTATTGAGGCCAACCTGCATCGGTAGACCGTTAACGCAGCACATACAGCCGCCGGGGATCTCTTTTAGCAATGCGCCGCTGTCGGCTAACAGGGCGCCATCAATACCTACTTCACCAAACTCATTGACCAGCACGGCCCACTTCTCTGCGGGATCCTTGTTCGCCAATAGATGAAGAATAGAGGTGGTTTTGCCACTGCCGAGAAAACCAGTGATGAGATTGGTTTTAGTCACAATTACTCCAGAATCATAAATTACCGTAATGGCATTTAACAATCCTGGCGAAAAATGGGGAAAAAGAGAAGGGGTGAGGGGACGAAGACGTGCTTCGTCCTGTTTAATGGCAGAAATCGTTAATTTTTTAACGTTTCAATGACAGCCTGATGCGCACCGTATTGGGCAATACGTTGCCAGGCCTGTTGAATGGCCGCGACAAACTGCGGATTCTGTACGAGATCGGCGGCGAAAATCTCATGCAGCGAAAGCAGGGCGCTGACGCGTTCTGATTCAGTGCTCTGTGCCACCAGAGCGGCAATTTTCTCACTGAGCGGGTCACGAATATCAATCGTAGCGCCTGAATCATCCACACCGCTCACGTAGCGCATCCAGCCTGCGATGCCGAGCGCCAACAGCGGCCACTCGCTTTGACGTGCTAAATGCACGCGGATCCCTTCCAGCATTCGCTGGGGTAATTTCTGGCTACCATCCATCGCGATTTGCCAGGTTTTGTGTTTCAGCGCCGGATTGGCAAAGCGGTCCAGCAGGCTTAAGGCATACTGGTTTAAATCAACATCGGTAATTTGCAGCGTGGGGGCCTGTTCGGTGAGCATTAGCCGGTAAGCGGCTTCACGAAATGCGCTATCCTGCATACAGTCGCTGATGTGCTGGAATCCGGCCAGATAGCCGAGATAAGCGAGAAACGAATGGCTGCCGTTCAGCATCCGCAGTTTCATTTGTTCCCACGGCAAGACGTTTTCAACCATCTGGACACCCGCGGTTTCCCATTGCGGACGACCACAGACAAAGTTGTCTTCAATCACCCACTGAATAAACGGCTCGCAGCTGATTGCGCAAGGATCGGCAACGCCCAGCTCACGGGCGATTTCAGCCAG
>OJJB01000230.1_pt1 | contig 11495 bp, 7 predicted proteins | sample 1596161 | NCBI WGS metagenome assembly OJJB01 (sample SAMEA4350107, study PRJEB24818) | metagenome | biome: human; feature: gut; material: faeces | place: Denmark | collected 2013-09 | reverse complement strand
GGAGGGGACAGTGAATAAAATTAAAGCGGTAAAAAGACAGATGTACAATAGGGCAGGAATTAAACTACTGAGAGCGAAGATTATTTATTCACAATAGAAGAAGTACCACCAAATTTGACGAAGAACCGGCAACTTTATAGTAGACAAAAAACTCTCATTCATTTCTGTACCGGCATGAACAAGATTCACCTCTGTGTCCTCCGCGTCCTCTGTGGTGAACAAATGCATAACCGCAAAACAATTACTTTGTATGCTGCTTCACATACTCCGATGGCAGACAACCGACATACTTCTTGAAACTGGTAGAGAAGTAAGAAGAAGATCCGAAGCCTACCATTCCGCTAATCTCCGAAATGGAGTAGCGCCCTTCAAGCAACAATTTACACGCCTTATTAAAACGGATGCGCCGGATAAAGTTGGCAGGCGGTTCACCGGATATGGAATTCATCTTGAGATACAGTGACGAACGGCTCATACAAAGCTGACTTGCCAACTCATCAGAGGTGAAGTCTTCATTACTGATATTTTCTTCTACTACCTGAATAGCTTTGCTCATGAATTCCTCATCCAGATTATTCGAAGTCATTTTAGCAGTATCTATATCAATCGTATTCGAATAATAGTGTTTCAACCGCTGGCGTGCTTTCAGTTGATTAGCTATTTTTCCTTTCAATAAATGAATCGAGAACGGTTTGGCAATGTAATCATCCGCTCCAGCCTGAATACCCTCCGTCTGTGCATCGACACTTCCTTTGGCAGACAACAGCAGGACGGGAATATGGCAGGTTTGCAGATTTCGTTTAATAAGCTGGCAAAGTTTGATACCGGCAATACCCGGCATCATCACGTCGGAAAGGACAATGTCCACACGGTGCTCTTTCATAATAGCCAATGCTTCTTCGCCGTTTCCGGCGGTCAGCGTCACATAGTTCTGCCGGAAATTATCTTTCAGGTAATCCACCATCTCTTTATTGTCATCTACCAACAAGATAGTAGGACGCTCTTCCTCACTGCCGGCTTCTATCTGATCACCGTCCGATAGTTCTTCTGCAACTATAGCCGACGCATCACCAGAGAAATATTCATCAGCCACCGGAAGCTCCCGGAGAGAAGCAGATGTTTCGACTTCATGTGTCGGCAATTCACGTTCTTTCTCCGTGAAGGCAGCCATATCAGCAGGTAGCGTGACTTTAAATTCGGTATATTGAGCTGGTTCGCTTGCTACCGTAATAGTGCCGTGATGCTTTTCCACAAGCATCTTCACCAATGACAGCCCGATACCCGTCCCCTTTCGCTGACCGTCTACCTGATAGAAACGTTCGAAAATACGGGTTAGCTGTTCCGGAGACATACCGATTCCGCTATCTCTTACCGTGAAACCATAGGTATCTCCCTCTGTCCATAAGGAAAGCAAAATACTTCCGCCGTCCGGTGTAAACTTAAAGGCGTTAGACAACAGGTTCATCAAGATAGTCTCTACATACGTCCGGTCCGCCGGAAACAACCGTCCTTCCAGATCGGATTTTATATGAAAGCTGATAGCACGCTTCTGCGCATTTTCTTTAAACAGGGCAAAAGCATCTTGCAACAGTCCTTCTACATTCACCTGCGCAACATGAATGGGCATTACACCTGCTTCGGCTTTACGGAAATCCAGCAACTGGTTGACAATGTGCAACAACTTACGACCGTTCTTATAAACGTAATCCAGTTTCTGCTGTACCGGAGTTCCTTTCAGATTGCTCTGCCCCAAGAGTTCCTCCAACGGAGCCAGTATCAGACTCAACGGAGTACGCAACTCATGAGACATATTCATGTAAAAACGTACTTTCTCCTGACTGATTTCTTCTATCTTGTTTCGTTCTATCTGTTCGATCCGGACTTGCATCTTCATTTTGGCACGAGCAATAAAAAAATAGATCACAAAGACGAGAAGCCCTACAGAAAAGAAGATGAAAAGTGTCTTTGCCCACCAGGTCTGATACCACATCGGAATGATATGCACAAAAAATTCAGTGGTCGCCTCGCTCCACTTTCCATTGTTGTTACATGCCTTCACCTTAAACACATACTCACCGGGCGGAAGATTAGAATAACTCGCCCGTGCAAAGGAAACATGACGGGAGTAGTTCCACTCTGTTTCAAAGCCTTCCAATTTGTAAACGAACTGATTCCGCTTACCAGCTAAATAGTTGATAACGGCAAACCGGATATTAAAAAGTTTCTGATCGGAAGGGAACGACATACCCAGCATCCGCCCTTGCTCGTCCTGATAATAACGTACCCGTTCACTTTTCATATCCGTAATCACCTGATTTAAGACAACGGCTCCTGTCACTACCGCATCCGGGGAATATGGATTATCACCCAATTCGTATGGCTTGAAATAGGCAACGCCCCCAAGAGACCCCAGGAAGAATGTACCATCGTGCGCTTTGCAAGCTCCGAAATAGTTAAACTGATCGTGAGGCAATCCGTCCTGCTTCGTATAGTTGAGGAAAGTACCCTCCTCCGTATTAAAGCAAGCCAGTCCCTTGTTAGTTGTCAACCATAAACGCCCCCGTTCATCTTCCAGTATATTATAAATAAAGTCATTTGGCAAACCGTCTTTCATCGTATAGTGTTTCCAGGCAGTCGGTGCTCCTTCCTTATAGCAATATAATCCTGTGGAAGAACCGATCCAGATTTCATGACGGCTATCCTCCTGTACACAGAAAGCCTGTATCAACCCATGCAGATAAGCCGAAGAGGAAAGATGCAGTTCTTCCAGTTTCCCGCCGGCATACAAAAACAGGCTCTCTTCCGTACCGATCCAGATTCTTCCTTTGGAATCACGGAACAACGTATATATCAATACATTCTCCAACTTTTTATGCTTTTTAGCCAACGGATGCTGCGAAAGTTCGCCGGTCTGTTTGTCGAAAAGGTAAAGTCCGCTCATGCCGCCTACCCAAAGCGTTCCATCCGTTCCGTCCAATAAGGAGTAACAACTGTTAGTCAGGGAAGTAGAATGGGGAAAGGAATATGTTTCTATCCTGCCACTCCGGTGATGCAGACGACTCATTCCCCCTCCATGAGTGCCGATATAGACACTTCCATCCTTGTCCGTCCATATACATTTTATATTGTCCGACTTTAAAGCGTTGGCGGAAGTACCCGTCCGGTAATATGAAAAGACTCCGGTTTTCCGGTTATAATAATTTAATCCGCCGTCGTTCGTGCCAATCCAGAGATTGCCATTATCCGGGTCTTCGGCAATACAACTCACTGTGTTATCACTTAACGAATTCCTCCAGGCGGAATGTTGCAAGCGTCCGAATGCCGGAGCGAGAGGATGATAATAATTAAGCCCGCCGTAAAATGTACCGATCCACATTCCCCCTTGATTATCTTTCAAGATAGAACGGATGGAATTATGGCCCAAGGTAGTCGGATCTTCAGGAGAAAAACGGCAGATACGGAAAGTTCCCGTCTCCGGTTCAAGGATAAGCAAACCTTCCATGGTTCCTATCCAAACCCTTCCTTTATCATCTCCGGACAATGTCCTGACCGAGTTCGTAAGGAAATAAGCAGGAGTATTTTGCTTGTTATAATGATGTTTTATTTGAAAGTTGTTATCTACACAATACACGCCGTTTGTCAATGAAGCCAGCCAACAGTTGCCGGTTTTGTCGTCATAGAGCATATCGGAGATGGTTTCTCCTTTCAACTGGAGAAGAAGCCGGGTCACGTTTTCGTTGCGTACATAATAGAAATAGACACCTTCCGAAGTTCCCAACAGGAAACCGTCATTCATCCGGCAAACTGAATAGATCGTTTTTCCGGCAAGTTCCGGCTGCACTTTCATCCGCCCGGTCTTTTTATCAAAAACCACCAGACCGATATTGGTAGCAAGCAAAAGCCGGTCGCCTTCCTCCGGTTCTCCGATAGCCAATACTTGCATCGGCTGATTGTCCGGTGAAGAATAATTGGTGAAATTATTCCCTACTATATTATAACGGGATAAACCGACCTGTGTACCTACCCATACCGTACCTTTCGAATCGGTATGAAGTGAATAGACATGATTGTTTGCCAGACTGGTCGTATCATCCGGCGCTTTATAATACGAAACGAAACGGGAACCTTCATACCAGTTCAGTCCGTCTATGGTGCCTACCCAAAGCTTATTATTATGATCTTGTGTCAGAGCAAGCACAGTATTTTGCGACAGCCCGTCATCCACGGATAATCGCTTAAAATGAATGAAGCTGTCGGCGGCCGATACAGCCAAAGGAAAAAATAAAATGCAAACGGTTAATCCGAATAGGTATCTAAATAGCAAATGTCGGTCTTTCATGAGCTAATATTTAAGAATTTATCGTAAAGATAAGTATTTTCAATTCAATCTGATAAATGAATCCCGTTTTTTAACTCATATAAAGGACCGGTATCGGCTCAAAACAGGGTAACCGCGCCAAAGTCCGACAGTTATGAATTCATATTTTAGATGCGGTTGCCCTGAACTTTAATTTTTTTTTACGGTTTCTCTTCAAGTTAGTAAGACGGATTTTCTGATTTTTCTTTCAGATCTTTATAACGTTTCAAGGCTTCCAGATAATAATAATCGGCATAATTGAGCGGAGTATCAATTTCACTGTCGTGCGGGAAACTACCAACCGAATGTAACAGGACGAAACCATGATTTTCTCCTTCTTGGGCCAAATAATCATCAGAGGATAACTGTTTCAGGATATGCTCCGCATAACGGAAATATTCTTCCCCTTGTTTCTTGTCGCCATAACCACTCAACTCCAGTAATGCAGAAGCTGTTACGGCAGCCGCAGAAGCATCCCGCGGTTCATTCGGAATATTAGGAGCATCATAATCCCAATAAGGTACATAGTCATTTTCGGACGGACGGTGATCGATAATGAACCGCGCTATTTTATGAGCGGCATCCAGATAGCTCTGTTGCTTAGTGAAGCGATAACACATGGTATAACCATACACTCCCCAAGCCTGTCCACGCGCCCAAGCAGAAGAATCGGCATATCCCTGAAAGGTTCCTTTCGACTCTACCTCACCGCTATCTGCCAGATAGCTCACCACATGGTAGGAGGTCATGTCCTCCCGAAAGTGATTCTTCAACGTTTTGTCGGCATGAGAGATGGCTATTTCACGATATTTCGGATTATTGGTTTGCTCCGAAGCCCAGAACAGCATTTCAAGGTTCATCATATTATCAATAATCACCGGATAACTCCAATCGCCGAAATCCCACGAACGAATCAGTCCGACTTCCGGACGAAAACGGGAGCACAAGCTTTCTGAAGAATGAATCAGAATCAAACTGTCCGTTGGCTCCGGTTTCAAACGGATGCCCTGCCCATAACTGCAAAACATCATAAAACCCAAATCGTGATTACCCGTATAATATTGCATATCCTGCAGACGGTCCGTATATTTACGCGCCTCTTTTGCGAGAGCCTCATCACCGGTCAACTCGTATGCCAGCCACATGGAACCGGGATAGAAACCACTCGTCCAATCTGTGGGGTGCTCCAGTCTGTACTTTCCTTCTTTAATAGAACGGGGAAAACAGGCGGTATCCGGTTCATTCTTCAATTGTTCTGCCATATAGAGCAACTGATGTCCCGATGTTTTCACTGCATGATCAAACCATGCCATCTCATTTCCTTTTGAAGCATCGCAAGCAGTCAGGAGCGCCATACTCCCTACCGCCAGTAAAAGTTTGTTTTTCATTGTTCCACTTTATTTTGTTACTGTATTCTATTACTGGCAACAAAGTTAGAGCAAGTCGCGAACAGACCCTTTGCAAATCTATTTTTTCATTTTCGTTTCTATTTCTACGGACTTTGATTTTGTCCAAAAGTGCTTTGTTTTTATCTTTTATAGAAAAACAGGCACGGATTTTACCAAATAAGCTGTTGTCAGGCATAACCAAACAACTATGCAGCCTTTTGCAAAATCCGTGCCTCCACTAAAAAGTACACGCTCTTTTATCTCACAATATCTTCCGGAAACTTAGCCGGCATCTCCACCCGTTTCCAAGTTTCATAATACCAGGTGTTCAACTCATTTCCATTCAAATCATTCTTGATAAAATATTTCAGATGGAGATAATCATTGTCTTTAATCTCAAATTCCAAAATATTGTCCTGATTGTCCAGCATCGGGAGATGAATGTTCTTCTCGATACTTTCCTTATAAGAATCGTCCGTGAGTTGTTTATAAGTACCATATCCAGTAATAATTGCATCCGCACCGGGAATAATGGTAAAGTTAACGATTTGTCCGTCATCACTCAATACTTTAAATGTATTACTGGGTTTCAACGCTCCCGGAACATCGGGAGACTCGGATACATAATGGCAGAGCTGCCAAATACCTTTCAAATCGGCCGCTTTGAATTTGGTTTTCTTCTGGGCCGTCGCACCTGTTACCGCTAACAACATTATTGAAAGCATGGTAAAGAAATAGAGCTTTTTCATTGTTGTATTATTTTAGTTAACACTCTCGAATGCGTATTTCCAAATATAAAGATTTATTTTGAGAATACAGCAATTCAGAGCATAAAAAAACTCGCATAACCTGAAGATTATGCGAGTTTTACATAAATATACCGAAATATTAGAAATCAGCATTTCTTGGTGTACGCGGGAACGGTATCACGTCACGGATATTCGCCATACCTGTTACAAACAATAACAGACGTTCGAACCCTAATCCGAAACCGGAGTGAGGACAAGTACCGAACTTACGGGTATCCAGATACCACCACATATCCTTCATCGGGATGTGCATTTCTTCAATACGGGTCATCAGCTTGTTATAGTCGGCTTCACGTTCAGAACCACCGATAATTTCACCAATTTTCGGGAAAAGAACGTCCATGGCACGTACAGTCTTACCGTCTTCGTTCTGCTTCATATAGAAGGCCTTGATTTCCTTCGGATAGTCAGTCAGAATCACCGGACGTTTGAAGTGTTCTTCCACTAAGAAACGTTCGTGTTCGGAAGCCAGGTCCACGCCCCAGTAAACCGGGAATTCGAACTTATGTCCTTTCGCAACAGCTTCTTCAAGAATCTTGATACCGTCTGTATAAGGCAAACGTACGAAATCATCTTTCAATACACCTTGCAGACGTTCAATCAAGCCTTTGTCGAACATATCGTTCAGGAACTTCACATCATCCGCACAGTTATCCAACGCCCATTTCACACAATATTTGATGAACTCTTCTGCCAAGTCCATGTTGTCTGTAATGTCGTTGAAAGCCACTTCCGGCTCAATCATCCAGAACTCTGCCAAGTGGCGGGGAGTGTTGGAGTTTTCGGCACGGAACGTAGGACCGAATGTGTAGATAGCGCCCAAAGCAGTAGCTGCCAGCTCACCTTCCAGCTGACCGGAAACAGTCAGACTTGCCTGCTTACCGAAGAAATCATCTTCATAAGAGATAGAACCTCTCTCGTCTTTCTTCAAGTCATACAGGTTCATGGTAGTCACTTGGAACATCTGTCCGGCACCTTCACAATCGGAAGCCGTAATGATCGGCGTATGGAAATAGAAGAAGCCCTTTTCATGGAAGAACTTGTGAATAGCAATCGCCATGTTGTGACGGATGCGGAACACAGCACCGAATGTATTGGTACGCGGACGCAAGTGAGCAATCTCGCGCAAGAATTCCATAGAGTGGCCTTTCTTCTGTAATGGATATGTATTATCGCAAGTACCCAGCACTTCGATTTCACGAGCCTGTACTTCCACTTTCTGTCCGGAACCCACTGATTCTACCATTTCTCCGTTCACGCTGATACAAGCGCCGGTAGTAATCAGTTTCAGCATCTCTTCATCGAAATTAGCCAAATCTACTACGATCTGCAAATTATTTATTGTAGAACCGTCATTCAGTGCGATAAAGTTTACTTGTTTGCTACCTCTACGGGTGCGAACCCATCCTTTCACATTAACCATAGCGCCAATGTCTGTGCGCTTCAACAGGTCAACAATTTTTGTTCTACCAATCTTTTCCATTTAACTTTTTCTTTTTAGATACAAGAAGACGAGGTTTCAAATGCAGGATGAATTCTTTCCTGCTTTCTTTCCCCGTCCTCTGTCAAGTTGTTATTTATTGACTTATTACTCAAACGAACCCATGCGGAGGTAGTTTACTTCTGCTTCCGACAGGTAACGCCAGTCTCCGCGACGCAGACCTTTTTTGGTCAGCCCGGCGAAGAATACACGGTCGAGTTTTACTACTTTATAACCCAGTGATTCGAAAATACGGCGAACGATACGGTTCTTACCGGAGTGAATTTCGATACCTACCTGGTCTTTCTTGAAATCATCTGTATAGCTGATCGCATCTGCATGGATTTCGCCATCTTCCAACTGGATACCAGCTGCAATCTGCTCCATATCTGCTTTAGTCAGGTTCTTGTCCAGATGAACATGATAAATTTTCTTCTTCAGGAATTTCGGGTGTGTCAGCTTGGAAGCCAGATCACCGTCATTCGTCAGTAACAGTACACCAGTCGTGTTACGGTCCAGACGTCCTACCGGATAAATACGTTCGTTGCAAGCGCCTTTCACCAAATCCATTACTGTACGGCGTTCCTGCGGATCGTCCGATGTAGTAACGGTATCTTTCGGTTTATTCAGCAATACATATACCTTGCGTTCAATGCTTACCGGTTCGTCGTGGAACTTAACCACATCCGAACGCTTGATCTTTGTACCCAATTCCGTTACTACCTCACCGTTTACAGAAACCACACCTGCTGTGATAAACTCATCAGCCTCGCGACGTGAACAAACACCGGCATTAGCCAGGAACTTATTCAGACGAATCGGTTCATTCGGATCAACAAACTGTTCCTTGTACTCGATCTGTTTCTTTACGCTATACTTAGCATTCGGATCATAATCGCCGGTACGCGGACGAGGACGATAGCCTCCTTGTGAACGGTCATTGTTGTATCTCGGACGGTAACCTCCCCCACCGCCGTTATTGCTGCGATAGCCGCCACCTTCGCCGTTATTGAAACGGGGACGATACGGACGGTCACCACCTTCACGGTTGTAAGAAGGACGTTGAGGACGGTCGCCACCTTCGCCGTTATTAAAGCGGGGACGGTAAGGACGGTCGCCACCTTCACGGTTGTAAGAAGGACGTTGAGGACGGTCGCCATAAGACGGACGCTCACCACCTTCGCCGCTATTGAAACGGGGACGTTGAGGACGGTCATAAGAACCACCTTCACGGTTGTAAGAAGGACGTTGAGGACGGTCATAAGAACCACCTTCGCGGTTGTAAGGACGTTGCGGGCGTTCACCTCCTTCATTATTGTTATTGAAGCGAGGACGATACGGACGATCTCCACCTTCACGATTGTAAGAAGGACGTTGGGGACGGTCGCCATAAGAGCGGTCACCGTACGAACGCTGCGGGCGTTCGCCTCCTTCATTGTTGGCATTAAATCGCGGGCGATACGGACGATCCCCGCCTTCACGGTTGTAAGAAGGGCGATACGGACGTTCTCCACCTTCTCTGTTGTAAGACCTGTTACCATCACGGCCGGCACCTGTATTCTCTTCATTGAAAGAATTTTCGCGCCATTCTTCGTTTTCTGTGCTCATTTTTTTATTCGAATAAAATTAGACTTTGGCCTCACGGCCTATTTAAAAAACACGTTTATTATATAAGTAAACAATTAAAGCCCCGTATATGTATGGGGAGTGATTGCTCTTAACTCTTTTTTAATATCTTCGCTTACATTCAATTCTTCGATAAACTCTTTAATAGAACTTTCTGTAATAGCTTGGTTGGTGCGGGTTAACGCTTTCAAAGCTTCATACGGATGCGGATAAGCCTCACGGCGCAGAATAGTTTGAATAGCTTCTGCCACTACGCTCCAACAGTTATCCAAGTCACGATAGATAGCTGGTTCGTTCAGCAACAGTTTACGCAATCCCTTCAAAGAACTCTGAATAGCAATCACGATATGACCGAAAGGCACACCTACATTACGCAGCACTGTCGAGTCTGTCAAGTCGCGCTGCAAACGGGAAACAGGAAGTTTCACAGCCAAATGTTCCAGGATAGACGTTGCTATACCCAGGTTACCTTCCGCATTTTCAAAGTCAATCGGATTCACTTTATGCGGCATGGCACTCGAACCCACTTCTCCGGCTTTGATCTTCTGCTTGAAGTACTCCATAGAGATGTACTGCCAGAAGTCACGATTCATATCGACCATAATCGTATTGATACGCTTCATACTATCAAAAACAGCAGAAAGGTTATCATAGTTCGAAATCTGCGTTGTATATTCTTCGCGCTCCAATCCCAGTTTCTCTGCAACAAACCGATTACCGAATTGTTTCCAGTCATATTGAGGATAAGCTACATGATGCGCATTGTAATTTCCGGTAGCACCACCAAACTTAGCGGTAATCGGACATGCCTTCAGCATAGCCAGCTGACGTTCGAGACGGTAAACGAATACCATCACTTCCTTGCCTAAACGAGTAGGAGAAGCCGGTTGACCGTGAGTTTTGGCAAGCATTGGAATGTTAGCCCATTCTGTTGCATAAGTCTTCAACTGTGCAATCAGTTCTTCAATCAACGGATAGTAAACCTGTTCCAATGCTTCTTTGATAGAAAGAGGAACAGACGTATTGTTAATATCCTGAGAAGTCAATCCGAAGTGGATAAACTCTTTGTAGTCATCCATTCCGCCCATCTTGTCAAATTCTTCTTTCAGGAAGTATTCTACAGCTTTCACGTCGTGGTTAGTTACACTTTCGATATCTTTAATGCGCTGTGCGTCTGCTTCAGAGAAGTTACGGTAGATATTCCGTAAAGTTTCGTACACATTGCTATCGATTCCTTTTAATTGCGGCAAAGGGAGTTCGCACAAGGTGATAAAGTATTCCACCTCTACCTGTACACGGTATTTAATCAGTGCAAATTCAGAGAAATAAGCTGCCAAAGCTTTAGTTTTGCCTCTATATCGACCATCAATCGGAGATATGGCCGTTAATACATCAAGTTCCATACGTTTTCTTAGATAATTATCAGACTGCAAAATTAACTCTTTTTCCTGAGTTATAGAGCAAAAGGATAGAGAAAGTTTGTATAAAAGCGGTAAGAAATAAAAAAAGCCTCACGAATTTCTTCGTAAGACTCTGTTTTATAGTGGGCGTTGACGGATTCGAACCGCCGACCCTCTGCTTGTAAGGCAGATGCTCTGAACCAGCTGAGCTAAACGCCCTTGTTAATGAGCCGGAAGTGTTTTGTTTTTTTTGTGTGGGCGTTGACGGATTCGAACCGCCGACCCTCTGCTTGTAAGGCAGATGCTCTGAACCAGCTGAGCTAAACGCCCGTACACTTCCGTTTCAAAAGCGATGCAAAGGTACGGTATTTTTTGAATTCTGCAAACATTTCATGTATTATTTTTCAAGAAAGTTTTTGCGCAATAAAGAAAAGC
>OJJB01000223.1_pt1 | contig 11889 bp, 8 predicted proteins | sample 1596161 | NCBI WGS metagenome assembly OJJB01 (sample SAMEA4350107, study PRJEB24818) | metagenome | biome: human; feature: gut; material: faeces | place: Denmark | collected 2013-09 | reverse complement strand
TCGTGGGAACTTCTTGCTGTCTACGAAATGACGAATGGTAAGACGATTGATGAACCGGGCAGTGGCTTTGATCCTCACGATCCATTTGCCAACCGTGATCCCCGTTGCCTGGAAACATTTGCTGCTCCCGGCAGCCGTATCTATGGTATTGAGTGGAATCCTGCGCCGAACGCACTCGAAATAATGGACTATACGCAAAATCGTATGATTACAAATAAAGATTCCAAAGGCGGTTCAGATGCTTCCAACTGTGCTTACAATGGTTGTTGCCTGCGCAAAGGCGCGCAAGAGTCATGGCGTACTACTTTGTATAACGACAACCCCGTCATTCTCATGCGTTATGCCGATGTCTTGTTGATGTATGCCGAAGCTAAGATTGAACTGGGGGAGATTGACGCTACTGTCCTTGCTTGCATCAACGATGTCCGTGCCCGTGCTTATGGCACCACCCGTACACAAACCAACGACTATCCGTCCATCACGACAACCGATCAGACAGCATTGCGCAAAGTGCTCCGTCGTGAGCGTCGTGTGGAGTTTGCATGGGAAAATCTGCGCTATTTCGACTTGCTTCGTTGGCATCAGTTTGAGAATGCTTTCGGACACAATATGTACGGATTTACCCGTACAGCCAACAGGGCAAAGGAATACTTTGCGGCAGGCAACTGGTTTTGGCCGGAGGCTCCGACATTTGACAAAGACGGATTTCCTTCTTTTGAAGCGATGGCCGACGGAACCTATATCGTCCAGCATGGTGAACGTAAGTATGATGAGAAGATTTATTTGTGGCCATTGCCAAGTGATGATGTATTGATAATGAATGGCAAACTTGTTCAAAATCCAGGGTACTAACTTTATTAAATAAATGATATTATGAGCATTGGAGAAATTTTATTGCGCAGTCGCTATCAACCATTGAAAAGGGTGTTGAGCTATGATGTATTCAACACCGGCTTTAACGGCTGGATGACATTGATGCCTAACTTTACGGAATATCCCGATTTTGATGTTCCCAAGACATTGGTCAATAAAGACCAGTGGCCACCGGTCATGCTTAGTTCCGCTACTTTCAGGTATCCGGGCACTCACGGAGCTATGTCCGGCACTTACTCTCTTAAACTTTCGACAAGACCTGTTGCCGCTCCTTATACGGAGATTCCGGCGGAAGGTTGTCTGGGACATGCCATTAAGCGGCTTTCGTTCTCTCGTCCGGGCTGCAAATATTTGCAGATAGAATGTTGGTTTACATACACGGCGGAACAGGATGTGGTGGATGGCGGTGACCGTCCGCAACCGGGTTTACATGAGAGTTCCATCCGCGATTTTGGTATGGGATTCGATGTACAGGAGGGTGGAAAACGTTACCATGTAGGAATTCGCTATCTCAATGCAGTAGATGGCAAATTAATGCAGAAGTGGCAGTATGAACATTCCAATGAAGACATAACCGACCGCGATTGGGCTTATGGACTTGACGGAGACTGGTGTAAGAGGGGAGTCGATCCCTGGTGGTTCGGCCGCCGTTATCCTAATGGCGACCACGATGGATTCAAGGATTTGAAAGATGGTCATCAGAAACTCATTTACAATGAGACCGACTGTAAACTCAATTGGCAATACATGCGTCTGAAACTTGACACAGAGCTTCGTGAATATGTAGAGTTCCAATGTCAGGACAGAATTTGGGATATGCGTGGCATTGCAGCTGATACCGTTGACGGATATGGACGCATCGACAATCTTATCAATCCTCTTTTCTGGGTGGGTACTGATACCAATCGTCGTGTATTCTTTTATATAGATTCTGTTGTTGTTTCACAAGAATAAAAGGAGGAATGTAATATATGAAAATGTTTAATGATTCCCATCTTGAGGTAAAGAAGTTCTTTAAAGGTACTTTCTTCACTCATCCTTACGAGGCTGGTTGGGCAGATGAGGCTATATTCTTTGTTATGGTTGAGAAAATAGAAGGAGATCCCGTATTCGAAGGTCGTGTACAACTATCGCAAGACGGTATACATTGGGCTGACGACGGTAGTGAACCTATAATCTTCAAAGGACTTGGCCAACATATTATAAAGGTAAATTCAAATTTTGGTAATTATATTCGTCTTGCCGTCAGCATTGAAGGCGGAGAGATGTTTTTAAATCTTCATATAGCATGCAAAGGTTAATATTTATATTTAGTCTGTTCATCCTTGCGATTGTAGGATGCAGCTCCAATGAGTCTCACTCATTTTTGATTCGCCCGGATGGAGGTGGGGAAGATGCTGCCACTGAAATAGAGGTAGGTAAAACGATTCCTGCCTGGCAGGAGGGTGTGATGGATATTCATTTCATCAATACAACTACCGGTGAAAGCATGTTTGTAATATTCCCGGATGGTACGCAAATGCTTATCGATGCCGCAAGTTCGAGTGTTACGACCAACTCTAATAGTAATACGACCAATACCGGTATCCGTAGTCGTTGGGATCCGACTCTGACTTCTACCCGTGGTTCACAGATTATAACTGATTACATTCGTAAGTGTATGGTATGGACAGGTAACAGTACGATTGATTATGCCGTACTTACCCACTTCCATAATGACCACTTCGGCGGTTATACTTCTTCCTTGCCGAAATCTTCCAACTCCGACACTTATTCGTTGATAGGTTTTGCCGAGATTTTCGACAATTTCAAGATTGGTACGCTTCTTGATCGTGGCTATCCCGATTATAACTATCCGTTCGACATGGCGACAATGGCAGACAATGCTCCAAGTTGTAATAACTATATCAATGCAGTGAAATGGCATGTCGCCAATCAAAAGTTCGATGCTGCGATATTCAAAGCAGGGGCGAATAATCAGATCGTTCAGAAGTATAATCCTGCAAAGTACCCTACTGCAAAGGTGCAAAACGTGGCAGTGAATGGAGAGATCTGGACAGGTTCGGGCACTACCACAAAGAAGACATTCCCTGAACTCTCGGAGATTACATACGAAAACAGTAAGAACATTACCTCCAGTGACAATTGTCCGCCGGAGAATATAACCAGTTGTGTGATGAAAGTTTCGTATGGCAACTTTGATTTCTTTGCCGGTGGTGACCTTCAGTATAACGGACGTTCGAGTCATGCGTGGAAAGATGCCGAACTGCCCTGTGCAAAAGCAGTAGGTCAGGTGGAACTATTGAAAGCTAACCATCACGGTGTAACCAACACCAATCAGGTGGATGCTCTGAAAGCACTCAATCCACAAACGATTGTTGTCAATTCGTGGGTAGATTGTCATCCCCGTACCGATATACTGAATTCGATGGAGACAACACTCCCTGCGTGTGACATGTTTATCACTAACTTCTGGCAAGGCGATCGCCCCAGCGGAGTAGACGACCGGGTTACGGCGGAAGAGGCTGCGAGAGTAAAGGGATATGATGGACATATTGTAGTTCGTGTGACCGACGGGGGAAACAAATATAGAGTTGTGACAATCACAGATTCTGACGGGGCAATGACTGTTAAGACTATTTCTGGTCCATATACAAGCAGATAATGAATACAAAATATTATGATGTAATAGTAGCAGGTGCAGGTCCTGCCGGGATATGTGCGGCTGTAGCCGCCGCCCGGCAAGGAGCACGTGTTGCTCTTATCGAAAGATACGGAGTCATCGGAGGTAACCTGACCGCCGGGTATGTCGGCCCTATTCTCGGTAGTGTAAGCAAGAACACGATTGACTGTACCGGTGATGCCATAGTATCTTTTCTTGCCGGTGCAAAAATAGAAAAAGGACGTGCTGACGGACTCATGCAGCCTGTAACCCTTGAATACACTATTGACGGCGTAGATGAATCGAAAGGAATTATCTGTATTGGAGATGTAGACAATGTCCAATTGAATGGCGAGTGTTTTCTTGATTGGTGTAAAAAGAAAGCCGATGAGGGCAAACTTCCCCGGATGCTTGCTGCCGTGCGTTTGCATCCATCGGTCAGACCGGGTTGCCGTCAGGTAAATACGACACAAGTAAATAGGGTGGATATACCTTCGGTAAGCTCTATTTTCACCGCCGATCTTGAACTTAGGCAACAGATACCCCTCCTGACTCAATTCTTGAAAGAAAATTTGCCGGGTTACGAAAATTGTAGAGTGATCGGAAGCGGTACAACAACCGGAGTGCGCGAAAGCCGCAGGGTGATGGGCGACTATGTGATCGATGCCGATGAAATGGCAGAAGGCTGCCGTTTTGCCGATGTGGTGGTACATAAAGCATTGTTCATTGTCGATATACATAATCCTGACGGAGCCGGACAGGCGGAACCGACCATCCAATATTGCAAACCATACGATTTGCCGTATCGTTGTTTTCTCCCGTTGGGCTTGGAAGGGCTTCTGGTGGCGGGACGGTGCATATCGGGTACTCACAGAGCTCACGCTTCCTATCGTGTCATGAGTATTTGTATGGCGATGGGAGAGGCAGTTGGTATTGCCGCTGCCATGAGTGCGTCGCAGCATTGTACTCCGCGGGCTCTCGATGTGGGAGAGTTGCAGAAACGGCTTGAGTCGTTAGGCGTAGAGCTGTTCGATTAACGTAGAACATAATCATACTTTAAATTTATAGAGCATACTTATGAAAAAGATCTATTTGTCTGTCGTGTGCTTACTGATCTCTATTCCCCTTATCGCCCAGTTGTATGTAGAGCCGGAGAAAGAGGTAGAGTGCTCTGTCTTCCTGGCAAAGGAAGGACGTGGGCGGGCACAGCAAGGACTTGAAATATGGGATGATTACATATTCTCGTGCGAGGATGGAGGGCACGTGAATATCTATGATTTCAAAAGTGCCGATCCGAAACCTGTGGCAGGCTTTGAGTTGGCGTCCTCCCATCCGGACAACCATGTAAATAATGTATGCTTTGGCGTCGAGACAAAACGCGGAGCATCGTTTCCTCTCTTGTATATCACAAACGGGAAGGTAGGAAGCGAGTTGGAATGGTTGTGTTTTGTGGAGAGCATCACCCGTCGTGGAAAACGTTTTAGCAGCGAAATCGCACAGACAATTGAACTCGATGGCTCGAAGTGGGCGGAGAAAGGGTATGTCCCCATCTTTGGCGCACCAAGCTGGCTGGTCGATCGGGAACGGGGATTTATATGGATATTCTCGGCGCGTAAACGTACTGTGGCGAAGGTGACAAAGCATGCATGGGAAAACCAGTATGTCGCCACCAAATTCCGTATACCGTCGTTGAGTGAGGGGGCAAAGGTGCGCCTCGACGAAAATGACATTCTCGATCAGGTGGTGTTCCCCTATGAGGTATGGTTCACACAAGCGGGCTGTATGCATGATGGTAAAATCTATTTTTGCTTCGGAGTTGGGAAACAGGATGACAGCCGTCCTTCCTGCATCCGGGTGTACGATACGGATAGGCGGACGATTACTGCCCGATACAATGTGCAGGAACAGGTTATTTACGAGCCGGAAGATATTGTGGTCAAAGACGGGGTTATGTATGTCAATACCAATACGAATGCGAAAAAGACGTCTGATCTTCCTTGCATATTCAAACTCTCTCTTCCGAAAGAAAAGCCGGTGGCCGAAAATCCTCTCGACGAGATACGCAGGGACCCGGAACGTGCGGGCGGCGTGTATTATGTGACCGATCTTTCACATCCGGTTACGCCGGCACCCAAAGGATATACGCCTTTCTATATAAACGGCTATTTCCGGCACGGAGCGCGTCAGATAGACGATGAAGTGACTTATCCTACCATATACGGCGTATTGGAGAAAGCTCATGCCACAAACAACCTTACCGATTTTGGGAAAGCCCTGTACGAACGTCTTGAACCGTTCAAGAAGAATGTGTTTTACAAAGAAGGCGATCTGACACAAATCGGTTATCGTCAGACAAGGGAGATAGGCCGGAGGATGGTACAAAACTATCCGGAAGTATTTGAAGGCCATCCCTATTTGAAGACTAACGCAACGAATGTGCTTCGGGTGGCGGCCACCATGCAATCTGTAAATTCGGGCATTTTGTCGCTGCGTCCCGGGCTTGAATGGGCGGAGATAGACAACTCCCGTTCGTTCCTTACCACACTGAATCCCTACGGTAACGTATGTCCCGACAGGAGTCCGCTTGATAAGTATATACTCGGTAAAGAAAACAGTTGGTATAAAAAATATCGTTCATATATAGATGAAAAGTTGGATGTGGATGCTTTTTTTACAAGACTGTTTATAGACGTAACACAAGTAGAAAGTGAGTATGACAAGTACGACCTGATCCATCGTTTCTGGTTAATGGCATCACTGATGCAATGCCTCGACCGCCAAGTGCCTATATGGGATATTTTTACAGAAGAGGAAATATTGGCTTGGGGGGAAATCGAGAACTATAAGTATTTTGCGCAGAAAGGTCCTGAACCGGTATCTCACGGGCGTAGTTGGGGACTTGCATCCCGCACGTTACGCCATTTGTTAGACGAATCTGCTGAAGATCTGGTTCGTAAGCGTCATGGTATCAATCTCAACTTCGGACACGATGGCGTTCTGATGGCTATCTTGACAAATCTGCAAGCCGGAACGTGGGCGCGGGAGGCTAGTAATTCCAAAGAAGCGTTGCAGAGTTGGAAGTATTGGGATATTCCGATGGGGGCGAACCTTCAGATGATCTTTTACCAATCAAAAGACAATCCGGACGTTTTAGTTAAGTTTATGCTGAATGAAAAAGACCTCCGGTTGCCGTTGGAAGTGGTTGAAGCATCTTATTACAAATGGAATGAGGTTTATAAATTCTATATAGAACATTGCGACAAGGTGGAAAAATCACTTGCCGAAACATTGAAATTATCGTATGAAGACTTTTAATTATAATCGTGCTGAAATAAAGGCCGGAATAGTACATTTCGGTGTTGGAAACTTCCATCGTGCACATCTCGAAGCTTACACAAATTTATTACTTGAAGATCCGTCACAAAGATGCTGGGGGGTATTCGGAGCCATGATTATGCCTACGGACGGGGTCTTGTTCAACGCCCTCAAGAAAGACGACGGCATATATCAGTTGACGACATGCAGCCCTTCCGGCGAACAGGATAGTATGCTGATTGGTTCGCTTGTAGAACTGGCATGGGGGGAAATAGACAGTGAGCCTATCATCGCTAAAATAGCATCGGAGGAGATAAAAATCATCTCTCTCACCATTACCGAAGGGGGATATAAGGTTGATTTTAACCAATCGCGCAGTGTGTTCTGGTATGTAGCCGAAGGACTTAAACGCCGGATGGAGAAAGATTTGCCGATTACGATTCTTTCGTGTGACAACATGCAGATGAACGGCAATGCCGCCAAATACGCGTTTATGTCATACTTCGAAGCGAAATATCCCGAGGTGGCAGCGTGGGCGAAAAAGAAAGTGACGTTCCCGAATTCGATGGTGGATCGAATCACTCCCGTAACAAAACCGGGTAAGGTTACAGATGTGTGTTGTGAAGACTTTATACAATGGGTGATTGAAGATAATTTCATTGCAGGCCGTCCTGCATGGGAGAAGGTGGGAGTTACATTCACCCATGATGTGACCCCGTATGAAATCATGAAATTAAGTCTTCTCAATGCGTCACATACTCTTCTTTCTTATCCTGCCTATATGGAAGGATTCAGGAAGGTCGATGCTGTAATGGCAGACGAGAGGTATCGTGCAATGATAAAGCTGTTTATGAACAGGGATGTTACTCCTTATGTTCCGGTTCCCGAGGGCGTTGACCTTGAAGCGTATAAAGACCAGCTTATCGAACGATTTTCAAACAAGGCGATCAGCGATCAGGTATCACGGCTTTGCGGCGATGGCATTGCTAAGTTTGCGGTTTATGTGGTACCCATACTCAAACAGATGTTGCAGGATGGGAAGGATATTTCGATAGAGGCTTTCCTGATAGCTGTTTATTGCAAATACCTGATAGGTGCGCGCACCGAGTCCGGTGAAAATATAGCTATCTCCGAACCTCACATCACCCCGGCGGACAGGAAGTTGATTTCGGGAGGATCGCCGGCCGAGTTCTTGAAGATATCACCTTTTGTGTCATTGGGACTGGACAAATACCCTGTGTTTATGGAAAAGTATGAGCAGTTTTATGCTATGCAGGTAGCAGAAGGGTTGAAGGTCTTATTACAGTAAACAACTAAAAAATCCAAGGCAATGAAGAAGTTTTTCATAACGGTTGTTCTGTCGCTTTCGTGCGTATTGTCGGTTTCGGCACAAAAACAGACGGAGGCGTCAACGCTTAACCTGATAGGTAAGCCGTTTGAATCGACTCCCAATCCGTATCATAGAGTCGATACATTGGTTTATAAAGGTTTTAACAGGACGGAGAATCGACAACTCCGTTGTTCTGCCGGTATGGCTGTGTTGTTTAAAACGAACACGCGTAATATACAGATTACGACAAAGTGGGGATATGTATATTCGAGCCATTCAACCATGCCGATCTCTTATAAAGGATATGATCTTTATATCAAAAATGCAAACGGTCAATGGCAGTATGCGGCAAGCGGTTCATTGAAAGCGTATAAGGGCGAGAAAACCGAGACATTCACGCTCATTGAGAATATGGATGGTACGATGCACGAATGTATGATGTATATGCCGATGTATTCGGAGGTCATTTCTTGTAAGATAGGGATAGATGACGATGCTGTTATCGAACCGTTGAAGTCCGATTTTCGTCACAGGATAGCGGTATATGGCTCTTCGTTTACGCAGGGAGTGAGCACGGATCGATCCGGTATGAGTTATCCCATGCAATTTATGCGTAATACAGGTCTTCAAGTCGTGTCGCTCGCAACAAGCGGACGTTGCCTGATGCAACCTTACATGCTCGACGTTCTTGCGGAAGTCAAGGCTGATGCCTTTATATTCGATACTTTTTCAAATCCTGACGCAGAACTGATAAGAGAGCGCCTGATGCCGTTTATCGATCGGCTTATAGCGGCACATCCGGCTACTCCGTTGATATTTCAGCGTACGATCTATCGTGAACGACGTTCATTTGATACAGTTCTTGATGCGAAAGAACGGGCTAAGGCGGCAACCGTAGAGGAGTTGTTTGCAAAAATCCGCACGAACCCGAAATATAAAGACGTTTATCTGATTACGCCTGATGCTTCCGATGCGCATGAGACATCGGTCGACGGAACTCATCCAAGTAGTTATGGATATGCACTTTGGGCGAAGTCGATAGAGACTCCGGTAATAGAAATTTTAAGTAAATATGGTATAAAATGAGACAAGCGGTATTAGTAGAACCAAAACATATTGAATTTCGTGAAGTTGAGGCGCCTAAGGCGTCGGACCTGAAAGAACATCAGGTGCTTCTGAATATTAAGAGAATTGGTATTTGTGGAAGTGAGATACATTCTTATCACGGATGTCATCCGGCAACTTTCTATCCGGTAGTTCAGGGGCATGAATATTCGGCAGTGGTGGTTGCTACGGGGGCGGCGGTTACGATCTGTAAGGCGGGTGACGTTGTCACCGCACGTCCGCAACTCGCGTGTGGGAAGTGCAAGCCTTGTCAGCGGGGAGAGTATAATATTTGTGAAGAGCTAAGAGTGCAAGCTTTTCAGGCAAATGGAGCTGCGCAAGACTTTTTTGTGGTTGATGATGACAGGGTTGCGGTGTTGCCTGAAGGTATGTCACTTGATTATGGGGCTATGATAGAACCGGTGGCAGTAGCTGCGCATGCAACCATGCGTGGCGGGGACTTGAAAGGTAAGAATGTGGTTGTATCGGGTGCCGGAACAATCGGTAACCTCGTGGCGCAGTTCGCTAAGGCAAGAGGAGCCAAACGGGTTCTTATTACCGATGTGAGTGATTTCAGACTTGAAATCGCTCGTAAATGTGGCATAATAGATACGCTCAATGTAGCTAAGACGCCGCTCAAAGAAGGAGCGAAGAGGCTTTTCGGGGATGAAGATTTTCAAGCTGCGTTTGAGGTTGCCGGAGTTGAGTCGAGTATTCGTTCGCTTATGGAGTGTATTGAAAAAGGGAGTACCATCGTTGTAGTGGCGGTATTTGGCAAGGATCCGTCGCTTAATATGTTCTATTTGGGAGAGCACGAACTGAAGGTGAACGGAACGATGATGTATCGCCATGAAGATTATCTTACGGCTATCGATCAGGTAAGTTCGGGAGCTATCCGTCTCGAACCGCTTATTTCGAATCATTTCCCGTTCGAGCAGTATGACGAGGCATATAAATTTATAGACGAGCATAGTGCAACATCCATGAAAATAATTATTAAACTATAAAACCATGAAAATAATAGGTATAGGAGAAGTTGTTTGGGATTGCTTCCCGGAAGGTAAGAGACTTGGCGGAGCGCCTATCAATTTCTGTTTTTTTGCAAAGGAGTTGGGAGCAGAATCATATCCCGTTACGGCAATAGGTGAGGACGAACTCGGCGATGAAACGTTTACAGTGCTTAAAGAGACCGGACTTGATTTAGGATATATTTCCCGTAATATTTTGCCGACAGGTAAAGTGCTTGTGTCGTTGAATGAGGCCGGTGTACCGCAATATGACATTGTTGAGAATGTTGCTTGGGATACTATCGAGTGTAGTCCTGCGACCATGAAACTTGTCGGCGATGCAGATGCTGTTTGTTGGGGCTCTTTGGCACAGCGAAGCGAAAAGTCACGTGCTGCAATCTTGAGACTCATAGATGCCGTGCCGGATACCTCTTTGAAGGTGTTTGATATTAATATCAGGCAACATTTTTATTCGACAGACTTGATTGTGGAGTCCTTGCAAAAGGCAAATGTCCTCAAATTGAATGAAGACGAATTGCCGTTATTGATTTCTCTTCTTTCTCTTTCTACTGATTTTGTGGAAGCTATCGCAGAACTCATTGCTCGTTTTTCGCTCAAGTATGTTATATTCACACAAGGGGCAGTACGTAGTGGCATATATGATGCAAGTGGGGAAGTGTCATCCATAAACACACCTAAAGTCGAGGTGGCCGATACTGTAGGTGCAGGCGACTCGTTTACTGCTACCTTTGTTGTGAATATACTTAGAGGGGCGTCGGTCGCTGAATCACACCGCAAAGCGGTAGATGTATCGGCATATACTTGTACACAAAGGGGGGCTATTAATCCGTTGCCGGATAGTAAAAAGTAATCTCTTTTGATTGCATTTTATAGATAACTCCAGTTAAATAGTTATTTTTGCAGAAATAACTGATTTTTACGAAATAAAGGAACCCATGTTGAAAATATTAGTAACCTACGCCGTACAAGGCGAATTTGTAGAACTTAAATGGCCGGATATAGAACCTTACTACGTTCGTACAGGTATTGGTAAAGTTAAATCAGCCTTTCATTTGGCAGAGGCAATCCGCCAGGTACAACCGGACTTGGTGCTCAATATCGGAAGTGCCGGAACAGTCAATCATCAGGTAGGAGATATTTTTGTATGTCGCAAGTTCATAGACCGTGATATGCAGAAAATGAAAGAGTTCGGCTTAGAGTGTGAGATCGATTCATCAGCTTTGCTCGAAGAAAAAGGTTATTGCACGCATTGGACGGAACATGGAATCTGCAATACAGGAGATGGCTTCCTCACCGAGTTGACTCACGTTAGCGGAGATGTTGTAGATATGGAAGCATACGCACAGGCATTTGTCTGCCGTTCAAAAGAAATCCCGTTTATTTCCGTGAAGTACGTGACTGACATAATTGGCCAGAACTCCGTGAAACATTGGGAGGATAAACTTGCCGATGCACGGCAGGGACTATCACACTATTTCAATGTCTTGAAAGAAAGAATATGATAAGTGACTCCTGCGGCTATCAATCCCAGGAGAATCTTTACCCATATAAAAGGTATTAGGAAGAAAATGCAATAA
>OJJB01000207.1_pt1 | contig 12396 bp, 12 predicted proteins | sample 1596161 | NCBI WGS metagenome assembly OJJB01 (sample SAMEA4350107, study PRJEB24818) | metagenome | biome: human; feature: gut; material: faeces | place: Denmark | collected 2013-09 | reverse complement strand
TCCTTGATCTTTTTAATATCAGAAGCCTCCATGCCGCCGTATCTGGACTTCCAGTTGTAGTAGGTGGCTTCAGAGATACCGGCCTCCCGGCAGACATCTTTAACAGTTCGTCCGGCTTCAACCGACTTAATCACAGCGATGATCTGATGCTCAGTAAAACGGGCTTTACGCATAGCGATCTCCTTCGTTGGCAGATTGATTATGCCGGATAATCTCTAAATGTGAATGGCACGATTATGCGGGATGTTTACAGTCCCACAGCCCGGTGCGGGGCGCAACGAACGGTATGCAGGTGATGAGCGCCTATGTCGAGACTGTTTTTGGCGTTTATGGCCGGGTGTTGTTGGCGGCGATCATTACCCTCGCCTGTCTGGTCACGGCCATTGGTCTGACGACCGGAACGGCGCGCTATTTCAACCAGACGACCGGTGCCTCTTATGGGCTGCTGGTGACGCTCTCCCTGATGGTGTCAGCAGCACTTGCCGTGCTGGGACTGAATTCCCTCACCGCAATGGCGGTTCCCGTGCTGTGCGCCATTTACCCGGCTGCGCTGATCGTGGTCGCGCTGGGCATCGTTAGAAAATGGACAGACGTGCCGACGAATCTATATCAGTTGCTTTTCTATAGCGCCCTGGCAGTGGGAATAATGAGCTTGTTTGTAAAATCCTAAATGAACAGCCGCAAGTTCGGAAGATGTCTTTTCATTTTCGCTCAAAGCAGACCAGGCAATCAGTTGGCCTGTCTGCTTCGAGCCAGAAGCTAACATCGATAAAAAATAACTTAATGGTCGAGCTCCACCAACTTCAGACCTTAGATTGCGTATTCAACGTTTGAGGGTAAGACTGTCACAACGGACATGTAGACTTAACAGGCCGTATATATTACAAATTTAATATCACTTTTCTCTCATAAAGTAAGGGCCTATCCCATGTCTTTAATCATACGACAAGCAACATTAGCCGATTCGGCATTACTAAATGAGCTTGGCTACCGCTTCTATACTGCGCACTTTAAGCATATGTGGAAGTCAGAATCAGAATTTGATAATTATTTGGAGGGTGAATATTCACTTCCTGTTATTGAGCAGAGTATTAATGATAAAAACATTAGCTGGTATATAGTTGAAATCGAGCAGCCGATTGGTTTTGTGAAGCTGACATGGCAAGCAACTATCCCGAATACAGACATCAGCGGTGTTTTACTTAATAAACTCTACCTTGCCCCAACCAAAACGAATCAGCATTACGGTCAACTAATGTTTAATAAAGTCATAGATCTTGCCCGAAGTCAGGGGAAAAAATATTTATGGCTGGAGGTTCTTGAACAAAATGAACGTGCTCAAAAATTCTATAAAAAGCAGGGAATGAAACACATCAGCGACATCATTTTCGAAACAAATTCACAGAGGAGCATACTCAAGTTAATGGGGATGTGTATATAAGTACTGCCCTCGCTCATAAGGCGCAACCATACTCAAATCTCCCACATTGCAGGCGATTTGAGTATGAAAAGTCACCGTGGATCAAAGACAGTATCATCGGCCAAAAAAGACCACTTCAGATATCTCATATCTGGGGATATCCGAATCTGGCTTGAACTGGAAGGTAAAACACGTGATTTAGCTCTGTTCAATATGGCCTTTGACAGTAAACTACGAGGCTGTGATCTGGTCAAACTCAAAATATCTGATGTTGCATATGGTAGGATCTTGCCAACATATCTCAACCCGACAATACAGCCATATTTTTCATGGATGGATAGTGAAGCTTGGCCTCAACGATTCGCTGTACAGCACACATTCCATGAGAAGAACAAAACCTTACCTTATCTACAAGAAAACCAAGAATATCCGGGTGCTCCAACTTCTGTTGGGCTATAAGAAACTGGAAAGCTCAGTCCGTTATCTGGGAATTGAAGTCGATGATGCGTTAGATATCACTGAATCGATTGAAGTCTAGGGTTGTCAGGGCTGCAACAGCAGCCCTGTGCCAGGAGCGGACATATTATCACTACTGTAAATCAACTAATCGGAGGCAGAAGACCTGGCTTTACTATTCTTACAAAGCGCTATGAATAGCTTTAACAAGCTCCTCAACAGAAACATTTTGCAAGCTTAGTGATACTGTATTTTTACTCTGCAAAATTAATGAATTATCTAGAGGAATTGATGTGCCAAAAATTTCCACAAGGTCTGTTGCGAGTATATCACTCATCTGTATTGAGTAGTTTTGGGTTGAATCAAGGTCAAGGGTTGCACCGTTGGCGCACATGGTGCGGCAAGGACCATTCGGTTCATAATAGACAGCAATACACCCGTTTGGACAAGATATAGAGCAAGATGGATGACCAGGAGCAGTACAAGTCGTCATTGTTGTTTCCTCATCAAGTGATAGCTCTTCTTTCAAGGTTAAGTTGAGAGAGCCGGAAGCTCAGCCAAAATAACTAGCTGAATAGTCATGATTCAAGAATGGAAAGCTTTTTCATCAAAATAGGGGTAATAAAATGTAATTATCACCCATTACTCAATAAGATTCAGAGAAATCCTATGAATCAATTACGCAAGACGAAAAGCAAACTTAAAAATGAATAATTCTTCATTTAAATAACCTATAGAAATTGATAATCTTCATACAGCACTTGCGACCAACTCATATATTTTAATATAACTCTCCGCGATGTTTTTTCATCACACCTAATAATGAATAATTATTTTCACGATAATACTATAAGACGATTGAACGTGGCGGCAAATAACGATCTGCCTTATTATTTATTTCGGCACCTGTCTGAGCGTTACTCTTTAACATGGTTGAATTTACACAAATTTATTAATGGTGCATCCAGGATTGTGGCTTAAAAGCACAGCCAATTTAGAAGTCAATGTCCGCCCTCGCTGATCGCGGGCTTTTAACCCAATTATCTTCTATTTTTTCACCAAATATTTCCGCATCAGTGCATTTTGTAATGTCACTCCGCGACAGGCAGGAAACCCACGTTCCACAACATGAAAGCCGTGTCGTAGAAAGAACGCCTCCGCAGCCTTACTGACATTTGAAGTCAGTTCGCCAATTCCACGTTGTCTGGCTTCTTCATGAATGCGATTCATCAGTAGTGTCCCTACTCCCTGTCTCGGGTAGGTTCCCGAGACAAAGAAATGGTCAATGTACCCATTTGGCTGAAGATCTGCATATCCAGCTATTTCACCATCCACTTCAACAACAAAGGGGCGTAATTCTTTCATATGATTGGCCCATTGTTCCGGGTCGATATCCGTTGGGGCCCACGCATCTATTTGTTCCTGTGTGTAGTAATGTGATGCGAGGGTATGTACAGAAGATAAAAAGACGCTGAATAACGAAATTTCATCTCCATTACTAAACCTTCTGATTTTCATAAGACCTCGTCAGGAGAGTGACTTGTAGAACAATACCATTTTTGGTACAGCGGAGCGTCAGCTCCTCGCGGTGAGTTTAATGGGTCAATGCAACGCCATTCTTAATCAAGGGAGATGCTCAGGCAACGCCGTTGAGTCAACATCAAACCATCGGCCTGTGGCGGTAATGTCGCTGCGCCACGGGTAAGACTTTTTCCAGTTGAGTATGTAATATTGACTTATTGTGTAAAAAGATTACTTTTCAGGACATGAAGAAGATACTCATTATTGTTCCCGATGGCGGTATGCTGTTTGAGTCCGCCGGTATTGCCGACATTCTGATGCAGGCCAATCGCCTGCATCCCAAAGGCGCTACGGAGACGTGTTACCAGATTCAGTTAGCGACAACGCAACCGCATCAGGTGATCCATGGTCAGTCCGGCCTAAATTTACTGGCAGATCACCGCCTGCATGAGATAGATCCTCGCGAACCTCTCGATACCGTCATCATCACTGGCAGAGGTCAAAACCCGCAGGAAGGGATTGCGGTGGTTGACTGGCTAAGCCTTGCCGCTCCCCATGCCCGCCGCATTGCATCCATTTGCGGCGGCGCGATGCTGCTGGCAGAAACCGGGCTGCTGGACGACAGACGAGCCACCACCCACTGGAAGCTACTGGAAACTATGCAGGCAGAATTCCCTAAGGTGCGCGTCGAAAGCGGTCCGCTCTATATCCAGGACGAACACATCTGGACATCAGGTGGCGTCAGTTCCGGCTTTGACCTGACGTTAGCGTTAGTTGAAGAGGATTACGGCTTCAGTCTGGCGCGCGACGTCGCTCAGGATTTCGTCATGTACCTGCGCCGTCCCGGGGGACAACTCCAGTTTAGCCGCTACAACCTTCAGCAGACCAGCACCCTGGGCCCGATTAACGATCTGCTCGCCTGGCTGCTTGAGAACCTCACCGCCGATCTCAGTGTGGATAAACTGGCGGAAAAAGTCGCCATGAGCCCACGTAATTTCACCCGCGTGTTTACCCGAGAAACGGGCGTATCACCGGCACGCTATGTGGCCGAAGCCCGTCTGGCCGCTGCACGACAGCGTCTGGAGCAGACCAACGAGACGCTGGAGCGTATCGCCGAACAAACAGGATTTGGCAGCAGCATTAACCTGCGACGGCTGTTTGAAAAACAGCTTCACCTGACGCCTGGTGAATATCGTCAGCGCTTTCACTGTCGTAAAATGGCGTAAAATGATCCTTTTTTGTCATTTACGCCAACCCGTGACCGGCCTAAATTTACTCCAGAGACAACAGATAAGGAGTTCATCATGGTAAAGGTCGGTATTAACGGTTTTGGCCGTATCGGACGTAACGTATTGCGTGCTGCACTGGGTAACCCGGAGATTCAGATCGTGGCAATCAACGATCTGACAGACAGTAAAACGCTGGCGCATCTGCTGAAATACGACTCGCTGCTCGGTAAACTCGACGCCGACGTCACCGCCGGTGAGGGGCAGTTGGTGGTTAACGGTAAATCAATCACCGTGTTCAGCGAACGCGACCCAGCCAACATCCCATGGCGTCAGCGTGAAGTCGATATTGTCATTGAAGCAACCGGCTTCTTCACTGAACGTGACAAGGCGGCGGTGCATATCCACAGCGGTGGCGCAAAACGAGTGATTATCTCCGCCCCTGGTAAGAACGATGATTTAACCATCGTGATGGGCGTTAACGATCAACTCTACTCCGCGGATAAACACTTTGTCGTTAGCAACGGTAGCTGCACCACTAACGGTCTGGCACCTGCCGCACAGGTTTTGCACCAACATTTCGGCATTAGGCATGGTTTGATGAACACTACCCACGCCTATACCAACAGCCAGGCGCTGCACGACCAGCCGGAAAAAGATCTTCGTGGTGCCCGCGCCGCTGCATTGTCGATTGTCCCCTACTCCAGCGGTGCCGCGAAGGCGCTTGGCAAAGTCATCCCGGAGCTGGATGGTCGCTTAACCGGTTACTCGCTGCGCGTACCGGTTCCGGTGGTGTCCATTGTTGACCTGACCGTAACGCTTGAGCGGGATGTTACAGCAGAGGAGGTCAATAATGCGTTTCGTGACGCCGCCGCGGCAGGGCCACTGAAAGGGATCCTCGGCTATAGCGATGAACCGCTTGTCTCAAGCGATTACCAGGGTGACCCGCGCTCATCCATCATCGACGGCCTGTCAACGCTGGTGATTGGCGGGAATATGGTCAAAATTCTGGCGTGGTACGACAACGAATGGGGATTCTCTAATCGCCTCGTCGACCTGGCACTGCTAATGGCAAGGCACGAACGTTAATCCCCTGCTCTCACACTCTCTCTAAATCCACGCCAGGCGTGGATTTTTTTATATCTGTTACCTGTTTGTCGCAGTGACAATCGCCCACAACGTCACGTCCCCCATTTTTAGTCGTCACCTAACGATGCTGCTGGGGTGACGCGTTTAAAAAAATTAGCGATAACCCGACAAAATAATAAATCGGCATCACTTTAACGGTCAGTTTATTAATCAGACAGTTGCGACCATAATAAAATGAGTAATGCGATCTTATTTGAGGATTCCGGCATGATCACCTTTTATCAACTTACAGCCACCCGTCTGCATGGTGAGCCCGTCTCTATGGCCGACTACGCTGGCAAACTGGTTCTGGTGGTCAATACTGCCAGCCATTGTGGCTTCACGCCGCAATATGCAGGCCTCGAAGCGCTTTACAAGAAGTACGCCGCGCAGGGTCTGGTGGTGCTTGGTTTCCCCTGCAACCAGTTCGGTAATCAGGAGCCCGGCGGGGCCGACGAAATCTCGCAAACCTGTCACATCAACTACGGTGTGAGCTTCCCGATATTTGAGAAAGTGGAAGTCAACGGTGCAGCTACACATCCGGTGTTTCGTTACCTGAAAAACGAATTACCCGGCGTGCTGGGTGGGCGTATCAAGTGGAATTTCACTAAGTTCCTGATCGGGCGTGACGGCAAACCGCTCAAGCGTTTTGCGCCGTTCACTACCCCTGAGAAAATAGAAACCGCGATCCTTGCTGCGCTTAAAGTCTGAGCGCACCTGTCATTCAAACCGTCCCCATTATGCCCCAGCTCACTGCCTGAATAAAAAACACGCTGCAAAATCAACAAAATATAATCAACTTGCTTAATTACTCTGCAATCGCGTGAGTTCAGGAAGAAAAATGCTATTTCCCTCTTGCCTCATTCGGTCTGTGCCGCTAATATTCGTCCCCGTTGTCACCTACAACGTTGCGTTCATAGCTCAGTTGGTTAGAGCACCACCTTGACATGGTGGGGGTCGTTGGTTCGAGTCCAATTGAACGCACCATCTTGCGTCCGTAGCTCAGTTGGTTAGAGCACCACCTTGACATGGTGGGGGTCGGTGGTTCGAGTCCACTCGGACGCACCAAATTATTTCTATGATTTGGTGCTATTTCCCTTCGTTACACCTCATAATTTCTTTTTATTGCCTCCTGTTCGTAACCTTAAGTTTAATCATTACTCCGTATGATGCTGGCACAAAGCGATGCGCCAAAGCCTTCTAAACTCTATGCTCAGCGCGTATCATTTATCCTCTTCGCAAACCCTTTTTCGCCAGAGATCGGATACCATGCCCTCTTCCATTATTCTGTTTGCCGCGGGCAGTTTACGCCTGGCATTTGCCCCTTTAATAAGCCAGTTCTCGCGCCATAGTGGAATAGACGTGAAAGTGGAATATGGTCCGGCCGGTTTATTACGCGAGCGTATTGAAGCCGGTGAACCGTGTGCGCTCTTTGCCTCAGCCAATCGGGAGCACCCGCAACGCCTGCTGGCTTTGCAAAAAGCTGTCCTCACGCAAACCTTTAGCTGGAATCAACTGAGTCTGGTCAGCAACCGAAACGGCGCCTGGCTGGATTTGCTCCGCGACCCAACGCTACGAATAGGTACATCCACGCCCGGCTGCGACCCTTCCGGAGACTATACCTGGGCATTTTTCGACAATATGGATGTACTGGAGCCAGGACTCGGACAACAGCTTAGGGCGCGCGCCATCCCGCTGGTTGGTGGGCGTGATACGGTGAAAATCCCGTCTGGTGAACTGGCGAGCGCTTGGATCCTTCGCCAGGGACTGGCCGATCTGTTTATCGGCTACGCGCATTACGCGAAAACGCTGCGCGCCCAACCCGACGTGCATTATGTAGCTATCCCTGATGAGCACAATATTCGCTGCGAATACCAACTGGCGGTGCTCGAGGCATCCAACGAGGTGATGGCGCTGGTTAAATTCATGCTCTCCAACGGCGGTCAGGCGTTTCTTACCGCCGCCGGGTTTTTACCTCTTAACGACGAACAGAAAACAGCGGTGCGATAAACGGCGTCGGGTGGTTCTCCACACGGAGTTTTCGCAGCGGTAAGCCATAGGCCAGGAACAGATTCTCTTCCGTCACAATGCTATCCGTTGGCCCTGCCCGCCATTTTCCTTCGGGGAGCAGCAGCAAAGTATGGGTGGCTATTTGTAACGCATGCAGCGGATCGTGGGTCGAAAAAAGAATGCTGCATCCCTGTAGATGGGCCAGATCGCTGATGAGCTGAAGCACCACCTGCTGATTGGCGAGATCCAGCGCGGAGCACGGTTCATCAAGCAGCAGCGTTTGACACTCCGTCACCAGCGCCCGGGCTATCATCACCAGTTGCTGTTGCCCCCCGGAAAGTGAGCTAAACGAGTGGGAAGCAAGCTGGGCAATATTTAACTGCTCCAGCGCCTGGGTCGCTCTTAGTTGATCCTGCTGGCTGGGTTGCGCAAAAAGCTTCACGTGCTGTGCCCGCCCCATCAGCACCACGTCGCTCACCGTATAAGGAAATGGCAGGGGGCAATGCTGCGCCACAATTCCTATCCCGCCGTCATTTTCAATGCTGCCGTCCAAAGCTGGCAGCGTGCCGGTTAGCGTATCGAGCAGCGTACTTTTCCCCAGGCCGTTACGTCCCAGCACAGCCCAGATCTCACCTTTCTGACAACTGAATGTAAGCGGCTCAAATAGCGGCACGCGATACCCATAAGTAAGCGTATTTACACGCAATGCGGCAGGTTTCATGATGTCCCCCGGCGGCTGGAGCGGATGAGTAAAAAAGCAAACAGCGGCGCGCCGAATATTGCGGTGATGATCCCAAGCGGTATCTCCGCGTGCATCAGGGTACGCGCAATATCATCCACCACAATCATAAAACCGCCTCCCATCCAGAAGGCGCACGGCAGTAGACGACGATGATCAACCCCCACCAGCAAACGCGCCAAATGCGGAATAACCAGCCCAACCCAGGCGATACTGCCGCTGACCGCTACCTGAGCGGCGACTAAAAAAGCGCAGCACAGCAAAACGCTGCGTCGCAGAGGAACTACCGCGACGCCTAGCGAACGGGCATCTTTATCATTGAGCGATAACAGGTTTATCCGCCAGCGTAGCTGGTACAAAACTGTCGCAGCGATACCGACTGGAATCGCCAACAGCAGAACTTTATGCCAGTTAGCCGTTGCAAAGCTGCCGAGCAGCCAGAACACGATATTGGGTAACGTTTCTTCGGTATCAGCCTGATACTGAATCAGGCTCACCAGCGCGGCAAAAAAACCACTCAAAATGATACCCGACAGGATCAGCACCAGCGTATTCTCCAGCCCCTGCAGCGCAGCAATGGCATACACCAGGATCAGCGCCGTCAGACCGAAGAAAAACGTTGAACCCATCATCAACCACGGCGACAGGCCGAGCAGAATAGCCAGCGTTCCGCCAAAAGCAGCCCCGGACGTCACGCCAATAATATGCGGGTCGACCAGCGGATTATGAAATACCCCTTGCAGCGTCGCGCCACATAACCCCAACGCCCCACCCGCCAGCAGCGCCATCAGAATTCGCGGTAGCCTGACCGTCCAGATAACCTGACCGGCAATCCCTTCAGCGTCGCTATAGTGCATCAGGTGATAAAAGACTTCGCTTAACGACAGCGGATATTGTCCGAGGCACAACGAACCAAGGCCCAGCAACAGGACCGTTGCGATTAAGAGTGGTTGCTGGAGTAAAATGCGCTTACTTAACTGCATCAGGCTGCCAGTTCACACCATAAAAACGCTGATAGTAGTCTTGCGCCTGCGCATCAACATCCACGTCTTTATAGGCGTCCGGGTACAGTTTTTTGGCCATCCACAGCTCACCAATCGCTAACGCTTCAGGCATCGGATAGCCCCAGGCTTTGGCGTACTCAGGCATCAACCAGACGCGATGATTTTTTACCGCATCAATCCCCTGCCAGTTAGGATCGTTTTGGATCTCCGTTACCACCTGCGGGTAGCGATCCTGAACAAAAATTACCTGCGGGTTCCACGCCAATACCTGTTCCAGCGCAACCTGACGGGCGCCTTTTACACTGGCAGCCGCCACGTTTAGCCCACCCGCGTGCTGCATCATGAGTCCCGTGTACTTCCCGGAGCCGTAAGTCATCAGGTCGGGGTTAGCCATATAAATACGGACTTTTTGCGCATCCGGGATTTTTGCGACCGGCGCATTGAATTTTGCCCGCGCCGCAAAAACGTAGTCGATTAACGTCTCAGCTTGCGGTTTGCGCCCCACGACGTCCGCAATCAGGCGAATCCCCTGCTTTAACCCTTCGTTGTAGACCTGCTCTTCATCGGCCATGGTCGGGTTCATTTTATTCTGTTGCCCGGCTGCATCCTTGCGCAATGAGATTGCCACGACCGGAATACCGGCGTTCTGAATCTGCTGGATCATCTCCGCAGGCGCATAGTTGGCGACAAAAACCACCTGTGGATGAATCGCCAGTAGGCTTTCGATATTCACGCTGGTGAGATCGCCCGGCGTCGGCAATGTGGCAATTGCCGGCATAAAGCGCGCAAACTCAGGCCCGAGCTGTTTTTTCCAGCTCGACATCACGCCAATAATGTCCTGCTGAGCATTAAGCTGGACCAGAATATTCAGCGTCTGGTGTTGCAGCACGACCACTTTGTCGACGTGGTCCGGAATCGTGACCTGACGACCAAGCTGGTCGGTGATCGTACGGTCGGCCTGGGCAGAAAACGCAAACAACATGCTGGCGCATACCAGCACAAAAGAGCGGAAAGTTAACATGGGATACCATCTGGTAGCGGAGTAAAAACGATGTGTATTTAATTATATAACGATATGACAGGCAACCCATTCGCGATAAATACCGCACGACACACGAGGAAGATCAATTTATGCCGACAAAAAAGCCGACGGTGATGACCACCGTCGGCTGTGGGTAACACTAGGACTAACGGATTATTTGGTTGCCGCTTTAATGATATCGAGCGCTTTGACGAACTGATCCTGCGGGATCGTCAGCGGATAAAGGAAACGAATAACGTTGCCATACTGACCACAGGTCAGCAGCAGTAATCCTTGCTCAAGGGCTTTCTTCTGCACGCGTTGTGCGGCGGCTGCGTTGGGTTCTCCCGTCGCTGCATCACAGAATTCAGCGGCGATCATAGAGCCTAAGCCGCGCACTTCGGTCAGTTCAGGACACCCGGTTTGCGCGTCAGTCAGAGTGGCGCGCAGTTGTTCGCCAAGAGCTGCCGCACGCTGGCACAGCTGTTCATCACGAATGATATCCAGCACCGCATGAGCTGCCGCAATTGATAGCGGGTTTCCGGCGTAGGTTCCGCCCAGACCACCCGGCGCAGGCGCATCCATAATTTCAGCTTTGCCCACGACGCCAGACAGCGGCATGCCGCCTGCAAGGCTTTTTGCCATAGTCATCAGGTCAGCTTTGTCAGCATAGTGGTCCATCGCAAATAACTGGCCCGTACGGGCAAACCCGCTTTGCACCTCATCGGCGATCATCACGATGCCATGCTCGTCGCAAATACGGCGGATGGCAGCCACAAACTCCGGCGGCGCCACCACGAAGCCCCCTTCACCCTGGACGGGTTCGAAAATGATCGCCGCGACCTGAGTGGGATCGATATCGGCTTTAAACAGGCGCTCAATCGCTTTGATGGAGTCCGCCGTAGAAATCCCCTGCAACTCGCAAGGATACGGTGCGTGGTAAACCGAGCCAGGGAACGGGCCGAACCCTTTTTTATACGGTGCCACCTTGCCGGTTAACGCCATCGTCATGTAGGTACGCCCATGAAAACCGCCGCCAAAAGCAATAACGCCAGGACGGCCGGTATGTGCGCGCGCAATTTTCACCGCATTTTCGACCGCTTCAGCCCCGGTGGTGAAGAATGTGGTTTTGCGCTTGCCGTCGATTGGCGCAACGGCGTTGATTTTCTCCGCCAAAGACACATAGCTTTCGTACGGGACAATCTGATAAGCCGTATGGGTAAAAGCCTGCAGTTGCGCTTCGACTGCCTGCACCAGGCGAGGATGACGGTGTCCGGTGTTCAGCACGGCAATCCCGGCGGCAAAATCAATGTACTGATTGCCCTCGATATCGGTAATTGTGCTGTTTTCTGCTGACTGGGCATAAAAATCACACATTACACCTACGCCACGCGGGGTGGCATCCAGACGACGTTGTTGCAGGTTTTTATTGTTCATTCTCTACACCTTGTCCATTAATACATTTAGGTTGAATTACCCTTTAAATTTAGACGCCATCTGGTACTTTAATCGAGAGCCAAATCGTTTTATTTTAAGGATCCAAATGCGTTCACTTGCCGGAGATGTGATCAAGCAGGCATTTAGCCAGCAGACCGATGAAAAGCTGCATCGTCGCCTGTATGCCGCCATCTGCAGTTGCATCCTCGAAGGTAGCCTGAAACCGGCTACCCGAATGCCTCCGTCCCGTGACCTGGCAGGCGAACTGACGCTATCGCGCAATACCGTCCTACGGGTTTACGAGCAATTGCAGGCCGAAGGTTATATTTCCGCGCGCACCAGCAGCGGCACATTTGTCACCGACAGCGTGCTGGATAATCTCGACCTACGTCCCCACAAAGAGCCCGTTGCCGCCACACTGGAGGATCACACCC
>OJJB01000199.1_pt1 | contig 12615 bp, 10 predicted proteins | sample 1596161 | NCBI WGS metagenome assembly OJJB01 (sample SAMEA4350107, study PRJEB24818) | metagenome | biome: human; feature: gut; material: faeces | place: Denmark | collected 2013-09 | reverse complement strand
CTGCACTGATCGCGAAAAACACCACTATCCCGACCAAGCACAGCCAGGTGTTCTCTACCGCTGAAGACAACCAGTCTGCGGTAACCATCCATGTGCTGCAGGGTGAACGTAAACGTGCCGCTGATAACAAAGATCTGGGTCAATTTAACCTGGATGGCATCAGCCCGGCTCCGCGCGGTATGCCGCAGATCGAAGTTACTTTTGACATCGATGCCGACGGTATCCTGCACGTTTCCGCGAAAGACAAAAACAGCGGTAAAGAGCAGAAGATCACTATCAAGGCTTCTTCTGGTCTGAACGAAGAAGAAATTCAGAAAATGGTTCGTGAAGCAGAAGCGAACGCAGAATCTGACCGTAAGTTTGAAGAGCTGGTTCAGACCCGTAACCAGGGTGACCATCTGCTGCACAGCACTCGCAAGCAGGTTGAAGAAGCAGGCGACAAACTGCCGGCTGATGACAAAACTGCCATCGAGTCTGCACTGACTGCGCTGGAAACTTCTCTGAAAGGCGAAGACAAAGCGGATATCGAAGCGAAAATGCAAGCGCTGGCACAGGTTTCCCAGAAACTGATGGAAATCGCTCAGCAGCAGCACGCACAGCAGCAGGCTGGCGCAGCAGGTGCTGATGCTTCTGCAAACAACGCGAAAGATGACGACGTTGTCGACGCTGAGTTTGAAGAAGTGAAAGACAAAAAATAATCGCCCTTTGAACGGGTAATTACTGGCACGGGCGAAGAGGTTTCCTCTCCGCCCGTGCACGCATGTTAGGGGCAGATAAAAAGAGATGGCTAAGCAAGACTATTACGAGATTTTAGGCGTTTCCAAATCAGCGGAAGAGCGTGAAATCAAAAAGGCCTACAAGCGCCTGGCCATGAAATATCACCCGGACCGCAACCAGGGTGATAAAGAGGCCGAAGCCAAGTTTAAAGAGATCAAAGAAGCGTACGAGATCCTCACCGATGCGCAAAAACGTGCGGCTTATGATCAGTACGGCCATGCAGCGTTTGAGCAAGGTGGTATGGGCGGCGGCGGCGGTTTTGGCGGCGGGGCCGACTTCAGCGATATCTTTGGTGACGTGTTTGGCGATATCTTTGGCGGCGGTCGCGGTCGTCAGCGCGCCTCACGTGGTGCTGATTTACGTTACAACATGGATCTCACTCTGGAAGAAGCCGTGCGTGGCGTCACCAAAGAGATCCGTATTCCGACGCTGGAAGAGTGTGATGTTTGCCACGGCAGTGGTGCGAAGGCGGGCACGCAACCCCAGACCTGTCCAACCTGTCACGGTTCTGGTCAGGTGCAGATGCGTCAGGGCTTTTTTGCCGTACAGCAGACCTGTCCACACTGTCAGGGCCGCGGTACGTTGATTAAAGACCCGTGCAACAAATGCCATGGTCATGGTCGCGTTGAGAAGAGCAAAACGCTGTCCGTTAAGATCCCGGCAGGGGTTGATACTGGCGACCGTATTCGTTTAGCGGGTGAAGGTGAAGCCGGTGAACATGGCGCGCCAGCAGGCGATTTGTACGTTCAGGTGCAGGTAAAACAGCACCCAATTTTCGAACGTGAAGGCAATAACCTGTACTGCGAAGTGCCGATTAACTTTGCGATGGCAGCGCTGGGCGGCGAGATTGAAGTGCCGACGCTGGATGGTCGCGTGAAGTTAAAAATCCCGGGCGAAACGCAGACCGGCAAACTGTTCCGCATGCGTGGTAAAGGCGTTAAGTCAGTACGCGGCGGCGCACAGGGCGATCTGCTGTGCCGTGTGGTGGTTGAAACCCCGGTAGGCCTCAACGACAAGCAGAAGCAGTTGCTGAAAGATCTGCAGGACAGCTTTGGCGGCCCGACCGGCGAGCAAAACAGTCCGCGCTCTAAAAGCTTCTTCGACGGTGTGAAGAAATTTTTTGACGATTTGACGCGCTAATTTACAGCTGTCTTATTAATTAAAAGGCCTTGGATTGAAGAATCCTGGGCTTTTTATTTTTGTATCGAATACAAAAATAATGAGTTAGATATCAAGAATAAATCTTCAGGAAAAATGATGAGAAATGATTTTTTAAAATAAAGATTTTCTTCTATTTTTTGCTCAGTTAATAGAAGAAAAGGTGAGTGAAATGCTTGTGCGCGAAAATGATTTTGACTTCAATTTAATTAAGATATTTAATGCCGTTGTGGAATCCGGCAACGCTTCTCGAGCTTCCGAGAGATTATCCATAACACCAGCTGCAGTTTCTCAGGCGTTAAGTCGATTACAGAATATTTATTCATTTAAACTCTTTGGACGAACCCGAAAAGGGTTGACGCCTACGAAAAAAGGATTGGAACTCCATAAGGCCTATAGCCATGTTGTGAATGTAATCAACGCTACATATTCACTTTCAAAGATTAACTACGATCCTCCAGCAATAACTTTATTAGGGAGTGATATTGTAGAAAATTATTATCTCCATCATTTTATTAGGAATGATGAGTTAATTGAAAAGTATGAAATAAATCATTATGCAGTAAATAAAAATAGCGAAGATACTTTGGCTGAAATGTTACTTTCTGGAGTGGGTGATATTTTAATTAATCTTTCACCACCAAAAAACTTTGATATTGAAGTTCATCTTATTGACGTTTTTAGGCAATATGTTTGTATTTGTGGCAACGACAATCCACTATCAATCTTAGAACAAATCACACTACACCATTTTTATACTTTTTCACATGCGGTATATCAATCTGATATGTTCTCTCCTGAAGTAATGGTTTATACCAATAGCGTTGATCATAGAACAGAACGTAAAATAGGTTATCGCAGCGATTCTATGTTAGGGGTAGTCAATATAGTAGAAACAACAAATATGATCTGCATTGTACCTCTTGAGTTGGCTTCATTTTTTAAATATACCAGAGGGTATAATATTAAAATATTATCACTGCCTGATGAAATATTTTTTAAAACAATCCCTGTTTATGCTTCTTTATATAAAAAAAGCAAATATTATGTTGTGCTTAGAGAGTGGATAGTGATACTGCAATCTAAATATTCATCTATAAATGATCGGGATAATTTATGTCAGTGATAATAAGTTCAGAACCTGCCTTAAAATATATTATAGAGCTAGAGACTATTCTTGCGATTATTATCGTGAGTGCTTGGGGGGGAGTCGTTAGCTATCTCATGAGAGAAGCCCGGGGACGAAAGAAAAAAAATATAGCAGGATGTTTAAAACAAGTCATTATTTCATGTTTTACAGGTTTTTTACTCTCTGGCATTGCTCTTGATAAAGGTGCTGGTATAAATATGATACTCATATTGTCAGGGCTGGGAGGGGTTTTTGCTGGGCCCGTACTGAAAATGTTGAAAGATAAACTGGCACAGGTTTTTTGCTAAGTGAGCTGTATTGCCCGTCCATGGGCATTACCATACTTAAAGCAAGTAAAATCTTAGTGTGATATATAGAATTATTGTAATAAATAAAATCATTGCATAATAATACAGAAACGGTTTCTGCAGGAAATGATGTTTGCTATTTAAGCATTTTATTTCTATGTTTTCATTAATTTGTACTCCTTGACGTGGAATTGTAATGAACAAATTGTCAATGCCAAAAATTCTCAGGTCTTTTCTGACCAGATAGAGTAGTTGAGTCAGATTAGCATCACTTATAAATGTACTCCTGTCCTCCCATAATGCTTCCGCAATATGATTTTTCCTTATCACCAGTTCTTGCGCATGAGTTAGGATGAAATTTAAACATTTAGAACGCATATGAGTAAGTTTTATAGTTCGCTTCCCATCTTTACTTTTTAATTCATGGCTGGCGTTATCATACATACAACTATTTTTAATAATGTAAATGGTCATTTATATACCATGGTTAGTTTAATGTGTTCAGAAATATTAAATACAAATTTTCTGTTATTCAATAAATATGCATACCTGTTGCATGTAAAAACGATACGTGTCACATAAGTTATGATATTTTTAGTTTGTATTAATTTTAAATTAAATGGGAGTTATTTATTTAATTGGCCATTAGGGGGGGAGGGAGGCATTATTGAGTTTTTTGACATAGGCTGAATGGCAATTTATAGACTTTTATTTGGGGATATATGGCATAGCATATTAATAGATGGTTTTATAGTCACATAAATTTTTTGTTTCTTCATAAAGATGTTTTTTTAGATTATTTTATTACTAGTTATTTGTACGAATACTACGGTTCTGTTTATCTTACCAGCTATCGGGATTATATAGCCGATTGGAAACGAAAACTTTTAGCTAAAGGATAGAGATATGCAAATTAATAAATTACAAATTAGTCAACCAGAACCTCGTACGCCAGTTAACCAGAAAATTGATGTTGATAACGCAACGGTGCTTTCGCATAATGCAATCTATCAAACACTCCTCTCTGCAGTGATGGAAACTAATGATTATGATAATGCCATAGTTACGTTAGATCCTTATAGTACGGCACCTTTAAGCCTGTATCTGGGTATTTGGGGGAAATTGAATGAAGATATCAAAATTAATGTGCAGGATAGCAAGGGGATAACGGTAGCTGTATCCTGGACTTACAGCATGCAGACCGGTGCAAACCTGATTCCAGTTTCGGGTCTGGTTGCCGGGGAGGATAACGTCGTTACCTTAATCTCAGGTGCGCAGATTGTTGGGCAATACACGGTTACCCCATCAGCATTGCCGCCATCGGATTCTGCTGATATCAGTCTTGGCTTCCCTGTCATCACTGTGACAAAGTCAGTTGACGATTCCTCATTAGTTGCAGATGGCCTTTATTTTTCAACATATTTTGATCGCTATAATCTTGCCTTTGATCAAAATGGCATCGTTCGTTGGTATGTCTCTCAGGCAATTCCTTCCTATAATTTTGTCCGAACAGACAGCGGGCATTTCCTGGCTACGTCACAAGGAATTAATCACTGCCTGGATATGTACGAATTTGACGTAATGGGCAGAGTATATGCAGTCTATCTCCTTGATAATGAGTTTCATCACTCCATTCTGCCATTAGAGAACAATCTGGCTATTGCCCCCTCGGAATATACTAATGGACGTCCAGATGATTACTCAACAGGTAAAGATGGTGTTTCCATTATCGATCTCACTTCAGGGCTTGAGGTTGCTTATTATGACATGTTAAAAGTGATGGACTATTCTCGTTCGCCACGTCCATCAGGAAGTGCACCGGGTCAATCTGCTACGATGGATGACTGGCTGCATATCAACCAGAGCTATATTAATACAACCAATAATGTGCTGGTTTCATCAGGGCGTCACCAAAGTGCCATCTTCGGTGTTGATGTCGACTCGGGCCAACTGCGTTTTATTATGGCTGATCATGAAGACTGGGCCTCCGACTTTGAGGAATACTTGCTGACACCAGTCGATGAGTCAGGTAATCCGCTGTTTGATTTTTCTACTCAAGATGGAATTGATTTAGCGAACAGTAATTTCTGGACATGGGGGCAGCATAATATCGTAGAGATTCCAAATGCTGAGATCGGTATTCTGGAGTTTTTAGTTTTTGACAATGGAAATTATCGTTCTCGAGACGATGCCAGGAGCTTGTTGCCAAAGGATAACTTTAGCCGGGTAGTGCAGTTTAGAATAGATCTAAACACGATGACGGTAACACGCTCGTATGAATATGGGAAAGATGAAGTTGGTAGCAGGGGCTACAGCAGCTTCGTAAGTGCCAAGCATTTATTGAGCAATGGTAATCTGGTCATCCATTTTGGTGCAAGTACCATGGATGAAAATGGTCGTCCTCTATCTGCCCAACCGGGATACAGTGATATTGTGGATCCGCAAGATGGAAGTCAGGCGCTGGGGATGTTGGTATTACAAGAGATCAATAAGCAGACGAAACAGCTTCTTTTTGAGGCGACGGTAACGTCAGGTTATTATAAAAATGCTGAAGTAAATGGTGATGATTATCGTTATGATATTTCTGCTTTCAGAGTTTATAAACTGCCATTATTTTGATAAGTAAAAATGAATGCGGCCATGATTGTGGCCGCATTATGTATTAAATGATCTTACTAAAAAATCATTTGCTAATATCGTCAACACGCATTGTGTGATCAGGAACAATGTTCTTCACATGCTCCATGTAATCGATTATTGCCTGAGCGGTTTGTAATCCCTTAATGTATTTAACATTTTTACTATTGGTGAAACTAAATCCACCACCGCCTTTCCCGATAAAAGAATCCAGAGCAATAGTATAAAATTGACTGTCTTCTACCGGTTTTCCTTTAATATTAAACGAAACAATACGCTGCCCCAACGGTTTTGTGCTGTCGTATTTAAACTGTACTGTTTTTGACGCGTGTAGCGTCCCATTTTTCAAATCTGCGGCATGAGACATAATTGACCTGAGATCTTTACCGCTGATCTCCACACTCATTACATCATTGGTGAATGGATACATGCTCAATACATCACCATATGTAATGTTGCCTTTGGGTAATTCGGAACGAATACCGCCAGCATTATAGAATGAGGCATCGGCGTAAGGTACCTTATACATCAAAGCATCAGTAATTAAATTACCTGTAGTAGCAGATTCACCATAAGAACGGGTCAAAATTTCAGGTGAGTAGGCGACGACTCTGTCGGTAATTTTCTTAACTTTATTGTTCCACTCATCGATTTTTGCCTGTGTTTGCGGATCAGGCTTATAGGTATCTGCGTACATCGTGATTAGCTTACCATTGTAGCTATCCACTTTTTTGGTTTCAGGGTTCCAGTCGAGGACTAACTTGCCTAACTCAATCGTGTAGGCATTAGTTGAAACCACCAACGTATCGCCGACTTTAATGGGTTCTGGAGTACCTTTATGGGCATGGCCGGTGATCAGTACGTTCAACCCGTAGCCTTCAAGCGTTTTAGCCATTTCAACGTCAGCTTTCAGCGCACGGGCAACGTCTTCATCACCACCGCTGGATTGACGACCCGGTACACCTTCATGCGCGAGCAGTACTGTCAGGTCAACTTTCCCTTTCAATTCTTCCAGTTGTTTCTTCACATACGGTACGGGATCCTGGCAGTCAACACCTTCACGGACGCCTGCGGCAATTGCTTCATAAAATGCCGAAACGCCGTGCATCCCAATAACACCAATTTTCAAACCATTTTTTTCGACGATGGTATAAGGTGTTTTAATTAATGGTTTATCACTATTGCTGTAAAACACGTTGTTGAGCAGTACCGGAAATTTAAGTTTACTCAGTTGTGTGACTAGATTTTCATGTCCATGGTCAAACTCATGATTTCCTACCGAAACGGCATCATAGGGCATGGTATTCAAAATATCGATAATGGCTTCACCTTTGGTTAAGGTGCTGATATAAGGACCAGTAAAATAGTCACCTGCATCAAAGAAAAAAACATCTTTATCTTTTTCTTTGGCATCCTTAACTATTTTAGAGATAGGAGCAAATCCTCCTACCTCACGTGTCTTCGACACAGAAGGAATAATCCCTGGTGTAACGTGAGCATGCAAATCATTTGTGTAGTAAATGGTAATGTCTCTGGCATCTGCAGTAAAGGTTATAGCAGATGATAAACCAATACATAAAGACAAGAGGGACAGCGAGAATTTATTCTTCACATTCATATTCATATTCCATTTATTCGATATATTGACAATTACACCTCACCGCATCTGATATATCGGATGCAGAGTTTCAAACTGGGTTATTTCTTTTTTATTTATTTTGATAGTAATCAGAACTCGAAGCCAATCATATAATTCATACGGTCACCATAATCTTTATAACCTAATTTATTATTAAAGTAACGATAGGATACCGATGCAGTCCAGCTAGGTATAAATTTCCATGTGAAAGTCACTGCGCCATTCAGACCAGTATGTCCACCTTGTTGCTCTGCATAGGCATCATTACGATCCATTTCAATTTCATTCCAGTTGGAAACAGCAAATTTTTCGTTAAACATTTCAAAATTATATGCCGCAACCCAACCAAGTACATATCCGTTAAGGCCAGTAGCCTGACCGTATTTTTTTGACGTATAGTCGTTGGATAAATTGTGTATAGCCACATAGGGTTTAATGAACCATGATTTTTCTACCAGACCAAGGTAGCCGACCCCATACATCATATTCAATTCATCACCAAACGTGTTCTCCATCGACATATAGAGTTTGGTCATCAACGTAAAATCAGAACCTTCTATCGGACGATAATGTCCGAGAAACTGAGTAACGTGGTTCCGTCCTTCGACTGGATGGTTGAGAACGTTCATTTCGTAAAATGAAGCAAATTCACCTCTGTCGAAAACGGCGCCAAAATCAGCCACCGCTTTCCACACTTCACCACGATCGACGTTTACGAAACCTTTATTCCAGTCACCATACCCGAGACTAATTTTCCCATATACGCGTTTTAGTTCAGCTGAATGACCATTAAAACAGGCTAAGATAAGGCATGCACCAAGTAGACTATTAATGTATTTTTTGTTCATGCTCAGCTCCGTGAGGTAAAGAAAATAATAAAGTGTAATGCTTTTGAAAAAAAGGAAGTCTATTGGTTGATGTTTTGTTTGTGAGTGATAGGTGTCGCAAAAATACCAGTGTTCGAATATTAATTTGAGAAAGTGTCGGGAGGTGTTGTTTTTTTTATGCTAACTTTATGTTTTTTGAATATAAGGCGTGTTACCGGAGTAACGCGAATATTTTTTATCGATGCTTTTGATATTCTTTTTGTATGACTTATTCGCTATTAGCAACTTAGTGCCGAGAAAACAACATATGCTGACATTAACGAGATATAGAGAGGGTGAGGGAGGTGTTTGGGATCTTCGTCACTTGTTATTGTGCAGTTTTTTAATAGAATTTTCTGGTAAGTTTATATAAATGAAAATGATACTTTAATTATTAATATAGCGTCTGCGAATGTATTTGTTTCTTTATTTTTTTTCAATCACTCTTTATTGCATGTTGATGTAATAGTGAGTACCAGAAATCAACCGAAAATATTAAGCCTTTTGGCAAGTTTATTGCGTAATTGGTGATGTGATAATTCAAAGGAGTTGAAATGAAAAGAACTGTTGTTGCCAGTATGATCGGACTGGCCTTATGTGCCGGAAGCGTATCGTCAACCGCGCAGGCTGCTACGGATAAACGTCCTAACTTAGTCATCATTCTTGCTGACGATTTAGGCTATGGCGATCTCGCGACTTATGGCCATCAAATCGTCAAAACCCCTAATATCGACAAGCTGGCGCAGGAAGGGGTGAAATTTACCGACTACTATGCACCTGCGCCGCTGTGTTCTCCTTCTCGTGCTGGTTTATTAACGGGGCGTATGCCGTTTCGTACCGGGATACGCTCATGGATCCCTGAAGGGAAAGACGTCGCATTAGGGCGCAATGAATTGACGATTGCCAATCTGCTGAAAGAGCAGGGCTACGACACGGCGATAATGGGCAAGTTACACCTGAATGCCGGAGGAGATCGCACCGATCAGCCGCAAGCGAACGATATGGGATTCGATTACACCCTGGTGAATGCTGCCGGGTTCGTAACGGACTCAACTTTAGATACCGCAACAGAGCGCCCGCGTCATGGCATGGTACATCCAACCGGTTTTGTGCGTAACGGCAAGCCGATTGGCAGAGCGGAGACCTTCAGTGGAGAATTAGTAAGCTCTGAAGTCGTGAAGTGGTTGGACAATAAGAAAGATGATAAGCCGTTTTTCTTATACGTCGCCTTCACAGAAGTTCATAGCCCACTGGCATCGCCGAAAAAGTATCTCGATATGTATTCACAAAACATGAGCGACTACCAGAAACAGCATCCGGATCTGTTCTACGGAGATTGGGCTGATAAACCGTGGCGCGGCACGGGAGAATATTACGCCAATATCAGCTATATGGATGCGCAGGTCGGTAAAGTAATGGATAAGATTAAGGCAATGGGTGAAGAAGATAACACCATTGTCATTTTTACCAGCGATAACGGACCGGTCACACGCGAGGCTCGTAAAGTGTATGAACTGAACCTGGCGGGCGAAACGGATGGGCTTCGCGGTCGTAAAGACAATTTGTGGGAAGGCGGCATCCGTGTTCCGGCAATCATCAAGTATGGTAAACATATTCCGCAGGGGATGGTAACGGATACGCCGGTTTATGGTCTCGACTGGATGCCGACGCTGGCAAATATGATGGATTTTAAACTGCCAACAGATCGTACCTACGATGGGCAGTCTTTGGTGCCATTACTGGAACAGAAAACGTTAGCGCGTCAGAAGCCACTCATTTTTGGTATTGATATGCCATTCCAGGATGATCCAACGGATGAGTGGGCTATTCGCGATGGTGACTGGAAAATGATCATCAATCGCGAAAATAAACCTAAATACCTCTACAACCTGAAAAAAGATCGTTTTGAAACCCTTAATCAGATTGGCAAGCAGCCTGATATCGAAAAACAGCTGTACGGTAAGTTCCTGAAGTACAAAAAGGATATTGATAACGATTCCTTAATGAAAGCCCGAGGTGAAAAACCGGCGCCAGTAACCTGGGGTTAATCGGATAACAACAAAAAAATAGAGTATGCCACTTAGGGCTATGCCCGCCTGGCTCAGTATTTTTATGCTGAGCCGGGTTCTTTTATTTATGGACCTCCGTGATGCAAAGGAAAAGTTGTCAGGTAATGGTTAAGCCGACAGGATCAGTATGCAATCTGGACTGCAAATACTGTTTTTACCTGGAAAAAGAGAAGCTCTATCCAGACAGAAAAGCAAATTTCAAAATGTCAGATGAAATGCTTGAATTATTCATCAAGCAACACATTGCCGCACAGGATGTGGATGACGTCATTTTTGCATGGCAAGGTGGAGAACCGACTCTGATGGGGCGCGCGTTTTATCAGCGGGCGATTGAACTTCAGCAGCGTTACGCTGAGGGCAGAACCATAGTAAATACCTTTCAGACTAATGGCGTTTTGATCGACGAAGAATGGGCTGAGTTTTTCAAGAAGAATGATTTTCTGGTGGGGATTTCTGTTGACGGTGACGCTGCGCTACATGATGAATGGCGTGTTACTCGTTCGGGTAAACCAACACATGAGAAAGTGGAGCAGGCCATTAAACGCCTGGTACGTCACGGCGTTGAGTTTAATACGCTGACGGTGGTTAACCACACTAATATGTCTCATCCACTGCAGGTTTACCAATATCTGAAAAGCATTGGTAGCCAGTATATGCAGTTTATTCCATTAGTGGAGAGGCGTAGTGACAGCAGCGATGCCGAGTTGGCTGCACCCTGTGATAAACAAACGAAAATGATGCCGTGGTCCGTTGACTCACTTGAATTCGGCCATTTTCTCAATGCTATTTTTGATATCTGGATCCGTGAGGATATTGGTAATATTGGCATACAGATATTTGAGCAGACGCTGGCTGCCTGGTGCGGATTACCTCCGCATGTGTGCGTGTTTTCTCCAACGTGCGGCAGTGCATTCGCAATGGAAATGAATGGTGATGTTTATAACTGCGATCACTTTGTCTATCCGCAGTACAAACTAGGAAATATTCAGCATACAACGGTGCGTGCGATGAACAATAGTGAGCAAAATCGGCAATTCGGCAATGATAAAAGCCGTACCATGGCGCAAGAATGTTACTCCTGTCAGTGGCGGTTTGCTTGCAATGGGGGATGTCCTAAACACCGATTTCTCCCCTCAGTCTCAGGAGTATCGAATCAGAACTTTTTATGTGCTGGTTATCAGTTGTTTTTTTCCCATACTGCACTAGCGATGGGGGCGATGAAAACGCTCTATGAAAATAATATTTCGCCAGCAGAGATAAAAACAATATTTGTGTGATAGTAATATTCGCAGGGAGTGAATATGTTTTCTCGAATCAATGTTGATGCCTGTAAAACACCTACTTGTAAAAATATGGGTATATTAAATAGTCCGGATTATTTAACCCAAGGGAAGGAGATTCTGTGTAGAGAATGTGGATTTTTGTTCCCCATCATTTCTGAGTACTCGCTCAATCTCTTCCGTCAGTCGGCAAACCAGGCCTGGAAGGGATTGATTAAAGCTTGTCCTGGCTGCGGTAGTTCATCACTGAAAAAATATGGATTTTCCGCTCAAAGAGAGGCGCGACTTTACTGCCTTGAGTGCCACAAAACGTTTGTTTTCCCGGGAGAACATAAGGCAGATATCCGTCAGGAAAACCTTGCCAGACTTATCCAGGAAGGCGCTTCGTTGTCTGATATTAGAGCGACACTTTCATTAGACAGCACGGGTCTAAACCGTGCGCTACAAAAATTATCCCGCAAGGTAAATGAGGCTGAACGAGAGTTCGTTTTTCCTGCGTTTGATCTGGCGATGAGTACGTGCGCTTTTCGGGTTAAATTTAATGGCGGCGACAACAGTTTGTATGCTCTGGTTACGGCAGAAGAGAGCAGTGGCAGGGGGGTGTCTTTTTCACATTTGAACCTGCCGGCGAAAGGGGTTGGGGCGTGTGTGCGTGTGTACCTGACTTTTAAAAAAAAAAAAAAATAAAGAAAGAATAACTAATCAACTAAGAATAGACTATCAAATGTAATCATCAATGCCCTGCGATGTGG
>OJJB01000196.1_pt1 | contig 12661 bp, 9 predicted proteins | sample 1596161 | NCBI WGS metagenome assembly OJJB01 (sample SAMEA4350107, study PRJEB24818) | metagenome | biome: human; feature: gut; material: faeces | place: Denmark | collected 2013-09 | reverse complement strand
TATAACTTCTCTGATGCTCTCTTCTCATCTAACTTCTAGTTCTGTACCCCTCTAGTTCTCTTTTTTTTTTTTTTTTTTACAATAATCGGCCCCCACAGAAACTCCACCCTACCCTCTCGGCCGGCAGCGTAAAATGTCAAAAGGAGACAGAAACCTCTGCGTACGCGGCTGTTTTTAATACCTCACCCCAAGCGCCAAATAAAAAACTCCAGAAGCGTAGGCAGGCGCGACGTCGCGTCTGGCGCCAGGGCAGAAGATTGATGGTCGCTATCATCAACATGTGCCTCCCATAGCGAGTCCCAGTGCAATGGTGAAGCGATGGCTTTGCGTTGGAATTGGCGGCTGGCGTACAGACACCACGCTTAAAGGATCGAAGCCGCTGGGATCGCATAGCGCAATGGCTGTCGTGGAAAGCGATAATGTCGCGGCAAGCTCGTCGATACAGCCAATATCGCCCGTTGATTTACGCCCCCATGCCGAACGGGTCGCCCATAGCCACTGGGTGTCATCACGCCATACCAGACACTGATGACGTTCTGGCAGGTAAGGTATAAATCGCTGTAACGCGCTGGCATCCGGCGTAATCGCCGTAACCTGTACCTTCAACGTTTGGATAAGCGTCAGAAGCGCTGAAATCTCTTTGCTTTGCGCGGCAGTGACGTTAAACGCCGGGCTTAACGTGTCTTCGCTATAATCAAAATGCAGCGCATCCGGCGCCATATCCAGCTCACGCGCCATCGAACCGGATAACCATGCGGCTTGCTCCGGCTCGCGCAGCATCATTTCCGGACGAGGGTACTTTTTTTGTAACGTCCTGTTGGCAGGAAAAGAGAGATAAATATGGTGTCGGCGAGGAAGCTCCCGGCTCCACGGCAGTAGCGCTGCGACAAGCTGTTCAGGCTCGCGAATATGGCCATCGACGATAACCTGAGGCGTCAGCGGTATACGCCACCAGCGCTGGAGAAACCAACCGGATGCGTCGTGAACTACGGCGACAGCCAGCGCTTCATGTTGCTGAATATGCAGACCAATTTTCCAAATATTGAAAGCCATTGCTGATGATCTCCTTATCACCCGTTGCTTTAACGGGTATATCAATGCGTCTGGCTTGCCTTTATACTACCGCGCGTTTGTTTATAAACTGCCCAAATGCCACTAAATGGGAAATCTCCAGTGAAGTTCGTAAAGTATTTATTAATCCTTGCAGTATGTTGCATCCTGCTGGGAGCAGGTTCGATTTATGGCCTCTACCGCTATATTGAGCCGCAATTACCTGACGTCGCGACGCTCAAAGATGTGCGTTTACAGATCCCGATGCAGGTTTACAGCGCTGATGGCGAGCTGATCGCGCAATATGGCGAGAAACGTCGAATCCCGGTCACCCTGGATCAGATGCCGCCGGTAATGGTTAAAGCCTTTATCGCTACCGAAGACAGTCGTTTTTATGAGCACCACGGGGTAGACCCGGTGGGGATCTTCCGTGCTGCCAGCGTCGCGCTATTCTCCGGCCATGCATCGCAAGGGGCCAGCACCATTACCCAACAGTTGGCGAGAAACTTCTTCCTGAGCCCGGAACGTACGCTGATGCGTAAGATCAAAGAAGTGTTCCTGGCGATCCGCATTGAACAACTGCTGAGTAAAGATGAGATCCTCGAACTGTATCTGAACAAGATTTACCTGGGGTATCGCGCTTATGGCGTTGGTGCTGCCGCGCAGGTCTATTTCGGTAAGACGGTTGATCAGCTCAGCTTAAGTGAAATTGCGGTGATTGCCGGTCTGCCAAAAGCGCCGTCAACCTTCAACCCCCTCTATTCGATGGAAAGGGCAACCGCGCGACGTAACGTCGTACTGTCGCGTATGTTGAGCGAAAACTACATCACGCAGGCTCAGTACGATCAGGCGCGCGGCGAAGCCATTGACGCCAACTACCACGCGCCGGAAATCGCCTTCTCCGCGCCGTATCTCTCTGAGATGGTGCGCCAGGAGATGTATAATCGTTATGGCGAGAAAGCCTATGAGGACGGGTATCGCATCACCACCACCATTACGCGCAAAGTACAGCAGGCTGCTCAGCAGGCAGTACGTAACAACGTGATGGATTACGACATGCGCCACGGTTACCGCGGCCCGTCGAACGTGCTGTGGAAAGTGGGCGAAAGCAGTTGGGACAGCAAGAAAATCACCGATACGCTGAAAGCGCTACCGACTTATGGTCCCCTGCTACCGGCGGTTGTTACCAGCGCCAATCCGCAGGAAGCCATTGCCGCGCTGGCGGATGGTACGTCAGTGTCATTACGGATGGATGGCATGCGCTGGGCGCGTCCTTACCGCTCGGATACCCAGCAAGGCCCGACGCCGCGCAAAGTGACTGATGTGGTGCAAACCGGGCAGCAAATCTGGGTACGCCAGGTTGGCGATTCCTGGTGGCTGGCACAAGTACCGGACGTCAACTCCGCACTGGTCTCCATCAATCCGCAAAACGGCGCGGTGCTGGCGCTGGTCGGTGGTTTTGACTTCAACCAGAGCAAGTTTAACCGTGCAACCCAGGCGTTACGCCAGGTGGGTTCCAACATCAAACCATTCCTGTATACCGCCGCGATGGATAAAGGTCTGACGCTGGCGAGCATGCTCAACGACGTGCCGATCTCCCGTTGGGATGCCGGAGCGGGTTCCGACTGGCAGCCGAAGAACTCACCGCCGCAATACGCCGGTCCTATCCGCTTACGTCAGGGGCTGGGTCAGTCGAAAAACGTGGTGATGGTACGCGCCATGCGCGCGATGGGCGTGGATTACGCGGCAGAGTATCTGCAACGTTTCGGCTTCCCGGCACAGAACATTGTGCACACCGAGTCGCTGGCGCTGGGTTCTGCCTCGTTCACGCCGTTGCAGGTGGCGCGCGGTTATGCAGTGATGTCTAATGGCGGCTTCCTGGTCGATCCGTATTTCATCAGTAAAATCGAAAGCGATATGGGCGGCGTTATCTTCGAGGCGAAGCCGAAAATTGCCTGTCCGGAATGCGATATTCCGGTGATTTATGGTGATACCCAGAAATCTAACGTGCTGGAGAACAGTAACGTCGAAGATGTCGCCGTCTCGCAGGAACAGCAGAATGCCGCCGTGCCTATGCCTCAGCTTGAGCAGGCAAACCAGGCGCTGGTCGCGCAAAGCGGAACGCAGGAGTACGCTCCACACGTGATCAACACGCCGCTGGCCTTCCTGATTAAAAGCGCCCTGAACACCAATATCTTTGGTGAGCCGGGCTGGATGGGAACCGGTTGGCGTGCAGGTCGCGATTTACAGCGCCATGATATCGGCGGGAAAACCGGGACCACCAACAGCTCTAAAGATGCATGGTTCTCCGGCTACGGGCCAGGCGTGGTGACGTCGGTATGGATCGGGTTTGATGACCATCGCCGCAATCTCGGACACACGACGGCTTCAGGGGCGATCAAAGACCAGATCTCCGGCTACGAAGGCGGCGCAAAGAGCGCACAGCCTGCCTGGGATGCCTATATGAAGTCCGTGCTGGAAGGCGTGCCTGAGCAGCCGCTGACGCCGCCGCCGGGTATCGTGACGGTCAATATCGATCGCAGCACCGGTCAACTGGCAAGCGGTGGCAACAGCCGCGCAGAATACTTCATTGAAGGCACTCAGCCGACGCAACAGGCGGTGCATGAGGTGGGGACGACCATTATTGATAATGGTGAGACGCACGAACTGTTCTGATCCCTGACCGATCAAAAAAAGGCGCTTCGGCGCCTTTTTTATTATTCGTGAAGAGAATTAAAGCCGCCCTTGTCCTTTCAGCCATTCGCGCACGAGGAACAGCGCACTCACATTACGCGCTTCGTGAAAATCAGGATCTTCCAGCAGGTCCATCAAATGCGCCAGCGGCCAGCGCACCTGCGGTAATGGTTCAGGCTCATCACCTTCCAGCGATTCAGGATATAAGTCCTCCGCCACCACGATGTTCATTTTGCTGGAGAAATAGGACGGCGCCATGCTGAGTTTCTTTAAAAACGTCAGATCTTTTGCGCCAAACCCCACCTCTTCTTTCAGCTCCCGATTCGCCGCTTCATACACGCTTTCGCCAGGATCGATTAACCCCTTGGAAAAACCCAGTTCGTAAGATTCGGTCCCGACCGCGTATTCGCGGATGAGGATCAGGTGGTCGTCCACAATCGGCACAATCATTACCGCTTCACGCGTGGACGGGCGCATACGTTCATAAACGCGGCGTACGCCATTGCTGAACTCAAGGTCCACGCTTTCGACTTTAAACAGCCGGGATTGGGCGACGGTTTCCACTTTCAAAATCGTGGGTTTCTGTAATGATTTGCTCATTGTGAGGATCTTTGCTGTGAAATCTGGGGTTATTGTGCGATATACCGCACGGTTTCGGCAATGTGAATTGCCGTTTATTTACATTTATGTAACGCACTAAAAGTTAATCCCTATTTCAAATTAAAAGTCAATAGGTTGAAATAACTCCAGGAATTTGCTGATATTCCATTTTTAGTGATTTTGCTATGATTCGCATTTACTGGGCTGTACTTAAAGATGCTCAAGTTCGACTCCACACTTGCCGATAGCCAACCACAGAATCACGAATATTGAACAGGGTGCGACTGACCACGCCTGACAGACTAAGTAAGATGGGGAAAGCATGAGCACCATTGTGATTTTTTTAGCTGCTTTGCTGGCCTGCTCATTGCTTGCAGGATGGCTACTCAGAACGAAATCCAGACGGAAAAATTTACCCTTGAGCAACGTCTTCTCAGACGCCTCGAAGCGTAAACTCACGCCTGAAGAGCGCAGTGCAGTCGAAAACTATCTCGAAAGCCTTAGTCAAATTCAGCAGGTACCTGGTCCAACGGGCGCCAGCTCCGCGCCGGTGTCATTAACGCTGAATGCCCAAAGTAATAGCGTCATCGTGCTTACGCACGCGATTACACGTTACGGCATTACTACCGACGATCCTAACAAATGGCGTTACTATCTTGATTCCGTTGAGGTACATCTTCCCCCTTTCTGGGAACAATACATCAATGACGAAAACAGCGTTGAGCTAATCCACACCAATACGATACCGCTGGTTATCTCCCTGAACGGCCATACGCTGCAGGAATATATGCAGGAAGCGCGTGGCTATGCGTTACAGCACACCGCCTCTACCCAGGCGTCCATTCGCGGTGAAGAAAGCGAGCAGATTGAACTGCTGAATATTCGCCAGGAAACCCATGAAGAATATGCGCTTAGCCGCCCGTCGGGATTGCGCGAGGCATTACTGATTGCCGCATCGTTCCTGCTGTTCTTTTTCTGTTTGATAATCCCGGATACGTTTGTTCCGTGGACAGTTGGTGGCGCGGTGCTGCTACTGGCTGCGGGTCTGTGGGGGCTGTTTGCCCCACCGTCTAAAACCGCCCTGCGGGAAATTCATTGTCTGCGCGGTACGCCGCGTCGCTGGGGGCTGTTTGGCGAAAACGACCAGGAGCAAATTAATAATATCTCGCTAGGTATTATTGATCTGATTTATCCACCGCACTGGCAGCCTTACATCGCACAAGATCTTGGCCAGCAAACGGATATCGATATTTATCTCGATCGCCACGTTGTTCGCCAGGGACGTTTTTTATCGCTGCATGACGAAGTCAAAAACTTCCCGTTACAGCACTGGCTGCGCAACGCCGTCATCGCGGGCGGCTCGTTGCTGGTGCTGCTGATGCTGCTGTTTTGGATCCCGCTGGATATGCCGATAAAGCTTACGCTTTCCTGGATGAAGGGCGCACAAACTATCGAAGCCACCAGCGTTAAACAGCTTGAAAACGCGGGCGTTCGCGTGGGTGACACGCTGCATCTGAGCGGTACGGGTATGTGTAACATTCATACCCAGGGGAGCTGGAATGCGCAGCCTTCCGCGCCGTTTATGCCTTTCGATTGCACGCAAATTATCTGGAATGACGCGCGCGCATTACCGCTGCCTGAGTCCGATCTGGTGAATAAAGCCACCGCGCTCACGCAGGCGGTGAACCGCCAACTGCACCCCAAAGCGGATGATGACTCTCGCGTCAGCGCATCGTTACGCTCGGCAATCCAAAAGTCCGGAATGGTGTTACTGGACGATTTTGGCGAGATCGTCCTGAAAACGGCCGATCTGTGCGCGGCCAAAGATGAATGTGTACGTTTAAAAAATGCACTGGTTAACCTTGGTAACAGTAAAGACTGGACGGCGCTGGTGAAACGGGCGAATGCAGGCAAACTGGATGGCGTGAACGTGCTGCTGCGTCCGGTAAGCGCGGAGTCGTTGGATAATCTGGTGAATACCTCTACGGCGCCGTTTATTTCACGCGAGACTGCGCGAGCGGCCCAGACGCTGAATAGCCCAGCCCCTGGCGGTTTCCTGATTATCAGCGACGAAGGCAGCGATCTGGTCGATCAGCCGTGGCCGACAACCTCGCTATATGACTATCCCCCACAGGAACAGTGGAACGCCTTCCAGCGTCTGGCGCAGATGCTGATGCAGACGCCGTTTCGCGCGGAGGGGATCGTCACCAATATTTCGACCGACGCCAATGGCACCCAGCACATTGGCCTGCACCGTATCCCGGATCGTTCAGGATTATGGCGTTACCTTGGCACGACGCTGCTGATGTTCTCCATGCTCGGATGCGCTGTCTACAACAGTATACAGGCTTTCAGACGCTACCAGCGTCACCGCTCCCGCATCACGGAAATTCAGAGCTACTACGAAAGTTGCCTGAATCCAACGCTGATTGACAACCCGGAAAGCCTGATTCGATAACACGCTCGCGCGACAGGATATGCTACCCTGTCGCGCATCATGTTTTCTTCTGGGGAGTTTCCATGCAGATCAATATTGCCTGGCAGGATGTCGATACCGTGTTGTTAGATATGGACGGCACGCTGCTCGACCTGGCATTCGATAACTATTTCTGGCAAAAACTGGTGCCGGAAACCTATGGCGCGAAACAGGGTATCTCTCCCCAGGAAGCCCAGGACTATATTCGTCAGCAGTATCATGCCGTGCAGCATACGCTAAACTGGTACTGCCTGGATTACTGGAGCGAATGCCTGGATCTTGATATTTGCGCCATGACAACGGAACAGGGACCGCGCGCCGTTTTGCGTGAAGATACTGTACCGTTTCTTGATGCCTTAAAAGCCAGCGGCAAGCGCCGTATTTTGCTCACCAACGCGCATCCCCATAACCTGGCGGTGAAGCTGGAGCATACCGGTCTGGCCTCACACCTTGATTTATTACTTTCCACCCACACATTTGGTTATCCGAAAGAGGATCAGCGGTTATGGCACGCTGTGGCTGAAGAAACGGGAATGAGTGCAGAGAAGACGCTGTTTATTGATGACAGCGAACCCATTCTCGACGCCGCTGCTCTGTACGGTATTCGTTACTGCCTCGGCGTGACCAATCCCGACTCAGGCATCGCGGAAAAACAGTACGCACGCCATCCGTCACTGAATGACTACCGCCGACTGATCCCCTCACTGATGTGAAGGAGACGCCATGAAAGAAAAGCCCTCTGCTGAAGTCAGGCTGGATAAATGGCTGTGGGCTGCGCGCTTTTACAAAACGCGTGCGCTAGCCCGCGAAATGGTTGAAGGCGGTAAGGTGCATTACAACGGCCAGCGCAGCAAACCGAGCAAGATTGTCGAGCTGAACGCCACCCTCACCCTGCGCCAGGGAAATGACGAGCGAACGGTCATTATCAAGGCTATTACCGAGCAGCGTCGCCCGGCCACGGAAGCCGTTACGCTGTATGAAGAAACCGCGGAAAGCGTAGAAAAACGCGAAAAAGTGGCGCTGGCGCGTAAACTTAACGCGTTAACCATGCCGCACCCGGACAGGCGACCGGACAAGAAAGAGCGCCGCGACCTGTTACGATTTAAACATGGCGACAGCGAGTGACTGTCACCTGCAAGAGAGATGATTATGCCGCAACATGACCAATTACATCGTTATCTGTTTGAAAACTTTGCCGTGCGCGGCGAGCTGGTGACCGTTTCGGAAACCCTGCAACAGATCCTCGAAAATCATACTTACCCGCAGCCGGTCAAGAACGTACTGGCTGAACTGCTGGTCGCCACCAGCCTGCTCACCGCCACGCTGAAGTTTGCCGGTGATATCACCGTACAGCTGCAGGGCGATGGTCCGCTGAGCCTGGCCGTCATTAACGGCAACAACAATCAGCAGATGCGCGGCGTGGCCCGTATGCAGGGCGATATCCCTGAAGGCGCTGATCTCAAAACGCTGGTAGGCAACGGCTACCTGGTGATCACCATTACCCCAGAAGAAGGGGAGCGCTATCAGGGCGTGGTTGGTCTGGAAGGCGACACGCTGGCCGCCTGTCTGGAAGATTACTTCATGCGTTCTGAACAGTTGCCGACACGTCTGTTTATCCGTACTGGCGACGTCGATGGCAAACCCGCTGCTGGCGGGATGCTTCTGCAGGTAATGCCGGCGCAAAACGCGCAGGCAGATGATTTCGATCACCTGACAGCCCTGACCGAAACCATCAAAACTGAAGAGCTGTTAACGCTCCCGGCCAACGAAGTGCTGTGGCGCTTGTACCACGAAGAAGAGGTTACTCTCTACGATCCGCAGGACGTTGAGTTCAAATGCACCTGTTCACGCGAACGCTGCGCTGGCGCACTGAAAACGCTGCCGGACGAAGAAGTGGACAGCATTCTGGCGGAAGAAGGCGAGATCGATATGCACTGCGATTACTGCGGGAGCCACTATCTGTTTAACGCCATGGACATTGCTGAGATCCGCAGCAACGCTTCCCCGGCGGACCCGCAGGTACATTAATCACCACTGCCTATCCGGCCCACTATCGTCGACCGGATAGGCGTTCGCACCGCCATCCATCAAAACGCTATCCGCAACACGCTCACTCGTTGTAATAATTCATCGGCAATCGAGTGCCATTAATGGTGATATCACGCCAAACTCTGGGGGCTGAATCCAGTTGATGATTCGCCACCGCCTGCAGCAGTTTATCCTTATTGAATCCTGCAGGTAGCTGACCTGATGCGATGAGTTCCCATTTATCCTCTTTCCTGGCAAAGACCAGACTCTCACCATCGCCAAAAGCATACAGCACCTGCTCAGGCTTACCATCAGCATTGAGGTCCTGATCGACCAGGACGCATGCATCCTGCTCAACGCAGGATGTAATGCGGTAGCTCTGCCCTTTGACAAACGCCCAGAAGGTCTCATCGGGTTGCCTGCTACCTGGTGCAATCATCACTTTCGGCGCTAGTTGAGTGGTAGTCAGGTTCTGAATGGGATCGCGACGTCCTTGCAGCAGAGAATTTAAGTCGCGCCGGCGCTTACTGTCTTGGTTAAACGCCGCATCTTTTTGTAATGCCTCCAACGCCGCATGTCCCGGTTTTCCGCTATTACTCAACATATACAGGCTGACCTGATCCGGCTTAATTTTCCCGCTGTGATACCGCCCCATATGGCTGTTGACGCTGATGCGCCAGGCATCAATAACCGGCGACGACAGCAAAATCAACAGCCCCAACGCCAGCAACGACACGCAAAGAATCACCTTCCCCTGAAGCTCAAGCGGATTGCGCCCACGGCGTAAAATACTCGCCAGATAGCCAAACGACCAGAGCAGCAGCACGCAGACCACCAGCACGCCATATAAGCGCTCGGGCGTCCAACCGTACTGTTGAATTCGCACCCACAGTGACCAACCGGCAATCAGCATATAGATGGGCGCGACAACCAGGGCGCATTTGATCAGGTAGCGTAACGCGGCTGGATAGGGAAGCGCCTCTTTCTGCGGCTCGCGAACGATAGCCATCAACAGCAGCAGGAGCAGCGCCAGCGTTGACATCAACCCGGCCGCAGACACCCGCTGCGAGATAGCCTCCAGGCCGGTGAAGGGTAAGGTCAGTACAAACATCAGCGCCAGCAGCGCGACCAGGGGTAACAGACCGGTGGCGATCAAAGTCAGTAACTTTTGGACCGCCGCAACCAAACGCGACTGCGTGCGGGTCAGTACCACCGCCAGTGCGGTAACCAGGCCAAAGGCCACGTAGCCAAACCAGTCGGTATCAAAGAAAAGCGTGTCGAAGAAGGTAATACCAACGAGCTTAAACATCTCGCTCCATAGCAGGAGCACCATCCAGAACAGACCGTTGGCGACAAAGACAATCAGTAACGTCAGCGCATTAAGCCACAAACTAGCATAAAACTGCGCATAGCGGGCCTGCTGGCGGGATGCGTGGAGCGAGTACTGAATCCATGGCAATGCCAGCATCGCCATCAGCAGTAAGCGCCAGCCGTACAACATAAAAATATCATTTTGCCGCCACTTATCGCTGCCCTCGACTTGCCACTTTAGCCAGACGCTCATCGCCAGCACGACAACAAAGATCAGCGCCATCCAGTACCACAGCGCACGTTGTTTGAAAGAGACAACGGTGAGTAAAAGCGCCGAGGAGAGAGCAATTGTCGCGGGCATGCCATAGAACAGCCAGCCGTCATTATGCGGCACCAGATATGTCATCAGCAGGTAGCACAATATCCCCTGTAACAGGCCGATAGATATCATGCCCCAGCGAGTAGTACGTGAAAGTTCAACACTATCCATGTCGTCACCCAGAATGAAGAGAAAAGGTAATTATTGCATCAACTTCACAATTTTGAGCATTGATAGGCCGATCCCGGACCACTGCGACGGGAAGTGAATCGATATTGTTTATGTATGAGTTACGTTATTTTCTTACGTGAATGCGATTACACTCACAAGTTTCCCGCCAAAAACACTCTCCATTAACGTTTTAAGAACATTTTCCACAACAAAAAAGGGTTTCCTGCCATAATATCCGCCTCTTTGTGACAGGAGTCGCAGCGCATTCGGTTATCCGTGATTTTCCCGGATGCGTAAATCTATGAGCCTTGTCGCGGTTAGCAATCCCTAAAAAACCTTACTATTCCAGGTAATACATATTGGCTAAGGAGCAGTGAAATGCGTGTGAACAACAGTTTAACCCCGCAAGATCTCAAGGCTTATGGTATCAATGACGTTCAGGATATCGTTTACAATCCAGACTACGACACGCTTTTCCAGGAGGAACTTGATCCAAACCTGGAAGGTTATGAGCGTGGCGTGTTAACAAACCTGGGCGCCGTTGCCGTTGATACCGGTATCTTTACCGGACGTTCGCCAAAGGATAAGTATATTGTCCGTGACGACACCACGCGCGACACGCTCTGGTGGTCCGACAAAGGTAAAGGTAAGAACGACAACAAACCGCTCTCCCCGGAAACCTGGCAGCATCTGAAAGGATTAGTCACCCAGCAGCTTTCCGGTAAGCGTCTGTTTATCATTGATGCATTCTGCGGCGCTAACGCCGATACCCGCCTTTCCGTACGCTTCATTACCGAAGTAGCCTGGCAGGCGCATTTTGTTAAAAACATGTTCATCCGCCCAAGCGACGAAGAGCTGGTTGATTTCAAACCTGATTTCATCGTGATGAATGGCGCTAAATGCACTAACCCGCAATGGAAAGAGCAGGGTCTGAACTCCGAAAACTTCGTGGCTTTCAACCTGACTGAGCGTATCCAGTTGATTGGTGGCACCTGGTACGGCGGCGAAATGAAGAAAGGTATGTTCTCCGTAATGAACTACCTGCTGCCGCTGAAAGGCATTGCCTCCATGCACTGCTCGGCAAACGTCGGGGAAAAAGGTGATGTGGCAGTCTTCTTTGGCCTGTCCGGCACAGGAAAAACAACGCTGTCCACCGATCCGAAACGCCGCCTGATTGGCGATGACGAACACGGCTGGGATGACGACGGCGTGTTTAACTTTGAAGGCGGTTGCTACGCGAAGACCATCAAACTGTCTAAAGATGCCGAGCCGGAAATCTACAACGCAATCCGTCGTGACGCGCTGCTGGAAAACGTCACCGTGCGCGCAGATGGTTCCATCGACTTCGACGACGGTTCCAAAACCGAAAACACCCGCGTGTCCTACCCGATTTATCACATCGATAACATCGTTAAGCCGGTGTCAAAAGCGGGTCACGCCACCAAAGTGATCTTCCTGACCGCCGACGCGTTTGGCGTGCTGCCGCCGGTCTCTCGCCTGACGGCAGACCAAACCCAGTACCACTTCCTCTCTGGCTTCACCGCCAAACTGGCCGGTACCGAACGTGGCGTCACCGAACCGACCCCAACCTTCTCAGCCTGCTTTGGCGCAGCATTCCTGTCACTGCACCCAACGCAGTACGCAGAAGTACTGGTGAAACGTATGCAGGCGGCAGGTGCGCAGGCATATCTGGTTAACACCGGCTGGAACGGTACCGGCAAGCGTATCTCTATCAAAGATACTCGCGCGATTATCGACGCTATCCTGAACGGTTCGCTGGATGACGCAGAAACGTTCCGTCTGCCGATGTTTGACCTGGCTATCCCAACCGAGCTGCCGGGCGTGGATACTCGCATTCTCGATCCGCGTAATACCTATGCTTCTCCGGAGCAGTGGCAGGAAAAAGCCAACGCACTGGCGAAACTGTTTATAGAGAACGTCGAGAAATACACCGAAACCCCTGCGGGTGAAGCGCTGGTTAGGGCCGGAACGAAGGTGTGACGAAGAGAGGG
>OJJB01000193.1_pt1 | contig 12791 bp, 10 predicted proteins | sample 1596161 | NCBI WGS metagenome assembly OJJB01 (sample SAMEA4350107, study PRJEB24818) | metagenome | biome: human; feature: gut; material: faeces | place: Denmark | collected 2013-09 | reverse complement strand
AGATCACCCCACAAAAACTGGAAAAAGTTCGAGCGCTGAACGCACTGGCAGAGCGACGGGGACAAAAGCTGTCTCAGATGGCGCTCGCGTGGGTTCTCCGGGAAGACAAGGTCACGTCTGTGCTGATTGGCGCCAGTAAACCGGCGCAAATTGAAGATGCCGTCGGCATGCTGGCAAACCGTCACTTTACGCCTGAAGAGTGCGCGGAGATTGATGCCATTCTGAGTCGGTTGAAATAAAGACACATTTATTAACAAAAAGTGCTCTCACTTGCGATTTAAGAGTTGTGGCGATGAAACGGGGCTTTACTGCCCCGTAATATTACGTTAACAGGCCGGCTACGGCTCGATCGTGAAGGAGAGAAAACATGTTCAGGTCACTGATTCTGGCGGCAGTCTTAATGGCTTTTACACCGCTGGCCGCGAACGCTGGCGAAATCACCCTGCTGCCATCAATAAAATTGCAAATTGGCGATCGCGATAATTACGGTAACTACTGGGATGGCGGCCGCTGGCGCGACCGGGATTACTGGCACCATAACTATGAGTGGCGCAAAAATCGCTGGTGGCGTCATGACAACGGCTACCATCGTGGCTGGGATAAACGCAAAGCTTATGAACGCGGCTACCGAGAAGGCTGGAATGACCGTGACGACCATCGCGGTCGTGGGCGCGGCGGTCACGGGCATCGTCATTAAGAAAAGGAACCTGTGGTAACAGAGAATTTTTAACAATGGCAAAGGGTTCCGTTCACCGTATGTTCATTGTTTCTCTGAACCCCTCATTCCCGTAACGGGCAAGGGAGGCTCACCGTCTCCCTTGCCACCCAGGCTTCCGGCAGGAAAAATCGTCACTTCGTGATCCATTCGCCTTATGTCGTCTTCCTTCGGATCGCTTCAGTACGCTGACTTTCAGTTCAATCCGTTTCGCTTTAATAAAAAATACCTTTGCAGCTAATCAATCCTTAAGTGACCAGCATTAACCTGCAGGCTGCTTTTTTATGGTCAAATCCTGCGCTTTTTATTTTTCACTATTTGCCCTTGAGCAAAAATCTCCTGAACGTATCTTATCCTCAAGAGAATTCACGTCAGGATTAACTTATGAATGCTAATTTTAAGAATGAAATTCAGACATTCGGTCGATCGCTATTATTACCGATCGCCGTACTGGCGCCTGTGGGGATGGTCATGGGAATTAGCGCTGCGTTAGGGCAGAGCTATATGATTGATAAACTCCCCTTTCTGGGCAATGAAATTTTCAGAGCAATTCTCTCTTCTCTGGGATTAATCAGCAGCGTCGTTTTTAATAATATTCCTTTACTGTTCGCGATGGGTGTCGCCTACGGTATGTCTAAAAAAGAAAAAGGGATTGCTGTATTTGCGTCCGTCGTGGCTTACCTGACTCTGCTTATCGCCATGCATGTGCATCTTAAGCTGGCAGGTACGCTGGCGAAAGAGGATATGGCTTTCGTCGGACAGGGAATGGTATTAGGTATTCAGACGCTGAAAATCGAAGCGCTGGGCGGCATTATTGCCGGGCTGCTGGCAGCTAAAATAACCGACCGTTTTTACCGGCTGCAATTACCTCTCGCTTTCGCCTTTTTCAGCGGTAAAAAATCCGTCGCGATCTTAGCCATTGCTTTTTCCATTCCCGTCGGCTTGATCATTCCTTTTATCTGGGATCTGTTTACCGCAGGTATGCGCGCCATATCAACAATAATGATGGCACCTAACATTGGTGCAGGTATCTATATGACGCTCAATCGCCTGCTGATCCCGTTTGGCCTGCACCACGTCCTCAGTTCCACCGTGCGTTTCACCGCGGCAGGCGGTACGTACCTGATTGACGGGCAGACCTATGTCGGTATTTTGCCCGCTATCAATAAAATCCTGTTTGAGCTTGGTCCCACCCATCCGGCCTGGAAAGAGTATATGCCGACGCTCACCAGCTATCTTGCCTCATCACAAATGCTCACGACGCTGTTCCGCGTTCCGGCGATTGGTCTGGCGATGTACCACATGGCCTATTTCAAGAATAAGAAATTTGCCAAAGGGATGATCCTGACCGTGGTGCTGACCGCCATGCTGGGGAATATTACCGAACCGCTGGAGTTCTCCTTCCTGTTTATCGCGCCAAAACTCTTTATTGTCTATGCGGTACTCTGTGGCTTATTGACCATTCCACTGCAATTACTGGAAGTCTCCATCGGCTATATTCGCGGCACCATTTTTGATTTTGGTATTTTCGGTTTGATGTATGAACACACCCAATGGATTAATTTAATTATCCTCGGCGTGATTAACTTTGTTGTCTTCTATTTCGTCTTCCGCTTCGCGATCGGTAAATTTGATATTAAGACCCCAGGCCGAGAGAGTGAAATCGCTGACAGCACCTTACTGAACAATAAAGAGTACGACAAAGTCGCCGAACTGGTGATTCAGGGGCTGGGCGGGACAGACAATATCAAACGCGTTGAAAACTGCGTTTCACGGTTACGTATTGATTTAAAAGATCAGAAAAAAATGGACATGGCCATTCTTAAAGAATCTGGCTCGCTGGGAACCTTTATCCCCTCCAGCAACCATGTTCATGTGGTATTCGGCCCACACGTAGAATTTGTCCGTAACGCGGTAGACGACCGCCTCGTCGGTGCGAAATAAATTCAAGGAGATAGTAATGCGTGCACTGTATGATTCAAAAAGCAAAACGATCGACGATCGAGGAATGAAATCTCTGCTCGCACAGCCAGCGCGGGTACAGTCATGGCTCGATGTTGAAGCCGCCCTGGCTCAGGCACAGGCCGGACACGGCATGATCCCCGCCAGCGCCGCAGTCAATATTACCGCTAACTGCCACGTGGATAAGATTGACCTGACGGAAATGGAACGCCTGCTGCGCGAGATTGGTCACGGCTTCGTTCCGGTCATCAAAGTGCTGGTCAAAGCCTGTGACAGTGAAAGCGGAAAATACGTGCATTACGGCGTCACCACGCAGAATATTCAGCAAACCGCACAGCTTTATCTGGCAAAGCAGTTCGATACCGTCATGCAGGGTTTTGTGGACGATATTCTGCGTAACCTGGCAAAGATGGCATCTGACCATAAAGCAACGATTATGGCCGGACGTACCCACGGTAAGCACGCGCTGCCCATCACCTGGGGCTATAAAGCCGCCGTGTGGATTGATGAGTTACTGAGCGCCCAGCAGCGCATGCGGGAAGCGGAAAAACGCGTCTTTACCGTGATGATGGGGGGAGCAGTGGGCGCCTTCCACGCAACCGGTGAAACCGGCCGCCGGGTTCAGGATAGCGTTGCCCAAAAGCTGGGAATGCATTCAATGGCGATTCCCTCCCGCAACTCGCGCATTTACCGCACTGAATACATCAGTAATTTGTGCCTGCTGGCGACGACGTTACACAAAATAGCCGAAGAGGTTTATCAGACCTCAAGCGAAGAGTTTGCCGAAGTTTCAGAAGCCTTCACTAAAGGCACCGTTGGCAGCAGCACCATGCCGCAAAAAGTGAATCCTAAACTGGCGAAGGGGATCATCGCCAACGCGCAGAAATTGTACTCAGTATTGACCTCCTGCCTGTATGTCAGCCCACGTCCCTTCGAAGCAGACAGCTCCGCTTACTTTATCTTTGACGGTAATATTCAGGAGAGTATGGAGCTAATGGCTGAGATTGTGATGCGAGCCGAAGAGTTGACGCGAACGCTGGTCATCAATCCTGGACGTATGCGTCAGAATGTGCAGTTAACGCATGGTCTTATTAATAGCGAAAAAATCATGATGCAGCTGGTGGAAAGGCTGGGCAAAGATGCCGCACATGAACGCGTCTACCAACTGGCAATGCGCAGCACGCATGAAGGCATCCCCTACGCTGATGTGCTGCGTGATGACCCTCTTATTCGCCAGCACTTTAGCGACTCAGAAATTAATACGCTGCTGGATCCTGCTCACTACATCGGCCTTTGCGCAGAAATCGCCGAGGAAACGGCCGCTCGCGTATGGGAGAAAGACAATGGCTGATCCCCTGCTTTCTCTGGCAAGTGAACGCATTGTCACCCCGAATGGAATCGAAAGCGGCTATCTGCATATTGAAAGCGGGCGTATTTCTGGCCTCGACAGTACGCCACGAGGGAAAATCGTCGATTATCGCCATGCCATCCTGATGCCCGGTTTTGTGGATATTCACGTTCACGGCTGGGGGAGAGGGTCGTTTGCCTGGAGAGGTGAACGCCGTTCTTTGCAGGCGATGAGCCGGGATCTGGTTAACGCCGGGGTTACCGCGTGGCTTGCAACATCAGCCACCCAGCCGGAAACGTTCTTGCTGGAGAGTCTTTCCACCGCCGCGGACTGGATTGCAGACGCAAAAGCGGAAGATGGTGCCGAAGCGGTGGGTATTCATATGGAAGGCCCCTTTATTAACCCTGCATACAGCGGAATGCAGAGCAAGGACGCAATCCAACCACCCGATATCGAAGGGTTCAAACGCTATCAGCACGCCGCGAGGGGAAATATCCGTCTGATGACGCTCGCACCCGAACTGCCGGGCGCCCTGGCGCTAATCCGCTATTTACGCCAGTCAGGCGTCACCGTGTCAGCCGGTCATACCGACGCCACCTTTGATGAAACCACCCTCGCCATTGAAGCCGGTTTAACCCACTTTACCCATGCCTTTAGCGCCATGCGCGGGCTGCATCACCGGGAGCCTGGCGTGGTGGGGGCGCTGATGTACCATCAGAATACGTATGCCGAGGTGGCAAAGCAGAGCGGGATTACGTTGCGACCAGAAGTGTTCGACATTCTCTATCGGTTGAAAAAAGATCGCCGGTTGGTCATGGTCAGCGATTGTCTGGGATATGTGGATTTTCCCGAAGGATCGGAATTCCACCATTACCTGCGCCAGGAGACGTTTCGCATTCACAATCATTGTCTTGAAATCACTGACCACAGCGGAAAGACCCGAACGGTTTCACCCACGGAGTGGTCCGAAGTGTGCAAACTGGAGATGAGCTTTCTGGACTCCGTGAAAAATGTGGTCGACAGGCTGGAAAAAGGCTGGGTTTCAGCCGCGCAGATTGCCTGCCTTAATCCGGCTATCCTGGCGGGTGTTGACGCGAGAAAAGGCAGCCTGACGTCAGGAAAAGATGCCGATATTCTCGTGTTGGGTGCAGAGTTAAACCTGGAAGCCGTCTGGTGTCGCGGCGTTTCGCAACCTCTGGCTAAATAAAAATATCACTGTAATGCGTATCAAGAAAAATTTTTAACGCCTCCTGGCTCATTCCCTGAACCTGCTGAATAAAGTCCTCAGCAGGTATTTTTTTGCGCGCGGAGGGAAGTCCATTTTCGCGTAATAACAGGAGATCGTCCTGCGTGAGCCAGAAATTCACTTTGACATAATCCAGCCCGGCGTAGCGGAGATGACTCGATATCTTGTTTGTAAAGGTAATCAGCAGGTCGAATTCGAGCTGCTGAAGCCGCGCAATCTCATTGATGTTGATGCAGGCGGGGATTTCAATATGGAAGCGGGAGAAAAGCATCTCTTTAAAATAGCCGACCTTACTCTCTGACGAGTTCGTCACAATAATGACCCGCTTTTTCTTATCGCCAACAACCCGATTTTTGAGCGCATACTTTTTGATAATCAGCACCAGCGTTGCCAGATGAATAGCAGAAAAGGTCGTTTGCCAGTGATGTTCAATCTCTTTCACCGCATACTGGACATGTTCCCATAGCTCAGGATAGCGTCGCTGGACATCATGGAGCTTTTTATCATCGAACCAGAGATGAAATTTATTCTGGATGATGGCGGCATAGATAAAATTATAAATCTCCGCAAACCAGGCGTGCTGATTGTGAATGGTGTTCTCCAGACATCCGGCTAAAGCGTGACAGGTGCGCTTAACGTAAGAGACCAGCCGGGCGTCGTATAATGTGAAGGGGCGATGAGTAAACGTCAGTGAAGCAATCAGCAGATCCAGACAGATATTTTCATCCGCATCAGGCAATACGCCATAAGGAAAGGTGGTCAAAAACTTAGCCGCCGAACTCTCCGTAATTCTGTGTCCCCTGCGGATACGGTGCAGAGCAAGGCTAAGATAGACCAGTAAGTATTTTCTGCCGTTATATCCCAGGGCGATGACCGGACTGATTTTCTCTTCGTAATAGTCTGCCGCCTGGTTTATCTGTGCAGCACACTCATGAAGAAACTGTTCGGCAATTGAACGGCCTGTCGGCTCATTGGCCTGGTGGGCGATAAGTCGGTGATCCTCACCAATTTCAACCGTTTTTAGTATCGTCATGCACGCCGCCAGCCGCAGCTGGAACTCATCCCCCGCAAGCCGGGAGCCCTTACGCGGGATACTTTGCACAATCAGATCGCGTTCCTGCACCAGGCTCATCATGACGGGATTATCATTTTTTACCGTTCCCGCACTGACATAAAATTTTTTGTAATAATCATTTTTATTCACCACATCGTGCAAACAGAGCGCCACAAAGAGATCCTTCACCCTCTCTTCTGCCGTAGTGATATAGCGATTAAACTGGACGCGCGCTAAAAACTGTCGGTATTCGCTGTAGCCAATCCGGGTGGTAATAAACTGATTATCCTGATGTAGCTGGACATTTTCTGGCAGAAGTTCATTGAGCTCTTTCATTGTCCGTTTTAGCGTGGAGAGCGTTTTACCGAAACGCTCGACAGCCTCTTCAACGGGGAGCGGACTGTTGTCCTGGAGATATTTCAGGAAAGAGAGATCAAAGTGATTCATGAACGCCTGCCAGTTAATTATGCAGTGCACATAATAGAGGAAAAGCTCAATTAAAACCGTGACCCGTCGCGAGTCACGGTTGATTATAGCCCCATCGCCGTGCCTGCCAGTAGCCAGAGATTGAGCGCCACGACCAGTATCACAATGACCCAGCCAATCTGTTTAACGCAACGACGATTGACCAGATCCCCCATCAGCTTACTGTCGCTGGTGAAGATCAGTAGCGGCACCAGCGCCAGCGCGATACCAAAACTGAGCAACACCTGACTCATCACCAGAATACGGGTCGGATCCAATCCCATTAGAATCACAATAAATGATGGCATCATGGTGACGGTACGGCGTACCCATAGCGGAATGTGTAAACGGATAATCCCTTGCATCACCACCTGCCCCGCCAGCGTACCGACCACGGTAGAAGAGAGTCCCGCAGCCACCAGGCTTAAACCAAACACCGTCGCTGCAGCGTGACTCAACAACGGTTCAAGGGTCAGATACGCCTGATCGAGATCGGCAATACCGGTATGCCCGCTAAAATGAAATGCGGCGGCAGCCGTCGCCATCATCGCCAGATTGACAAAACCGGCAATCGTCATGGCGATAGCCACATCCCATTTAGTGGCCGCATAGCGCTGTTGGCGTGTTCCGCCGTGCAAATGCTGAGTTAAGGAAGAGTGCAGATAAATGACGTGCGGCATGATAGTCGCACCGAGCACCCCAGCGGCCAGGAACACCGCTTCGGAATTAGGCAGGCTTGGGATCACCATTCCCTTACTAAGCTGCGCGAAGTTCGGTTGGGAAAAAACCAGCTCCACAATGTAAGCCGCGGCCACAAACAGCAGCAGGCCGCCAATCACCTTTTCCAGCGGTTTTTGACCGCGACGCTGCAGCATCAGAATTAAGAACGTCGCGATACCGGTGAGTACGGCCCCTTGCAATAAGGAAACGCCGAGGATCAGTTTGAAGCCAATAGCAGCGCCAATAAATTCAGCAAGGTCTGTTGCCATAGCGATAATTTCTGCCTGCACCCAGTAGAACCACACCACCGGGCGAGGATAATGATCGCGAATTTGCTCCGCCAGGTTTTTCCCCGTAGCAATGCCGAGTTTTGCCGACAGCACCTGAATCAGCATCGCCATCAGGTTTGCCCAGACCACCACCCACAGCAATTGATAACCAAAGCTGGCCCCTGCCTGGATATTGGTGGCGAAGTTACCCGGATCGATATAACCGATCGCCGCGATGAACGCAGGTCCCATTAATGCGAGCTTCAACTTGCGCGCTGCCCGCCCACTGCTACTCTCAACGCGATCGTTAGTCATTTTAGTGCCTCAGAAACATAGCCTTTGCTATGTTTCAAGCTACGCCTCCTGAGAATGATTATCAAATTCATTTTGATGGGTGACGTTGATTTCTCTGATAGCGTTTGTCTATGGATCGATAAGGATTCTGGAAATACCGGCGAGATGTTTAATTATTGTTATGAGAATAGCACAATGACATAACTTTTCACTTCCATACTAAACATAACGGAAGTGTATCACCGATCACTAATTTTGAATCTCGTCACAGGTCCTTATTATAGTGTGTGTTTGATCTCGTTTTCTTTATGGTTGTTACATAGAATGTGCACGAAAACTAAACCTGCCTCATATTTGGAGCAAATATGGACCGCGTTCTTCATTTTGTCCTGGCCCTTGCCGTGGTTGCGGTACTCGCACTGCTGGTAAGCAGTGACCGTAAAAAAATCCGCATTCGTTATGTTATTCAATTGCTTGTTATCGAAGTGTTACTGGCATGGTTCTTCCTGAACTCTGATGTCGGTCTGGGCTTCGTGAGAGGCTTCTCCGAGATGTTTGAGAAACTGCTCGGGTTTGCTAATGAAGGGACAAACTTTGTCTTTGGTAGCATGAACGATAAAGGCCTGGCATTCTTCTTCCTGAAAGTGCTTTGCCCGATCGTCTTCATCTCCGCCCTGATCGGTATTTTGCAGCATATCCGCGTACTGCCGGTAATCATCCGCGCGATTGGTTTCCTGTTATCCAAAGTAAACGGTATGGGCAAACTGGAATCCTTCAACGCCGTCAGCTCTCTGATCCTGGGTCAGTCTGAGAACTTTATCGCCTATAAAGATATTCTCGGCAAAATGTCTCGCAACCGTATGTACACCATGGCTGCAACGGCGATGTCGACCGTTTCCATGTCTATCGTCGGCGCGTACATGACCATGCTTGAGCCGAAATACGTGGTTGCGGCGCTGGTTCTGAACATGTTCAGCACCTTTATCGTGCTGTCGCTGATCAACCCTTACCGCGTTGATGCCAGCGAAGAAAATATCCAGATGTCTAACCTGCACGAAGGCCAGAGTTTCTTCGAAATGCTGGGTGAATACATTCTGGCTGGTTTCAAAGTGGCAATTATCGTTGCGGCGATGCTGATTGGTTTCATCGCACTGATCGCTGCCCTGAACGCCCTGTTCGCCACCGTGACCGGTTGGTTTGGCTACAGCATCTCTTTCCAGGGCATCCTGGGTTACATCTTCTACCCGGTTGCATGGGTAATGGGTGTGCCGTCCAGCGAAGCGCTGCAGGTGGGCAGTATCATGGCGACTAAACTGGTTTCCAACGAATTCGTTGCGATGATGGATCTGCAGAAAATCGCCGCTACGCTCTCCCCGCGCGCAGAAGGCATCCTGTCCGTGTTCCTGGTTTCCTTCGCTAACTTCTCTTCCATCGGTATTATCGCCGGTGCGATTAAAGGCCTGAACGAAGAGCAAGGTAACGTGGTTTCTCGCTTTGGTCTGAAGCTGGTGTACGGCTCTACGCTGGTGAGCGTACTGTCCGCATCTATCGCCGCACTGGTGCTGTAAGTGTAAGACAACGTCGCAGTGATAAGACCGGGGAGATTCATATTCTCCCCGGTTTTTTTATGCCTGCGATTCAGCAAACCAAAGAGATAAAGAGTAAGAACTGGCAGGATGCAGAAACAAAAAACCCCCGCTTTTCAGCGAGGGTTTAAATTTTGGTGGAGCTAAGCGGGATCGAACCGCTGACCTCTTGCATGCCATGCAAGCGCTCTCCCAGCTGAGCTATAGCCCCACGATGCTTTTACGTACGTACCAAATTCATTGGGATTAAATTTGGTGGAGCTAAGCGGGATCGAACCGCTGACCTCTTGCATGCCATGCAAGCGCTCTCCCAGCTGAGCTATAGCCCCATTACGTAAAGCTTGTCGAGTTGACGGGCGGCATCATATGAATTCCCTTCGCGTGTGTCAACGGCAAAATTAACTCATAGAATTCAATCGCTGAAAAAGCAGTCAAATGAAGAACATTGCGTAACAACTCGCATTCAGTAGTTAAACGCGTCACGGTTTCTACTAAAATGGTGCTATAAAATGAACCACTAATTAACCCCACGACTATTCAGGGAATCGTTATGTTCAAGGAACGGATGACGCCAGAAGAACTTGCTAATCTGACCGGATACAGCCGACAGACCATCAATAAATGGGTACGCAAAGAAGGTTGGGCGACATCACCAAAACCAGGCGTTCAGGGCGGTAAAGCCCGGCTGGTTCACGTCACCGAACAAGTTCGTGAATACATTCGCAGCGCTGAGCGTTCAGCCGAAGGTTTATCAGATAACTTATCGTTATCCGGCGATACCTCTGTTGAAGCGCTGCTGATTAGGCTCGCTAAAGAAATGACGCCGACAGAACAGAAAATGTTTACCTCACTGATCCTGCGTGAAGGCATTACGGGTTTATTACAGCGTTTAGGGATCCGCGAAAACAAATAATATGAAAAAATTACGCAGCAAAATGACGACCGAAGAGCTGGCGGAATGTCTCGGGGTTGCCAAACAAACCGTCAATCGTTGGATCAGAGAACAAAACTGGACTACCGAAAAGTTTCCCGGCGTTAAAGGTGGTCGTGCCAGACTGATTCATATTGACTCCAGCGTCCGCGCGTTTCTGCTCAATATTCCCGCTTTTCGCAAAGTTCCTGAAGTTTATCAGGCTGAAGAACCGCTGGCAGAATACACCCACGTAGTACGCAGCCACGCGTGTCGCCAGATAATTAGCGCACTGGACAACATGTCCCCAACGGAACAAGAAAAGCTGGCGATGTATATTTCGCGCGAAGGTATTCGCACTTTTCTTACTCGTTTGGGTATTGATGAGTCTGAATAACAGGCAAAAAAAACGGCAGGATACGCTCCTGCCGTTATTTCATCGGTCAATCAGTCTTATTGCTGGCTTTCTCGCTCAGCAATAAACGCCAGCGCTTTATTAATACGCTCAATGCTGCGGGATTTACCAATCGCATGCACCGTAACGTCTAACGCCGGGGACTGACCCGCGCCGGTAACGGCTACGCGCAGCGGCATCCCGACTTTACCCATACCAACTTCCAGCTCATCAGCCGTTGCCTGAATCGCATGGTGCACGTTTTCTGCCGTCCACTCGCTAATCGCAGCCAGCTTGTCACGAACCACTTCCAGCGGCTGACGCGCAACCGGACGCAGGTGTTTCTTCGCTGCATCAGCGTCGAACTCGGCAAAGTCTTCGTAGAAGTAGCGGCAGCTCTGCGCCATCTCTTTCAGCGTTTTGCAGCGCTCACCGAGCAGTTTAACCAGCTCTGACAGCTGCGGGCCTACGCGAGTATCGATATTTTCCTGCTCAATGTGCCATTGCAGATGGGTTGCTACATATTCCGGCGCCAGCGCATTAATATAGTGATGGTTCAGCCACTGCAGTTTTTCAGTGTTAAACGCACTCGCAGACTTGCTCACCGCACCAAGGGAGAACAGTTTGATCATCTCTTCACGGGTGAAAATTTCCTGATCGCCACTGGACCAGCCCAGACGCACCAGATAGTTCAGCAGCGCTTCCGGCAGGTAACCGTCGTCGCGGTATTGCATAACGCTGACCGCACCGTGACGTTTGGAGAGTTTTTTACCATCGTCACCGTTGATCATTGATACGTGTGCGTAAACTGGCACCGGCGCGTTCAGCGCTTTCAGGATATTGATTTGACGCGGAGTGTTGTTGATATGGTCTTCACCACGAATAACGTGGGTGATTTCCATATCCCAGTCGTCGACAACAACGCAGAAGTTGTAGGTCGGGGAACCGTCGGTACGGCGAATGATCAAATCATCCAGCTCCTGGTTGCTGAATTCGATCGGCCCACGGATCTGGTCGTCAAAAATAACGGAACCGTCCTGCGGGTTGGCAAAACGTACCACGCAAGGTTCATCAGCGGCATGATGCTCGTGGCCGTGGCGGCAGCGGCCGTCGTAACGCGGCTTCTCACCGTTCGCCATCTGCTCTTCGCGCAGCGCGTCCAGACGCTCTTTAGAGCAGTAGCATTTATATGCGGTGCCTGCTTCCAGCATTTCATCAATCACCGCGTTGTAGCGATCAAAACGTTTGGTCTGGAAGTACGGGCCTTCATCCCATTCCAGATTCAGCCAATTCATGCCATCCATAATGGCTTCAATAGCTTCCGGAGTGGAGCGTTCGAGATCGGTGTCTTCAATACGCAGCACAAACTCACCGCCATGGTTGCGTGCAAAAAGCCAGGAATAAAGAGCAGTACGCGCACCGCCGACGTGCAGGTAGCCTGTCGGGCTTGGCGCGAAGCGAGTTTTGATTTTCATGAAATGGCCTTACGTTTATAAAGATGCCGACAACCGGCAAATCCAGGGAAGATTATCAGGCTCGTATTCTATCACCGTGGTCTGATTCCTCAATGTTGTTCAGGTTGGAACATTACGCTTTGCCATTTTCGTATACAAATCATGCCGCACGGATTGTTTTGCGATCGTTTTGTTTAAATTTACGACGAACGAACAATTTCTTTAGAAAATGCGTTGACTCATTTTCAACTCTCCCTATAATGCGACTCCACACAGCGGGGGTGATTAGCTCAGCTGGGAGAGCACCTCCCTTACAAGGAGGGGGTCGGCGGTTCGATCCCGTCATCACCCACCAACTACTTTATGTAGTCTCC
>OJJB01000192.1_pt1 | contig 12798 bp, 6 predicted proteins | sample 1596161 | NCBI WGS metagenome assembly OJJB01 (sample SAMEA4350107, study PRJEB24818) | metagenome | biome: human; feature: gut; material: faeces | place: Denmark | collected 2013-09 | reverse complement strand
AGTTTATAGGCTGGTTTCCCGTACGGGTCGGTACTTCTGATCAAATCCGTGTGTGAAAGCGAGCCGATGCTCCATACATACCCATTTACGGAAGTGCCGATAGGGGTCTGTTCGGTCTGCACGAAGAGTTTTTCGTTGTAATACAGTTCACCGTTCTTTCCGCTGTTCTTTTGCAGGATAATCAGGTCGCTGCCCACCTCCGTTCCCGCGTTATCCGTAAAGAGGTTGTTCGGCAGGCGGGCTACGCCCACCAGATTGGCATGGTTCATCATATACTCGCGTATGGGCGCGTTGGTCGGGGCATCCAGTACCCCCTGCGAGGTGATGAACGCCACGATTCCGCCTTCACGCACCGCGTCAAGGCTTTTCAGGAAAAAGTAATTGTGTATCGTCCGTGCCGCCGAGAGCCTTGCAGGATCCTTGCTGCCCGAAAAATCCGGGTCGAACACCGCCACATCGCCAAACGGTATATTGGAGACAGCCAAATCAAAATGGTTCATGAACGGCTTTTCTATCTTCTCGAAGCCCTGTACCCTTACTTTCTGTCCGGGATGCAGGTGCTTCAGTATCTTGCCCGTCATCAGGTCTTTCTCGAAAGCCATGATGTCCGCGTCCGGTCTGTTCTCCAGCACGGCGTCCACGAATGCACCGACACCTGCCGACGGCTCCAGCACCCGGTCGGGACGGATGCCGTGTTCATGCAGCACGTCCGCGATGGTCCCGGTTATCTCCGGCGGGGTATAGAAGGCGGTCAGCACGGACTGCTTCATGGCATCCATATACCGTTTGTACTCCGTCTCGTCTTTTGTGTTCTCCCGCAGCAACCTGTGCAGTTCCACGGTAGGGGCAAACAGTTCGAGGTCGGACTTCGCCCAGTGGACGGCATCCGTCAGTTCCCTTGCAGGGTTGAGTATGCTCTTCAGTCCCCCGAACCCGCAATAACGCTCTAACAAGAGCCGTTCGCGTGCGGTGGGTGTGCGCTGTTCCCTGTCAAGGAGGAATGCCGTCCGTATCGCCTCGATGTTGTCTCGCAGCCTCTGTTTGCGGTTAAACGCCATACTCTTCGATATAGAGGATGACGGCTCCCGTCAGCTCCGTGTAGAGCAGGTCGTATTCGGGCGACAGGGCGAAGTTGTCGTCCGAAAGATCATAGGCGGAGAATACGTTGCCGACAGGCGGCAGCAGCTTTCGGATGAAGGCTTCGCGTTTCTTTTCCGGCACTTCGTCGGCAAACTCGTTTTCCACGACTTCGCGGAGGATGGCGTACTTGGAATAGCGAAGACCACGCAGGAGCGTGTCCATCGCCAACTCCTGCGCCCCCTCGGACGGATAGCCTTCGAGCCGCGCACGCTCATACGTTTCGGCGGCACGGTCGGCACGTTCCCGGATGAAGGCATCGTCGGAAGCCTGTTCAAACCTGTTCGTGCGGAGATAGTCCAGCAGGTACAGACCGTAATAGGAAAAGTCGGTCTGACCTTCGTTTTTCTTCTTGTTGTTCATTACTTTGGAATTTAGTGGGTTGATAATGATGGGGATAATCGTCTGAAAAGGAGAATGAAAAGGCACTCGGTATCCCTCCGAGTGCCACCACTAAATCCAAAGTATGAGTGTAATCCGGTATCGAAGAACAATTCATTACTCTGAACAAGTGGCAAAGTTAATACTATTTCTTCCGTCCTGAAAATTTCCTGCTCGTTTTCCTTTCGGGGAACACGAAAGTCGTGTTATAGTCCCCGTCAAAGGCGACTATGGCGTCGAAGCTCTTGCCCTGCTTGCTCTTGAAGCCTTTGAGCGGCTTCGTATGCCCATCGGTGAGCAGCTCTTTGATCTCGTCATCGGAAAGGGTGCGGTTCGCCTTCAGGCGGAACACGGGTAGCCCGCAGTCCGCGTTGTCGCAGCGGACGACCTTGCCGTAGAACTGCATACTGCCCGTTCCGCACTTGGGACACTTGCAGCCGGAATCCCTGCGGGCGAACAGCTTGTCGCACGAGAGCAGTTCGGAGGTAATCTCCTTTGTGTACGCCTCTATCTCCTTGCAGAAGGTGTCGGCGGGCAGCTCCCCGCGCTCGATGCGTGCCAGATTCTTCTCCCATTCGCCCGTCATGGCTACATCGGCGATGCGCATCGTCTTCACGACAGAGTAAAGGGCAAGCCCTTTTTCTGTCGGCACAAGCGATTTCTTGCAGCGTTCCATGTAGCCGCGCTTGAAGAGCGTTTCGATGATGGCGGCACGGGTGGCGGGCGTGCCGATGCCGCAGTCCTTCAAAGCCTGACGGAGTGCGTCGTCCTCTATGTCCTTGCCCGCCGTTTCCATAGCCGAGAGCAAGGTTGCTTCGGTATGCAACGGCTTGGGTTTGGTCTTTCCCTCCGTGATGGAACAGCCTTTCAACGTCAGCGTGTCGCCTTCCCGCCAGCCGGGGATGGCGGTTTCTTCCTTGTCCTCCTCACCATATACGGCACGCCATCCGGCTTGCCTGATGACGCTGCCTTTCACCGTGAACTCCACTCCGGCACACTCCGCCGTGACGGTAGCGGTGTCCTTGACGCATTTCTCGGAGAACGCCTCGATCATGCGCCCGGCAACCATCTGATAGACGGTGTTGTCTTCTTTGGAGAGGAACAGCGGTTTCTCTCCCGTGACGAGCAGGGCGTGGTGGTCCGTCACCTTGCTACCGTCCACGCTTCTGCGTGTCGGGACGGCTTTCGGCTGCACCTTGCCTTTCCATTCGGGCAAAGCCCCGATGAAGGCGAGCAGCTTGGGGATTTCGGCGAACACGTCTTCGGGGATGTAGCGGCTTCCGGTTCTCGGATAGGATTATTTCGACCTTGCCATCTCGAACATCCCGTTCGGCGACGTGGCTGTGTTCGACCCGGAGTTTACAGGAAGCCAAGACCCGGCAAGGCGTTCCGCACCGAAGGCAATACACAACTACTTCTTCCTGAAAAGCCTTGACGCTGTGCGTGAGGGCGGCATCGTGGCGTTCATCACCTCGCAGGGGGTGCTGGACGCACCGTCCAACGCACCCATACGCGAGTATATGATGCGTAATGCCAATCTGGTGGGTGTCGCACGCCTGCCGAACAATCTCTTCACGGACAACGCGGGTACGGAGGTGGGCAGCGACCTGATTATCCTGCAAAAGAACAGCGGAAAGAACGGGGAACTGTACTACAACGAGAAACTTTTCATGCAGACCGAACAGACGCCCATCGGCACTTCGGTGAACGGGTATGTATGGAGCATCAGCTCTCTTTCCAATACGGATTTAATCAGAGGCACAGACCCTTACGGGAAACCTGCCTATCAACTCCTGCACCGGGGCGGCATCGGGCAAATGGCGGAGGACTTGCGGGAACATCTGAAAATCGAGTTGCATCAGTTTGACAAAGAACTGTATGAAATGTACAGCCTGCATCCGGCACAGGGGAAAAGCACGGTTACGGAAACCATTTCCATACCAGTTGTCACTCCTGAGATACAGCCACGTAATGAAATGGCAGCCAAGCCCGAAGCGGTAACACCGCAGCCGGAGGAAGAAAAGCCGGAGATAGAGCCGCACCGTCCCGATTATTCGGAGGGCGTGCAGCTCTCCCTGCTCGACCTCTGGGGCATGACCGAGGAGGTACGCAAGCAGGAAGCACCCTCCAAGAAGAAAAAGACGGCGAAAAAGGAAAGCCCGGCAAGACGTATGCCTCCCAAACCGCAGGCGCAGGTTACGCCGAAGGTTACGACCGCACCGCCACAGCCGTCTGCCGCACCACCGACGGAGAACAGGGACAGCCAAGAAACAAAGCCGGTGAGTGTCGCAGCCAAAGCCGATCCGGATGATATTTACGCCACTTTGGATTGGGATACCAACCCGCCCATCAACGGCTTCTATGAAATGATGATGGACCTCACGCCGGAGCGACGCAAGGAGCTTCGCAGGCTGGCGGCACAGCATCAGGAGAAACGGCAGCATGTCCCGGACGTGAAAGCCGCACCGGAGCAGGAAACACGGCAACCCGAAACGCAGCCGGAAGTTGCCGCCACTCCTGCCGCTCACGCAACGGAAACGGCTGCAACCTCCCTTTTCCCCGAAATGGAAGCGGAAAAACCGGAGGAGGAACCTCTCGACCTTTCTCCCCGTCCGTTCAACGGCATGCTGGAGCCGCACTATCGTGACGGCTCTATGGTACTGGATGCTTCACGCAATCTCGGTTATTTGAAAGACCTCACGCCTTACGGCGCGACATTCCAACCGCTTGACCTGACTGGCTACCAGAAGGAGAAAGCGATGTTGTATGTGTCACTCCGTGATTCATACGAGCGGCTTTACCGCTACGAGGCGGAGTATCACGATGAAGGGTCTGCACAACGCATAGCGTTGAACACCTGCTACGATGAGTTTGTCATGCGCTACGGCAACCTCAATGCCAAGCAGAACGTGAAACTGTTGATGATGGATGCCGCCGGGCGCGACATCCTTTCGTTGGAACGTGCGGAAGACGGCAGGTTCGTCAAGGCGGACATCTTCGAGCGTCCCGTTTCCTTCTCGGTGGAGAGCCATGCCAACGTAAGCTCTCCCGAAGAGGCACTCTCCGCATCGCTCAACAAGTTCGGCACGGTCAATCTCGACTATATGCGGGAGATAACCGACAGCACGGAAGAGGGATTGCTTGACGCCCTCAAAGGACGCATCTTCTACAACCCGCTCGTAACCGGTTACGAGATAAAGGACAGGTTCATCGCCGGGAACGTGATAGAGAAGGCGGAGCGCATCAAGGCATGGATGGGTGACAACCCAGAAAACGGGCGTATGCCGGAAGTGAAGCAGGCGTTGTTGGCTCTGAAAGAAGCCGAGCCGCCGCGCATCGCCTTCGAGGACCTCGACTTCAATTTCGGGGAACGCTGGATTCCGACGGGCGTGTACGCCGCCTACATGAGCCATCTTTTCGACACGGACGTGAAAATCGCCTACTCCGCAAGCATGGACGAGTATTCGGTGGCGTGCGGCTACCGCACCATGAAAATCACGGACGAGTTTTTAGTGAAGGGCTATTACCGGAACTATGACGGTATGCACCTGTTGAAACACGCCCTGCACAACACCTGCCCCGACATGATGAAGTCCATCGGCAAGGATGAGCATGGCAATGACATCAAGGTGCGCGACAGCGAGGGCATACAGCTCGCCAACGCCAAGATTGACGAAATCCGTAACGGGTTCTCGGAATGGCTGGAAGAGCAGTCGCCGCAGTTCAAGGAACGGCTGACGACAATGTACAACCGCAAGTTCAACTGTTTCGTGCGACCGAAGTATGACGGTTCGCACCAGACGTTTCCCGACCTCAATCTGAAAGGATTGGCAAGCCGGGGTATTCAAAGCGTTTATCCGTCGCAGAAGGATTGCGTCTGGATGATAAAACAGAACGGAGGCGGGATCTGTGACCACGAAGTTGGAACAGGTAAAACACTGATAATGTGTATTGCAGCGCATGAAATGAAGCGTCTGAACTTGGCGCACAAGCCGATGATTATCGGCTTGAAGGCGAACGTGGCGGAGATAGTAGCCACTTATCAGGCGGCATATCCTAATGCGAGGATTCTCTACGCTTCGGAAAAGGATTTCTCGACTGCCAACCGCGTGCGTTTTTTCAACAACATCAAGAACAACGACTACGATTGCGTCATCATGTCGCACGACCAGTTCGGCAAGATACCACAGTCGCCGGAGTTGCAACAGCGCATCCTGCAAGCAGAGCTTGACACGGTGGAGGAAAACCTTGAAGTGCTGCGGCAGCAGGGCAAGAACGTGTCGCGGGCGATGCTGAAAGGATTGGAGAAACGCAAGCACAACCTTGTGGCGAAGTTGGAGAAAGTGGAACACGCCATCAAATCCCGCACGGATGACGTAGTGGACTTCAAGCAGATGGGCATCGACCACATCTTCATTGACGAGAGCCACCAATTCAAGAACTTGACTTTCAACACCCGGCATGACCGTGTGGCGGGGTTGGGAAACTCGGAAGGAAGCCAGAAAGCCCTGAATATGCTTTTTGCCATACGAACTATACAGGAGCGCACGGACAAGGACTTGGGGGCTACGTTCCTGTCCGGCACAACCATTTCCAACAGTCTGACGGAATTGTACCTGCTCTTCAAGTATCTGCGTCCGAAGGAATTGGAAAGGCAGGATATCCGATGCTTCGACGCATGGGCGGCAATTTTCGCCAAAAAGACAACCGACTTCGAGTTCAACGTGACGAACAATGTGGTTCAGAAGGAGCGTTTCCGATATTTCATCAAAGTGCCGGAGCTTGCCGCCTTCTACAACGAGATTACCGATTACCGCACGGCGGAGGACGTGGGTGTGGATCGTCCGCGTAAGAACGAGATACTGCATCACATACCTCCCACGCCCGACCAAGAGTATTTCATCAAACAGCTGATGCAGTTCGCCAAGACGGGTGACGCCACGCTGCTGGGCAGACCGCCCCTGTCGGAAACGGAGGAGAAGGCGAAGATGCTTATCGCCACCGATTACGCGCGGAAGATGGCTCTCGACATGCGCATGATAGACCCGCATTATGAGGACCACCCCGACAACAAGGCTTCCCACTGCGCCAAGACGATTGCGGAGTATTACCACAAATACGACGCGCAGAAAGGCACGCAGTTCGTGTTCTCGGATCTGGGAACATACCAGCCGGGCGACGGATGGAACGTGTACAGCGAGATAAAGCGGAAGCTGACGGAGGACTACGGCATCCCGGCAAGCGAGGTGCGCTTCATTCAGGAGTGCAAGACCGACAAGGCACGCAAGGGGGTGATAGACGCCATGAACGCCGGAACGGTGCGCGTGCTGTTCGGTTCCACTTCCATGCTCGGAACGGGTGTGAACGCGCAGAAACGGTGTGTCGCAATCCATCATTTGGATACGCCGTGGCGTCCATCCGACCTGCAACAGCGTGACGGACGCGGAGTTAGGGCGGGCAACGAGATTGCCAAGCGTTTTGCCGGGAACAATGTGGATGTCATCATCTACGCGGTGGAAAAGTCGTTGGACAGCTACAAGTTCAACCTGCTGCACTGCAAGCAGACGTTCATCTCGCAGCTCAAAAGCGGGGCGATGGGCGCACGTACCATCGATGAGGGGGCTATGGACGAGAAATCGGGCATGAACTTCTCGGAGTACATGGCGTTGCTCTCCGGCAATACCGACCTTTTGGACAAGGCGAAACTGGAGAAGCGTATCGCATCGCTTGAAGGGGAACGCAAGTCGTTCAACAAGGGCAAGCGCGATTCGGAGTTCAAGCTGGAAGCCAAGACGGGGGAACTGCGCAACAACACGGCTGTCATCGAAGCCATGACGGAGGACTGGAACCGTTTTCTTTCCGTTGTGCAGACTGATAAGGAAGGTAGTCGCCTTAATATTGTCAAGGTGGACGGCGTGGATTCAACCGACGAAAAAGTTATTGGAAAGCGTTTGCAGGAGATAGCCAAGAACGCCACGACGGGCGGTTTGTACAAGCCTGTCGGGGAGATTTACGGTTTCCCGATAATGGTGGTCAGCGAGAGGATACTCAAAGAGGGGCTGGAATTTACCGACAATCGCTTCGTGGTGGAAGGGAATTACAAATACACCTATAACAACGGGCATCTGGCGATGGCTGACCCGGTAGCCGCCGCACGTAATTTCCTGAATGCATTGGAGAGGATTCCGTCCATCATCGACCAGTATAAGGCGAAGAACGAGGTGCTGGAAAAGGAGGTTCCGCAGTTGCAGGAGATAGCGGGCAAGGTGTGGAAGAAAGAGGACGAACTGAAACAGTTGAAGTCCGAACTTGCCGCGCTTGACCGCAAGATACAGTTGGAGCTTGCGCCGCCCGCGCAGGAAGTCACCGAAAAAGAAAAGAACGGGCAGGAGATCAAGCCAGATGCGGAAGGTGTACGGAGCATATCGCCACAACAAACCGATGATGTCCCGCAGATTCGCAGCCCGATGGATAAACGAAGTCCGTCTGGCAATTTCATTGCCAATCATATCATTATCGGGCGTCCGGGTTTTCAGTTTAAGGATGAAAACCGATCGAAAGGGATAAAAATTTAAAATTATGAATTTTATATAAAATATTAATAGGGGCTATCCAAAAGGTCTAAAAGTAAATCTTATCCCCTCTGCAAGTATCTGTAGAAGAGTGATTGCAAGAATTTCTTTCTTTTTGGGCAGCCTCTATTAAATTTATTTATTCTTTCTTGATTTATGTTTATAAACATTATACCAAAAACATTCCAACTAACCTTGTTTATGTTTTGTCAGCCACCATTTGCACAACCATATTTGACTCCCAAAGAGAGTGAATTCGATAAGATAACTTGCTGCATACCCACAATAAGGGGCTAAATAGAATACGAATGGGAAATAGATAACAGTACCGACAACAGATTGCGTTATGTAGTTGGTTAAACTCATTTTACCATAAAGCTGTAATGTGGAAACCGCTTTTTTGACACGTTCCTTATGACACAATAATATGAACGAGAATATTTCTACAGAATCATCAGTAAAACAGAAAAAAATACTAATTTTGTTTTTGATGATCATTTCAAAAGGAATTAGAAAAAATGTCTAATTCTAACTTATAGAGGAAAAAGCAACAATTAAATATTAAAGAATAAAAGATACGAAAAATATGACGCCAAAAGAGATACTACAAGAATGGATTGACTGCTTCAACGCCGCCGATGCAGTCGCTTTGGCAAACTTATACGCTCAGGATGCCATAAACCATCAAGTCGCAAACACCCCGGTTATAGGAAAAACAGCTATCCATAAAATGTTTGTAAATGAATTTGCAACCTCAAAAATGGTTTGTATTGTTGAGCATATATTCGAGGATGGAGAATGGGCTATCATGGAATGGAAAGATCCGCTCGGGTTGCGAGGATGCGGATTCTTCCATGTGCAAAACGATAAAATCGTTTTCCAAAGAGGTTATTGGGATAAGCTCAGCTTTCTCAAACAGCACGGTTTAACCGTAGAGAATAGTGATAAAAATCCAAACACATAACACCGTCCGATATGGGAATCATCATTCATTCTTTAGAGTCCGTTTCTTTCAAAGATTTGTATGCGGCATTCTCATCCGCATTCAAAGATTATGATTTCTCTTTGAATGCGGATGAATTGCGACGCATGCTCGACCGACGAGGATACAATCCACAACTATCTTTCGGAGCATTTTTCGAAGGACGGCTGATTTCTTTTGTGTTTAACGGAACAGGCATGTACAACAACATCTTGACGGCCTATGACACAGGGACGGGAACCGTACCTTCATTCCGGGGATTACACCTAACCCAAAAAATATTCACTTTCAGCCTCGAATTGATATATCAACAAGGAGTTCGGCAATATGTACTGGAAGTTTTGCAACACAATCACAAAGCAATAAAAATATATCGCAAATTAGGCTTTGAAACACAGAGAAATTTCAACTACTACTCTGCCAAACTGAGCGATATTGTTCCTGTATTGCAAGTAAACCATACCGCATGTCGCATACTCCCATCGGATTTAAAAAACTGCCTTAACCAAACGGCCTGGTTCGATTTTCATCCTTCATGGCAAAATGACAGGGCTTCACTGGAACGCGGAATCGACAATTTGGACATATTGGGAGCTTATGAAAGAGAAGAACTTGTCGGATTTGTTATCTTTGAACCGGCATCAGGCGATATTTCATCCCTCGCAGTTGCAAAAGATTACCGGCGTAAAGGAATAGGTAAGTCCTTGCTTAAAAGTGCTGTCAGTCATTTTCAAAGCGATGTACTCAAATTTACTAATGTTGATTGCGATTGTGAATCAGTCACTGGTTTCTTGTCATCATTAGGACTTACCCCAAAAGGACAACAGTTTGAAATGGTCAGAAAAATTTAACCTACATTTATATGAATAGCCCTCATCATCAAATAACGGTTCTCAGCTATACGCAGGCAGGGATTTTAACCACTGAACTTCCTACGAAGAACTGAACTTTAAATTTACCACTTAACTGTCCTACGAAGCACGAAAGCCCTGCTTGCGTATAGGTGATGTTATGCGGTCGGTTTTCATTTTCTCTTCTTTCTCGTTAATTTGTCAAGCAAAGTTACTAAATTTGCAGTCAAGCAATTTCAATTTTTGAATTATGTATTTCAGCAGACCTTGGACTTCTATCTAAGTGATAGGCAGTCCTGAAAATTCCAATCTCTTTTAGGTCAAGACAATTAGTCTATGGGTTTCGTGTACCGACTTTTTTGTAAAGGCGTTACGTTGTCATAGTTGCTCTGTCGGGTAATACTGTCTATTCACTTCTCCACGATTTGAATTCAAGTATTCACCTGTAAGAAGTTACTAAACCTGTTGGCGGAATTAATTTAGTGCATACTTAATTCTGCCAATGGGCTTGTCGTTAATGAAGTTTACGTATTGCAGAATGGTAAGTGCACTAATTTTGCCAATGATTCTGGCAAACAAACCATTCGTTATTTTCGCGTAGTTCCTGATGACCAAGAACTGGTCTGTAAGTTGTGAGAATATTGTCTCAATCCTCTTTCTTGCCTTTGCAAACGGAATGAATGTCGGTTTCCAATCCTTTTGGTTGAGCCGATACGGACACTCCAGTCTTATGTGTGCGGTTTCGAACAAGTCAAGCTGTACGTCAGCTCCAATATACCCTTTGTCACCATAGATGCTACAGTCGTGATAAGTATGTTTTACATCCTTCATATAATGGAGGTCAGCCACACTTGCCTTTGACAGATCATAGGAATGGATAACTCCACTTAACCCACAGAGAGCGTGTAACTTATAACCAAAATAATACGTGTTCTGCGAAGCACAGAAGCCGAAGTCGGGAGCTTGCGAGAAATTGCCGGCACGCCCCATCTTGCAACGTTTTCCTCTTGCAACCCTACAGACCTCTATCGGCTTGGAGTCAACAAAGAATTGTTCCTCTCCGCCATCCATTTCCATGGCAATCCGCTTGCGCAGTTCCTCACACAGGCCTGACGTTTTCTTCCTGCGGTCATTGAACTGTCTCCTTGATATGAGATTGGGAATGCTGTCCTTGTATTCTTGCAATTTATAGTCGAACAACCACTTCTCACTATCAATGCTCTCGGTCTCTGCCGTCAGGGATAGCGCCACCACTTCCAAATCCGAAAACTTGGGAACAGGACCACGACGTGGAACATTACCCGAATCATTGACGAGATTTTCAGAGAATTGCTTGCATATCTCAAGTATTTTGACGAATTTTGCATAAAGGTTGTACATACGATGGTTTGAACTTAATGTTTTAATCACCACTAAGTTACTAAAAATCAGCGACATGTACAACTTTTTACTCATATTTATCAACTTAAATTAATTCCGCCAACGGGTATATTAATACGAGTTAAGAATCCTGTAGTTTTCCACATGCTACGAGGAGGTATTAAAAGGTGCGTTTCGGCAATGCATCTATTGTAGTATATTATTGCTTAATCAAATGAACATTATAAATTTAGGAATTCTTGCTCACATTGATGCAGGAAAAACTTCCGTAACCGAAAATCTGCTATTTGCCTGCGGAGCAACGGAAAAGCGCGGCAGTGTTGATAAAGGTGACACCATAACAGACTCTATGGATATAGAAAAACGTAGAGGAATTACTATTCGGGCTTCTACGACATCTATTGTTTGGAATGGTGTGAAATGCAATATCATTGACACTCCGGGACACATGGATTTTATTGCAGAGGTGGAGCGGACATTCAAAATGCTTGATGGAGCAGTCCTCATATTATCGGCAAAGGAAGGCATACAAGCACAAACAAAGTTGCTGTTCAAGACTTTGCAAAAACTGCAAATCCCGACAATTATATTTATCAATAAGATTGATCGTGCCGGCGTAAATCTTGAGCGTTTATATCTGGACATAAAAACAAATCTGTCGCAAGACGTCTTGTTTATGCAAACGGTTGTCGATGGAGTAGTTTACCCGATTTGCACCTCAACAGATATAAGGGCAGAACACAAAGAATTTGTATGCAACCATGACGACGATATATTAGAACTATATTTGGCGGATAAAGAAATCTTACCGGCAGATTATTGGAATGCGATAATCGCTCTTGTGGCAAAAGCCAAAGCCTATCCGGTCTTGCATGGATCAGCAATGTGCAATATTGGCATCAATGAGTTGTTAGACGCCATCATTTCTTTTATATTTCCTCCGGCATCAGTCCCAAATAGACTTTCAGCTTATCTTTATAAAATAGAACATGCCCCCAAAGGGCATAAAAGAAGTTTTCTAAAAATTATTGACGGAAGTCTGAGACTTCGAACCGTTATAAAAGTCAATGATTCGGAAAAATTCATCAAGATTAAAAATCTAAAAACCATTTATCAGGGCAAAGAGATAAATGTTGATGAAGTGGTTGCTAATGATATCGCAATTATAGAAGATATAGAAGAATTAAGAATCGGAGATTATTTAGGTGTTAAACCTTGTCTGATTCAAGGATTATCTCATCAGCATCCCGCCCTCAAATCTTCTGTCCGACCAGACAAGCCCGAAGAGAGAAGCAAGTTGATATCCGCTCTAAATGTATTGTTTATTGAAGACCCGTCTCTGTCCTTTTCCATAAATTCATATAGTGATGAATTGGAAATCTCGTTATATGGTTTAACCCAAAAAGAAATCATACAAACATTGCTGGAAGAACGATTCTCCGTAAAGACCCATTTTGATGAAATCAAGACTATCTACAAAGAACGACCTAAAAAG
>OJJB01000185.1_pt1 | contig 13128 bp, 14 predicted proteins | sample 1596161 | NCBI WGS metagenome assembly OJJB01 (sample SAMEA4350107, study PRJEB24818) | metagenome | biome: human; feature: gut; material: faeces | place: Denmark | collected 2013-09 | reverse complement strand
GTGGGAATAAGATAAGTTTTCTTGACTGGGAAGTAAAATCCCGTATGCGCTCAATCGTCAAAATTTCGCCATATTGCCTGAATATCTTCCATCAGATAGCCACGGTAGAGCAAAAAGCGCTGGACCTTTACCTTATCTGAAAAATCTACAGGTAAAGGTTCTCCGTATTTACGAATGGCCTGTGCGCGCGCAAGTGCTGCCCAGTCAATTTCGCACTCGCGCATGGCTCGTTCAACGGCTTCACGCGAAATCCCTTTTTGGTTTAATTCCTGACGCACGCGCGCGGGTCCATAACCTTTACGGCTACGGCTGGAGATAAACTGCTGAACGAAGCGGTCATCATCCAGATAACGACTTTCAATACACCAGGCGATGACCTTGTCGTAATCCTCCGGCGTTGCATCAATGTCTTCCGGTCCATTTTTTCCCATCACCGGAGCGGCCAGCTTACGCCGCAGTTCCTGCTCGCTGTGATCGCGCATCGCCAGTATACGTACAGCGCGGTCAAGAAGTCGGGAATAAGCGGAGCGGCGGGAAGTTGCTTCTGTCATAGTGAGCCTTCAGAAACGGAAAAGGGCTGCATGGTATGCAGCCCTTCTATGTGCGATAACGTCAGATTATCAGAAATCTTCGTTCGTTTCTTTTACATCTTCACCGCTGTCATCAACAGAGAAGTCTGGTTTTGAATCCGGGTTATTGAGCAGTAACTCGCGTACTTTCTTCTCAATTTCCTTCGCAGTTGCCGGGTTTTCCTTCAGCCAGTTAGTGGCATTCGCTTTACCCTGACCAATTTTCTCACCGTTGTAGCTGTACCATGCACCGGCTTTTTCAATCAGCTTCTCTTTCACGCCCAAATCGACCAGTTCGCCGTAGAAGTTGATACCTTCACCGTAAAGAATCTGGAATTCAGCCTGTTTGAACGGCGCGGCAATTTTGTTTTTCACGACCTTAACACGGGTTTCGCTACCAACCACGTTGTCGCCTTCTTTCACCGCGCCAATACGACGGATATCCAGGCGAACAGAAGCATAGAATTTCAGGGCGTTACCACCGGTGGTGGTTTCCGGGTTACCGAACATAACGCCAATCTTCATACGGATCTGGTTGATGAAAATCAGTAGCGTGTTGGACTGCTTCAGGTTACCGGCCAGCTTACGCATGGCCTGGCTCATCATACGTGCCGCAAGGCCCATGTGAGAGTCACCAATCTCGCCTTCGATTTCTGCCTTCGGCGTCAATGCGGCAACGGAGTCGACAACGATAACGTCAACCGCACCGGAGCGCGCCAGCGCATCACAGATTTCCAGCGCTTGTTCACCGGTATCAGGCTGAGAGCACAGCAGGTTGTCGATATCAACGCCAAGCTTGCGCGCATAGACGGGATCCAGCGCGTGTTCAGCATCGATGAACGCACAGGTTTTACCTTCGCGCTGTGCGGCAGCAATAACCTGCAGGGTCAGCGTCGTTTTACCGGAAGATTCAGGCCCGTAGATTTCAACGATACGGCCCATTGGCAAACCGCCCGCGCCCAATGCGATATCCAGAGAAAGCGAACCAGTGGAGATGGTTTCCACATCCATGGAACGGTCTTCACCCAGGCGCATGATGGAGCCTTTACCGAATTGCTTTTCGATCTGACCCAGCGCTGCCGCCAACGCTTTCTGTTTGTTTTCGTCGATAGCCATTAATTACTCCTGTCATGCCGCTTTCGGGTTAAACCGCGAAACGTGATAGATAATGTTCTGTTGGGGCAATTATACTGTATGCTCATACAGTATCAAGTGTTTTGTAGAAATTGTTGCCACAGGGTTTGTAACGCGTAGGCGGTCGCCTGTCGACGTACCGCATCGCGATCGCCGCTGAAGCATTCCCGGCGAGTAATCCCCTCGCCGCTCGCGCTGGCAAAAGCGAACCATACCGTCCCCACGGGCTTTTCTTCACTGCCGCCATCTGGCCCCGCAATACCGCTAATCGAAACAGCGAAATGCGCGCGGGCCGCTTTTAGCGCGCCAATCGCCATCTCCACCACCACAGGTTCGCTCACCGCCCCATGCTGGACCAGCGTCTCTTCGCGCACGCCAATCATCTGCGCTTTGGCTTCATTGCTGTAGGTCACAAACCCGCGTTCAAACCAGGCGGAGCTGCCGGCAATATCCGTAATTGCTTTAGCTACCCAGCCGCCGGTGCAGGATTCCGCCGTCGTCACGGTTGCCCCGCGCGCTTTCAACGCCAGGCCAACCTGCTCGCTTAACTGCATCAGTTCACTGTCGGTCATTTCAGCCTCTGTCAGTTAAAAAAATATGCCGGACAAGATAGCACTTTCATAACCAAGATGGGGATGAGGAGACAATTTTACGAGGGGCATTCAGAAAATAGATAAACCGCATTCAAAAGAGTACCGGATAACGCACCAGGATAGCCTATTCGGTCTACAAGGAATTGCCCCTGTAGACCGATAACAAATGATTACTGCACGCGCGCCAGCGCGACCGCCTGACCCAATTGCCACACGGCCATGGCATAGTGGGTACTGTGGTTATAGCGGGTGATGGTGTAGAAGTTCGGCAGTCCATACCAATACTGATAACCGGTACCGATATCCAGTCGCAGCAGGCTGGCCTGCTGATGATTACCCAGGGACTGCTGCGGCGTCAGGCCTGCGGCGGCAAGCTGAGAAATGCTGTACTGGGTTTTAAAGCCGTTCGCCAGCCCAGGCGCCTGGCCATTCGCCGGAACCGCAACCATATCGCCTTTCACCCAGCCGTGGCCTTTGAAATAGTTCGCCACGCTACCGATAGCATCAACCGGATCCCACAGGTTAATGTGACCATCGCCATTGAAATCAACGGCATATTGCTTATAGGAAGATGGCATAAATTGGCCGTAGCCCATCGCCCCTGCGAAAGAACCTTTCAAATCGAGCGGATCGTCGCTTTCATCTCGCGCCATTAGCAGGAAGGTTTCCAGTTCACCAGAGAAATATTCCGCACGACGAGGATAGTTAAACGACAACGTCGCCAGCGCATCCAGAATCCGCGTTTTACCCATCACGCGGCCCCAGCGAGTCTCTACGCCAATAATGCCAACGATTATTTCCGGCGGTACGCCGTAGACCTGCCATGCACGATTCAGCGCATCTTCATATTGGTTCCAGAAGGCCACACCGTTTTGCACGTTATCCGGAGTGATGAACTGTTTACGATACCGCAGCCATGCACCGTTAGGTCCGGCTGGCGGTTGAGTCGTCGGCGCCTGGCGGTCCATCAAACGCAATACCGAGTCCAGACGCTTGGCCTGCGACAGGATCTCCTGCAACTGCTGGCGGTCAAAGCCGTGCTTGTTCACCATTTTCTCGATGAACTGCTGCGCGTTCGGATTATTGGCAAAATCGCCGCCCGTTTGCATGACATTGTGCTGTGGCTCAAGCAGGAAGCCGCCGGATGGCGTACCCGTAGTCGTTTGAGTCTCTGAAGGTTTAGGTTTGCTGCTACAAGCAGCAAGCAATACGAAAAGGGGAAGTAACGCTACATAACGACGCTTGAACATGAGACATCCATTAAACAAATTCAGCCTGGGAGAAGTATGGTAAAGCATCCTCCGCCACACAAGGAAGCAGTAGTCGCTCTCCTTCACAGAATTTCCCCCCTCTTGCACTCCTGACCGGCACATTTGCGCGTTCTCACGCACAATCTTTCAAGTTAAAATATTTATCTTTCATTTTGCGATCAAAATAACACTTTTAAATCTTTCGATCTGATTAAAATTAGTTACCGTTTGGCAAGATAACTAAAACCCCTACAGGAGAGAATAATGATCGACACCATCACACTCGGTGCTGAGTGGTTTATCGGATTGTTCCAGAAAGGCGGAGAGGTGTTTACCGGCATGGTGACCGGTATTCTGCCTCTGCTGATCAGTCTGCTGGTCATCATGAATGCGCTGATTAACTTTATCGGTCAGCAACGTATTGAACGTTTTGCCCAGCGCTGCGCCGGAAACCCGCTGTCCCGCTATCTACTGCTGCCGTGCATCGGCACATTTGTGTTTTGTAATCCTATGACGCTGAGCCTGGGCCGCTTTATGCCGGAAAAGTTCAAGCCCAGCTACTACGCAGCCGCCTCTTACAGCTGCCATTCAATGAACGGCTTATTTCCCCACATCAACCCCGGTGAGCTGTTCGTCTATCTGGGGATCGCCAGCGGACTGACCACGCTGGGTCTTCCGCTCGGCCCGCTGGCGGTGAGCTATTTGCTGGTCGGCCTGGTGACCAACTTCTTCCGCGGCTGGGTGACCGATTTCACCACCACCATCTTTGAGAAAAAAATGGGCATTCAACTTGAGCAGAAAGTACATCTGGCGGGAGCAGCATCATGACGCGTATTCGTATTGAAAAAGGCACCGGCGGCTGGGTCGGCCCGCTTGAACTGGATGCCGTGCCAGGCAAGAAAATTGTCTATATCACCGCAGGGACTCGCCCCGCAATAGTCGACAGGATAGCCAGCCTGACAGGTTGGCAGGCCGTTGATGGCTTCAAAGAGGGCGAGCCGGCAGAGAACGAAATTGGCGTGGCGATCATCGACTGCGGCGGCACGCTGCGCTGCGGGATCTATCCAAAACGCCGTATACCAACAGTGAATATTCACGCGACGGGTAAATCCGGTCCGCTGGCCCAATATATTATCGAAGATATCTATGTCTCCGGCGTGAAAGAAGAAAACATTAGCGTTATCGGTGAAGCATCCGCTGCGCCAACGCCTGCAAACAGCACGATGGGTCGCGAGTACGACACCAGCAAGAAAATTACCGAACAAAGCGACGGTCTGTTGGCAAAAGTCGGCATGGGAATGGGTTCAGCCGTTGCGGTTCTGTTTCAGGCCGGGCGAGACACTATCGATACCGTCCTGAAAACCATTCTGCCGTTTATGGCGTTCGTCTCGGCGCTGATCGGCATCATTATGGCGTCTGGCCTGGGGGACTGGATTGCCCATGGACTCGCACCGCTGGCCAGCCATCCGCTGGGGCTGGTAACCCTGGCGCTGATCTGCTCTTTCCCGCTGCTGTCCCCTTTCCTCGGCCCTGGTGCGGTCATCGCCCAGGTTATCGGCGTCCTGATCGGCGTACAGATTGGTTTGGGGAACATTCCTCCGCATCTGGCGCTACCTGCCTTGTTCGCCATTAACGCTCAGGCGGCATGCGACTTTATTCCAGTCGGATTGTCGCTAGCCGAAGCGCGCCAGGACACGGTCCGCGTCGGTGTGCCATCCGTACTGGTGAGTCGTTTTCTGACCGGCGCACCGACCGTTCTCATCGCCTGGTTTGTTTCCGGCTTTATTTACCAATAAGAGGCACTCAAAAATGACCGTGATTTATGAAACCACCATCACCCGCATCGGCCAGAGCGCCCCGGATGCACTCTGCGACCAGATGCTAATTACCTTTCGTGAAGGCGCGCCTGCGGATATCGAAGAATTTTGCTTCATCCATTGCCATGGGGAGCTGAACGGCTCTTTGCAGGCTGGGATCCAATTTGAGCTAGGCCAGCATCACTACCCGGTCACAGCCGTTGGCAGCGTGGCGGAACAAAACTTACGTGAACTGGGGCATATCACTCTGCGTTTTGACGGACTGAGTGAAGCGGAATTTCCCGGCACCGTACACGTTGCGGGCCCCGTACCGGACGGTATCGCACCGGGCTGTATTTTGAAGTTTATTGCTTAAGATTGAAGGAGATAAAGATGAATCAGGTTGCCGTTGTCATTGGTGGAGGCCAGACCCTGGGGGCATTCCTTTGCCGTGGGCTTGCGACAGAAGGGTACCGCGTCGCGGTGGTGGATATCCAAAGCGATAAAGCCGCCAACGTCGCGCAGGAAATTAACGCCGAGTTTGGCGAAGGCACCGCCTACGGTTTTGGCGCTGATGCCACCAGCGAACAGAGTGTGCTGGCGCTGTCGCGCGGAGTGGATGAAATATTTGGCCGCGTCGATCTGCTGGTTTACAGCGCGGGTATCGCAAAAGCCGCGTTTATCAGCGACTTTCAGCTTGGGGATTTCGATCGCTCGTTGCAGGTGAATCTGGTCGGCTACTTTCTCTGCGCACGGGAATTTTCACGCCTGATGATCCGCGATGGCGTCCAGGGACGCATTATCCAGATCAACTCCAAATCAGGGAAAGTGGGCAGTAAACACAACTCAGGCTATAGCGCGGCAAAATTTGGCGGTGTAGGTTTAACCCAGTCGCTGGCGCTGGATCTGGCAGAGTACGGGATCACCGTGCATTCACTGATGCTCGGCAATCTGCTGAAATCACCGATGTTCCAGTCATTATTACCGCAATATGCGACCAAGCTTGGCCTTAAGCCAGACGAAGTCGAGCAGTACTACATTGATAAGGTTCCGCTTAAGCGCGGCTGCGATTATCAGGACGTGCTGAACATGCTGCTGTTTTACGCCAGCCCGAAAGCCTCTTACTGCACCGGTCAGTCCATTAACGTGACCGGTGGTCAGGTGATGTTCTAAGAAACATGATTGCCCGGTGGCGCTGCGCTTACCGGGCCTACACACACCTGGTCGGATAAGGCACAGCCGCCATCCGGCAAAATCAAAGGAGCACATTATGGTTTCCGCACTGATTACCGTCGCCGCTATCGCCTGGTGCCTGCAACTGGCGCTCGGTGGCTGGCAAATATCCCGCTTTAACCGGGCGTTTGATCAACTCTGCCAGCGGGGTCGGGTTGGCGTAGGTCGTTCCGGTGGACGGTTTAAACCCCGCGTGGTGGTCGCCATCGCGCTGGATGAGCAGCAGCGGGTTACCGATTCGTTATTTATGAAAGGTCTTACTGTATTTGCCAGGCCCGGTAAAATTGCCACGATAATGGGCAAACATCTTGATGATTTACAGCCTGATGTGATCTTTCCCCATGATCCGTTAGCGCAGAATGCACTATCATTGGCGCTTAAACTGAAACATGGGTAATTTCGTTGTGAATGCTAATAGCTTGCGAAATTATCATTTTGCAACCTAATAAGTCAGGGTAATCACGCCTATGAAACCTCGTCAGCGACAGGCAGCCATATTGGAGCATCTGCAAAAGCAGGGAAAATGCTCGGTTGAAGAACTGGCCCACTACTTTGACACAACCGGCACGACCATTCGCAAAGACCTGGTCATTCTGGAGAATGCCGGAACCGTCATTCGTACCTATGGCGGCGTGGTATTAAATAAAGACGAATCCGACCCGCCAATCGATCACAAAACGCTAATCAATACGCATAAAAAAGAGCAGATTGCCGAAGCCGCCGTCCGTTTTATTCACGATGGCGACTCGATTATTCTGGATGCGGGCAGCACCGTATTGCAGATGGTGCCGATGCTCACCCGCTTTAGCAACATCACCGTCATGACCAACAGTCTGCACATTGTTAACGCCCTTTCAGAGCTGGACAACGAGCAAACTATCCTGATGCCCGGCGGGACCTTTCGCAAAAAATCTGCGTCATTTCACGGTCAGCTGGCAGAAAACGCCTTTGAGCAGTTCAGCTTTGATAAACTCTTCATGGGCACCGACGGCATTGACCTCAATGCCGGCGTGACCACCTTTAATGAGGTGTTTAGCGTCAGTAAAGCGATGTGCAATGCCGCTCGCGAAGTGATTCTGATGGCTGACTCGTCAAAATTTGGGCGCAAAAGCCCCAATGTTGTGTGCAGTCTGGAAAGCGTCGACAAGCTGATTACCGATGCGGGTATCGACCCAGCGTTTCGTCAGGCGCTGGAAGCAAAAGGGATTGAAGTGATCATAACCGGAGAAACCAATGAGTGATGCACTACTGAACGCGGGCCGTCAGACGTTAATGCTGGAGCTACAGGAAGCCAGCCGACTGCCTGAACGACTGGGCGATGATTTTGTCCGCGCCGCCAATACTATCATCCACTGCGAAGGCAAAGTGATTGTCTCCGGGATTGGCAAATCAGGCCATATTGGCAAAAAAATAGCCGCGACCCTCGCCAGTACCGGCACGCCCGCCTTTTTTGTGCATCCGGCTGAAGCGCTGCACGGCGACTTAGGGATGATTGAAAGCCGTGATGTCATGCTGTTTATTTCCTACTCCGGCGGCGCAAAAGAACTGGATCTCATCATTCCGCGCCTGGAAGACAAGTCCGTCGCTCTGCTGGCAATGACCGGAAAACCGACCTCACCGCTGGGTCTGGCAGCCAAAGCCGTGCTGGATATTTCCGTTGAGCGCGAAGCCTGTCCGATGCGCCTGGCACCGACTTCCAGTACCGTGAACACTCTGATGATGGGCGACGCGTTGGCAATCGCCGTGATGCAGGCGCGCGGCTTTAACGAAGAAGATTTTGCCCGCTCGCATCCGGCGGGTGCGCTGGGCGCTCGTCTGTTAAATAAAGTGCATCATCTGATGCGCCGTGACGATGCCATTCCGCAGGTGACGCTCACCACCAGCGTCATGGACGCGATGCTGGAACTAAGCCGTACGGGTCTTGGCCTGGTGGCAGTCTGCGACGACGAGTCGCTGGTGAAAGGCGTCTTTACCGACGGTGACCTGCGCCGCTGGCTGGTTGGCGGCGGAGCGCTCACCACTCAGGTTAGCGAAGCAATGACCCATAATGGCATTACGCTGCAGGCGCAGAGCCGCGCCATTGACGCCAAAGAGATCCTGATGAAGCGCAAAATCACTGCCGCACCGGTGGTAGATGAAAACGGTAAACTCACCGGTGCTATCAACCTGCAGGATTTCTATCAGGCAGGTATTCTCTAATCCTTCAGCCCCAGACGTTTCGCCAGCCGGTGCAGGTTGGCGACGTCTGTTTCCAGCGCCCGCGCACTTGCCGCCCAACTGTGATTATTTTGCGCCAACGCCCGGCGGATCATCTCCCGCTGGAATGACTCCGTTGCCTCACGCAGGTTGCGATGCTGCGGGATCTCCGCAACAACCTCTGCCTGGGGAGCCGGGGTTTCATCCTGCAGGGCAAAATGCTGCGCCTCAAGCACCACTTCATCCCCTGCCCTGGTGGCCCTTGCCAGAACAACCGCCCGGTGAATGGCATGTTCCAGCTCGCGCACGTTCCCGGGCCAGCCATAATTCAACAGATGGCTACGCGCGCCGGGACTTAACACCACGCGGGAAAGTCCCAGCCGCAGCCGACATTGTTCGCAAAAATAACCGGCCAGCAGCACCACATCTTCGCCGCGTTCACGAAGGGGCGGTACGGAAAGGGGAAAGACGCTCAGACGGTGGAACAAATCCGCACGGAAATTCCCGGCCAGCACCTCTTCTCGTAAATCACGGTTCGTTGCGGCCAGCACCCGAACATCCACGCGTAGGCTGCGATCGTCACCCACACGCTGAATATCGCCGTACTGCAACACACGTAGCAACTTAGCCTGTAACGCCAGCGAGAGCTCGCCAATCTCATCGAGAAACAGCGTCCCATTGTCAGCCATTTCAAACTTACCGCTACGATTGCTGATAGCCCCGGTAAAGGCGCCTTTTACGTGACCAAACAGCTCACTTTCCGCTACGGTTTCCGGCAACGCCGCGCAGTTCAGATACACCAGCGGATTCACCGCGCGCGGCGAACCTTCATGGATAGCCTTAGCTACCAGCTCCTTCCCGGTCCCCGTTTCGCCGCTAATCAGTACGTTGAGATCGGATCCCGCCACAATCTCAATCTCTTTTTTCAACTGCAGCATATTGGGCGACAGGCCAATCATTTGGGTTTCAGTCACCTGCTCGAAGGCCGTCGACGGGCCCGGCAACATATTCTGGCTTTCCAGTTGTTCAATCAGCAGCGCATTGCTCAGCGCGCCCGCCGCCAGCGCGGCAATCAGCCTAAGCTCTTCATCGCTGAAAACATCGAATTGATCGGGCTCCATGCCATCCAGCGTTAACGCGCCAATCAGATTTTGACCGGCGAACAGCGGTAAGCCAATGCAGGCGTGTACCTTCAGGCTCTCCTGGCCCGGAATCAGCCCATCGTAAGGGTCTGGCAAATCGCTGTCAGCAGGGAAACGAACCACGTCCCCGGCGCGGGCAATCGCCTCCAGACGAGGATGCCCTTCCAGGGTAAAGCGCCTGCCGAGAACGTCCTGCGCCAGCCCATCGATCGCCAGCGGAATAAACTGTCGCGACTCATAGCGCAGCAATGCCGACGCGTCGCACTCCAACACCTGACGCAAGGTGGTTATCAGGCGTTGAAAACGGTCCTGATGTCCAATACCGCTTTGTAATTCAATGGCGATACCCGCCAGCACGTCTACGGAAAAACTCATGACGACCTCATTGTCATTTTGACAATTCATATTGTCATATTGACAATAAAATGAATAGTCATTTTGACTACCACCTTATAGGCATTAAAAAACAAACCCTTTAAAATCAACAAATAAAAAGTTGGCACGCAACCTGCAATAAGCAAAACATCTTTTTTAGAAAAACGCTGAATTAATTACTGAGGTTGCTATGTCTATTCTGGTTAAAAATAACATTCATTGGGTTGGCCAACGTGACTGGGAAGTTCGTGATTTCCACGGGACTGAATATAAAACGCTGCGCGGTAGCAGCTACAACAGTTATCTCATCCGTGAAGAAAAAAATGTCCTGATCGATACAGTAGACCACAAGTTTAGCCGTGAATTCGTGCAGAACCTGCGCAGTGAAATTGACCTGGCAGATATCGACTACATCATCATTAACCACGCGGAAGAGGACCATGCCGGTGCGCTGACTGAACTGATGTCCTGCATCCCGGACACGCCAATTTACTGCACAGCCAACGCTATTGACTCTATCAACGGGCACCACCACCACCCGGAGTGGAACTTCAACGTGGTGAAAACCGGCGACTCGCTGGACATTGGCAACGGTAAGCAGCTGATCTTCGTTGAAACGCCGATGCTGCACTGGCCTGACAGCATGATGACCTACATGACCGGCGATGCGGTGCTGTTCAGTAACGACGCCTTCGGCCAGCACTACTGTGATGAACGTCTGTTTAACGACGAAGTTGACCAGACCGAACTGTTCGAACAGTGCCAGCGTTACTACGCCAATATCCTGACGCCGTTCAGCCGTCTGGTTACACCGAAAATCACTGAGATTCTCGGCTTCAACCTGCCGGTGGATATGATTGCCACTTCCCACGGCGTGGTATGGCGCGACAACCCGACACAAATCGTTGAAATGTATCTGAAATGGGCGGATGACTATCAGGAAGACCGTATCACCATTTTCTACGACACCATGTCCAACAACACCCGCATGATGGCGGACGCCATTGCCCAGGGCATCAACGAAGTTGACCCCAACGTGGCGGTGAAAATCTTTAACGTCGCCCGTAGCGACAAAAACGAAGTCCTGACTAACGTCTTCCGCTCTAAAGGCGTGCTGGTTGGTACTTCAACGATGAATAACGTAATGATGCCAAAAATCGCCGGTCTGGTAGAAGAGATGACCGGCCTGCGTTTTCGTAACAAACGCGCCAGCGCCTTTGGTTCACACGGCTGGAGCGGCGGTGCGGTAGACCGTTTGTCCACACGCTTGCAGGATGCCGGTTTCGAGATGTCGCTGAGTCTGAAAGCGAAATGGCGTCCGGATCTGGACGCGCTGGAACTGTGTCGCCAGCATGGCCGTGAAATCGCACGTCAGTGGGCGCTTGCTCCGCAGCCGGAAACAATCGTCAAAACGGCAACCAAAGAGGAAGAGTGCGCCTGTGCCGCTGCGGCTGCCGCTGATCTTGGTCCAAGCATGCAGTGCAGCGTATGCCAGTGGATTTACGACCCGGCAAAAGGTGAACCGCTGCAGGATGTCGCGCCGGGAACACCATGGAGCGACGTGCCGGATAACTTCCTGTGCCCGGAATGTTCATTAGGTAAAGACGTCTTTGACGTACTGGCAACGGAGGCAAAATGAGCCGCGGAATTGTCATTATTGGTTCAGGCTTCGCCGCCCGCCAGTTAGTCAAAAATATCCGTAAGCAGGATGCAAATGTCCCGCTGACCCTGATTGCTGCAGACAGTATGGATGAGTACAACAAGCCCGATCTCAGCCATGTTATCAGTCAGTCGCAACGTGCAGACGACCTCACCCGCCAGTCGGCGGGGGAGTTTGCCGAACAGTTTAATTTGCGCCTCTTTCCGCACACCTGGGTAACCGACATCGATGCCGATGCTCACGTAGTGAAAAGCCAGGAGCAACAGTGGCCATACGACAAACTGGTGCTGGCGACGGGAGCGTCGGCCTTCGTACCGCCGATTACCGGACGTGAGTTAATGCTCACATTGAACAGCCAACAAGAGTATCGCGCCTGTGAAACACAACTGCGTGACGCCCAACGGGTGCTGATTGTCGGCGGCGGCTTGATTGGCAGCGAACTGGCGATGGATTTTTGTCGTGCTGGTAAAGCGGTGACGCTTATCGACAACGCCGCCAGCATTCTGGCTTCGCTGATGCCGCCAGAAGTAAGCAGTCGCTTACAGCATCGTCTGACCGATATGGGCGTACACCTGCTGCTGAAGTCGCAGATTCAGGGGCTGGAGAAAACGGAGTCGGGGATTCGCGCCACGCTCGATCGTAGCCGCAGCGTAGAAGTCGATGCGGTGATCGCCGCAACGGGCCTGCGCCCTGAAACCGCGCTGGCGCGTCGCGCCGGGTTGAACATCAATCGTGGCGTCTGCGTCGACAGCTACCTGCAAACCAGTCACCCGGACATTTATGCTCTCGGCGACTGTGCGGAAATTAACGGTCAGGTACTCCCGTTCCTGCAACCGATTCAGCTGAGCGCCATGTATCTGGCGAAAAACCTGCTCGGCGGCAATGCGCCATTGAAGTTGCCTGCCATGCTGGTAAAAGTCAAAACGCCGGAATTACCCTTGCATCTGGCTGGGGAAACCCAGCGCCGCGATCTGAACTGGCATATTGCCGCCGAAGCGCAAGGGATGGTGGCCAGAGGGATGAACGATGCAGGCCAGCTATGTGCCTTTGTCGTCAGCGAAGACCGCATGAAAGAGGCCTTTGCGCTGCTGAAAACGCTGCCAGTGTAAGTACAGGATACCGTTGCTTGATTTATTAACCTCACGCACATGGATGTGCGTTGCCACTTGTCGGTATGCCC
>OJJB01000184.1_pt1 | contig 13257 bp, 8 predicted proteins | sample 1596161 | NCBI WGS metagenome assembly OJJB01 (sample SAMEA4350107, study PRJEB24818) | metagenome | biome: human; feature: gut; material: faeces | place: Denmark | collected 2013-09 | reverse complement strand
TTCATCGGTGAGGATTTTTAACACCTTAAGAGGAATGGAAACCGTAATCTTTTTGACTTGTTCACTCTTCTTGCCGTGCTCAGCGTATGGGCTGATATATTCGCCGCTCCATTCAGCCATGAGATACCTAATCCTCTTTGTCATTAATATTGAGGCCAGAACCTGAGCCCGGACCATAATTGCGCGTAGTTTATCGTAGTGGCGTGGCCCTGACACGAAGTAAGCCGACGCAGATGTACGCTAATGCATATAATTTTAACGGCTATTTCCGGTTTGCTCAATCTATACGCAAAGAAGTTTAGATGTCCAGATGTATTGACGGCTATCGTAACTATGATTACTCTGGTGTCTGACTTTTCACCGACTCAGCCAGGATCTCCTCAATATGACGCGTAAACAGGCCACCATCGCAGTGCGTAGCGGGTTAAATGACGACGAACAATACGGTTGCGTTGTCCCGCCGATCCACCTCTCCAGCACCTATAACTTTACCGGTTTTAATGAGCCTCGCGCCCATGACTATTCGCGCCGTGGTAACCCAACGCGTGATGTCGTTCAGCGTGCGCTGGCGGAACTGGAAGGTGGGGCGGGGGCAGTACTGACCAATACCGGCATGTCGGCGATTCATCTGGTGACCACGGTATTCCTCAAGCCTGGCGATCTGCTGGTCGCGCCGCACGACTGCTACGGCGGGAGCTATCGTCTGTTTGACAGCCTGGCAAAGCGTGGCTGTTATCGCGTACTGTTTGTCGATCAAGGAGATGAGCAGGCGTTGCAGGCGGCACTGGCGGAAAAACCGAAGCTGGTGCTGGTAGAAAGCCCAAGCAACCCGCTGCTGCGCGTGGTGGATATCGCGAAAATCTGCCAGCTGGCGCGCGAGGCTGGTGCGGTCAGCGTGGTGGACAACACTTTTTTAAGCCCGGCACTGCAAAATCCACTGGCATTAGGTGCCGATCTGGTGTTGCATTCATGCACGAAATATTTAAACGGTCACTCCGACGTAGTGGCTGGTGTGGTGATAGCAAAAGATCCGGAAACGGTCACTGAACTGGCATGGTGGGCGAATAATATTGGTGTGACCGGCGGCGCGTTTGATAGTTATCTGCTGTTGCGCGGCCTGCGTACTCTGTCACCTCGTATGGAGGTGGCGCAACGTAATGCTCAGGCGATTGTGGATTATCTGCAAACTCAGCCGCTGGTGAAAAAATTGTATCACCCGTCATTGCCGGATAATCAGGGCCATGAGATTGCCGCGCGTCAGCAAAAAGGGTTTGGCGCGATGTTGAGTTTTGAGCTGGATGGCGATGAGCAAACGCTGCGTCGCTTCCTCGGCGGGTTGTCATTGTTTACGCTGGCGGAATCGTTAGGGGGCGTTGAAAGTCTGATCTCCCATGCCGCAACCATGACACACGCGGGAATGGCGCCAGAAGCGCGTGCTGCTGCCGGAATTTCGGAAACGCTGTTGCGTATCTCCACCGGTATTGAAGATGGCGAAGATTTAATTGCCGACCTGGAAAATGGCTTCCGGGCTGCAAACAAGGGGTAAACATGAGTGTGATTGCGCAGGCAGGGACGAAGGGTCGTCAACTGCACAAATTTGGTGGTAGTAGTCTGGCTGATGTGAAATGTTATCTGCGTGTCGCAGGCATTATGGCGGAGTACTCGCAGCCTGATGACATGATGGTTGTTTCAGCCGCAGGCAGTACCACTAACCAGTTGATTAGCTGGCTAAAATTAAGCCAGACCGATCGTCTGTCTGCGCATCAGGTTCAACAGGCGTTACGTCGCTATCAGAGTGAGCTTATCAGCGGTTTGTTACCTCCTGAGGTGGCGGATGGGCTGATCGGCGCGTTTATTCACGATCTGGAGCGCCTGGCCGGATTACTCGACAGCGGCGTGAATGATGCCGTCTATGCTGAAGTCGTCGGGCATGGCGAGGTGTGGTCGGCGCGTTTGATGTCTGCCGTCCTTAACCAACAGGGGCTGGAGTCAGCCTGGCTGGATGCGCGCGATTTTTTACGTGCCGAGCGCGGCGCTCAGCCGCAGGTGGATGAAGGTCTTTCTTACCCATTGCTGCAGCAACTGCTGGCGCAGCATCCGGGCAAACGCCTGGTCGTTACCGGTTTCATTAGTCGCAGCAACGCCGGTGAGACGGTACTGCTGGGGCGTAACGGCTCCGACTACTCGGCGACGCAGGTTGGCGCGTTGGCGGGGGTTTCCCGCGTAACCATCTGGAGCGATGTCGCCGGGGTTTACAGCGCGGATCCGCGTAAAGTAAAAGATGCCTGTCTGCTGCCGCTGCTGCGTCTGGATGAAGCCAGCGAGCTAGCGCGTCTGGCGGCTCCGGTTCTCCATGCCCGCACCCTCCAACCAGTTTCCGGCAGCGATATCGATCTCCAGTTGCGTTGTAGCTATACGCCGGAGCAGGGATCGACGCGTATTGAACGCGTGCTGGCTTCCGGTACCGGGGCACGTATTGTGACCAGCCATGACGACGTTTGCCTGATTGAGTTTCAGGTTCCCACTGGCCAGGACTTTAAACTGGCCTATAAAGAGATTGATCAGATTTTAAAACGCACCCAGGTGCGTCCGCTGGCAGTGGGTGTGCATCCTGACCGCCAACTGCTGCAATTTTGCTATACCTCCGAAGTCGCTGATGGCGCACTGAAAATTCTGGATGAAGCTGGCCTGCCGGGCGAGCTGCGTCTGCGCCAGGGGCTGGCGCTGGTGGCGATGGTTGGGGCGGGCGTCACCCGTAACCCGCTGCACTGCCATCGCTTTTGGCAACAGCTGAAAGGTCAGCCGGTCGAATTCACCTGGCAGTCGGAAGAGGGCATTAGTCTGGTCGCCGTCTTGCGTACCGGGCCAACGGAGAGCCTGATTCAGGGTCTGCACCAGTCAATCTTCCGCGCGGAAAAACGCATTGGTCTGGTGCTGTTCGGCAAAGGCAACATTGGGTCGCGTTGGCTGGAGCTGTTTGCCCGCGAGCAGAGCACGCTCTCGGCGCGTACCGGATTAGAGTTCGTGCTGGCAGGAGTGGTTGATAGTCGCCGTAGCCTGCTGAATTACGAAGGGCTGGATGCCAGCCGCGCATTGGCCTTCTTCGATGACGAGGCGGTAGAACAGGATGAAGAGTCATTGTTCCTGTGGATGCGCGCTCACCCGTATGATGATTTAGTGGTGCTGGACGTCACTGCCAGCGAGCAGTTGGCGGAGCAGTATCTGGATTTCGCCAGTCATGGCTTCCACGTTATCAGCGCCAACAAGCTGGCGGGGGCGAGCAGCAGTAATAATTACCGCCAGATTCATGACGCCTTTGAAAAAACCGGTCGCCACTGGCTGTATAACGCCACCGTAGGCGCAGGCTTGCCGATCAACCATACCGTGCGCGATCTGATTGATAGCGGAGATACTATTCTGTCGATCAGTGGGATCTTCTCCGGCACGTTGTCGTGGTTGTTCCTGCAATTTGATGGCACGGTCCCGTTCACCGATCTGGTGGATCAGGCGTGGCAGCAGGGTCTGACTGAACCTGATCCGCGCGTGGATCTTTCCGGCAAAGATGTGATGCGCAAGCTGGTGATTCTGGCGCGTGAAGCGGGTTACGACATCGAACCGGACCAGGTACGCGTAGAATCGCTGGTGCCTGCGCACTGTGAAGCAGGTTCTATTGACCATTTCTTTGAAAATGGCGATGAACTTAACGAGCAGATGGTGCAACGCCTGGAAGCGGCACGTGAAATGGGACTGGTGCTACGCTATGTGGCGCGTTTTGACGCTAACGGTAAGGCACGCGTTGGCGTTGAAGCGGTACGCCCTGAGCACCCGCTGGCGGCACTACTGCCGTGCGATAACGTCTTCGCCATTGAAAGCCGTTGGTATCGTGATAACCCGCTGGTCATTCGCGGACCGGGGGCGGGCCGCGATGTGACCGCCGGGGCGATTCAGTCTGATATCAACCGCCTGGCGCAACTGCTGTAGTTTTTGTTGCCGGATAACATGTGTAAACATCGCCCTCAATGAGGGCGTTGTATTTATCTGCCAGCGACCTTATCGCCTGAAACACCGAATGGGCAGAGTAACGGGTACTTTGCTGAAATTCCGTCTGTTGCCGCAACCAGGCGAGAAAATGATGGCTTGCCGCCAGGGTTATTGACGCGCTTTCTTCAACCCGCCCCTGCGTTAACAAACACACCATTTTACGCATATCGCCTCGTTGCCAGATTTGCCACTGATTTCGCCACCATCCCTGATACGTTTTACCCAGCAATTGCCAGGGCAGCGTGCGCTGATCGCTATTCATTTCTTCATCAATAAACCACAGCGAGGCGCGATGATGGCGAAACTGTTCCGCCCATGCGGTAATCGCTGCGCCGCGCAGGAAGCATTCGTGGGCAATAATATGGGTTTTTACCTCTGGCCACAGATGGCTCAGCAGGCGGAAATGCCCATGGGCAGTAATGACCGGGCGTAAAATCGCGCCGCTGGCGTTCCGTTTGAGTATGGCGCTGCCGTACTGGATTTCATCAAACTGGCTGCGGCGTAAAAACTGGGTTTCCCGCTGACTCACTCGCTCAATGATATCGTCGTGAATGACTGTTGGCTCAGCAGTGCCACGCCAGCGGTAAAGCAATGATATGCCGGCAGTGTGCGGCGTGAAGTTGCTGGAAATATGCAGAACATTGCCGCGAATAGCGTCAAAAGAGAGTAATACATAGAGTTGCTGGCCTGCACTAACGCCCTGAAAAGGGACGAGCAAGGGAATCGTCGCTATTTGTTCTGGCAAAACGATGCCGGTGGGAGGCGCCTGCTTTGGTGTCCACACTTTTTTGCAGTTTCGGCACTGGACGCGCTGGCTGCCCTGGGGATTATGCCCATAGCGGATGATTTCTCGTTGGTAGCAACATGGGCAAAACTGACCACGATTAGCGGCGAAATCCGCTAAATATGCCGACAACCAGCAACGGAACTGTTCCTCATCAAACAGCGGTGGAAGGCTGCCGCATGCCCGGCAATGCAGTGCGGCATAACCCAGCCGATATTCTGGCCAGCTGTAATCAGCTGAGCTCGCCAGCCCCAGATTTTTGCAGCCAAAGGATTTGCAGCAATTGATAGTGAACAGTGACGTCATCCTGTTACCAACGATTTTTAATGGTCGTTGATTTTGGCCTGCAACTATCACCGATGGATGTGAGTTTTCTCACATAAAAAAACCTTTCAGAACGTAACGTAGCGAATCTTTATATGACTGAAAGGGATTGGTTATGAAGCTAAAAATGCTTGCTGTCGGTGTTCTGGTATCTTTACCGCTCTGGGCGAGTGCCAAAGATGTCACGATTATTTATACCAACGATCTCCATGCCCATGTCGAACCTTATAAAGTGCCATGGATTGCCAATGGCACACGAGATATTGGCGGTTGGGCCAATATCTCGGCGATGGTGAAGCAGGAGAAAGCGAAAAATAGCGCCACCTGGTTTTTGGATGCTGGCGACTATTTCACCGGGCCATATATCAGCAGCCTGACCAAGGGGAAGGCGATTATCGATATCATGAACACCATGAATTTTGACGCTGTCACCATGGGTAATCATGAATTCGATCACGGTTGGGACAATACGCTGCTGCAGCTGAGCCAGGCAAAGTTTCCGATCGTGCAGGGCAACATCTTTTACCAAAACAGCAGCAAAATGTTCTGGGATAAGCCTTACACCATTATTGAAAAAGATGGCGTAAAGATAGGCGTGATTGGCCTGCACGGCGTGTTTGCTTTTGATGATACGGTTTCCGCTGCGACACGTGTCGGGATCGAGGCGCGGGATGAAGTGAAGTGGTTGCAACGCTATATCGATGAGCTGAAAGGCAAAGTCGATCTCACCGTGGCGCTGATCCATGAAGGCACGCCAGCGCGTCAGTCCAGTCTGGGGGGCACCGATGTACGCCGTGCGCTGGATAAAGACATCCAGACCGCAGGCCAGGTGCAGGGGTTGGACATCCTGATCACCGGTCATGCGCATGTGGGCACGCCGGAGCCGATTAAAGTAGGTAACACCCTGATTCTGTCTACCGACAGCGGCGGCATTGATGTGGGTAAACTGGTGCTGGATTACCAGCAAAAACCGCATCAATTTACCGTGAAGAACTTCGAGCTGAAAACCATTTTTGCTGATGAGTGGCAGCCAGACCCGCAGACGAAACAGGTCATTGATGGCTGGAATAAAAAGCTCGATAAAGTGGTGCAGCAGACGGTTGCCAACGCGCCGGTTGAGCTGACGCGTGCTTACGGTGAATCTTCTTCGCTGGGAAATCTGGCGGCAGATGCGTTGCTGGTTGCGGCGGGTAAAGATACCCAGTTAGCGCTCACTAACTCGGGCGGCATCCGGAATGAAATCCCTGCTGGAGTCATCACCATGGGCGCAGTCATTAGCACCTTCCCGTTCCCGAATGAGCTGGCAACCATGGATCTCACCGGGAAGCAGTTACGTAGCCTGATGGAGCACGGCGCGGGTTTAAGCAACGGTGTATTGCAGGTGTCCAAAGGACTGGAGATGAAGTATGACAGCAGTAAACCGGTTGGTCTGCGGGTTAGCGTATTGACGTTAAACGGCAAACCCATTGAGGATGCCACGGTTTATCACATTGCCACCAATAGCTTCCTGGCTGACGGCGGTGATGGTTTCACGACATTTACTGAAGGTAAAGCGCGTAACACATCCGGCGGTTACTATGTCTCTAATGCGGTCGTGGATTATTTCAAAGCGGGAAATACGCTGACGGATGAGCAACTCAAAGGCATGCGTGTGGAAGATGTGAAACCGTAGTGAGGTCAGGCCAGCAGATATTCCGCTGGCCTTTGTTTTAACCTCTGTGGGAGGCAAACACCTCTTTTGCAGCGAACAGGCCGTTGAGTGCTGCCGGGAATCCCGCATAAACAGCCATCTGCATCATCACTTCAATAATCTCTTCCTGCGTTAAGCCAACGTGCAGCGCGGCGGCGATGTGTACCTTAAGCTGCGGTGCGGCGTTACCCATGGCGGTGAGCGCGGCGACGGTGGCAATTTCTCTACTGCGTAAATCCAGCCCCGGCCTTGAATAGATGTCGCCAAAAGGAAATTCAATCAGGTATTGGGCGAAGTCTGGCGCAATATCCTGCAGACTTTCGACTACCGCATCTCCGCCTTTTCCATCTACTTTTTGCAACATCTCCTGACCGGTAATAAAGCGTTCTGAAGGCACCATTTCTTCCTCTTTCGTGTGGTCTGTGGCATGAGGATAGAGCGTGCGGAATGATTGGGGTAATACCGTTTCCGTGATACCTTTTCGGTATGACAACATCGCCTTTGCACTCTCTGGATATCCGCCTTCTACGCTATTTTTCCGTGGTGGCGGAAGAGAACAACATGAGTCGAGCGGCGCAGCGTTTATTTATGTCGCAGCCGCCGCTGAGTCGCCACATTCGCCAGCTTGAAGAGCGCCTGGGGGTGACGCTTTTTGTCCGTCATACCCGTGGACTTACGCTGACGGAGGACGGCCAGCGCGTCCTTGAAATCGTGCGCCCGCTATTGGCGTTACAGGATAAAACCTGGACGGCGTTGAGTCAGATAGCGAAGACGGGAGAGCAATCTCTGCGCTTAGGGCTAAGTACGGCGTTTGAGCAGGGCGTTTTTGCGGCGCTTGAGTCGCAGCTTGCTACGCGTGTACAGAAGCTACATATTGTCCGTCATGGTTCGCCTGAACTGGCGCGTCAGGTGCGTCGGGGAAAACTGGATGCAGCGCTGGTGGCGCTACCGCTTGAGAATTCGGGTCTTAGCGTCACGCCGCTCGGCTGGCAAGAATCGATGATCGCCGCCTTACCCGCGCTCTGGCCAGAGGCGGCTCTGCCTTCGCTCTCGTTAACGTCGCTGAACCACCGACCGCTGTTCTGGTTCAAACGTGAACGTAACCCTGCTTTTTTTGATTACACTCGACACATTTTTCGTCGTGCCGGTTACTCTCCTACCCTTATTGAGGAGCCGATGGAACATGACGTGCTGCTGGCACGGATCGCGCAGGGTGACGGTCTGAGCCTGGTTCCGGCCTCCTTTTCCGCTATCCAGCGTCAGGGCGTGATCTTCCTTCCGCTTACTGATACAGAATTGCGGCTTAGCATGGGGTTAGCGACGCTGCCTGAGAACGTAACAAAAGTAGAGTGGCTACAGACGGTCGCGACGCAATCTCTCACCATTTCAAGCTGATGTGAATTTTTTTCACGTTGGCTGAGTATTCCTCACCTTTAACGATGATTTTTGTGTTGACGCCAGCATGCTTTTCCGTCATTTTTACATCTAGACGTCTAAACGTATAGCAGTTCACAACACAACATATAACGACAAAAGATTGATGAGGTAAGGTATGAGCTTTTTTCACGCCAACCAGCGGGAAGCCCTGAATCAGAGCCTGGCAGAAGTGCAGGGTCAGATTAACGTTTCGTTTGAGTTTTTCCCGCCGCGCACCAGTGAAATGGAGCAAACCCTGTGGAACTCCATCGATCGCCTGAGCAGCCTGAAGCCGAAGTTTGTTTCAGTTACTTACGGTGCAAACTCTGGTGAGCGCGACCGTACGCACAGCATTATTAAAGGCATTAAGGATCGCACAGGTCTTGAAGCGGTCCCGCACCTGACATGCATTGATGCGACCCGTGATGAGCTGCGTACCATTGCTCAGGACTACTGGCATAACGGTATTCGTCATATTGTTGCCCTGCGCGGTGATCTGCCGCCGGGAAGCGGTAAACCGGATATGTATGCTTCCGACCTGGTGACTCTGCTGAAAGACGTTGCAGACTTCGATATCTCCGTTGCGGCTTACCCGGAAGTGCACCCGGAAGCCAAAAGCGCTCAGGCGGATTTGCTGAACCTGAAGCGTAAGGTTGATGCCGGTGCAAACCGCGCGATCACCCAGTTTTTCTTCGATGTAGAAAGCTATCTGCGCTTTCGCGATCGCTGCGTGTCTGCGGGAATCGATGTGGAAATTATTCCGGGCATCCTGCCGGTATCTAACTTTAAGCAGGCGAAAAAATTTGCTGACATGACCAACGTCCGCATTCCTGCGTGGATGTCGACCATGTTTGATGGTCTTGATGATGACGCGGAAACCCGCAAGCTGGTAGGCGCGAATATCGCCATGGATATGGTGAAAATTCTCAGTCGCGAAGGGGTGAAGGATTTTCACTTCTATACCCTCAACCGTGCCGAGATGAGCTACGCTATTTGTCACACACTGGGTGTAAGACCTAACTAAACAGATGCCCCAGCCCTCTACGGAGGGCTTTTTGTTGATCATTTTGATCTACATCTCTGTAACTTAAAATATAAAAGGAATTAGCTATCGAATCTGTGGGTTATTTCGACTATATCTTATCTCTGGTGGTGTATATCGTAGTCAGAACACTGTAAAGGGAGCATATAGATGAGCATGTCCGACGATAGCCAAAACGCATCAACTGCCGGTAAGTGTCCTTTTCATCAAGGCGGTCACGATCAGAGCGCGGGAGCAGGAACGAACAACCGCGACTGGTGGCCAAATCAACTCCGCGTTGATCTTTTAAACCAACATTCCAACCGTTCGAACCCGCTGGGTGAGGACTTCGACTACCGCAAAGAGTTTAGTAAACTCGACTATTCTGCCCTGAAAGGGGATCTCAGAGCCCTTCTGTCCGAATCTCAACCGTGGTGGCCCGCTGACTGGGGAACCTATGCCGGATTGTTTATCCGCATGGCATGGCACGGCGCGGGAACCTATCGCTCTATCGATGGACGCGGTGGAGCGGGTCGCGGACAGCAGCGTTTTGCACCACTGAACTCCTGGCCGGACAACGTCAGCCTTGATAAAGCGCGTCGTCTGCTGTGGCCAATCAAGCAGAAATATGGTCAGAAAATCTCCTGGGCCGACCTGTTTATCCTCGCGGGTAACGTGGCGCTGGAAAACTCAGGTTTCCGTACCTTTGGCTTTGGTGCCGGTCGTGAAGATGTCTGGGAACCGGATCTCGACGTAAACTGGGGTGATGAAAAAGCCTGGCTGACTCACCGTCACCCGGAAGAGCTGGCAAAAGCGCCGCTGGGCGCCACCGAAATGGGCCTTATTTATGTGAACCCGGAAGGGCCGGACCATAGCGGCGAACCGCTTTCTGCGGCAGCGGCTATTCGCGCGACCTTCGGTAACATGGGGATGAACGACGAAGAAACCGTGGCGCTGATTGGCGGCGGTCATACGTTGGGCAAAACCCACGGCGCAGCAGCGGCATCGCACGTTGGCGCCGATCCAGAATCCGCACCGATTGAAGCGCAGGGCCTGGGTTGGGCCAGCAGCTACGGTAGTGGCGCGGGCGCGGATGCAATTACTTCTGGTCTGGAAGTGGTGTGGACGCAGACGCCTACCCAATGGAGCAACTATTTCTTCGAGAACCTGTTCAAATATGAGTGGGTGCAGACTCGCAGTCCGGCAGGCGCGATTCAGTTTGAAGCGGTTGACGCGCCAGAAATTATTCCCGATCCGTTTGATCCGTCGAAAAAACGCAAGCCGACGATGCTGGTTACCGACCTGACGCTGCGTTTTGATCCTGAGTTCGAGAAGATCTCTCGCCGTTTCCTGAACGATCCGCAAGCGTTCAACGAAGCGTTTGCCCGTGCGTGGTTTAAACTGACGCACCGCGATATGGGGCCAAAATCGCGTTACATTGGCCCGGAAGTGCCAAAAGAAGATCTGATCTGGCAAGACCCGCTGCCGCATGCGTTCTTCAACCCAAGCGAAGAAGATATCCTGAAGCTGAAGGCGACCATCGCTGCTTCCGGACTGTCCGTGGGCGAACTGGTATCGGTAGCGTGGGCTTCGGCATCGACTTTCCGTGGCGGGGATAAACGTGGCGGCGCTAACGGTGCACGTCTGGCGCTGGACCCACAACGCGGCTGGGATGTGAATGCCACCGCGGCACGCGTTCTGCCTGTGCTGGAAGGTATTTATAAGTCTGCCCATACTGCCTCGTTGGCCGATATTATCGTGCTGGCCGGTGTTGTCGGTATCGAGCAGGCGGCTAGCGCTGCGGGTGTCAGCATCAAGGTACCTTTTGCGCCGGGTCGTGTGGATGCGCGTCAGGATCAAACGGATATTGAGATGTTTGAACTGCTTGAGCCGATTGCCGATGGTTTCCGTAACTACCGCGCTCGTCCTGACGTGTCGACCACCGAGTCGCTGCTGATCGACAAAGCGCAGCAGTTGACGCTAACCGCACCGGAAATGACGGTGCTGGTGGGCGGTATGCGCGTACTGGGCACCAACTTTGATGGTAGCCAGCACGGCGTCTTTACCGATCGCCCTGGCGTACTCAGCACTGACTTCTTCGTCAATCTGCTGGATATGCGTCATGAGTGGAAGGCGGTTGATGAGTCACAAGAGCTGTTTGAAGGTCGTGACCGTTCGAGCGGCGAAGTAAAATACACCGCAACTCGCGCCGATCTGGTGTTTGGTTCTAACTCTGTACTACGCGCAGTGGCTGAAGTTTATGCCTGCAGCGATGCTCACGAGAAGTTCGTGAGAGATTTCGTTGCCGCATGGGTGAAAGTGATGAACCTGGATCGTTTCGATCTGCTGTAACAGACCATGCCGGATGTCGCTTGCGCGGGTCCGGCATAGTATGAACAAAAAATCCCCGCAATTGCGGGGATTTTTATTGGCCGGTTATTCCCACTCTTGCAGGTAACGTTGACCGTACTGGTCAGCCACCAGCAGGGCGGCATACACCTGGTCCGGCGTTGCGCCGCCAGGCATGTTGTGGATGGTTTCGCCTTCGGCACAGGCAGCTTCAGCCACAATGCGCATTTTCGCCGGAATATCCTGTTTGATGTCCAGTTGCGCCAGGGTAATCGGCAGGCCAACGGAATGACACAGCGCCGCAACGGTTTCAATTTCATCGACCGGCGCATTTTCCAGGAACAGTTGCGTCAGCGTGCCGAAAGCCACTTTCTCGCCGTGGTAATAGTGATGCGCATCCGGGATTGCCGTCAGGCCGTTATGGATGGCGTGCGCCGCTGCCAGACCGCCGCTTTCAAAACCGACGCCGCTCAGATAGGTGTTGGCTTCAATAACGCGCTCCAGCGCAGGCGTTACCACGTGCTGCTCGGCAGCCAGCATCGCTTTTTCACCTTCTTCTATCAGCGTATTAAAGCACAGCTCAGCCAGCGCCAGCGCCGCCTGAGTGCACTGACCGCCCGCCATGGTGGTTGCGCCGCTGCGTGAACAGGCGCGCGCTTCGAACCAGGTCGCCAACGCATCGCCGATGCCCGCGGCTAACAGACGCGCCGGTGCGCCCGCGACAATTTTGGTATCAACAATGACCCTGTCCGGGTTATTGGGCAGCAGCAAATAGCGATCGAATTCACCGGCATCGGTGTAAATAACGGACAGCGCGCTGCACGGTGCATCGGTAGAGGCGATGGTTGGCGCAATGGCGACAGGCACGCCCATAAAGTGCGCCAGCGCTTTGGCGGTATCCAGCGTTTTACCGCCGCCAATACCAAGTACTGCGCCACATTGCGCTTTTTCTGCCACGCCGCGCAGACGGTCGATTTCGTTTTGTGAACACTCGCCGCCAAACGGTGCAATCTCCAGCGCCAGTCCGGCATCCTGGAAGCTTTTTTCCAGTGCGCCCTGGGCAAAGCCTAAGACAAACTTGTCCCCAACGACCAGCCAGCGCTCTGCCAGTGGTTTGAGGTAGTTGCCAAGACGGGTAATAACATCGGCACCCTGGATGTACTTACCAGGTGATTGAATAATGCGATCCATACTTTATTTCCCTCACAGGTTGATGTGACCAAATGTATTGTTCCAGTCATGTTCAAACTTCTCTATTGCTGACTCTACCGCAGGGGTATTGAGCATTTGTTGCGCTACGTCTAATGGCAGGGTGATTGCTTCGCATCCTGCTAGTAAGCAATCCAGCGCCTGACGAGGGGTTTTAAAGCTGGCTGCCAGTACCATGCTGTTGGGCGCATGCAGTTCCAGTAACGTTTGCAGTTCTTGTACCGTGCGAATTCCGTCGCCGCCCTGCGCGTCAATACGGTTAACGTAAGGCGCGATATATTTCGCCCCCGCCAGCGCTGCCAGCAGCCCCTGAGAGGCACTGTACACGGCGGTTCCCAGCGTGGTGATACCCTCTTTTTTCAGCATCTTGATCGCGGCCAGACCTTCGGATGTCACCGGGATTTTTACCACCAGACCGGGGAC
>OJJB01000181.1_pt1 | contig 13322 bp, 11 predicted proteins | sample 1596161 | NCBI WGS metagenome assembly OJJB01 (sample SAMEA4350107, study PRJEB24818) | metagenome | biome: human; feature: gut; material: faeces | place: Denmark | collected 2013-09 | reverse complement strand
GGGTTTACGTCAGCATCGCGCAGTTTGGCGGTATGCCGGGCCCCATTAATGTGTTCCTCGTGGTTCTGCTTGCCGCATACCTTTCCCTCTACAACGGCCTGTTTGCCGGCGTGTTGGCGCGTCTGTGGCCGAAAACCACCTGGATACGCGTGGCGATTGCCGCGCCGGTCGTCTGGCAAATAACCGAATTCCTGCGCGGCTGGGTACTGACCGGCTTCCCGTGGCTACAGTTCGGCTACAGCCAGATCGACGGTCCGTTAAAAGGGCTGGCTCCGGTAATGGGCGTTGAGGCGATTAACTTCCTGCTGATGGTGGTTAGCGGCCTGCTGGCGCTGTCGCTGGTGACGCGTAACTGGAAGCCGCTGATTGCCGCGCTAGTGCTCTTTGCTCTGCCCTTTCCGCTGCGCTATATCCAGTGGTACACGCTTGAGCCGGAAAAAACCACTCAGGTCTCGATGGTGCAAGGTGACATTGCGCAGTCGCTCAAATGGGATGAAGGTCAGTTACTCAACACCCTGAAGATTTATCTCGACGCCACCCAGCCTGAGATGGGCAAATCACAGCTGATCATCTGGCCAGAATCCGCTATCCCGGACCTGGAAATTAATCAGCAGCGTTTTCTGGGCATGATGGATGACCTGCTGAGATCGAAAAACAGCACGCTGATTACCGGTATCGTTGACGCACGTCTGAACAAGCAGAATCGTTACGACACCTACAACACCATCATCACGCTGGGTAAAGACAGCCCGTACAGTTACGACTCCAGCAACCGCTACAACAAAAACCATCTGGTACCGTTTGGCGAGTTCGTCCCGCTGGAATCGATCCTGCGCCCGTTAGCGCCGTTCTTTGACCTGCCAATGTCGTCTTTCAGCCGTGGGCCTTATGTGCAGCCACAGCTGCATGCGCACGGCTTTAAGCTGACGGCTGCCATCTGCTATGAAATCATTCTTGGCGAACAGGTACGGGATAATTTCCGCCCGGATACGGACTACCTGCTGACGATTTCCAACGATGCATGGTTTGGTAAATCCATCGGCCCGTGGCAGCACTTCCAGATGGCGCGTATGCGTTCCCTCGAGCTGGCGCGCCCTCTGCTGCGTAGCACCAACAACGGTATTACGGCGGTGATTGGTCCACAGGGTGAGATTCAGGCGATGATCCCGCAGTTTACCCGCCAGGTCCTGACCACCAGCGTGACGCCAACGACGGGCTTAACCCCTTATGCCCGTACCGGTAACTGGCCGCTCTGGCTGCTTACCGCGCTGTTTGGCTTTGGTGCGGTGGTAATGAGCCTGCGCCAACGTCGTAAGTAACCTTCCTTTCCCGGCCGGATAACGTTTCGCTTATCCGGCCCACAAAACATTTCCCGCTCCCCATTCTGGCACGTCTATTGCTTTGTTCTACAAGACAAATGCAGTTTTGGCTGAATGTGCAACCTGGTCGCACCAACGTTGAGCGCCGGTAGCACCTGAAAAGTGCAACAAGATATTTTTGCCCCCAAATGGTGCGGCGCACCTCGCAAAAATAAACAATAAAACAGCAAATTCTTTACATTCATCCAAACTAAATGTTAACAAACATATACAAGACTGCACGTTTTAGTAGCAAACAATAACAACATCACAATGGGTATCAATGCGTCCCTGGCGCAGACGATAAAGGAGTTGGATATGCAATTACGTAAGCTCGCCACTGCCATGCTGGTCATGGGAATGTCCGCCGGTCTGGCGCACGCAGAAGACGCAGCACCAGCGGCAGGCAGCACGCTGGACAAGATCGCCAAAAACGGCGTGATTGTGGTCGGCCACCGTGAATCATCGGTACCGTTTTCTTACTACGATAACCAGCAAAAAGTGGTCGGTTATTCACAGGATTACTCCAACGCGATCGTTGAAGCCGTGAAGAAAAAGCTGAACAAGCCTGACCTGCAGGTGAAACTGATCCCGATTACTTCACAAAACCGTATCCCGCTGCTGCAAAACGGCACCTTCGACTTTGAATGTGGCTCCACCACCAACAACGTCGAGCGCCAAAAACAAGCGGCTTTCTCTGACACCATTTTCGTTGTTGGTACTCGTCTGCTGGCGAAAAAAGGCGGCGACGTCAAAGATTTCACCGATCTGAAAGGTAAAGCCGTAGTCGTGACTTCGGGTACCACCTCAGAGGTGCTGCTGCACAAGCTGAATGAAGAGCAAAAAATGGATATGCGCATCATCAGCGCGAAAGACCACGGTGACTCTTTCCGTACTCTGGAAAGCGGCCGCGCCGTTGCCTTTATGATGGATGACGCCCTGCTGGCTGGCGAGCGCGCGAAGGCGAAGAAACCAGACAACTGGGAGATCGTCGGCAAGCCACAGTCTCAGGAAGCTTACGGCTGCATGCTGCGTAAAGATGACCCTCAGTTCAAAAAGCTGATGGATGACACTATCGCCAAGGCGCAGACCTCAGGCGAAGCTGAGAAATGGTTTGATAAGTGGTTTAAAAATCCAATTCCACCGAAGAACCTGAACATGAATTTCGAACTGTCAGACGAGATGAAAGCCCTGTTCAAAGAACCGAATGATAAAGCGCTTAACTAATTAATTAGAAGAGTACACAAAACCTTTCAAGTTATATCGAGGCGGCAACTGAGCGAATTCCCGGGCGCTTACATGAGTAAGTAACCGGGATGAATAAAGGCAGCCAACAACGAGATATCTTGAAGGATGAAGTGTAATCAGGGAGGCTTCCCCTCCCTCTCGATTGCTACTCAGCACGGACAGACTATAAGCCTGATGGTCGTTCCCCATCAGGCCTGAAAACCGCAAAACGCTGAATAACAATCTTCGGGGGTAGCGCTGCTACCCTTTTTTTTCTGGAGTAGATTTATGTCTATAGACTGGAACTGGGGTATTTTTTTACAACAAGCCCCGTTCGGCAACACCACCTATCTCGGCTGGCTCTGGAGTGGTTTCCAGGTCACTGTCGCGTTATCTATCACCGCCTGGGTTATCGCTTTCCTCATCGGCTCTTTATTCGGCATCTTACGTACCGTACCAAATCGTTTCCTTTCCGGGATCGGCACGCTGTACGTCGAGCTGTTTCGTAACGTTCCGCTCATCGTCCAGTTTTTTACCTGGTATCTGGTCATTCCTGAACTGCTGCCGGAAAACATCGGGATGTGGTTTAAGTCAGAACTGGATCCCAACATTCAGTTCTTCCTCTCATCCATGCTTTGTCTGGGGCTGTTTACCGCTGCGCGCGTCTGCGAACAGGTTCGTGCCGCTATTCAGTCTTTGCCTCGCGGACAGAAAAATGCCGCGCTGGCGATGGGACTGACGTTGCCGCAGGCCTACCGCTATGTTCTGCTGCCAAACGCTTACCGCGTGATTGTTCCGCCAATGACCTCAGAGATGATGAACCTGGTAAAGAACTCCGCGATCGCCTCCACTATCGGCCTGGTCGATATGGCTGCGCAAGCGGGTAAACTACTGGATTACTCCGCCCACGCATGGGAATCGTTTACGGCCATCACTCTGGCCTACGTACTGATTAACGCCGTCATCATGCTGGTGATGAATCTCGTCGAACGCAAAATCCGCCTGCCTGGCAATTTGGGAGGCAAATAATGTACGAATTTGACTGGAGTTCTATCGTCCCTTCCCTGCCGTATCTGCTGGATGGGCTGATCATCACGTTGAAAATCACCGTCACGGCAGTCGTCATTGGTATCGTCTGGGGGACCATCCTTGCAGTAATGCGTCTGTCCAGCTTCACGCCGATTGCCTGGTTTGCGAAGGGCTACGTCAACGTATTCCGCTCCATTCCGCTGGTGATGGTGCTGCTGTGGTTCTACCTGATTGTGCCCGGCTTCCTGCAAAACGTGCTGGGTCTGTCGCCAAAAACCGATATTCGCCTGATCTCAGCGATGGTCGCATTTTCGATGTTTGAAGCCGCGTACTATTCCGAGATTATCCGCGCCGGTATCCAGAGTATTTCTCGCGGGCAGTCTAGTGCCGCGCTGGCGCTGGGGATGACCCATTGGCAGTCGATGAAGCTCATCATTCTGCCGCAGGCATTTCGCGCGATGGTGCCGCTGCTGCTTACCCAGGGCATCGTACTCTTCCAGGATACCTCGCTGGTCTATGTATTGAGTCTGGCAGACTTCTTCCGTACCGCCTCCACCATTGGCGAGCGTGACGGCACGCAGGTTGAAATGATCCTGTTTGCTGGCGCCGTTTATTTTGTATTCAGTCTGAGCGCATCGTTGTTGGTCAGCTATTTGAAGAAAAGGACAGTTTAATGATTACCCTGAAAAATGTTTCTAAATGGTATGGTCACTTTCAGGTGCTGACCGACTGCTCCACGGAAGTGAAAAAAGGTGAAGTGGTGGTGGTCTGCGGCCCGTCAGGTTCAGGTAAATCAACGCTTATCAAAACGGTGAACGGGCTGGAGCCGGTACAACAGGGCGTCATCACCGTTGATGGTACCGTGGTGAATGATAAAAAGACCGATCTGGCCAAACTGCGCTCTCGCGTTGGCATGGTGTTCCAGCACTTTGAACTGTTCCCGCATCTGTCGATTATTGAGAACCTGACTCTGGCGCAGGTAAAAGTGCTTAAACGCGATAAAAAGCCGGCCCGCGATAAAGCGCAAAAGTTACTGGAACGCGTTGGTCTGTCAGCGCATGCCGAGAAGTTTCCAGCTCAGCTCTCCGGGGGCCAGCAACAGCGTGTCGCCATCGCCCGGGCGCTGTGCATGGATCCTATCGCTATGCTGTTTGACGAACCGACGTCAGCACTCGACCCAGAAATGATCAACGAAGTACTGGACGTCATGGTTGAACTGGCCAATGAAGGGATGACCATGATGGTAGTTACCCACGAAATGGGATTTGCGCGTAAAGTGGCGAACCGGGTGATCTTCATGGATGAAGGGAAGATTGTTGAAGACTCACCGAAAGAAGAGTTCTTCGCTAATCCAAAATCAGACCGTGCCAAAGACTTCCTCGCGAAAATCCTGCACTAATCTTGCTGGCGCGCACCTCCATGTGCGCGCCACCTCACGATTTATCTCTTCACTTCTCGAAACAGGCACAGCCCAGCGTTAACCTTGTCACAAAGTCCCACTTACAAGGAGCAACAATGGCACTTCCTATCCTGTTTGATTGCGATCCAGGTCATGACGACGCTATCGCAATTGTTCTCGCCCTCGCTTCACCTGAACTGGATGTGAAAGCGATAACCTCCTCTGCCGGTAACCAGACCCCCGACAAAACACTGCGTAACGTATTGCGTATGTTAACGTTGCTCAACCGCACGGATATCCCAGTGGCCGGTGGCGCAGTCAAACCGCTGATGCGCGACCTGATAATTGCCGATAACGTCCACGGTGAGAGCGGGCTTGATGGCCCGGCGCTGCCTGAACCCGCTTTTGTTCCACAGGACTGTACCGCCGTGGAATTGATGGCGAAAACCCTGCGTAACAGTCAGGAACCGGTGACGATTGTCTCCACCGGGCCGCAAACTAACGTGGCATTGCTACTGAATAGCCATCCTGAACTGCACCCCAAAATCGCCCGTATCGTGATCATGGGTGGGACAATGGGCCTCGGAAACTGGACGCCCGCCGCTGAGTTCAACATCTTCGTGGATCCAGAAGCCGCTGAGATCGTGTTCCAGTCGGGCATTCCGGTGGTGATGGCTGGACTGGATGTCACGCATAAAGCGCAAATACATCGTGAAGATACCGAACGGTTCCGCGCTATCGGCAATCCCATTTCGACAATCGTTGCAGAGCTACTCGACTTCTTCTTTGAATATCACAAAGATGAAAAATGGGGATTTATTGGCGCGCCGCTGCACGATCCATGCACCATTGCCTGGCTGCTGAAACCTGAACTGTTTACCACCGTTGAACGCTGGGTTGGTGTGGAAACTCAGGGCAAATACACCCAGGGAATGACCGTGGTTGACTACTACTTCCTGAGCGGCAATAAGCCAAACGCCACCGTAATGGTGGACGTGGATCGCGAAGGTTTTGTCGATCTGCTAGCGGAGCGTTTGAAATTTTACGCCTGAAATTTATCATTGAGTAAGATCGCTATGTTGAATCATAGCGATCTTACTGTTAGCTAATAGCGAACGTGAATACTGCGTTACTTCATTAATTTGTCAGGTAATACCGAATAAATCCCCCCAGCAGATTAATGTATCATGCAACATCCGGCACAACAAATCAGAGGAACACTGAATGAATGCTTCAGATTATCTCAGGGTAAGGTTTCAGAATGACAGGCAGTTATCTATATATATTGAGAATGGATTCACAAATACGATACAGGCCGCAAAAGGTATCGCCTCTGATATTTATTCAGGAATAGAAAGAGCTAGCTGGTATTCGAGCTGTTTAATCCCCAGATATAATGATGTATGTCAGGAATTGAAATCTGAAGAGATAAGGACTGTTTATTCCATCATGTCTATATTCAGATACCGTGATGTTATTACATATATGCTGTATTTATATTTCCTGACCGTGAGCAAAGATGTTAAAGAAGGTAACAAAGAAGGATCTGCCCAAAAGATGGTTCGCAACGCAGCAAACCTTGCTGCTCGTATAACAGTGGCAAGTGGTACGCGGTTTGCTGTAGCCTCAGCTATGGCGGAAGCTATTGCACAGTCAGAGTTTCTGTCAAAAGCCGTTGCGCAAAAACTGGCTGGTAAAATGCCAGTTGGCGTTTATCTTCTGCAGGTCTATGGGTTTCAGCAAAAAAGCAGCTATGGCAGCCCGGGCACTGAAAGCAATAGATCCAAGTTATTATTGGATTCTTTACCAAGCAAAGCTGGAGATGCTCTATTACTTCGTTGAGCCAGCTCTTTCAGAAATAATACAGAAAGTTCATGCTGGTATCTATTCTAACCTCGATCAGCTTGCCGACGAAATCATGGAAAGATTCGATGTTTAAGAGTCTAATATCAGTTGTACTCTATAATCTTGTACTCCCAGCAATCTTGATTTTTTTTGCCGTACTCTGGTTATATTTATTTCCTGAATACTGGTGGGAGCTAATGCTAATCAGTATTATTGTTATTTTTTGGTTTTATCCGTTCATTACAGAAAAATTCGAAAAATTCAAATAACCCAATATTATATATTTATTAAGCCAATACATAAAAGGAATTTATAATGTCTAATCCAGCTTACCTTTGGTTAGTTGATACTAATGGTTCCCCGCTTGTAGGTTCGTCTCTGGTCTCTGATCGAGTAGGTGCTATAGAAATAAAATCCCTTACCCATAATGTAAATATTCCAACAGATGGTAATACAGGGCGGCTAACAGGTACGCGCATTCATGCTCCAATCCAATTTCAGAAAGAATTTGATCGTGTAACTCCCCTGCTATATAAGGCTCAAAGCGAAGGAGCGACACTTAAATGCGCAACGATAAAAATGTACACGCTCACCGAAGCTGGAATGGAAAAGGAGTATTTTAATATCATTCTAAACAATGTGAAAATCACATCCATTACCGCAGATCTTTATCCTGGAGCTTCAACCGGGACACATCTTGAAACCATTCTACTACGCTATGAAAGCATCACATGGAAGCATTGCGATGGAAATATCATCTATACGGATGCCTGGAATCAACGCGTTGTGGCGTAACACATTCGCAATCCCTCACAGAGCCGCGTTAGCGGCTCTCAGGTGAAAATCACGGCTCAAACGGTCGACGCTGGAACTGATCGTGTCCGCATTTCGGGCATAGCGGCAGCACATCAGGAGTGTACACCGCTAAATGGAAGTGGCACTTCTCGCAGACCAGATTGCCCAACCCGACCACCTCGCCGCTGTGATAAACCCCGTGATGGCTGAGGTCCTGGAACACTTCGCGCCATTCGAGCTGCGTTTTATCGGTAATATCGGCCAGTTCCTGCCAGATACTCTCTTTGATAACCCGCATAAAGACGCTGTCGGTCTCCTCATCGAGGCTTTCTTCATAGCTCAGAGCAAACTCTTCCAGATCGCGTCTGACGGCCCGGGTGAGCTCTTCCACCTCGGTGCGCGTTAACTCCCCGGTCTGCATAACGCGCTGACGCGCCTGTTCCACCAACGCATCAATATCGCGTTCGCCATTACGCAGGCGTTCACTCAGTGAAGCCACCAGTTCACGGTAATATTGAGCAACCTTGTTCATCGCTTCGCCTCCTGGGTCGTTAACTGTCTATAATAATAGACGTTATTTACGCTACGCTTTGCAAGACTGTCCACAGAGTGTGTAAATTCGTGCAAGAATTATCCTTACGGGAATTCAACGTTGAATGCGCGAAAGGCTGTTTTGGCGCGGGCGTTTGGGCTATGCTATGCGGATCTAAAACACCACATCTAGAGCTACGTTTGTAGCTGTATTGAAAACAGGACCACTGGCTGCCATGCAAGAGCAATACCGCCCGGAAGAGATAGAATCCAAAGTACAGCTTCACTGGGATGAGAAGCGCACATTTGAAGTTACCGAAGACGAGAGCAAAGAGAAGTATTACTGCCTGTCTATGCTTCCCTATCCTTCTGGTCGACTACACATGGGCCACGTACGTAACTACACCATCGGTGACGTGATCGCTCGCTATCAGCGTATGCTGGGCAAAAACGTACTTCAGCCAATTGGCTGGGATGCGTTCGGCCTGCCTGCCGAAGGCGCTGCGGTTAAAAACAACACCGCCCCGGCACCGTGGACGTATGACAACATTGCATACATGAAAAACCAGCTCAAAATGCTGGGTTTCGGTTACGACTGGAGCCGCGAGCTGGCGACCTGCACCCCGGAATACTACCGCTGGGAACAGAAGTTCTTCACCGAGCTGTACAAAAAAGGGCTGGTGTACAAGAAAACGTCTGCCGTTAACTGGTGCCCGAACGACCAGACCGTACTGGCGAACGAACAAGTTATCGACGGCTGCTGCTGGCGCTGCGATACCAAAGTTGAGCGTAAAGAGATCCCGCAGTGGTTCATCAAAATCACCGCTTACGCTGACGAACTGTTGCGCGATCTGGATAATCTGGATCACTGGCCTGACACCGTGAAAACGATGCAGCGCAACTGGATTGGCCGTTCTGAAGGCGTGGAAATCACCTTCGATGTGAACGATTACGACAACACGCTGACCGTCTACACCACACGCCCGGACACCTTTATGGGTGCGACCTACCTGGCCGTTGCTGCAGGTCATCCGCTGGCGCAGAAAGCCGCTGAAAATAACCCAGAACTGGCTGCCTTCATTGACGAATGCCGCAACACCAAGGTTGCTGAAGCCGAAATGGCGACCATGGAGAAGAAAGGCGTCGACACTGGTTTCAAAGCCGTTCACCCGCTGACTGGCGAAGAGATCCCGGTTTGGGCGGCAAACTTCGTGCTGATGGAATACGGTACAGGCGCAGTTATGGCCGTTCCGGGTCACGATCAGCGCGATTACGAATTTGCGACTAAATATGGCCTGACCATCAAGCCGGTAATTCTGACCGCTGAAGGCGCAGAGCCGGATCTGTCTGAACAAGCGCTGACTGAAAAAGGCGTGCTGTTTAACTCCGGTGAGTTTGACGGCCTCGACTTCGAAGCGGCCTTCAACGCTATTGCTGACAAGCTGGTAGCTAAAGGCGTGGGTGAGCGTAAAGTTAACTATCGTCTGCGTGACTGGGGTGTTTCCCGTCAGCGTTACTGGGGCGCGCCGATTCCGATGGTGACGCTGGAAGACGGTACCGTCCTGCCAACGCCAGAAGACCAACTGCCGGTTATTCTGCCGGAAGACGTAGTCATGGACGGCATTACCAGCCCAATCAAAGCCGATCCGGAGTGGGCGAAAACCACCGTTAACGGTATGCCTGCGCTGCGTGAAACTGATACCTTCGATACCTTTATGGAGTCGTCCTGGTACTACGCGCGCTACACCTGCCCGCAGTATCAGGAAGGTATGCTGGATTCCGACGCGGCGAACTACTGGCTGCCGGTTGATATCTACATTGGCGGTATTGAACACGCCATCATGCACCTGCTCTACTTCCGCTTCTTCCACAAACTGATGCGCGACGCAGGCATGGTCAACTCTGATGAACCAGCTAAACAGCTACTGTGTCAGGGGATGGTTCTGGCCGATGCGTTCTACTACGTTGGCGCCAACGGCGAACGTAACTGGGTTTCTCCGGTTGATGCCATCGTTGAGCGTGACGAAAAAGGTCGTATCGTCAAGGCTAAGGACGCAGAAGGCCATGAACTGGTGTATACCGGCATGAGCAAGATGTCCAAGTCGAAAAATAACGGTATCGACCCGCAGGTCATGGTTGAACGCTACGGCGCCGACACCGTACGTCTGTTCATGATGTTCGCTTCTCCGGCTGATATGACGCTGGAATGGCAGGAGTCCGGCGTTGAAGGGGCGAACCGCTTCCTGAAACGTGTCTGGAAACTGGTTTACGAACATACGTCCCAGGGAGATGTTGCTGCCCTGAACGTTGATGTGTTGAGCGAAGATCAAAAAGCGCTGCGTCGCGACGTGCATAAAACCATTGCTAAAGTCACCGATGATATCGGTCGTCGTCAGACCTTTAACACCGCGATTGCGGCGATTATGGAGCTGATGAACAAGCTGGCGAAAGCACCGCAGGCAGACGAGCAGGACAGAGCCCTGATGCAGGAAGCATTGCTGGCTGTTGTACGCATGCTCAACCCGTTCACCCCACACGTTTGCTTCACCCTGTGGCAGGCGCTGAAAGGCGAAGGCGATATCGACAACGCGCCGTGGCCGGTGGCGGACGAAGCAGCAATGGTTGAAGACTCAACGCTGGTTGTGGTTCAGGTAAACGGCAAAGTACGTGGCAAAATCACCGTTCCGGTAAACGCCACTGAAGAGCAGGTTCGTGAACGTGCTGGCCAGGAGCATCTGGTGGCAAAATATCTTGATGGCGTTACCGTACGTAAAGTGATTTATGTACCGGGTAAACTCCTCAATCTGGTCGTTGGCTAAGCGCGGGAGGAAGCGTGCGACTTCTGACAACATTGTTGTTATCGCTGGCGGTGCTTGTCACCGCCGGGTGTGGCTGGCATCTGCGTAGTACTACGCAGGTTCCACCCTCAATGAAAACCATGATCCTGAACTCTGGCGATCCGAACGGCCCGTTAAGCCGCGCGGTGCGTAATCAGCTGCGTCTGAACGGCGTTACGCTGCTTGAAGACGGTACCATGCGTAAAGATGTGACGTCCTTACGTCTGGGTGCGGTCAGCCTTTCGCAAGATACGGCATCGGTATTCCAGAACGGTCAAACGGCTGAATACCAGATGGTGATGTCCGTAAGTGCTACTGTGCTGATTCCAGGTCATGATATTTACCCAATCAGCGCCAAAGTTTATCGTTCGTTCTTTGACAACCCACAGGCTGCACTGGCGAAGGATAACGAGCAGGACATGATCATAAAAGAGATGTATGACAAAGCGGCTGAACAGTTGATTCGTAAGCTGCCAAGCGTACATCTGGCCGATACTCAGTCATCCAATGCTGATGCTGAGCCTGCGGTGAATAAAACCGCAGCGCCTGCGTCATCTCCGGCGCGTGTCTCCACCACGCTGGGTAACTGATGCTCAAGTTGTACCCTGAACAACTCCGCGCACAGCTCAATGAAGGGCTGCGCGCGGCGTATTTACTCTTGGGCAACGATCCCCTCTTATTGCAGGAAAGCCAGGATGCCATCCGTCAGGCTGCCGCAACGCAAGGATTCGAAGAACACCACGCCTTCACTCTGGACAACAGCACCGACTGGGGAGAGATATTTTCACTCTGCCAGGCGATGAGCCTGTTTGCCAGCCGTCAAACCCTGCTTCTGCAATTGCCTGAAAATGGCCCTAATGCCGCCATTAATGAACAGCTCGCGTCACTCGTCACTCTGTTACATGACGATCTGCTGCTGATGGTTCGCGGCAACAAACTCACCAGGGCACAGGAAAACGCCGCATGGTATACGGGGCTTGCGAATAACGCGGTGCAGGTAAGCTGTCAGACACCGGAACAAGCACAGCTTCCTCGCTGGGTTGCCGCCAGGGCGAAACTTAACAACCTGCAACTGGATGACGCGGCCAATCAGCTTTTGTGCTATTGCTATGAAGGTAATTTGTTAGCACTGGCGCAAGCGCTGGAACGATTAGCGTTGCTTTGGCCTGACGGCAAACTAACGCTGCCTCGCGTAGAGAAAGCGGTTAACGATGCCGCGCACTTTACCCCATTCCACTGGGTAGACGCGCTGCTGATGGGCAAAAGCAAACGCGCGCTGCACATTCTGCAGCAGCTACGCCTGGAAGGTAGCGAGCCGGTTATTTTGCTGCGTACGATCCAGCGTGAGTTGCTGTTGCTGGTTAACTTAAAACGGCAGTCGGCCCATACGCCTTTGCGCACGTTGTTTGATAAACACCGGGTGTGGCAAAATCGCCGGGGCATGATGGGAGATGCGTTAAACCGGCTGAACCCGGCGCAACTGCGTCAGGCTGTTACGCTTTTAACGCGTACGGAAATTACGCTTAAACAAGACTATGGTCAGTCAGTGTGGGCGGAACTTGAGGGGCTTTCCCTTTTGCTCTGTCATAAATCGCTGGCCGATGTTTTTATTGATGGTTGATATGAAATCATTGCAGGCTCTGTTCGGTGGCACCTTTGATCCGGTGCATTACGGTCATCTTAAACCGGTTGAAATTCTGGCGAATCTGATTGGCCTTTCCCGGGTCATCATCATGCCCAATAACGTGCCGCCACATCGTGCGCAGCCCGAAGCGTCCGCTGAGCAACGTAAGCGTATGGTTGAACTGGCCATTGCTGATAAGCCGCTGTTTTCCCTGGATGAACGCGAGCTGAAACGCGATACCGCCTCCTACACCGCGCAAACGCTAAAAGAGTGGCGCGAGGAGCAAGGCCCGAACGTGCCATTAGCGTTTATCATTGGTCAGGATTCGCTGCTTACCTTCCCTTCCTGGCATGACTACCACACGATTCTGGGTAATACCCACCTCATCGTGTGCCGACGTCCGGGCTATCCACTCGAAATGGCACAGGAAAAACACCAGCAATGGCTGGAGGATCATCTGACCCATTCAGCAGATGACCTGCACAACCTGCCTTGCGGGAAAATTTACCTGGCCGAAACGCCGTGGTTTAACATCTCTGCCACGCTCATCCGTGAGCGCCTGGAAAAGGGCGAGCCGTGCGACGACCTGATGCCAGACGCGGTGCTTGACTATATCAATCAACAGGGACTGTACCGCTAAGCGCCTTGCGTAAGGCCGTCAGCAGGCGGTTATTCTC
>OJJB01000174.1_pt1 | contig 13684 bp, 8 predicted proteins | sample 1596161 | NCBI WGS metagenome assembly OJJB01 (sample SAMEA4350107, study PRJEB24818) | metagenome | biome: human; feature: gut; material: faeces | place: Denmark | collected 2013-09 | reverse complement strand
ACGCAAGACGACCACACCGACAGCCCCGAAAAACCAAAATGAGGTTGTCTTGATACAAAAACATCGGAATCTTAGGCATCCGCAAGGTTTGGTGGGGGAGGGTGCGAGGTGGGGAGTTTACTATCGGAAAAAATCAGGTAGTAAATACTAAATTTAGTATATACTAAAATACTACTTTTGCATATAATTATCTTATAAATAGTTAGTTAAACGTTGTTTAAATACTTGCATCTCTCAAATAAAAGTGCTATCTTAGAGGTATAGAAAAAGAGATAACAACCTTTAGAACTGGCTCACCCACCAGGATAAAGAACGGGGGACGTAGTTATGAAAACTGATTATTTCGACAAGGCAGCGCAACAGTTTGCAAATTTGATGTCAGACATAAATGATCGAGAAGATCCAGCAAGTAGAGGACAATTGGCAAAAGCCCTGGATCACCATTGCGGCGAATACACGCAATTTCTTTCCGCAGAACCTCACAGGACGCAGGTACACCGGAGGCAACGCCTTTTTACTCCTTTTCCTTTGCGAGAAATTCCAGTACCAGACACCCGTATTTATGACATTCAACCAGGCGAAAGAGGCCGGGATCTCCGTGCTGAAAGGATCGAAATCGTTTCCGGTCTATTACTTCCTTTTCTACGTGTACCACAAGGAAACACGCAAGAAAATAACCTTTGAGGAATACAAGGCGTTAAGCCGGGAGCAGCAACAGGAATACAACGTTATACCGACCTATAAATATTACTCGGTCTTTAACTTGGATCAGACCAATTTTTCGGACGTGAGGCCGGAAGAATGGGAAGCGTTAAGGGAGAAGTTCAGAGGGGGACAGGCAGAGCAGCCCGAAATAGACGCCATGCTGGAGGCGAAAAGCTGGTTTTGCCCGATACGGGAGCAGCAAGGCGACAGGGCTTTCTATTCTCCTTTAGCCGATTATATCGTAGTGCCGCTTCGCTCGCAGTTCGTCGATATGCAGAGCTTTTACGAAACGCTTCTGCATGAAATGGGACATTCCACGGGACACCCCACCCGATTGAACCGGGATCTTGCGCACCCGTTCGGATCAGAGGAATACGGCAAGGAGGAATTAACGGCCGAGTTCGCCGCAGCCCTGGCAGGAATGTTTTTCGGGATAGCCGAACATATACGCACTGAAAACGCAGCTTATCTGAAAAGCTGGATATACGTCGGCTGTTCGCAAAACCACCCGTACTGTGGAGAATGGCTGCCAAACCAAGTTTTCCGAAAGCGGGGCCTGCGGCCTATACGTGGTGCGGGGCACTCAAACAGTCTATTCCAACGTGAAACTGACAGCCGAGAGGGATGCCGACACGGGCGGTCTCGTATGGAAAACTGAAAGTCCGACACCGCTCGCAGGCGGGCTGTTGGACGAACACTATTATTTCTACTATCCCTATCAGGCACGAGCCTCAATACTGGGGCAGGGCGGCTGTTCGCCTTCATCATTACGGTGAACGAGCTAACCGTGCCCGGCTTGTCGGTGCGGAGCGAAACATACACCATCTCCGACAATAAGGCCTGCCATATCCTGGAGTCTGTCTGCCCGTGATGTTATCCTCTCATCGAATTCCTGTACTCACTCGGGCTCATTCCATAGTACTTCCTGAACACCTCCCTGAAATATCTGACATCGGAGAACCCCGAGTCATCCGAGATTTCCGTTATCGAACAGTCTTTTTCCCTGAGCAGTTGTGCCGCATATTGCAGCCGCATGGAGCGGATATAGTCAGCCGGGGCATGGCCGGTGAGCGCCTTCAACTTGTTGAAAAATCCGGTGCGGCTCATGTTCTGCATGCCACAGAGCATGTCCACACAGAAACCGGGGTTGTCGATATTCTTCATGACACATTCCCTTACGGAGGCCATGAATTTCCAGTCCCGGGTATTGTGGCAGTCCGGCGGAACCTGTCCGACTCCGTCCTCAAGACCGGCGTATGCCCGTCTGAGCAGTGCCCGGTTTGCCAGTATGTTCCTGATATTCGCCCTGAGCACGTTTATGCTAAACGGTTTGGTGATATAGGCGTCAGCTCCGTTTTCCAGCCCCTCCAGCATGTCCTTCTCATCTCCCAAGGCGGTCAGCAGCATGACCGGGATATGGGATGTCTCAATATCGGATTTGACGGACGCGCAAAGTTCGTCCCCTCCCATTTCAGGCATCATAACGTCCGAAAGTATCAGGTCCGGATTGTATTCTCTCGCCACAAGCAGCGCGTCCCGTCCGTTGGAACAGGTTTGGACCAGGTATTCCTCTTTCAGCAGCCCCTCAAGGTAGGTCCGCAAATCGTCATTGTCCTCCACAATAAGAATACGCTGCCGGTCCCCGCCGGTCATTGTTGGAAGGATCTCACGCATGGGGCCGCAATCCGGTCCCATGCGGGTTTCCCCGGTATCCTGTTTCCTGGGCGAAGCAACGGGGCATGCCTTGTCAAGGCGTCTGCTCCTCAGGGGAAAAATAACACATACCATGGTCCCCTTCCCCTCGGTACTGGTAACGCGGACCCTGCCTCCGTGCAGCCTTACCAGCCTATGTACCATCATCAGTCCGACACCGTTTCCCGCCACTTGCAGATTGACGGCATTACTGCCCCTGAAATGGTTCCTGAACAGTTTCTTCCGTTCCTCAGGTGGAATGCCAATCCCCGTGTCTTCCACTTCCACACCCCATACATGCCGGTCCGCGAAGGCACGGACCTGGATACTCCCGCCCCGTGGAGTGTACTTCAGTGCGTTGGACAGTATATTCTTCAATATAGAGTCCATTTTGTCCTTGTCAAACCGGACATTCAGGTAAGGGAAGCCGCTCTCACGGGTGATATCGATGTCCCTGATGGAGGCATATGTGCGGAATGCCTCACAGGTCGTCTCCAGATAACTGTTGAGCTCATATTCCGAGACATGAAGTCTCAAGGTGTAGTTGTCCGTACTCTCGAAATCTATCAGGCTGGTGACCAATCCCAGAAGTCCGTCCACGCTTTTCAGGGCCATCCGTACATTGTCCATCCCCTCCGCCTTCACCATGTCTTTCTCCACCACCTCTTCCAGCGGAGCCTTGATCAGCGTAAGCGGAGTACGGACATCATGGGCAGTATGTATGAAGAAGCACGTCTTTTCGTCTGATATCCTTTTCTGCCTGCGCAACATGGCAACGCGAAAAGACACCACCCCAGCCAACACACACAATGACGCATATCCGGCAATGGCCCATGTACCCGCCCACAGCGGCCGGGCGACACTCAGACCGAGGCTTCTTTCCTCATACACCTTGTATTTCTCCTCATTGGAGACGGCACGGATACGCAGGGTGTAGTTGCCTGGGGGCAGGCTCGTGAACTGTATCCGCCCGCTCTGGACCGGATGGCTCCAGCCCTCGTAGAGCCCCTCCAATTTCCATGAATATAGGATGTTCGAGGGATAGTCGTAGTTGATGGAGACAGCTTCCAGGGAGAAGGTATTCTGGTCATATGCAAGTTCCAGCCTGACGGTATTGTCAATATCCTCCCTCAAGGGGGATCCCTTGTCCCCGGGATAGACGGGGCGGTAGGAGATCATGAAATCCCGCAGGAGCATCCGAGAAAAATGCGGGGCGGGTATCCTCATGTCGGAGGGGAACATGACGGCTCCGGTGTTACTCCCGAACACGAAGCTTTCCCCGTGCCGGAAAGTGGATACCCCGGCATTGAGGCATACGCTTGCCAGCCCTTGTTCTGCCGTCCAGTTTCTGAAAGTGCCGCTCTCACGCCGGAACAGGGCCACGCTGTTTTCGGTCCCCAGTAGCAGGGTGCCGTCCGCACGGGGGACAATGGTATGGATGTTATTGGATATCAGGGCGCAGTTCTCGGTCTGGTATTGGCGGACGAACCTGTCCTCCACGCTGTCATAGACGAGAAGTCCCGCCCCGCCGGTGCCGATATACAGGAGCCCGTCCGGTGCCTGGTACAGTGCATAGACATGAACCGCCTCGACTGGAAAGGCGATATGTCTGCAGGTCCCCCCGTGCCCGTCAAGCAGGTACAACCCCATGCCGGTACCGATCCACATCCATTCCGGAGCCTTCTCCAGTATGGCGGTGATGGGGCCCGGGACCGGGTACAGGCGTACTGTGCCGTCATGGGGATCGAAACGTTTGAGATTGTGGCAGCCCCCTGTCCATATACATCCTCCGGAATCTTTTCCGATGTCATTGATATACTGGTCTGGACGCCCCTCTGCTGCAAAGGAGGGGGGAAAGTATTCCACCCTCCCGGTTTTCTTTTCGATCCTGTACAGGCCCGAAGCGTACCCGCCGGCGCAGATGACACCCGGCGAGACCTCGCAGAGCGTCAGGAAGATATGGTTCCCGCCATCCTGTATCCCATCGGACCGGCTGAGAAAGGAGCGCCACCGTCCTACCGCAGGCTGCAGCAGGCTGATCCCGTTGCTGGTGGCGAACCACAAGTCGCCTTCGCTGTCTTCGATGACATCATGCACCTGATCGTTAACCAGCGACCGGCTGTTGCCCGGTGAGTGCCGGAACCATTCATAGCTCTGGTAGCGGTTATTCCGGATTGTGACTCCGGCGGGGTAGTTGGCAAGCCAGATACGGTCCCCGCCATCCACATAAATGTCATTGATATTGTCTCCGTTCATGCCGTTGTGGCTGGCGTAGTCGGCGGTTATATAGGGTTTGGGCACTAGCGAGTCCATATCCATCCTGTATACCCCCCTTCCGCCCGTGGCTATCAGCAGCTCCCGGTCATTGAGAGGGGTGATCCGGTTGACGGCCACATTCCGCAGCGTACTGCCTGCGGACACTCCGTATACAAGTATGCCCTTCCTGAAGGTTCCCACGAACAGTTTCTTCGAACCGGGGTGGTAGTAGAGTTCGCTGACCGGCGTCCGGATGCTGTCCGTGTCCGCAAGCGCCTCAAGGACACCGTCCCTTTCCCGTACCGGAAAAAGTCCGTTCACGGTACCGATGAAAAGGTTTGTACCGTCCGTCTCGCTGATAGCGGTTATATCACCTCTTAAACGGGAGACCAGCCGCTGCGCAATGCCTGTGCGGGTGTCATAGCGGATGATATGGTCACCCTGACAGAGCCATATGCGGTCCCCACGGTCCATATAGGCGTAACAGAGCATGCCCGTGGCGAAGTCATCCTGAAGACCGGGTATCCTGTATACCATCCGGAAACGGTCATGGAGGGTGTCGTAATGGAAAATACGGCCTTTCCTTCCCACAACCCACAGCGTGTTCTCCGTGTCGGTGTAGAGCCAGTTCAGATTGACTTGCGGGGCCACCTTCAGATTGCCGTCAAGAACAGTGTAATGCCTGATCCGCTTGCCGTCATAACGGTCCATCCCCTCCTGGGTGAGGAACCACATGTATCCCCTCCCGTCTTTTTGGATACGGTAAATCCTCCGGTTACTCAATCCGTCCTCTATTCCCAAGTATTTATATATCTGGGCTCCGCACATGGAGGAAATTCCCAGCATGAGGAATGCGGACAGTATTCTTCCCATATTCCGAACACGTGTCATTCTGATGTAAATTAGACAACAACTGTTGCAAATATATAAAAATATAAATTAATATACAAATTTAAACATAACCTCGGATGTCGGCATCAGGCGGTATGTCCTCAATGTCATGTACCCCGGAAAATAGCTGCATACGGGACCGGCCCATGATATGAACATATTCCGAGAGGCGGTTGTTCAATTGACCCGACGGAATTATGGCTTGCCGGGCTCGGGACTGTCCGCAAGGGTACGTTGGTCCGGTGTGCGGAATACCATCCATACCTCCGGTCCGAATTTATATCCGCGGGTGGTACAGGTGCCGGTCGAGGTTTGGCAGCCCCCAATAAAGCGGGCCGAATTGTTTGTAAGCACTCTTACCCTCATGCCCGATTTATAGATAATCTTCCAACAGTAAGAAGTTATAATTCGCATTTAAGAACAATGGCGGGCATTTCTTGTTAATATTATAATCATATAAAAGAGGCGCATCCGTTAGTGCCAGATTTGTTCACCACTTTCATCGTTGCGTATCGTATTGCGAGTTGTCCGTATCAGATGTTTATCCCCTCTTTCTTAAGACTTCCTGAGAACTGCCTGGGAAAGGACGGCTTTCCGCATTGCGACTTCATCCACAGCCCTTGGCGGTATAGCCATGCCTTTCACGGGGACTACGGTTGATTCATGCGACACAGCAGATTCCGGTGCTATAACAGGGTTGCCTACATACTTGTGCCTCTTTTCAGCTTGCTGTCCAGATCCGAGTTGCGCACTTTACCCGCAGGTTGGACGGTTGTACATAACAATATTGATCTTTTTGGGGGCTAAAAGTCGAATATCCCCTTAAAAACAAGGAGCTGACGCATGTGTACAGCCCCTTATTTTTTTGTATAGCCCGGCCTCCTCTGGCATATTGCCGTTGCTTCCATCTGTAACAAGCAAAATCAGAATCTATATGCGGAACTTTTTGTTCCCGTAGCTGAGAAATTCCTTCGTGGCGTATTTCACACTGAATGGTCCGTAGTCACCGAGAGCCGAATGCGCAATTTGCTTGTCCGGTTCTGTCACATGCTCGACAGGTTCTCCCGTAGTATCAGTATCCTTGTATGACATAGGCTGCATGTTGGCGATGGCTGACCCGGTAGCCGCCGCACGCAATTTCCTGAACGCATAGGAGAGGATTCCGTCCATCATTGACCAGTACAAGGCGAAGAACGAGGTGCAGGAAAAGGAGGTCCCACAGTTGTAGGAGATAGCCGGGAAGGTATGGAAGAAGGAGGACGAACTGAAACAGTTGAAGTCCGAACTTGCAGCACTCGACCGAAAGATACAGTTGGAGCTTGAGCCGCCTACGCCCGAAGTCGCCGAAAAGGAGAATGACGGACAGGAGGTCAAACCGGATGCGGAAGGTGTACGAAACGTATCTCCACAACACACCGAAGATGTGCCGCAGATACGCAGCCCGGTGAATGAACGCAGTCCGTCTGGCAATTTTATTGCCGACCATATCATCATCGGGCGGCCGGGATTCAACGTCCGTGACGAGTGCAAACCGAAAGGTATAAAAATGTGAACGAGTGTGCGGATATATATGGCAGGATTGGGAACATACCATTCCTTTTCCTGCCTTTTTCCATCAATATGACATAATGGCAAGGATACCATACAACAAGCCCTCGATTATATCAAAATAGGGTGTTGAAAGTAAATCGTCATGGCAAATCCGCCATATATTCAGTATTTTCGCTAATTTTGCATTCAAAATAGTTAGGCATAATAAAATGGAACCATCTATATACAGTTATTCACTTTGTATTGCGCTACCGTTGATGTTGTTCTTCGGCTTTTATTTTTTGTTGGCTCCAACCTCGGAAAAAGCCATTTTCAATAATTATCTGCGTTCCCGGCGAATTATGGGGGTAGCCATACTGTTACTTGCCGCCAACTATTCGGTACATTTCTTTTTTGGAATCAGGTTCAAGAATACCGATGCCGCCATCCTGATGAACCTGTCCACCTATTTTTTGTGCTACTGGTTGTTCAGTTCGGCCCTCACCACTCTGCTTGACCGCTTTTATATCACCAAATGTCGGTTACGGACGCATATCTGTCTATGGATACTGTTTTCCATCCTTTCCGGCATCGTTCTGCTGTTGTTACCAAAAGGTGGTTTACAGACAACGGTGATGTTTGCCTTGGCCGCATGGTTGGTTATCTATGGGCTGTTCCTGACCCGTAGGCTTCTCCGGGCCTATCACAGGGTCATCCGCATTTTCGATGACACCCGTGCGGACGACATCGGTGCCTATATCAAATGGCTTTCCATTTTCACCTACTGGGCTGTCACATTCGGGGTGGGATGCGGACTGCTGACATTCCTGCCTGATGAATACGTCTATATCTGGATTCTGTCATCGGTACCGTTTTACATTTATCTCTTCCTTTGCTATCTGAACTATCTGCTGTTTTACGAACAGGTGGAAAACGCGATGGAAGATGGCATGACTTCTGAAGAGGAAGACCTGTGTGACACCACAAACCGGGAACAGGCACAGAGGCAGGATACTCCTTTTTTCCATGCCGAAATAGCGAAAAAAATCAAAGGTTGGATCGATGCGGACGGTTATATCCGGCCCGGCCTTACCATAAAGGAGCTTTCAGATGTGCTTCATACCAACCGTACCTACCTGTCCGGGTACATCAAAACTACGTATGACATGTCGTTCCGCGATTGGATTATCGGACTTCGTATAGAATATGCGAAACGTCTCCTTGCGCGATATCCGAGGTTGACGATAGCCGACATCTCCGAGAAATCCGGTTTTTTGTCACCAAGCCATTTTATAAGGCTGTTCAAGGAAAATGCAGGCTGTACCCCTGTCAAATGGAGGAAAACAGAGGCGGAATAATACGGTGTGTTATGGATGGAGGAATAGCCCAAACGACAAAAAATAGCCTAAACTACAAAACTAAAATGTTCTAAACCACAAAGATGTGCGATTCTGACAATTGAGACATTTTTTATAGGCAAGAATCGGGCTGAATTTAAATCTTTTCGCTTATTTTGTATGTTAAGTCTGGATTGGAAATTTAAAAAGCATATAAAAAATGAGCAAAAGAATCCTATTCTTCATTTTGTTTTCGTGGCTGGCATCGGCAGCTTTTCCGGCTTTTGCGCAGCAGAAAGCAGACACGACCTACACCTTCCGGTTCGTTACGCAGAAGGACATGTTCTACGTGCCTTGGAATGGCAATGACACGGAACTTGTCCGCCTGTTGGAATATATCGAAAACAACAAAGCAACAATTCTTGACGGTAAACTGCCGCTATTGGTTGACGGATACTGCAATTCGCAGAGCAGTGAAGTCAAGAACCTTGCAACAGCGAAGATTCGTGCCAACCGTGTGAAATCAGAACTGATTATACGCGCGAAAATCAAGGAAGAAAACTTCATTACCCACAACCATGCGACTGAGGGTGATTTTGTCACCGTGCGCCTAACGGTACCCGCAAAGGAAACAGCCGCGACGGATGCGGAAGCGGAAGCGCGACGCAGGGCAGAAGCCGAACGCTTAGAAACCGAGAAGCGTGCCGAGCAGGAACGGCTTGCCGAAGAGCAGCGCAAGGCGGAAGAAGCCCGACTTGCCGCTGAACCAACGGTCGCCGGCCGAAGGGAAAGGCAAAAGACAGAAGCCGCCGCTCAACAAAATACACTTGCCGACACGCCGTCGGAAACCAAAATCACAACTGATCATCATCTCTCCCTGCGTGCCAACCTGCTGCGCTGGGCTACCTTGACACCAGATTTAGGACTTGAATGGCGCATCTGCCCATCGTGGGGCATTGCCGTAAACGGCTCGTGGACTTCATGGACGTGGAGCGACAAGGACCACCGCTATGCACTCTGGGAAGTGGCTCCGGAAGTGCGTTACTATATGGGTGAGAAGAAAGCCTGGTATCTGGGCGCGATGTTCAAGGCCGGACAGTTCAACTACAAGCTCTCCGAAACAGGCAAGCAGGGCGACCTGATGGGTGGCGGCATCACCGCCGGCTATCAGCTGCGGCTGAACAAGGCACTGGCTCTTGATTTCAACCTCGGTTTGGGCTACCTGAATGCCGATTTCGAAAAATATGAAGTCATCGATGGTGTGCGCGTGCGCTGTGGCAACGAGACAAAAAATTGGTGTGGTCCCATCAATGCCGGTGTGACATTGGTATGGAAGTTATTCTAATACGGAGGAATAGAATATGAAAGCAAGACAATATATAAATATGGTAGGAATGACAGCCGCCGTGCTGCTCTCTTCCTGCGTGAAGGACACGCTTTATGACACGCCGCATCCCGACTATGGGAAAATTGCGGTGACAGCCGACTGGTCGGCACGCGGTGAGGGTATCGACATACCTGCCACGTGGACGGTCACCATGGGTGATTATACTGGTACGGAGACTTCCGCCACTCATACCCCCGACCATATGTTTGCTCCGGGCAGCTACACCATTGCAGTGTGGAACCAGGCTGAAGGAATCACGGTGAACGGCACCACCGCCACCATTGCCGCAGCCACGGGAAACCGGGCAGGCACGGATGCCTTTGTGAACAATGCCCCGGGATGGTTCTTCACCTATACGAAACAGGTGAGCATCGAGAAAGACAAGGACTATCCGCTGACCGCCGCAATGAAGCAGCAGGTACGCGAACTGACGCTTATCATCAAACCGACGGGGGATGCCGCCGGACGCATCACGGAGATTGTTGCCCATCTGACGGGTGCAGCCGGAACACTCGATTTCGCTACCGATACCTACGGAGCCGCTTCAAACGTCGTGCTGCCCTTCACCAAGATAACCGAAGGTGACGATGCCGGCAAGTGGAAAGCCACGGTGCGGTTGCTGGGTGTGACCGGCACGGAACAACTGCTGACGGGTGAAATCCGCTATGCGGACGGCAACCCGACCCCCACGACGCTGAAAAGCGACATCACGGAAGCCCTCAAGGGGTTCAACACCGGAAAGGGCGAATCGCTGACCCTCGGCGGAACGCTGGTTGAGACTCCCGAAGGCATGGAAGTGGACGGAGTCGAAATCAACGGCTGGGAAGAAGTGAAAGGTGATGATGTAAATGCCGATTTGTAAATAATTAGCAAACCGAACGCAGAAGCAAAGCTTGCTTTGATTTTGCTAAGGTGCAGCAATTATTGAAATGGAATTTAACTAATATAATAACAGAATATAATGAAGACAAGATTTTTTGCACTTGCGATGCTCGCCCTCGCACTGGTAGCCTGCAACAACGACAACGAGAACCTGAACGGTGACCCCGTGGCCGCCCAGTTTACCGCCGACATCGCCCCCGCCACCCGCGCCAGCGGAACCACCTGGACTGCCGGCGACCGTATCGGCATCACCGACATCGGCAACGATTCCCAGTACGGCAACGTGCCTTTCATCCTGAAAAACGGGAAATTTGAGGCAGAAGGAAAGGTCATCTATATCGAAGATGCAAAGACCCATACTTTCCGCGCCTACTATCCGTACAACGCGGCGGGAGGCATCCTCACAGCCACGACCGATGCCACGGCGCAGCAAAACCAGCCTGCCATCGACTTCCTCTTTGCTTCAGGAGCCACGGGAGACAAAAACAACCCGGTAGTAAGCTTCACCGACAAAACCGCCAAAGGCGGTGAAGACAACTCCTTCCACCACCGCATGAGCCAGATAACCCTTACCTTCGAGGCGGGCGACGGCGTGAATTTCAGCGTGGTCAAGCCTGAACGTTACACGCTGGACGGATTGTTACTCACCGGTACGTTCAACACGGCCGACGGTATTGCCACCGCAGACAACGGGGCACAGACCGGAGAACTGACCATGAATCTGGCAGACGGCAATCTCACGTCATCGATCATCCTCTTCCCGCAGACAGTTGCATCCCTGCCGTTGGTTGTGAATTACAAAGGTCAGGAATATCATGCCACACTCACCATGCCCGATGGCGCACTGCTGGCGGGCAACAACTATACCTATACCGTCAAGGTACGCAACAAAGTCCTTGAAGTCAGCGAAGCCACCATTGCAAAGTGGAATGATATAGACGGTGGAGATGTGGGTGCAGACCTGTAGTATGTTAATAATTAATCGATTAGAATGAAGAATTATGAGACATAGATTATTTATCCCCGCAGCCACCGCACTGCTGTTCGCCCTCGCCGCCTGCACGCAGGACGAACTTGCTGGCGATAACCGTCTGCCCGAAGGTGAATACCCCGTCGTCATCCGTGCCACCGGATTGTCCGTAGAAGCAACGCCGCTGGCAGCCCCTTCCACCCGTGCCGCTGTGGACGGCGACTGGCAGGGCGTCACTTCCGTGGCACTCAAGATGGGCGATGCGGTAAAGGAATACACCGTAACGGCTTCTACCGATTTCAAGAGTGCCACGCTTTCACGCGAGAACGACCCGTACTACTGGACCAGCCGCGACCCGATTACCGTATCGGCATGGTGGCCCTTCAACAATGCCGACATCACACAGATGCCTGCCGTGAAGGTGGCCGAAGACCAAAGCAAATTGGCTGACTTCCAGAACAGCGACTTCATCTCTGCTGAGAACCGGAAGGTGGAATTTAACAACCCGACTCTTGAATTTACCCACCGCACGGCACGCGTGACAATCGAACTGAAGCCCGGCACGGGATTCACGAGCGTTGCCGGTGCCACGGTGAGCCTCGTGAGCCTGTCCGCCGATAACGGCAACCCGACCGCCATCAAGACCTACAACGCAAGCGGCAACACCTACGAGGCACTGACCGCCCCGCAGACCGTTGCGGCAGGCAAGCCGTTCGTCAAGGTGAAACTCGGCGGCGGCACCTTCTACTTCCGCCCGCAGAACGACGTCGTATTAGAGGCGGGCAGCCGCTATAAATACACCGTTAAGGTGAACACCACCGGCTTGACGTTAGAGGGTTGCACCATCGGCAGCTGGGCTGACGGCGGCGGCGAGAGTGGCGCAGCTGAGGATTTGGGCTACATCTACGACAGCAACACCAATACCTACACGGTCTATAACGCCGACGGCCTGATGAATGTAGCCGAATTAGTGAACGGAGGTAAGACCGACATTAACATTACCCTCACCGCCGACATTGACCTCACAGGCAAAGTCTGGACGCCGATAGGCACAGACTACGACAACTCATACACCGGCACCTTCGACGGCGGCGGCCATACCATCACGGGGCTGACCGTTACGACAAATGACAAATATGCGGGTCTGTTCGGCTATCTCGGTAATTTCAATAATGGCGCCGCTACGGTGAAGAATGTGGTGATGGAGGGCATACAGATAACATGCAATCACAGGTTGGGTTATGCCGGCGGCGTGGCAGGATATAGCTGGGGCACCATTGAAAACTGCTCGGTGTCGGGCAGCATTAGCGGCACGGTGAGCGTCGGCGGTGTGGTGGGTGTTCAAAGGGACCGTCCCATCACCGGATGCAGTTCCTCTGCCACAGTGAAGGGAACGGTCCAGGTCGGCGGCGTGGCAGGTCAGACGATTTTTGGTGCCACCTTGACCGCTTGCTATGCCACAGGCAACGTGATCATAGAAATAGACCGCACAGAGAATATCTCTGGCGGCGGTCTGGTAGGATTCAACGACGGAATAAGCCTCCTTTCCTGCTATGCCACGGGCAACGTAACCAGTACGGGTAGTAGCACTGGCTATGTACATATCGGCGGCTTTTTGGGAGATAACTACATTACCGTGACCGCCTGCTATTGGAAGAACAATCATGAACAAGGCATCGGCTACAATAGGGAAAGCACCGGAGCCACGAAGGTGGACGGCTCTGTCGTTACCTGGCAGAAAGCCGTTGATGCCATGAACACCGCCTTGCAGAACGCAGGCTCAGAGTGGCGTTACGAACTTAACGGAGCATTGCCTACCTTGAGGAAGTTGTAAACCGTTGCGGGCGGAAAAGTTCCGCCCGCAACAAACATTAACCGAAGTATAACCCCAATAAAAAAAGGAGGACGTGCTGGAACACACGGAGAATCCACCATATTGGTTTTGGCATCAAGGCATTGTCAATAATAATATAGACTCCAGTGTAAATATGGAAGCTGTAAGCCGGACATTGTCAAGATTGGTGCTCATTAAAG
>OJJB01000161.1_pt1 | contig 14603 bp, 10 predicted proteins | sample 1596161 | NCBI WGS metagenome assembly OJJB01 (sample SAMEA4350107, study PRJEB24818) | metagenome | biome: human; feature: gut; material: faeces | place: Denmark | collected 2013-09 | reverse complement strand
GCGTAACTTACTGCGCGACCTGAAATCTAACTTACTCGATAACGCTGCTTTTCGTCGCGAGCTGGAAATCATCCTCAAAAATCCAGACCTGAGTCAGGAACTGCGTGATGAACTGGCAACCATGATGCCAGAAGAGATTTAACGTTATACAGGGTTTCCTCCGCTTAATTGGCAGGAATAGTAAAGGATCATAAAAGGAATATGTTGATGTCTGTTCAGGAACATACCTCTTCAGTCGCGACCACCACGACCAGTGAACGCAGCGTTTATCAATCCCTCTTTGACAAAATTAATCTTTCCCCGGTTTCGACATTAAAAAATGTAGATGCATGGCAGAGCGATGAAGCGCTTTCTGATGCCGCTCCGGCTGAACGCGTGACCGCCGCTATTCAGGTTCTGGTCTCTTGTCTGGCGGATGCTGCGCAGCCAGTAGAACGCCTGGATAAAACGCTGCTCGATGAGCAGATTGCTCGTCTGGACAAGCAGATTAGCGACCAGGTTAATGAAGTTATGCACCATGCTGAATTTCAAAAACAAGAATCGCTCTGGCGTGGTGTGCACTCGATGATCACCGGTATCGATTTTCGCCAAAATGTCCGTGTAGAAATGATGGATATCAGCAAGGACGCGCTGCGTGATGATTTTGACGACGCGCCGGAACTTATCCAAAGTGGGTTATATCGCCATGTTTATATTGAAGAATATGATCAGCCAGGCGGCGAACCCATTGCGGCAATGATTTCAGCATACGAATTTGATAACAGCCCACAGGATATTGCACTGCTGCGCAATATTTCGGGGGTGTCGGCTGCCTGTCATATGCCGTTCATTGGTTCCGTTGGTCCGAAATTCTTCCTGAAGGAAAATATGGAAGAAGTCGCGGCCATAAAAGATATCAATGATTATTTCGAACGAGCTGAATACATCAAGTGGAAAGCATTCCGTGATAGCGACGATTCACGCTATATCGGACTAACTATGCCGCGTGTTCTGGGTCGCCTGCCGTATGGTCCTGATACCGTGCCGGTACGTAGTTTTAACTATGTTGAAGAAGTTAAGGGCCCGGATCATGAAAAATATCTGTGGACCAGCGCCTCTTTCTCTTTCGCTGTGAACATGGTGAAAAGTTTTATCAAGAATGGCTGGTGCGTCCAGATCCGTGGACCACAGGCGGGTGGTGCGGTTAAAGACTTGCCTATCCATCTGTACGATCTGGGGACAGGTAATCAGGTGAAGATCCCGTCTGAGGTGATGATTCCGGAAACCCGGGAGTTTGAATTCGCCAACCTCGGCTTTATTCCGCTTTCTTATTATAAGAATCGTGATTACGCCTGCTTCTTTTCTGCTAACTCGGCTCAAAAACCTGCGCTGTTTGATACAGCGGAAGCGACGGCTAACAGCCGGATTAACTCACGTCTACCGTATATCTTCCTGCTTTCTCGTATCGCTCACTACCTGAAAATTCTGCAGCGAGAAAATATAGGTACGACCAAAGATCGCCGTCTGCTTGAACTTGAACTGAACAACTGGCTGCGCAGTCTGGTAACCGAAATGACCGATCCTGGCGATGACTTGCAGGCTTCACACCCGCTTCGTGACGGGCGTGTTGTGGTGGAGGATATTGAGGATAACCCAGGCTTCTTCCGCGTGCGCCTGTATGCCATTCCGCATTTTCAGGTTGAAGGTATGGACGTCAGTTTGTCGTTAGTTTCACAAATGCCTAAGTCGAAATCTTAACGACACAATGCACAGGAGGTGCGATGAAGATCTATCGCCCGTTATGGAGCGAGGGGGCCTTTCTGGCTCCCCAGCAGTTTCAGCAACAGACACGTTGGGATGCCTATGTAGCCGACGTTGTGGCTCATATGTCACTTTCATCACCGTGGGGCGTCATCAGCGCGGAGTTTGATGAAAGTGCGCTAACGGTTTCCCGTTTGAATCCCGTTAATCTGGTTGTGCGTTTTCCTGACGGTACGTTAGTGGATACAGGTATTTCAGATAACCTGCCTCCGGCGTGTGATTTATCGCATCTTACTGGTTACAGCAGCGTTGATATCGTCCTGGCGTTGCCGCTGCTTTCGGCTAATGGCGGCAATCTTTCGTCAGGCAACGGCGTTAGCCGTCCGTGTCGCTGGCAGCAGGAATGGCTGCCAGTGCAGGATCTCTCTGGCCAGGAACGGACTGATATGGCAGTGCTGCGGCATGCTATCACCCTCCGGTATGCCCACGATGATAACAGCGCTTATCTGACCTGTCCGGTAGCTTGCCTGACTCGTAATGCTCAGGGGCAATGGGAGCTGGGACGCGATTTTTTACCGCCATCGCTTTCACTCTCAGCCAGCCCCTTATTAATCAATTCTCTCAGTGATTTGGTGCATCGCATCCAGGCCCGTTGTCGCCGTCTGATGGCCTTGCGTCGTGAAAGTAACGAACGAATGGCGGATTTTGCGGTAGCAGATGTTTCGTTGTTTTGGCTGCTGAATGCGCTTAATAGCTCGGAGCCTGTACTGAGAGAAATGCTGCAAAACCCAGGCCGTCACCCCGAACTTTTGTGGCGTGAACTGGCGCGGTTAGCGGGCAGCCTGCTGACCTTTTCATTAGAAAATGATGTCAGCGTTGTGCCGCCATACCAGCACGCAAATCCGCAGCAAGTATTCCCTCCATTGTTTGCATTGCTGGTGGAACTGCTGGAAGCCAGCCTGCCATCTCGTGTTGTCGCTATTGAGCTGACGCAGGAGAGACAGTTCTGGAATGGTGCACTGTCGGATGCTCGACTGCGTGAAGGCGCTGATTTTTACCTGTCCGTTCGTTCAGATCTCCCTGCGCATGTCCTACTGACGCAATTTCCACAGCTCTGTAAAGCGGGGAGCAGGGCAGACGTGTCTGATGTAGTCAATGTAGCACTCAGCGGAATTCCGTTAAAACCGCTGACGCATGTACCCGCAGCCATCCCGTTACGACTGGAAAATCAATACTTTGCTCTTGAGATTAATCATCCAGCAGCTCAGGCCATGCTGGACGCTGGTAATTGCGCCTTCTATGTGCCGGGAACGCTGGGAGAGATCCAACTCGAGTTATTCGCCGTATTAAGGGATTGAAATAAATGAATAAGGATATTGATCAGGTGTTCTGGCCTACCTGGCTTGCTGTAAGCCAACTACGTGGCGGGTTGGAAGTCGACGATGGGGCTGCTTTTTATCGCCGGGCCTGCCAATGGGTTGATTCTGCGCGTAATGCATTGCGTGACCTGGGGTACAGCGAGCACAGCGTTGAACATATGCTCTACACCCAATGTGCGTTACTGGATGAAAGCGTGTTGAACCGTAACCGGCAGGATAGCGGTTATATCACCTGGCTTGCGACACCCTTACAGGCACGCTATTTCAATACCACCAATGCCGGGGAAGAGCTCTGGGAGCGCATCCGTACCGTACTGCGCGAGCCCGTTCCTGATACCGCCGTATTAACCTGCTTTTATCGCGCAATCACGCTTGGTTTTGTGGGTCGCTATCGTGAGCAGGGTGATGAACGTCGTGAAGATGTTCTCGAAGCGCTGTCAACTCAGGCGATGCCTTTTAAGTTAAAACACGATTCACCAGTAATCATGCGGGCGTCAGGCTTCTCTGGCGGTAAGCGCCGCTGGTGGCTGGCATGGATTGTTGGCGCGCTGGCGTTGGGGGCTTTGTGGCTAACATTTTCTCATGTCTTACAAGGGCAGATTGCTCAGCTGATTGGGCAGGGTTAAGACATGGCCCAGTTGCGAGGGATCGTTAACTATGTGCTGGCGGCCGTACTGGCTTTACTGTTGGTCTGGGGATTCAGCCCAGTAAGTGCGGGTATCCGGGGCGGCCTTACCGTCATTGTTTTATTGCTTTCCATTCCAGGGATCGTTTATGGCTGGCGTCAGTATGGTCGGTTGAAGCCAGAGCATTCTGCTCGTGAAGTTGCGCTCCCTCCGGAGAGTTTCAGTGGGCCTGTCGTGCTGGTGTGTGGCGACAATGAGCCATTGTTTGCCGGACGTAGCGATTCTTGCGAGAGTTCGCAGGGCTGGTATTTATCTGTCCAGTCCCCGGAACATTTTATTGCTCTGGTTCGTCAGATAGCTGTGCAGCGTCCGGGGCTTCTAATGCGCGTGTCCGTGATGCTGGCATTGACCCCAGAACGGCATAAAGATGAAGATGCGCTTAAGCATATGCTACTTAGTTGGCGGCGTGTGGTAACCCAGAGTCGGCGTTGGTTATCAGGTATACCGCCGTTTTGGTTGTGCTGTTGGCTGAATTCTCCTCAATGTAATGAGACTGTACGTTGGTTTATTCGAACCCCTCAGGATGCAGAGGTGCAGTCAGCTACGGGATTAGACGACTTTGCACCTTTCTCTTCGGAAGAGCGCCCGGCTCGCCACTCTCATCTAACACATGCAGTGTGGTTAGATAATTTACTGGGCTTGCTGAAGAAGGTGCAAGGCGATACCGAACGCCATGCTCCGCCTCTTTTCTCTGCTTTACGGGTTGTGTGTTTCACCTCATTAGCGGTTTACGAAAATAATCTGTGGCAACGGCATATCACTGCTCAAACAACGCTTTCTCCTGCGGCATCAGCAGCGCCCGTACTGCTGCCTTTTCCTGATTTAGCGTTGCCTTTTTTATCCCGCCGCCGGGCACTGACAGCATTTCAACGAACGCTGGGCGTAAGCGGTCTGCTATGCGGCATTTTTGTCGGGCTGGCGATGACGTGCAGCTTTATCAATAACCAACATCTCATCAGGATCACAAACGATCATCTGATGTTATACCGCCATCTTACTGGCAATCCTGCCGAGCCAAAGATTCAGGCCCAGGAACAGCTTCGTCGTGATGCACAGCGGCTTGATCGCTGGTATCAGCGTGGTGAGCCCCTTTCTCTTTCAATGGGATTGTATCAGGGGATGAGATTGATCCCGCCTTTGCAGGCCGCCATCAGCGACTGGCTGCCAACTGAAAAACCGAAAGTGACCTCCCCGCATACCGTTCGACTGGACAGTATGTCGCTGTTTGATACGGGCGAATGGGCGTTAAAAGCGGGTTCAACAAAAGTACTCATTCGAGCTTTGGTCAATATCAAAGCCAAGCCCGGTTGGCTGATAGTCATCGCCGGGCATACCGATGATGTGGGTGACGATAAATCTAATCAGCAGCTCTCTCTCAAACGCGCGGAATCTGTTCGCGACTGGATGCGTGATACCGGTGACGTCGCGGAGAGCTGTTTTGCTGTTCAGGGTTACGGCGAATTACGTCCCTACAAAACCAACGATACGCCGGAGGGGAGGGCTGCCAACCGCCGTGTAGAGATCAGTCTGGTACCGCAGGCTGATGCCTGTCGGGTGTCGGGCATGAAGGAACCGTCACCGCAAGGCGGTGACGCATTAACGAAGTAAAAATGGAGAAAGAGTTATGGCAATTCCAGTCTACCTTTGGCTGAAAGACGACGGCGGTGCGGATATTAAGGGCTCTGTTGATGTGAAAGACCGTGTGGGCAGTATCGAAGTAGTGGCTCAGGAACATAACCTGTACATCCCTACCGATAACAACACCGGTAAGTTGACCGGGACGCGCATCCATACCCCGTTTCTTTTCACTAAGGAAATCGATGCTTCCAGCCCTTATCTGTACAAGGCTGTAACCACTGGTCAGACCCTGCGTCAGGCAGAGTTCAAATGGTATCGCATCAATGATGCTGGTCAGGAAGTGGAATACTTCAACACCACTCTGCACAACGTGAAAGTGGTGAAAGTAAATCCTGTGATGTACGACATCAAAGATCCGGCTAAAGAGAAGCATAACCACCTGGAACAGATTGAACTGCGCTACGAGAAGATCGTCTGGACGTATAAGGATGGCAACATTATCCATTCTGACGCCTGGAACGAGCGTACCACCGCGTAACGCACTAACGGATGAGGATTTCCTCATCCGTTTTTTTTATGCCCTCTGCTGAGTATCCGGCGCGGGGATTTAGCAGAGAGTATCAACGTCACTATTACCTTATGGGCATTGGGTTACGGCCACGGGCGGTAGCGTGCCTGAATACAGGGAGTCAGGAAGCAAATGGAACACCAGTCAGCAGTGTTATTACGACGTCTCAACCCCTATTGTGCTCAGGCGCTTGAAGCGGCGGCATCGTTATGCCAAACGCGTGCGCATGCAGAAATCACTCCCGAACACTGGTTACTGAAGCTATTGGAACAGGGGGAGGGAGATATTACTGTCATTGCACGTCGTTATGAATGGGATATCGACAATCTCTGGCAGTCGCTGCTGGCGCATCTGGATGTTCAGCCTCGTTCCGTAAAAAGCCGCCCGCAGTTGTCTGATGTACTCCTCTCTTTAATGCAACAAGCGTGGCTGTGTGCAGCAACGGATGAAAATTCGCAGATACGTGGTGTGCATCTGCTGATGGCGCTGGTGGGAAAGCCTTCGCTACTGAAGTGTGACGGCCTGTGGCCTCTTCTGAGCGCAGGACATACTCAACTGGAACGGCTCCTGCCGCTATTAAATGTTCAGTCGGATGAACGTCCTGAAAGACAGCAAGAGGCCGCTCTGGCGCAGTTTACCTCTGATGATGAACCGGGTCGAAATCTGGCCCAGTCGACTTTGTCGCCCGCATTACAAGGTGTGCTCGATAAATTTACATTAGACGTGACCGCGAAAGCGCGTGCCGGTGATATCGATCCGGTATTTGGTCGTGATAATGAAATTCGGCAAATGGTGGATGTGCTATCTCGTCGTCGAAAAAACAATCCAATTCTGGTTGGGGAACCCGGCGTCGGCAAGACCGCTTTGGTGGAGGGACTGGCGCTTCGTATTGCTGAAGGTAACGTGCCGGATAGCCTGAAAACAGTAACCTTACGTACGCTGGATCTTGGGCTGTTGCAGGCAGGTGCTGGAGTGAAAGGTGAGTTTGAGCAGCGTTTAAAAAATATCATTGATGCCGTTCAGCAATCGCCAACTCCTGTTCTGCTCTTTATCGATGAAGCACACACCATCATTGGGGCCGGTAATCAGGCGGGGGGAGCTGATGCAGCCAACCTGCTAAAACCCGCTCTGGCTAGAGGTGAATTGCGAACCATCGCAGCGACCACATGGAGCGAATATAAACAGTATTTTGAGCGAGATGCTGCGCTGGAGCGGCGTTTTCAGATGGTTAAAGTGGATGAACCGGATGATGACACTGCCTGTTTAATGCTGCGTGGTCTGAAATCACGCTATGCAGAACACCATGGCGTTCACATCACCGACGAAGCGGTTAAAGCTGCTGTTCTGCTCTCTCGCCGCTATCTTACCGGGCGGCAATTACCCGACAAAGCCGTCGACCTGCTGGATACCGCAGGCGCAAGAGTACGGATGTGCCTTGATACCGTTCCTGAACCCCTTACGCGCTTGAAGTCGGAGATCACCGCGCTTGAAATTGAAAAACAGGCGTTGCTTGCAGACATCGCAGTAGGAAATGGTCAGCATGATGAAAGGCTGGCCAGCATTGAACAGCATGAAAATCGCCTGCTTGTCGAGCTTGATGAACTGGAAACCAAGTATGGCCTGGAAATAGCGCTCACTGAGCAACTGCTGACCAGCCGCCGTGATATTTCTCGTCAGGCGGAAACGATTGAATTGCAGCAACAGCTTAGTGTGCTTCAGCAGGGCCATCCTTTACTGTTTCCGGATGTAGACGCGCGCACAGTTGCTACGGTGATCGCCGACTGGACCGGTGTACCTTTGTCTTCACTAATGAAGGACTCCCAGACAGACTTGCTGACGCTTGAAACCCAGATGGGAAACCGCGTTGTCGGGCAGGATTACGCGCTAAATACTATCGCACAGCGGTTGCGGGCATCAAAAACAGGACTTACTCCGGAAAACGGCCCACAGGGTGTTTTTCTGCTAACTGGACCAAGCGGAACCGGGAAAACGGAGACGGCGCTGGCCCTGGCTGACATTCTCTTTGGCGGTGAAAAGTCGCTGATCACGATTAATCTGTCTGAGTATCAGGAGTCGCACACCGTGAGCCAACTCAAGGGCTCACCTCCGGGGTATGTGGGTTATGGTCAGGGAGGGATCCTGACTGAAGCCGTGCGAAAACGCCCCTATAGCGTGGTATTGCTGGATGAAGTAGAAAAAGCGCATCGCGACGTCATAAACCTGTTTTACCAGGTATTTGACCGCGGTTTCATGCGAGATGGTGAAGGCCGAGAAATTGATTTTCGCAACACCGTTATTCTGATGACTTCCAATCTTGGCGGCGACGCTGTGATGCAGATGCTGGAAGAACAGCCGGAAACCACGGAGTCCGATCTGCACGAGCTGCTGCGCCCCCTCTTGCGCGATCATTTCCAGCCGGCGCTACTGGCCCGCTTCCAGACTATTATCTACCATCCGCTCAGTGAACCTGCGTTACGTACGATTGTACAAATGAAACTGGATCAAGTTAGACAGCGATTACTGCGTCACTACGGCATCACTACGACGATATCCGAGAACCTTTTTGATGCCCTGACTGCCGCTTGTCTGCTACCGGATACGGGGGCGAGGAATATTGATAGCCTGCTGAATCAACAAATCTTGCCAGTGCTCAGCCAGCAGTTGTTAACGTATCTTTCCCAGCAGCAAAAAGCATACTCGTTGCACCTTAGCTGGGATGACTCCAAGGGCATCATGATGGAGTTTGAGAGTGACTAAAAATATTAAGGAAGGGGGACTCAGAACGCTTACACCTGGGGAGATTGAACTAGCAAAGACCGTATTTTTTTCAACTATCCAGTATCATAAAGTGTGGATCCATAGGGACAGTTATTTGCCTTTTAATCTACAGGATTCGAATACGGCAATGGCTCCTGACGGTGAGATTTACTTTCGTGAACAGTATCGTGAAGATTTTTCTCAGACATTACCCCATTATCAACACTTATTTATCCATGAAATGAGTCATGTCTGGCAACGAGAAAAAGGCATGAATGTTATCTGTAGAGGATTGGTGAGTTGGTTAGTCAGTTATCGGTATAAATTGGATGGACGGCTTCTAAGTGAATATCCCATGGAACAGCAGGCCCAAATCATTGCAGACAATTTTATATTGCAAAATGCAGGGTACTACGCTTGGTTAAATATGCGTTTGAAGCATATTGTGACTTTAGATGGGGATGTTCATAAAAGCGTGATCCGAGACGCTTATAAAAACACCCTTCGAGGATTCCCTTGGTGATAAAAAATAGAGCATTTTTTACTTTCAGTCTGCTGAGTTGCTGCCTGGTAATTCTTTCTGGTTGCCCTGGATATGGTGACAGAGCATTTACTGATGAGGAAGCCGTGGTTAGCGTGATTGGAAATAATATCTGCTTCTGGGTGAAGGACTCTGAGAAATACCAACCAAGTATCATTACGGTTACACGTAGAGGTGCTGATTTTGGTAACGAAAAATTTATGCTAAACCCACCACTAATTCTTCTTGAAAATAAATGGTGCATAACACCAGATGTTTATATTTTTCCAGATAGTGGGCAGTTTGTAGTTACGTATACGTTAGGGATTCCTTATTCAAGTGACAGGCCGCGAAGTATTGTTAGTGGGGTTGAATTCTCTAATGGTCGCATTTTTAACATCCATCTTACCGATATGGAAATAGCCAGACCTTATTCTGCGATGGATAAGTGATTTTTAACATCGAGAAATATTGAGTGTTGAAAGGAGTTAATCTTATGGATAAGTCTCAGCAAGCAGTGATAACTACGCTTAATCGATATTTTTTATCTATTTCTTCTTGCTCTTCTGCTCTGGATGTAGAGGATTTCAGTGGCTCTGAAGGACTGAGTCGGAATTATTACTATGATATTTTATTTACCAGTGCGGATAAGAATATTCAGGCAAATCAGCTCTTGCGTCAGATGGCAACATTGACGATGGATGCTGGCAAGCTGGCATCTATGACGACGCAAAAAATCGTTCATGGTGTGATAACTGATTTTCAGCGGTTATCTGGTTCTGCCGATGAATCAAGATATCATATTACGTTAACGCCTTATCTTTCCCTGCTTGATAAACAGTTCCGCACACACCGCTTTTTTATCAATAAATCAGTTCCGGAAGTGGTGAGTGAAATCCTGCAGGAGCACGCCCTGCACGGCTGGGAGTATGAATTCACGCTGACGCAGAGTTATCCGAAACGTGAGCAGATAAATCAGTATCAGGAGAGCGATCTGGCGTTTATTGAGCGTCTGCTGGCGGAAGTGGGGATATTTTACTTCTTCACGCTGCAGCCGGACACCCGGACGGAAGTGGTGCATTTTGCAGACCAGCAGAGCGCGTATGAATTTGATAAACGGCTGGCGCTGAACAGCCCGTCAGGAATGAGCGACAGCGGGGCGGACTCCGTCTGGGGACTGAAAATCCTGCAGCAGGTGGCACCGGCGGGAGTGACCACAAAAGACTATAACCATCGCGAAGCGCAGAAGGTGCTGCAGTCGGCGAGGGCGGATATCACCGGTGGCGAAGGCGAGGAAATGCGTTATGGCGAGGTGTATCACTACAAACCACGCCATCTTGAGACGGGTGACGCATCCGGCTCGGCACCGGAAACCGGAAACTTCTGGGCGCGACTGGATCATGAGCGTTTTCTGGCGGAGCAAACGCTGATAACGGGAGTCAGCACGGATGCGGGGTTACGTCCAGGACAGGTGCTGACGATAACGGACAACAGTGTGCCATCGACGTTGCCGGGCGTGTTGCAGCAGCCGGTGGTGGTCATCCGGACCGGGTTCAGCGGCAGTAGGAAAGATGCGCTGAGGGTGACGCTGGCGGCGGTACCGTACAGTGAGACGCAGTGCTGGCGTCCGGCGCTGAAGGCAAGACCAAAGGTCAGCGGCACCCTGACGGCACGGGTCAGCAGCCCGAAGAGCGGGGATATCTACGCGCATCAGACGGCGGAGGGATTGTATCGTGTGAAGTTTGATGCCGACCAGGACAGCAAACAGCAGGGTTACGAGAGCATGCTGCTGCGCCTTGCCAAACCCTATGGCGGCGACACCTACGGTATTCACTTCCCGCTGATACAGGGCACAGAAGTGGCGGTGGCGTTCCATGAAGGGGATCCGGACCGGCCCTACATCGCCCATGCGCTGCATGACTCCCGACATCCTGACCACGTGACGGAGGCAAACCACACCCGTAACGTCATCCGCACGCCCGCCAATAACAAACTGCGCATGGAGGACAAACGGGGCGAGGAACACATCAAGCTCAGCACCGAGTACGGCGGGAAGACGCAACTGAACCTGGGGCATAACGTGGATGCGCAGCGCGCGCTGCGGGGAGAGGGCTTTGAACTACGTACAGACCAGTGGGGAGCTATTCGGGCAGGGAAGGGGATTTTTATCAGCGCTGATCGTCAGGAATTAGCTGGAGGTTTGCAGTTAGATATGCATGAAGCAGTAGCGAACTTACAAGCTGCGCTTCAGGATGCGAAAGGTATTCGTTCTGCGGCAGAAAAAGCGAAAGCAGAACTGGCTGATATCGAGAGGCAAAAAGCATTGTTGATGGTGTCTATGACAGACCTCAAGAAACAGGCTTTACTTTTTTCTGCTCCTGCCGGTATCGCTCAGGTGACTCCCGCCAGTATCCAACTCTCATCAGGTGAGAATATCATTGTAACCTCTGGAGCGGACGCGGATGTCAGTGTCGCTAAAAAATTCCGCCTTGGTGTGAAAGAAACAATAAGTCTTTTCGCTCAGTGGATGGGGATTAAAATTTTTGCCGGCAAAGGAAAAGTGGAGATTCAGGCTCAGGGAGATGCAATGGATCTCATGGCAAAGAAAACGTTGAGTATAGCCAGCAAAGATGAGCAGGTGATTATTACCGCAGCGACAGAGTTAGTACTCAGTTGTGGCGGTGCATATATCAGGCTTAAAGATGGTGAAATAGAAGTAGGGGCGCCAGGCAATGTTCGCGTAAAGAGTATTGGAATTCAGAAAATGGCTCCTGCAACATTGAATGCTAGCATAGAGTTACCGGATCCTTGCGCCACAGCCATTGATGCTGCTGGTGGTACGCAAAGCCCTACCGTGACGCTGGGTTAATGGAGGGCAAATGAAGGAATCTTTAATAACTTATGATTACTCCTTACCGGCAATGCAAAAACGAGGGGATGACATTGGTGAACAAATATTTAATCATTTTATAACGTTAAATAGAAATTGCATATTAATGATTGATACTGCAATTATAAGACTGAGGAATAAAGATTCGTCATTCTATGATAAAATAAAAAGTAGGGATGTTGTAAGGGTACCTGTTGCTACTCGTTATCTATCAGCTGAATTTGAACCCTGTTTGGTTTCACTGGATCTATCTTTACCTGCTGATTGTAATATACTACATGAAAGTATTATGCAGGCTCTGAAAGAGATAGAACCTAATGAGATACTGCTGGGTAAGGGCAGGATGATTTGTGGTTGGCTTACTTGTGCAGAAAATATTATAAATCTCGCTGCTTATCTGGGAAAAGTCGCTATCCAACAGCGTGATGGCAAAGATGTATTGCTTCGGTATTATGACCCCGCAATTATAATCTCTCTTTTCTCCATTCTGGATGATTGGCAACAACGACGTTTGTTAGGACCAGTTGAAGTGTGGAGTTTTATTGATGGCGATGGACAGTTTATCAATAAAATAAATAAATCTAATAATCAAGTGCGACTTTCATATACTTTATCGCTGAGTGCTGACAATTGGCGTGATATAAATTTTGTAGGGATAAAGAATAAGATTGTTTGTAATTATCGCTTAGCGCATTTGAGTAGTGAACGATTTTCGGAAGTAGAGGTGTTTAAGGTATTAAGAAATTCACTTAAAAAAGCCGAGTTGTGTGCTTTCTTTGATATAGAAGATCTTATTAAATGGGGTGAGTGTTCAATTAATGTAGCTCCGGAATTTTATAACCATAGCGTTATTAAAAAACTGCTTGAAATAAATAAACGAAGTGAAAGAGGAAATTTTATTCAAATCACGACCCATGTCACAGAACAGCAATGGAATGAAATTCGTGAAGAGCATTAATTAAGAAGTTTACAGTTAGAATATGCAGGAGAACAGGGATGAAAAATCATAAATGTGACTGTATGTCACAGGGACCGGCATTACTACCCGTACGCTATGCGGTGATTCCTGAATATATTAAAGAACCGTTACCGGAGTGGGCAACATCAGGAGTATCGGCTTACCCGGTGGAAAACGAAAATTACCACTATGCGCTGCGCGCAATGCGCAGAGGATATATCTATATCTACTATCCGTATCTGACGGACTGGGAGGCGTGGTCGGTATGTGATGACGGCAGTTTGTGGAAACAGCTTTCGGCGAAAAATGTCCTGGAGAAAGCAGAGCCTGACTGTCGGCAGGGAACCTACAGTAATGGCGGAAAGGATTTTCTGACGCTGCCCTATGAAGTTCTGGAGAATGACATCTGGATAGCATTCACGCAGTGTCCGTGGACGGAAAATACGCTGGAGCGTTACGCGAGCGATGGCGTGCAACGGCAGAGCAGAATGCAGTGTGTGAGTTCATCGAACTGGAGGGCGCCACAGGCTTCACAGCAAATAACGGAGGCAACCACAGCGAATCTTGTCAGTGTTCTGGATTACATTCCGGCGCAGGGCAGCATGCTGAGCCCGGGAATGCGGTTACCTTATGGCACCCATAATAAAATACGCGTCAGCCAGTGTGTGAATGAACGCTATGCAATAGTCAAAGAGCCGGGGCCGCAGGAGACATTGTACCCGTGGAAGAGTGGAGTGGTCGGAAACACAGTCCGGCAGATGAAGGAACGGGGTGTGAAGCCAGACGGTTCCCCGGTCACACCGTTGCTGATGGCGCTGCATGATGCAACAGGGATAACGCATGAGCTGACGGGATGGACGAACGATGTCCTGGCGATGGCGAAGATATTCGGTGATGAACGCGCTCTGGAGTTCTGTACCCAGAATCTGATAAACGGTGTTAAGGAGATTGTTAACAAAAGCTCGGAACAGAATGTTGAAGCCCAGCTTTCTGTATTACCCCAGGAAACATTTATCTCTCCTCCTGCAATGGATTATTCTTATTACATGTATGTCCAGAATGAGAAATCTAAAGGAACAGATCCGAAGGATATACTAACTCGCGAAGAGTTCGAAAAACAGATAAAGGGAAAACAAAACGAAGTTTATAAAAAACACCAGGTCGCTAATGATTGGTCTAAATATGCTCGAATGATCAATCAGAGCAAATGGGATTCTTTTAATAAATGTTGTGCTGATCTTACACAAAAAATTGATGAGCAACTCGCTAAACTGATTATCTATCGTTGTGAATGGTTACAGACTTCTTTATTTATAACAATGTTACAGGATTTTTTCTCTAATGACCCTGTTGATAATGCAAACTATCGTGAAATTGCTGCATTCGCGATGGCTGGGCTTAATGAGTCGCCATCAGGTGTAAAATTGCTGGATGACTGGATCGACGCATATACCACGGCAAGTAAAACTAATCTCGTCTGGAGAACACATTTTTATAATAATCCAGAAATAATGGCAGATGCAGAGC
>OJJB01000141.1_pt1 | contig 15932 bp, 10 predicted proteins | sample 1596161 | NCBI WGS metagenome assembly OJJB01 (sample SAMEA4350107, study PRJEB24818) | metagenome | biome: human; feature: gut; material: faeces | place: Denmark | collected 2013-09 | reverse complement strand
TAATAATGGTAGATAGCAAGAAGCGCCCTGGCAAAGATCTCGACCGTATCGATCGTAACATTCTTAATGAGTTGCAAAAGGATGGGCGTATTTCTAACGTCGAGCTTTCTAAACGTGTGGGACTTTCCCCAACGCCGTGCCTTGAGCGTGTGCGTCGGCTGGAAAGACAAGGGTTTATTCAGGGCTATACGGCGCTGCTGAACCCCCATTATCTGGATGCATCACTTCTGGTATTCGTTGAGATTACTCTGAATCGTGGCGCACCGGATGTGTTTGAACAATTCAATACCGCTGTACAAAAACTTGAAGAAATTCAGGAGTGTCATTTAGTATCCGGTGATTTCGACTACCTGTTGAAAACACGCGTGCCGGATATGTCTGCTTACCGTAAGTTACTGGGGGAAACCCTGCTGCGTCTGCCTGGCGTCAATGACACACGGACATACGTTGTTATGGAAGAAGTCAAGCAGAGTAATCGTCTGGTTATTAAGACGCGCTAACACGGAACAGGTGCAAAATCGGCGTATTTTGATTACACTCCTGTTAATCCATACAGCAACAGTACTGGGGTAACCTGGTACTGTTGTCCGTTTTAGCATCGGGCAGGAAAAGCCTGTAACCTGGAGAGCCTTTCTTGAGCCAGGAATACACTGAAGACAAAGAAGTCACATTGACAAAGTTAAGTAGCGGCCGCCGCCTCCTGGAGGCGTTGCTGATCCTTATTGTCCTGTTTGCCGTCTGGTTGATGGCTGCCTTACTAAGCTTTAACCCTTCGGACCCCAGCTGGTCGCAAACGGCCTGGCATGAACCTATCCATAATTTAGGTGGGATGCCCGGTGCGTGGCTGGCAGATACGCTGTTCTTTATTTTTGGCGTGATGGCTTACACCATTCCCGTCATTATTGTCGGCGGTTGTTGGTTTGCCTGGCGTCATCAGTCCAGCGACGAATACATTGATTATTTTGCCGTTTCGCTACGCATCATTGGCGTTTTGGCGCTCATCCTTACCTCCTGTGGTCTGGCGGCAATCAACGCTGACGATATCTGGTATTTTGCCTCCGGTGGCGTCATTGGCAGCTTACTAAGCACTACGCTACAACCACTGCTACACAGTAGCGGGGGAACTATTGCGCTGCTCTGCGTTTGGGCAGCGGGCCTGACGCTGTTCACCGGTTGGTCATGGGTGACCATTGCTGAAAAACTCGGCGGCTGGATTTTAAATATTCTTACCTTCGCCAGTAATCGTACCCGTCGCGATGATACCTGGGTCGATGAAGATGAGTATGAAGACGACGAAGAGTATGAAGATGAAAATCACGGCAAACAGCATGAATCACGCCGTGCCCGTATTCTTCGCGGCGCGCTAGCGCGTCGTAAACGGTTGGCGGAAAAATTCATTAATCCGATGGGGCGGCAAACAGACGCTGCGTTGTTCTCCGGTAAGCGGATGGATGATGACGAAGAGATTACCTACACTGCACGCGGTGTGGCTGCCGACCCTGACGACGTCCTGTTTTCGGGCAATCGTGCAACGCAGCCAGAATATGACGAATACGATCCATTATTAAACGGTGCGCCAATTACCGAACCTGTTGCTGTAGCAGCTGCTGCTACCACGGCGACACAAAGCTGGGCTGCACCGGTTGAACCTGTGACTCAGACGCCGCCAGTTGCCTCTGTTGATGTTCCACCTACGCAACCTACAGTAGCCTGGCAGCCTGTACCGGGGCCGCAAACGGGAGAACCGGTTATTGCACCTGCACCGGAAGGTTACCCACAGCAGTCACAATATGCGCAGCCTGCAGTGCAATATAATGAGCCGCTGCAACAACCTGTACAGCCACAGCAGCCGTATTATGCACCTGCAGCTGAACAACCTGCGCAACAACCTTACTACGCTCCTGCGGCGGAACAACCTGTTCAGCAACCGTATTACGCAACTGCGGCGGAACAGCCTGCGCAACAGCCGTATTACGCCCCTGCGCCAGAACAAGCGGTGGCAGGTAACGCCTGGCAAGCCGAAGAGCAGCAATCCACTTTTGCTCCACAGTCTACATACCAGACTGAGCAAACTTATCAGCAGCCAGCCGCTCAGGAACCGTTGTACCAACAGCCGCAACCTGTTGAACAGCAGCCTGTTGTGGAGCCTGAACCCGTTGTAGAAGAGACAAAACCCACGCGTCCGCCGCTTTACTACTTTGAAGAAGTGGAAGAGAAGCGAGCCCGTGAACGCGAACAACTTGCGGCCTGGTATCAACCGATTCCAGAACCTGTTAAAGAACCAGAACCGATCAAATCTTCGCTAAAAGCACCTTCTGTTGCAGCACTACCTCCAGTGGAAGCCGCTGCCGCCGTTTCTCCGCTGGCATCTGGCGTGAAAAAAGCGACACTGGCGACGGGGGCTGCCGCAACCGTTGCCGCGCCAGTCTTCAGTCTGGCAAATAGCGGTGGACCGCGTCCGCAGGTCAAAGAGGGGATTGGCCCGCAGTTGCCACGACCGAAACGCATCCGCGTGCCAACTCGTCGTGAACTGGCGTCTTACGGTATTAAGCTGCCCTCACAGCGTGCGGCAGAAGAAAAAGCCCGTGAAGCCCAGCGTAATCAGTACGATTCTGGCGATCAGTACAACGATGATGAAATCGATGCGATGCAGCAGGATGAACTGGCACGTCAGTTCGCCCAGACGCAGCAGCAACGCTATGGCGAACAGTATCAACATGATGTGCCCGTGAACACAGAAGATGCAGATGCTGCGGCAGAGGCAGAACTGGCTCGTCAGTTTGCTCAAACTCAACAACAACGTTATTCCGGCGAACAACCGGCTGGGGCGAATCCGTTCTCGCTGGATGATTTTGAATTTTCGCCAATGAAAGCGTTGCTGGATGATGGTCCACACGAACCGCTGTTTACGCCAATTGTTGAACCTGTACAGCAGCCGCAACAACCGGTAGCACCGCAGCAGCAATATCAGCAGCCGCAACAACCGGTTGCACCGCAGCCGCAGTATCAGCAGCCGCAACAACCGGTTGCACCGCAGCAGCAATATCAGCAGCCACAACAACCGGTTGCACCGCAGCAGCAATATCAGCAGCCACAACAACCGGTTGCACAGCAGCCGCAGTATCAGCAGCCACAACAGCCGGTTACACAGCAGCCGCAGTATCAGCAGCCGCAACAGCCGGTTGTACCACAGCCGCAATATCAGCAGCCGCAACAGCCAGTTGCGCCACAGCCGCAGGATACCCTGCTTCATCCGCTGTTGATGCGTAATGGCGACAGCCGTCCGTTGCATAAACCGACGACGCCACTGCCTTCTCTGGATTTGCTGACACCGCCGCCGAGCGAAGTGGAGCCGGTAGATACCTTTGCGCTTGAACAAATGGCGCGCCTGGTAGAAGCGCGTCTGGCTGATTTCCGTATTAAAGCCGATGTTGTCAATTACTCTCCGGGGCCAGTTATCACTCGCTTTGAATTGAACCTGGCACCGGGCGTAAAAGCGGCGCGCATTTCTAACTTGTCACGTGACCTTGCCCGTTCACTTTCGACGGTGGCGGTGCGTGTCGTTGAAGTTATTCCTGGCAAACCCTATGTAGGTCTGGAGTTACCGAATAAAAAACGACAAACCGTTTATCTGCGCGAGGTTTTGGATAACGCCAAATTCCGCGATAATCCGTCGCCATTAACCGTGGTGCTGGGTAAAGATATCGCCGGTGAGCCGGTGGTTGCCGATCTGGCGAAAATGCCGCACTTGTTGGTTGCGGGGACTACCGGTTCCGGTAAGTCTGTCGGGGTGAACGCGATGATCCTGAGCATGCTTTATAAAGCACAGCCAGAAGATGTGCGTTTCATCATGATCGACCCGAAAATGCTGGAGCTTTCGGTTTATGAAGGCATTCCGCACCTGTTAACGGAAGTTGTTACTGATATGAAAGATGCCGCCAACGCGCTGCGCTGGTGTGTTAACGAGATGGAGCGTCGTTATAAACTGATGTCTGCGCTGGGTGTGCGTAATCTGGCGGGTTATAACGAAAAAATTGCTGAAGCCGATCGCATGATGCGTCCGATTCCAGACCCGTACTGGAAGCCGGGTGATAGTATGGATGCGCAGCATCCGGTGCTGAAAAAAGAACCGTACATAGTGGTGTTGGTGGACGAATTTGCCGACCTGATGATGACGGTAGGTAAAAAAGTGGAAGAGCTGATAGCACGTCTGGCGCAAAAAGCTCGTGCCGCGGGTATCCACCTCGTACTGGCAACGCAGCGTCCATCGGTTGATGTTATTACTGGTCTGATTAAAGCGAATATTCCGACCCGTATCGCCTTTACCGTATCCAGTAAGATTGACTCACGTACCATTCTTGATCAGGCTGGTGCGGAATCACTGCTGGGTATGGGGGATATGCTCTACTCTGGGCCGAACTCCACTTTGCCGGTACGTGTCCATGGTGCTTTTGTTCGCGATCAAGAAGTTCATGCCGTGGTGCAGGACTGGAAAGCGCGTGGTCGCCCACAGTATGTTGATGGCATCACCTCCGACAGCGAAAGCGAAGGTGGCGCGGGCGGTTTCGATGGCGCTGAAGAGCTGGATCCGTTGTTCGATCAGGCGGTGCAGTTTGTCACTGAAAAACGCAAAGCATCAATTTCTGGCGTACAGCGTCAGTTCCGCATTGGTTATAACCGTGCAGCGCGTATTATCGAACAGATGGAAGCGCAGGGGATTGTCAGCGAACAGGGGCACAACGGTAATCGTGAAGTGCTGGCCCCACCGCCGTTTGACTAATTAATGCATCGTAGGCCGGATAAGGCGCGGTAGCGTCGCATCCGGCAATCTGGTAACTGAAAATTCAGTATTTTCTTCTTTCCTCAAGCTGATTATTAGCCTGGAATAGAGAGTCGAGGGAGCTCCCGGTCGGGAGTGACGTAATTTGAGGAATAATGATGAAAAAAATTGCCATCACCTGTGCATTACTCTCAAGCTTAGTAGCAAGCAGCGTTTGGGCTGATGCCGCAAGCGATCTTAAAAGCCGCCTGGATAAAGTCAGCAGCTTCCACGCCAGCTTCACACAGAAAGTGACTGACGGTAGCGGCGCGGCGGTGCAGGAAGGTCAGGGCGATCTGTGGGTGAAACGTCCAAACTTATTCAACTGGCATATGACTCAACCTGATGAAAGCATTCTGGTTTCTGACGGTAAAACACTGTGGTTCTATAACCCGTTCGTTGAGCAAGCTACGGCAACCTGGCTGAAAGATGCCACCGGTAATACGCCGTTCATGCTGATTGCCCGCAACCAGTCCAGCGACTGGCAGCAGTACAATATCAAACAGAATGGCGATGACTTTGTTCTGACGCCGAAAGCCAGCAATGGCAATCTGAAGCAGTTCACCATTAACGTGGGACGTGATGGCACAATCCATCAGTTTAGCGCGGTGGAGCAGGACGATCAGCGCAGCAGTTATCAGCTGAAATCCCAGCAAAATGGGGCTGTGGATGCAGCGAAATTTACCTTCACCCCGCCGCAAGGCGTCACGGTAGATGATCAACGTAAGTAGAGGCACCTGAGTGAGCAATCTGTCGCTCGATTTTTCGGATAATACTTTTCAACCCCTGGCCGCGCGTATGCGGCCAGAAAATTTAGCACAGTATATCGGCCAGCAACATTTGCTGGCTGTGGGGAAGCCGTTGCCGCGCGCTATCGAAGCCGGGCATCTGCATTCTATGATCCTCTGGGGGCCGCCGGGTACCGGCAAAACAACCCTCGCTGAAGTGATTGCCCGCTATGCGAACGCTGATGTGGAACGTATTTCTGCCGTCACCTCTGGCGTGAAAGAGATTCGCGAGGCGATCGAACGCGCTCGGCAAAACCGCAATGCAGGTCGCCGCACTATTCTTTTTGTTGACGAAGTTCACCGTTTCAACAAAAGCCAGCAGGATGCATTTCTGCCACATATTGAAGACGGCACCATCACTTTTATTGGCGCAACCACTGAAAACCCGTCGTTTGAGCTTAATTCGGCACTGCTTTCCCGTGCCCGTGTCTATCTGTTGAAATCCCTGAGTACAGAGGATATTGAGCAAGTACTAACTCAGGCGATGGAAGACAAAACCCGTGGCTATGGTGGTCAGGATATTGTTCTGCCAGATGAAACACGACGCGCCATTGCTGAACTGGTGAATGGCGACGCGCGCCGGGCGTTAAATACGCTGGAAATGATGGCGGATATGGCCGAAGTCGATGATAGCGGTAAGCGGGTCCTGAAGCCTGAATTACTGACCGAAATCGCCGGTGAACGTAGCGCCCGCTTTGATAACAAAGGCGATCGCTTTTACGATCTGATTTCCGCATTGCATAAGTCGGTACGTGGTAGCGCACCCGATGCGGCGCTCTACTGGTATGCGCGAATTATTACCGCCGGTGGCGATCCGTTATATGTCGCGCGTCGTTGCCTGGCAATTGCTTCCGAAGATGTCGGCAATGCCGACCCACGGGCGATGCAGGTGGCAATTGCGGCCTGGGATTGCTTTACTCGCGTTGGCCCGGCGGAAGGTGAACGCGCCATTGCTCAGGCGATTGTTTACCTGGCCTGCGCGCCAAAAAGCAACGCTGTCTACACTGCGTTTAAAGCCGCGCTGGCCGATGCTCGCGAACGTCCGGATTATGACGTGCCGGTTCATTTGCGTAATGCGCCGACGAAATTAATGAAGGAAATGGGCTACGGGCAGGAATATCGTTACGCTCATGATGAAGCAAACGCTTATGCTGCCGGTGAGGTTTACTTCCCGCCGGAAATAGCACAAACACGCTATTATTTCCCGACAAACAGGGGCCTTGAAGGCAAGATTGGCGAAAAGCTCGCCTGGCTGGCTGAACAGGATCAAAATAGCCCCATAAAACGCTACCGTTAATGTTATCGTTGCGGTAATGTTGTTAATGTATCCCTGTGGTCGCAGGCTGTGGCCACATCTCCCATTTAATTCGATAAGCACAGGATAAGCATGCTCGATCCCAATCTGCTGCGTAATGAGCCAGACGCAGTCGCTGAAAAACTGGCACGCCGGGGCTTTAAGCTGGATGTAGATAAGCTGGGCGCTCTTGAGGAGCGTCGTAAAGTATTGCAGGTCAAAACGGAAAACCTGCAAGCGGAGCGTAACTCCCGATCGAAATCCATTGGCCAGGCGAAAGCGCGCGGGGAAGATATCGAGCCTTTACGTCTGGAAGTGAACAAACTGGGCGAAGAGCTGGATGCAGCAAAAGCCGAGCTGGATGCTTTACAGGCTGAAATTCGCGATATCGCGCTAACCATCCCTAACCTGCCTGCAGATGAAGTGCCGGTAGGTAAAGACGAAAATGACAACGTTGAAGTCAGTCGCTGGGGCACCCCGCGTGAGTTTGACTTTGAAGTTCGTGACCATGTGACGCTGGGTGAAATGCACTCTGGCCTCGACTTTGCAGCCGCAGTTAAGTTGACTGGTTCCCGCTTTGTGGTAATGAAAGGGCAGATTGCTCGCATGCACCGCGCACTGTCGCAGTTTATGCTGGATCTGCATACCGAACAGCATGGCTACAGTGAGAACTATGTTCCGTACCTGGTTAACCAGGACACGCTGTACGGTACGGGTCAGCTGCCGAAATTTGCTGGCGATCTGTTCCATACTCGTCCGCTGGAAGAAGAAGCAGACACCAGTAACTATGCGCTGATCCCAACGGCAGAAGTTCCGCTGACCAACCTGGTACGCGGTGAAATCATCGATGAAGATGATCTGCCAATTAAGATGACCGCCCACACCCCATGTTTCCGTTCTGAAGCTGGTTCATATGGTCGTGACACTCGTGGTCTGATCCGTATGCACCAGTTCGACAAAGTTGAAATGGTGCAGATCGTGCGCCCGGAAGACTCAATGGCGGCGCTGGAAGAGATGACCGGTCATGCGGAAAAAGTCCTGCAGCTGCTGGGCCTGCCGTACCGTAAAATCATCCTTTGTACTGGCGACATGGGCTTTGGCGCTTGCAAAACTTATGACCTGGAAGTATGGATCCCGGCACAGAACACCTACCGCGAGATCTCTTCCTGCTCCAACGTTTGGGATTTCCAGGCACGTCGTATGCAGGCACGTTGCCGCAGCAAGTCGGACAAGAAAACCCGTCTGGTTCATACCCTGAACGGTTCTGGTCTTGCTGTTGGTCGTACGCTTGTTGCAGTAATGGAAAACTATCAGCAGGCTGATGGTCGTATTGAAGTACCAGAAGTTCTGCGTCCGTATATGAATGGACTGGAATATATTGGCTAATACCCAATTTTTCTGAATCTAAAAAGCGCCTGCGGGCGCTTTTTTTGTCTCCCTTTGATACCGAACAATAATTACTCCTCACTTACAAGTAATACTACTTTCGAGTGAAAATCCACCTATCTCTTTGATTTTCAAATTATTCGATGTATACAAGCCTATATAGCGATCTGCTATAGAAATAATTACACAATACGGTTTGTTACTGGAATCAATCGTGAGCAAGCTTGAGTGAGCCATTATGAAAACGAAAATCCCTGATGCGGTATTGGCTGCTGAGGTGAGTCGCCGTGGTTTGGTAAAAACGACAGCGATCGGCGGCCTGGCAATGGCCAGCAGCGCATTAACATTACCTTTTAGTCGGATTGCGCACGCTGTCGATAACGCCATTCCAACAAAATCAGACGAAAAGGTTATCTGGAGCGCCTGTACAGTTAACTGTGGTAGTCGCTGCCCGCTACGTATGCACGTCGTGGACGGTGAAATCAAATATGTTGAAACGGATAATACTGGCGATGACAACTATGACGGCCTGCACCAGGTGCGCGCCTGTCTGCGTGGGCGTTCCATGCGTCGCCGTGTCTACAATCCGGACCGCCTGAAATATCCGATGAAACGAGTCGGGGCGCGCGGTGAAGGCAAATTCGAGCGCATTAGCTGGGAAGAAGCCTACGACATCATCGCGACCAATATGCAGCGCCTGATCAAAGAGTACGGCAACGAATCCATCTATCTGAACTATGGCACCGGTACGCTGGGTGGCACCATGACCCGCTCCTGGCCGCCGGGAAATACCCTGGTCGCGCGCCTGATGAACTGCTGCGGCGGTTATCTGAACCATTATGGCGACTACTCCTCCGCGCAAATTGCGGAAGGTCTGAACTATACCTACGGCGGCTGGGCAGATGGTAACAGCCCGTCGGATATCGAAAACAGTAAACTGGTAGTGCTGTTTGGTAATAACCCTGGCGAAACGCGAATGAGTGGCGGTGGGGTGACTTACTATCTTGAACAGGCGCGCCAGAAATCTAATGCTCGCATGATCATCATCGATCCGCGCTATACCGACACCGGTGCCGGGCGCGAAGATGAGTGGATCCCTATTCGTCCGGGAACAGATGCCGCACTGGTTAACGGTCTGGCGTATGTCATGATCACCGAAAACCTGGTGGATCAGGCATTCCTCGATAAATATTGCGTTGGCTACGACGAGAAAACACTGCCAGCCAGTGCGCCGAAAAATGGTCACTATAAAGCTTATATTCTGGGTGAAGGGCCAGATGGCGTGGCTAAAACGCCGGAATGGGCCTCGCAAATAACCGGTGTTCCGGCAGACAAAATCATCAAACTGGCTCGTGAAATCGGCAGTACCAAACCGGCGTTTATCAGCCAGGGATGGGGCCCGCAGCGTCATGCTAACGGTGAAATCGCAACCCGTGCTATCTCGATGCTGGCGATTCTGACCGGTAACGTTGGTATTAACGGGGGGAACAGCGGCGCGCGCGAAGGTTCATACAGCTTACCGTTTGTCCGTATGCCGACTCTCGAAAACCCGATCCAGACCAGCATTTCTATGTTTATGTGGACCGATGCCATTGAACGTGGCCCGGAAATGACGGCGCTGCGTGATGGTGTGCGCGGGAAAGATAAGCTGGATGTGCCGATCAAAATGATCTGGAACTATGCCGGTAACTGCCTGATTAATCAGCATTCTGAAATCAACCGTACCCATGAAATCCTTCAGGATGATAAGAAGTGCGAGCTGATTGTGGTTATCGACTGCCACATGACCTCATCGGCGAAATATGCTGACATCCTGCTGCCTGACTGCACCGCTTCAGAACAGATGGACTTTGCACTGGATGCATCCTGCGGGAATATGTCTTACGTGATTTTCAACGATCAGGTGATTAAACCGCGCTTTGAATGTAAGACCATCTATGAAATGACCAGCGAACTGGCAAAACGTCTTGGCGTTGAGCAACAGTTTACTGAGGGCCGTACCCAGGAAGAGTGGATGCGGCATCTGTATGCCCAGTCGCGGGAAGCGATTCCTGAACTGCCAACGTTTGAAGAGTTCCGTAAGCAGGGGATTTTTAAAAAGCGCGACCCACAAGGGCATCACGTTGCTTATAAAGCTTTCCGTGAAGATCCGCAGGCAAATCCACTGACCACGCCATCGGGGAAAATTGAGATTTATTCGCAGGCGCTGGCTGACATTGCCGCTACCTGGGAATTGCCAGAAGGTGATGTGATCGATCCACTGCCGATCTATACGCCGGGTTTTGAAAGTTATCAGGATCCGCTGAACAAACAGTATCCGCTGCAGCTTACGGGTTTCCACTATAAATCTCGCGTTCACTCAACTTACGGCAACGTTGATGTGCTGAAAGCAGCTTGCCGTCAGGAAATGTGGATCAACCCGCTTGATGCGCAAAAACGCGGTATCAGCAACGGCGATAAAGTCAGGATCTTTAATGATCGTGGTGAGGTTCATATTGAGGCGAAAGTGACGCCCCGAATGATGCCGGGTGTGGTCGCACTGGGTGAAGGTGCCTGGTATGACCCGGATACAAAACGTGTCGATAAGGGCGGTTGTATTAACGTACTGACCACTCAACGTCCGTCTCCTCTCGCTAAGGGGAATCCGTCACATACAAACCTTGTTCAGGTTGAAAAGGTGTAAGGAGTAACCGATGACAACCCAGTATGGATTTTTTATTGATTCCAGCCGTTGCACCGGTTGCAAAACCTGCGAGCTGGCTTGTAAAGACTACAAAGATTTGACGCCAGAAGTCAGCTTCCGCCGCATTTATGAATATGCTGGTGGCGACTGGCAGGAAGATAACGGTGTCTGGCACCAGAACGTGTTTGCCTACTATCTGTCGATTTCATGTAACCACTGTGAAGATCCGGCTTGTACTAAAGTCTGCCCGAGCGGTGCGATGCATAAACGTGAAGATGGTTTTGTTGTGGTCGATGAAGATGTATGCATTGGCTGCCGTTACTGTCATATGGCTTGCCCGTATGGCGCACCGCAATATAACGAAACGAAAGGCCATATGACCAAATGCGATGGTTGTTATGACCGTGTTGCGGAGGGAAAAAAACCGATCTGCGTAGAGTCCTGCCCGCTACGGGCGCTGGATTTCGGCCCTATCGACGAGCTGCGTAAAAAACATGGCGATCTGGCGGCCGTTGCGCCGTTGCCGCGAGCTCACTTTACCAAACCGAATATTGTGATCAAACCCAATGCCAACAGCCGCCCAACCGGGGATACCACTGGCTATCTGGCAAACCCGAAGGAGGTGTGAGATGGGAAGTGGATGGCATGAATGGCCGCTGATGATCTTCACGGTCTTCGGGCAATGTGTCGCGGGTGGTTTTATCGTTCTGGCTTTGGCGCTGCTCAAAGGCGACCTGCGAGCAGAAGCCCAGCAGCGTGTTATCGCCTGCATGTTGGGTTTATGGGTGCTGATGGGCATTGGCTTTATCTCCTCTATGCTTCATCTTGGTTCACCGATGCGCGCTTTTAACTCGCTCAATCGGGTAGGGGCTTCAGCACTCAGTAACGAAATCGCCAGCGGTTCGATCTTTTTTGCTGTAGGCGGCATCGGCTGGTTGCTGGCAATGCTGAAAAAGCTTTCACCGGCATTGCGTACGCTTTGGCTGGTGGTGACGATGGTTCTTGGCGTAGTCTTTGTCTGGATGATGGTGCGTGTGTATAACAGCATCGATACAGTACCCACCTGGTACAGCATCTGGACACCGATGGGCTTCTTCCTGACGATGTTTATGGGCGGCCCGTTACTGGGTTACCTGTTGCTGAGTCTGGCTGGCGTCGATGGCTGGGCGATGCGTCTGCTGCCAGCCATTTCTGTTCTGGCACTGGTAGTGAGTGGCGTGATGTCAGTGATGCAGGGCGCAGAGCTGGCGACTATTCATAGCTCTGTGCAGCAGGCCGCAGCGCTGGTGCCGGACTATGGTGCGCTGATGTCCTGGCGGATCGTGCTTTTGGCCGTTGCCCTGTGCGTGTGGATTGCACCACAGCTAAAAGGTTATCAGCCTGCGGTTCCGCTACTTTCTGTATCATTCATTCTGCTTCTGGCAGGGGAATTAATCGGTCGTGGCGTATTCTATGGTTTGCATATGACCGTGGGGATGGCTGTCGCAAATTAATCAGTAACAACCGGGGTTTCGGCCCCGGTTCGCTTTTATTTCTGCTTCGTTAACGTGTCATAACTGGTCATCAAGTTACGATAATCAGGAATGTGGTTAGAGAACAACGTCGCCAGTCCTTCAATATCATTACGCCAGTCGCGATGCAGCTCGCACGCCACGCCGAACCATGTCATCAATTGCGCACCAGCTTGCGACATGCGATCCCATGCCGAATGCCGGGTAATTTCATTAAAGGTCCCTGACGCGTCAGTCACGACAAAGACGTCAAACCCTTCTTCAATGGCTGAAAGCGCCGGGAATGCCACGCAAACTTCGGTTACCACACCGGCAATAATTAACTGTTTTTTACCTGTCGCTTTGACAGCTTTTACAAAATCTTCGTTATCCCAGGCGTTAATATTTCCCGGGCGAGCAATGTAAGGTGCATCGGGGAATTGTGCTTTCAGTTCTGGAACTAATGGGCCGTTAGGACCGGTTTCAAAACTGGTGGTAAGAATAGTTGGTAAGTTGAAATACTTAGCCAGGTCACCCAGCGCCAGCACGTTATTTTTAAACTTATCGGGTTCGATATCCCGTACAAGGGAAAGTAAACCAGCCTGGTGATCAACAAGCAAAACGGCAGCATCATTTTTATCAAGACGAACATACGGTTTGGTCATCCTCTTCTCCTTTCGAGAGTCAGTGGTACGTCTAAATCGGTCAGACGCGATGCATTGCTCTGAAAGCATAGACGGGAAATATGAGTTTGCTGTGACCATGAAATTTTTCGACTGAACGAAGCGTATGAAATTTGTGTTAGATCAATAAAAACAATCAGATGAGATTAATAGTCTCTTCAGCATTGGCGTTATGAATGAGTAATATAAATCGATAATACCGCCGCTGCGATATGCGCGTATTTTCACCCATTGACAATGTTTTTGGCGGTGGCATGATGCGCATGAAATTTGAACTTCCTCACGGTTTTAATTCATGTCCACGTATACCCGGCCTGTCATGCTTTTGCTGTCTGGCCTGCTTTTGTTGACTCTGGCGATCGCGGTGTTAAATACACTCGTGCCGCTTTGGCTCGCCCAGGAACACATGTCTACATGGCAGGTAGGCGTTGTCAGCTCATCCTATTTTACCGGCAACCTTGTCGGTACATTGCTGACAGGGTATGTCATTAAACGCATTGGCTTTAACCGCAGCTATTATCTGGCCTCCTTCATTTTTGCCGCTGGCTGTGCCGGCCTTGGCCTGATGATTGGATTCTGGAGTTGGTTGGCGTGGCGTTTTGTCGCTGGCATCGGCTGTGCCATGATTTGGGTGGTTGTTGAGAGTGCGCTGATGTGCAGTGGGACGTCGCGTAACCGCGGGCGGTTGCTTGCTGCGTATATGATGGTTTATTACGTCGGAACGTTTTTAGGCCAGTTACTGGTCAGCAAAGTCTCAACCGAGTTGATGAGTGTATTGCCGTGGGTTACAGGTTTGACGTTGGCAGGAATCTTACCGCTGTTGTTTACGCGTGTCCTGAATCAGCAGACTGAAAACCATGATTCGACGTCAATTACGTCAATGCTAAAACTCCGTCAGGCGCGGCTTGGCGTGAATGGCTGCATTATCTCAGGAATCGTGCTGGGATCTCTATATGGCCTGATGCCGCTGTACCTCAATCACAAAGGGGTGAGCAATGCCAGCATTGGTTTCTGGATGGCGGTACTGGTCAGTGCGGGTATCCTCGGACAATGGCCGATTGGACGTCTGGCGGATAAGTTTGGTCGACTGCTGGTGTTGCGTGTTCAGGTCTTTGTCGTCATTCTCGGCAGTATTGCGATGCTTAGCCAGGCGGCGATGGCCCCAGCGTTATTCATCCTCGGTGCCGCTGGCTTTACGCTATATCCGGTGGCGATGGCCTGGGCTTGTGAGAAAGTTGAACATCATCAACTGGTAGCGATGAACCAGGCCTTATTGTTGAGCTATACCGTGGGAAGTCTGCTTGGCCCGTCATTTACCGCTATGCTAATGCAGAATTTCTCCGATAATTTATTATTTATCATGATCGCCAGCGTATCGTTTATCTATTTGCTGATGCTGCTTCGCAACGCCGGTCATACGCCGAAACCCGTTGCTCACGTGTAAATGAATTCAAGCAGAGTGTGAACTTACTGTTTCACACTCTGCTTTTTTGTGCACAAAAAAGCGGCAACTCAATAAAGTTGCCGCTTTACGGGGAAATTAGAACATGACCTTATGACCGTACTGCTCAAGAATGCCTTTCACGCGTTCCATGGTCTCTTTCTTCGGTGGTTTTACACCGTCGAGCTTGTACTCTTCGCCCATTGCCACCCATTTGTGTTTGCCCAGTTCGTGGTAGGGGAGGAGCTCGATTTTCTCAACGTTGCCCATATCACGGGTAAATTCACCAAGGCGATGCGCTGAATCGTCATCGTCAGACCAGCCTGGGACAACAACATAGCGGATCCACACCTTCACATTTTTGTTCGCCAGATATTTAGCGAACTCCAGCGTGCGGTGGTTGGAAACTCCAACCAGATTTTGGTGGATCTCGTCGTTCATCTGTTTGAGATCGAGCATTACCAGGTCGGTTACTTCCAGCAGTTCATCAATCACCGGATCGTAACGACGAACAAAACCGTTGGTGTCCAGACAGGTATGAATGCCTTCTTTTTTGCAGGCGCGGAACCAGTCACGAACAAACTCAGCTTGTAGGATTGCCTCACCGCCGGATGCGGTAACGCCGCCGCCGGAAGCGTTCATAAAGTGGCGATAGGTCACCACTTCCTTCATCAAATCTTCAACGGTAACTTCTTTACCGCCATGCGTATCCCAGGTGTCGCGGTTATGACAATACAGGCAGCGCATCAGGCAGCCCTGGAAAAAGGTGATAAAGCGAATACCTGGGCCGTCTACGGTTCCACAGGATTCAAAGGAGTGAATGCGACCAATAACTGACATTGCGGTGTTTCTCCAGATGTGGCCCATCTGAGGCCGTGTTGGTGCGCAGCTCGAAGGCTACGTCGAGTCTGTTTTGGCAGTCACCTTAAAGTATAGATAGCTGACAAAAAAGGCTCTCGTGCTAAAAAAGGCCCCACTTTCGTGGAGCCTTTATTGTACGCTTTTTACTGTACGATTTCAGTCAAATCTAATTACATAGATTGAGTGAAGGTACGAGTAATAACGTCCTGCTGCTGTTCTTTAGTCAGCGAGTTGAAACGTACTGCGTAGCCAGATACACGGATGGTCAGCTGCGGATATTTTTCCGGGTTTTCCATCGCGTCGAGCAGCATTTCACGGTTCATCACGTTAACGTTCAGGTGCTGACCACCTTCGATGGATGCTTCGTGGTGGAAGTAACCATCCATCAGACCAGCCAGGTTGGTCTTACGAACTTCGTCGTCTTTACCCAGTGCGTTCGGAACGATAGAGAAGGTGTAGGAGATACCATCTTTAGCGTAAGCAAACG
>OJJB01000120.1_pt1 | contig 18256 bp, 22 predicted proteins | sample 1596161 | NCBI WGS metagenome assembly OJJB01 (sample SAMEA4350107, study PRJEB24818) | metagenome | biome: human; feature: gut; material: faeces | place: Denmark | collected 2013-09 | reverse complement strand
CCATAGGCTTCTGCCCGTGGGAACGGCAGCCAGTGCGCCATCGAACTGACCAGCACCACGCGGCTACCGGAGGTTAACTGCGACTGAAGCGCTTCCAGGCAGTTGATAGGACCCAGATAATTAGTCGCCATCACCCGTTCAACCTTCTCGGCGTCTATCCAGCCCTGGTCGAGATATTCGCAGGTCCCGGCACAGAGAATAACCAGTTCGGGTTTGCAGTCCGCCAACGCCTGGCGACAGGCGTCCCTGTCTGTCATATCGAACAGGCGTACTGTGATGTTGGCATTGGATTGGCGCAGCTGTTCCAGCCTTTCTGGATTGCGACCGCAGGCAATCACCTGACAGCCGTCATCGGCCCATGACTTTGCAAGCCCGGCACCAATCCCGGAGCTTGCACCGGTAATGAGGACAGTCATCATCCGCGCACCCTCCTTTTAACGCCGCGAACGGCCCAGCCCAACAGCGGCAGATGCTCATAAAGCATCTCACCCGCGTCGTAGTAATCTCGCTGGCGAAAAATCTTATCGCCATGCGTCTCTACCATTGAACATCCCGGCAAAGATCGTATTTCTCCGCCAGCAATGCGCGGATGCGACCAGTACATGGTCCACGTCACGGCAAACCGCCCGCTCTCACATAGCGGAGGATCTATGGCAAAACGGCAAGCGTTTACATTTGCCAGGAGGTGCGAAAAATAGCGCTGGATGGCAAACAGCCCGTTATGTTCCCCGAAGGGATCGACAAGTACTGCATGCACGTCGTACAACCCAGCAAGCGCGGGGACGGGCTGGCGATCCAAACTGGCGTAGTAATCCATAAACCTGTCGATAACGGATGGCTGTGCGCGCATAACTCTTACCCTTAAGTGAACCACATGACGTCGCGGCATAATTAAAACTTACACAAACACTTTAATTTGTCCAAGTTTTTGCTGGAGATTTTTTATAAACTCATTTAATTCAATAAATTAAAAATTTAATTTTTTGAGTTAAATTATCCAACAGCCACTAATACAGTGGCCAGTCGACACACACAGGAAAGGTAATCACAGGGGATTAAAGCGGGATCACATCGAGGAAATTAACCTGCTGTTGCCAGAGGTCTATCTGTTTTTTACGCGCTACGGTGAGCTTACCAGACGTCACTAACAACCATTTGCGCTCGGGGAAAATCTCAGGAGCAAGCGTCGCGGGCGGTACGGGAAGCACATCAATGCGATGCCCCTGTCCCGTGCGGCAAAGCGCTTCAAGCCAGATCTCGCAGGGGTCCGTAAGATGCCAGCCGGTAATCAGGTAGTTATCGCCCGGCGCACGCTTATCCCCTTCCAGGCAAAACGAGGTGTAAGAAATAATAATACCATCGAGGATTTCACGCAGCGTCATTATAGCCGGCACATTAGCTGAGACTTGGCTTCGCAGAGGGCGCAAAACCTCACTCACCAATTCAGGGCGAGGATACTCGCGGCCTGCGTCATAAATAAGCTGGCGCAGGGTTTCAATTTTCCCTTCGTTCAGCCGCTGCAGCATACTCTCCTGCAGGGCGAGCCAGTTATTTGTTCGCCTGGCTCCAGGGCGGGCCAGCAGCGGTTTTACCTGGCTTATCGGTACGCCTTTTTTCACCCAATCGAGAATTTTAAGCGCCTGCTGAATATCGTCATCGTTATACAACCGGTGCCCACCATCCGTACGCTGTGGTTTGAGAAGTCCATAACGACGTTGCCAGGCGCGCAACGTCGTGGCGGTTATTCCACAAAGCCGCGCAAATTCACCGATGGAATAGGACATACAGAACACCTGATAACAAAGAATACCCTTAATATACTACGAACTACGTTGGATTAGATAAGTGAAAACTACTTACCTTACGATTGCTAAATACCATACAACCGCCTTCAGGGAGACGTTAAGAAAAAATATCTGAGAATAGTACGAAATTTGTTGATCAATTCTAACTAATTGATATTTCTTAACTATTAACCTTACGGTTTCTTGCAAGCTTTTGTTCCGAACATATTTTTACTTTTTGAAGATTTTCCCCTGCGTTCCGGCATCCGTATCCCGCCAGACATCCTCACCTTTCACCCGACGATCTCCCTGGATAGTATAAATCACCATCCCCTGCTTGAACTGCAGCACACCATCTGATTTTGTGGCATGTACGCTCTTTCCATTGACGATGACTTTGTCATTTTTATCAATACTGATGTTTGCAACCGTAACACCGCTATCACTCAAAGCTAACCACTTACCTGCATAAGGACTGGTTGCTGATGTTGTGGTATCGCTGCTTTCATTAACAAAACCAGCTTTTGCATTTTCATCTTTAGATTTGTTGATATCACAACCCTGCGCTTCAGAGACCTGAGTACAACCAGACTGCTCAAGTTTGTGCCGATAATCTTTATTGATAGCCCATGTAGTGGATGTGAACAGTACAGAAGCTACTGACAGGCAAATAATTACCCTTTTTGTACACATAGTGCGACCTTACGATGATAAGCCCAGATGAGAAGCAGCGCATAGCTGCCCTTCTAAAATCTTAGTCAAGATCGTAGATACCTGTTATAAAAAGAGTGTCACCATTCGATTTTTTGATAAATTTTTAAGCAGTAAGGGGCGATGAGCAAGATAGTTATTCAAATACCGGCTGCTGTTGCTACGGTACAATGTAGAAAACTAATCAAGGCCGAATAGCAACCCTCTTTTATGCGTAAAAAGACGAAAAGATAATGCGATGTTAAAAATGAAAGAAAACAACGTTAATATCAACCGAATTCACTTCCTTTATGAGGCGTTGGCCAAGAGACATGCTTCTCCTGAAGATAAATACCTGGCTATTCTGAATGAAGGATTAAAAGCCTTTGACCTGTCTCTTGGTATTATTAGTCAGATAGAGGGTGAGCATTACTCTCTACTTGCGGTTTCACCAACAAGTGGAGACATTTCAGCTGGTATGGTATTTGAACTGAAAAACACTTATTGTCAACAAGTGGTCAGAGAAAGAAGAATAATAAGCGTTGAACATGCAGGAACACATCCTGACTTTAATTCCCATCCGGTCTATATTGGTATGAGGCTGGAGAGTTATATCTCAGCGCCAATATGGGTGAGGGAAAAATTGTGGGGTACAATTAATTTCTCATCCACTCAGATAAGATCCATATCATTCTCTGAGGATGACTATGAATTCATTAGTTTAATGGCTGAGGGTATTGGTTCGTTAATCGAGATCAATTTATTAATCAGTGAAAATGAAATTGTTATTTCAGCACTACAAAAAAACAATGACATACTCGAATATATTTTTAAAAATTCAACTATCGGGATGGCGCTGGTAGCCTCTTCTGGCCAATGGAAAAAAGTCAACAATTCACTGACCCGTATGCTGGGATATACTGAAGACCATCTGCTTTCTATCAATTTTCAAAATATAACCCACCCCGATGATTTAAGCACTGATTTAAAACAATTAGATGCTCTTTCTCGAGGAGAAATTCCCTTCTACCAACTAGAAAAGAGATATCTGACAGCAACAGGGAATTATATCTGGATACTTCTGAGTGTTTCTTTGGTACGCGAAGATAATGGTGAAGTCAAATATTATATTGCTCAGATACAAAGTATTAATGAGCGTAAAACGATGGAAATTGAGCTCAAAAAGCAAAAGGAAGAATTACACAAAATTAATACTATGCTTGAGCGAATGGCTACTGAAGACAGCCTGACAGAGATTGCGAATCGCCGAAAGTTTATGCGTTGGTTTGAGAATGAAATGACCAGAATTGCGCGAGATCCCGTACCTGTGTCAATTGCCATTGCCGATATCGATTTTTTTAAATCATATAATGATTCCTATGGCCACCAGGAAGGTGACTATGCACTTAAGAATATCGCCAAAGAACTTAGCCATAACCTACGAAGCCAAGATAAGGTCGCACGATTTGGCGGTGAGGAATTTATCATGCTTTTCCCTGAAACGGATGAAAAAGACTGTTTTTTGGCTTGTGAAAGATTAAGGAAAAGCATTGAGAAACTGAGTTCGCTCAGAAGATCGGTCACGATCAGTATTGGTGCAGTGACATACCATCCGAGAGAAGGGAAGCTTATTACCTTTGATGATTTATTGAAAGTGGCAGACACCAAACTCTATGATGCTAAAAGGTCTGGGCGAAATAAGGTAAAATTAGTCAATTTAGCAGACCATCAGGACTAATCTAGTGGTCTTTCTTGCTATCAGTAAGTGTGCTTACTAGGCATGGAGCAGCATTCACAAACTCGCTACAGGAGTATTTTGATGAAGGTAGAACTTAAGAACGTTAATGGAGAAAACCAGCCTATGGAAGTGGCATCTCTAATTATCACACTGAGTAATGGTGAAACAATAGAAATCAGTGAAGAGAAACAAGGCCGCCCCGCGCACCTGTCGGAAGGCATAACCATCTGGGGCGGCCGTATGCCCCAGGAGAACGCTAGCCTTGAAGAACTGAAGGAGTCAACCCGAATGCTGGGGATATACCCGTTGGCAGCTAATACCCTGCATCTTTTTCCATTGAAAAAATAATCTGGTGATGGCGTAAGAACCTGTGCTGCTGTTTCCAAAAGTATAATTAGCACTCAAGGTCCGCTTGGCACAAAGCAGACGCCCATCCTCACGCGAATGCTTTGCCCTTTCCTTATCAACAACCCAATAGCTTGCCCCACAACCATGGTTTTTTTATTAGAATTGTTGCCATATTATAAATCAAAATAAATTGACTTTATTAAATATCTATCAGATATCTATATGGTCACCGTGAATTCTTTCTGCATTTCCTCGGGTTGCGGTCGGAATAAATAAATGCTGCCTTCCATGACAGCATGTGGATATTAACGAACTAGGTGCAGGAAGTGCAGATGTTTTTCATACTGGTCGAGTATGTCATTAATAAGCTGTTCCTGATTCCAGCCCATCACATCATAATTTTGACCACCTTCTTTGAGATAGACCTCAGCGCGATAATATCGATGTTGTTCAGCATGATGCTCATCATTATCCATCGCAGCTAGGGCGAATGTCGGTGAGTTATACCCGCGAAGCCTCACTTCATAAATATAATTCAGCTCGTTGCCCAAATCGACTTCAAGTCGAATACGATCATCGGCAGCGTCACTGATATGGCTTATCGTCCCCTGCTTGTTCAGTTCTTCCTGAACGAGCGTCATGGCGGGTTGGATAACGTCGTCCATAAAGCGTTTCACAAGAGAACGCTTCGGCAGATAAGCTATATTGCGCAACCTTCTCTGCCACGGAATTGGGTTACGTGCAGCCGTCGGAGCAATAGTCGCCATGCTCAGGCTTTCACGCTTAGTCAAATCCCGACGCAGGGCTTTTAACAGTCCGTATATGGATATCAATAAGATAGCTGAGAAGGGTAATGCACTTGCTATTGTCACCGTTTGCAGCGCGCTTAGCCCTCCTGCAAGGAGAAGCGCAATAGCAACAATTCCCATGAGCGAGGCCCAGAAGATTCTCTGCCAGACGGGTGTGTTTGCCACCCCACCTGATGCCAGAGTATCTACAACCATTGCCCCCGAATCAGCAGATGTGACAAAGAAGACAATGACCATCGCCATTGCAATGAATGACAGTACGGAGGAGAACGGGAAATGCTCCAGGAAATTGAACAGGGCCAGAGCAACATCCTGCTGAACGGTATTGGCGAGGTCAGTCGCCCCCTGGTTCATAATAAGATAGATCGCGCTGTTACCAAATACCGTCATCCACATGAGCGTAAAGCCGGCAGGAACAAACAGCACACCGGTGACAAACTCGCGAATGGTTCGGCCGCGGGATACCCGTGCGATGAACATCCCCACAAACGGCGACCATGAAAGCCACCATCCCCAATACAATAATGTCCAGCCTCCCAGCCAGTTGCTCGACTTAGGTTCATACGCGTAAAGGTTGAACGTTTTACTCACCAGTTCTGAAAGATAACCGCCCGTATTTTCCACAAATGACTTCAGCAGAAGCACGGTTGGTCCCAGACACAGGACCAGCGCCAGCAACAACAACGCCAGGCCCAGATTGAGCTCAGACAGGATGCGTATTCCCTTGTCCAGGCCCGACACCACTGAAATCGTCGCTAACCCCGTGATGACCACGATCAGAATGACCTGCACAGTTTCATTAATGGGTATCCCGAAAAGATGGTTCAAACCGGCATTCACCTGCAAAACACCGTAACCCAACGATGTAGCAACGCCAAAGACCGTGCCTATAACAGCGAAAATATCAACCGCATGGCCTACAGGCCCGTATATGCGATCGCCAATAATGGGATAGAGTGCGGAGCGCAGCGTTAAAGGCAAACCGTGACGGTAACTGAAGAACGCCAGAATCAGCGCCACAATGGCATAGATTGCCCATGCGTGCAGGCCCCAGTGGAAGAAGGTCAGACGCATTGCTTCCTTCGCTGCCGCAACGGTCTCTGGAGTGCCGACGGGGGGCGAAAGATAATGCATCACAGGTTCGGCAACGCCAAAGAACATCAGGCCGATCCCCATCCCTGCCGAAAAAAGCATCGCAAACCAGGAGTGGTAGCTGAAATCAGGCTGCGCATGGTCCGGGCCCAGCTTGATATCGCCGTAGCGTGAGAGTCCCAGGAACGTGACACTCAGTAAAATCAGGGCCACAGCCAGGATGTAGAACCAGCTGGCATTCGTGAAGATTTGTTGTTGAAGTAGTTTAAAATTTTTGTCGGCAACATCCGGGAATACGGCGGCAAAGGCGACAAGAAGGAAAATTAACAAAGCAGATGTAAAGAATACTGCTTTGTTAATCTGGCTTTTAGACTTCTTTGGGATTATATCATTTTCACTCATAATCATTTATTCCATTAATTTAAATCCGCATTGGATAAAGGGTACTACCACTCATAGAGTAGCAAAGTTCAACTGACAATGCGGCATTAATCGGAACGCATGGTGCAACGAGGTTCGATACAAATCATCTTATATATTCATATTTTTAAAGGGCTCCTTAGCTAGTCAGCCTTCCACTTCTTGGGGCATTAAATTTGCATAATCTGCATCAGACTTGGGATATACGTTAATTGAAGCAATATTGATTACGAATGACCAGCGTCTGCTTCTGGGCACATAGCAGCCCTTAAGACGGCGGCTCGTCGTCATGGGGAGATCGGAGATTCAAATCCTCTCGTGCCGACCAAAAATCATCTAAGAACCAGCCTGTTACGGCTTTTTTATGTCTGTTTTCTGAGCGGGGGATACTCCGGGGAATAACTGGGGAGAAACACAACCATAACTTTTAAATTTGCCTGGCAGTACAGTGACTGTGTAGTTGATGATGAAAAACCGGGTGTCTGCTGACATCAACAGACCCCGTAATTACACAGCAGTGCATATTGGATACGCTATATCCTTAGCGAGTGGGTAAATTTATAGTCATTACAAAGATGGTTGTCATTAAATCTTTGTGATTGATATCTAATATTTTTAACTAAAATCTTACCAAGATCATAAGTGGTCAAATAACCACCAATTGAGCATAATTATTCTTTCCCATGATGTGTTTCTATCTACATCACCGGGCAGTCATCAAACTCCGCATTGCTGGCATCATTAATGATGTAAGTAATCACCCCGAATATAGCGGGTGCAGAACCGTAACCGTCATCATCTACTGGTAGCGCCTCCCTTCTCCCGCTCTCCAGATTAATCAGATGGGGTTGAGGATGAGTCCGATATCGCTTGATCCTGAACTCCCCGTCGATTGCACATATCAGCAGTGAACCATCGCAGGCAGTAAGTGACGCATCTACCACAAGCAGCGCTCCCTGGAGTATCCCTTCCCTGAAATGTGAACGCGATGCCCGCATGAAGTAAGTCGCTGCTGGCTGGCTGATAAGCTGCTGATCGAGTGAGATCCTCGTTTCAACGTAATCGCTGGCCGGTGAAGGGAACCCCATGGCTATAGTCCTCCGTTTGGATTGAACAGCTGAAAGGTTCGGTTCTCGCCTTCCTGCGTGGAGACATCGCGGAATGTTGTCACATAACATTCAATCCAATCGTTGGCCTGCTTCAGCGTCCAGTGCCAGTTAACCTTACTCAGTTCCTTGACAAACCGCTGTGTGGTGACAGTCTTCCGGCCATTCGGTTCTCGCTGTATCGAAGCATGCCAGGCTATTTCAATATCGCTGCGTCGTGGCATCATTACTCCCTCTCTTGAACACTGGATAAAAACACAGTATAAATACTGTGTATCCAACCAGTAAAGAGGCAATAAGCAATGTTCGTGGAACTCGTTTATGACAAAAGGAATTTTGATGGTCTGCCCGGTGCAAAAGATATCATTCTGGGCGAATTGACTAAGAGGGTTCACCGGGTCTTCCCTGATGCTGATGTCCGGGTGAAACCGATGATGACGTTGCCGGCGATCAATACTGACGCCAGCAAGCATGAGAAGGAGCAGATTAGCCGTACTGTTCAGGAAATGTTTGAAGAAGCAGAGTTCTGGTTAGTGAGTGAGTAAAGTTTTTCAATATCCGCCACAGTTACGTTTTGATTACGCTGTGGCAGATATTCATTTTCGCAAACATTCATTAGTTGGGAACTGGTGGCCAGGCGATGTCCGGTACTTTTGATGTATCAACGCGCATTAACAGCACCCGGTATTTTTTCCATTTAACCAGGTCGGCGGCTTCCTGCTCAGTAGCATAGCCATCATTCACAGCATCCAGTCGCCAGGCAATTTCTGAATCCGCCTGAGCACGCAATTGTGCTTTACGAAACTCATTTTCAGCGATATTTGCAGCTTTCAGTTTGGTTTCATCAGTCACCCAGGCGCTGCCATTCCATTTGTCAAAAGGTGTGGCTGGCGCAAGTGGTGTTGTGTTGTCAGGGTAATCACCGGGGGCTTTCACTTCAATAGGTTGGCCGCTCTCTGTGCTGTAAACCGTTTCGCCGCGGTGGTCATCGACTAACTCCCATTTATCGCCAACACGGATTATCGCTTTTCCTGCTTCATCGGTCGGAGGTTCATCAATATATGCACCAGCAGGTAAGCCAGCAGTTGCCGGAATGAACTCATCAATAAAGCCGATATATTCCCCATCAGGATTTGTCAGATAGCAAACAATCCATCCTGAAGTTTCTGCAAATCCCTGCGCATTAAGCGTGATATATTCTTTCATTATTGCGCTCTCACAATGTAATTAAATGCCACGCTTTTAACGCGGTTCTCAGCAGCAGTTGGAACTTGAGTCGCAGCATTAATATTTAAGTTCCTGTAGGAAATACTCAGTCCTGTTCCACTCTGCCACGAGGTGATGCCAGTACCGGTGTAGGTAATGACGCCCGTCGCTAAATCTGGGTTTCCTGTATAGACGTTCGCGGCACTGCCGATAATGTTTCGGATCGCATCCCCCTGTTCGCTTAAAAGCGCTCGTCCGGTATCAATACCCCTTCCATCATCCCAGCCACGAATTGTTTGCGCACGTAAGTCGGGCAATGCTCCGGACGGGTACGCAAGGGCAAGTTTAGGGTTCGCAACCTTATCAAACGTTGCACCGTTCATTTTCAGAAAGCCGGTCGGCGGTGTTGCCAGCGGCCAGGGAATTGGAGTCCCAACCGGCAATAGCGAACCATTATTAAAACCCAGTAGAATGGGTATCGCCTGTAGAAGTTGGTTATGTACTGATTTATCCAGAACTATCCCCGCAGCTTCCACCACGCTGGCCAGTTCTTCCTGCAACATATCAAAATAATCGTTATCAAGATCTGTGGCCGGGGTTCCTGTCTGGGGGTTACCTGCAGTAAAGCCGTTCTTGCCCGCGCCGAATTTATCTTTCTGCGCAGTAGGTGTGTCAATGCGATGCATAATGTCTCCGGTTACGGATATTTGAATATTACGTAGGTATGGGACGGGCAAAGTTTGTTGATAACGCACTCGGCAACAGTATCGCCCCAGTAACGAATGGGCGTTTCGCAATTGTCTGAGCAGGTCATCCAGGTGGCGTCCGTTGAAGCAGGCATATTTACCTGCCAGTAATAACGCCATTCAGTTGAATAGGTCGCATCCATACACGACGACGTACATTTTGTTATAGCGCGTGATAGTGGCGCCGGGCTTCCCCAGAGCGGCCAGTTGACGAAGATAGAAATCTTCGTTGATTCCTCCGGTAAGATTAACTTTTGCGTCCAGCCGTTGCTGTCGCTGCCGTAACGTCTGTGTGCCTGATGGTATGCATTCATCAGGCAGACCGCAGCACCGCTCCCATCGGTCAATAAGTTCTGTTGTGGTACGCGGATCAAGCGCCTGCATGAGTTCATCAGCACGCTGATGCACCCTGAGCAAAGAAGGCGCTACGCCACTTATTGCAACATCGTCAACTGACCATGCAGGTCCGGGTGGAAGCAGCGCACTCAGTAACTGGACATAATCATCATTACTCACGCCCACGTTATCACCCCCAGTACAGCCAGTTCATTTTTTGCAACTGGCGTATCAACTGTTGGAGAAAGTAGCTTATGGCTGTACTCACCGGCAGCGATAGAAATCGCCTCATTGTACGGGACAGCTCAAGCGTCCCTTCCGGATAGCCGTCACGCAGCAGGAATGAACGAAGCTCGGCCTCAACTGCGGCGCGTATTTCAGGAGTATCCGGGTTCAGGTCAATGGTGTAGTTGACCGTTTTTGGCGTCCCCTTAAATACATAGAGGTCTGAACCCGCTACGGGCGCCAACGGTTCAATATGTGCCTGAGCCGCAGCAACTGTTGCATCATCAAGAATCGGGTTAATCAGGTCGCTACTGGCAATCATAACGCCGACCGTTCCCGTCCCCATCCAGTGCCGGTAAGTCCACGCGCGTGTTACGCCGGGCACTTCTTTTGCCCAGACAACATAATCTCCGTCAGCGCCGCCTTGCGGGGTCCAGTAGTAGCGTTCCAGGACACGGGCACGCCAGACATCAAGGTCTTCAATATCAAAACCGCCAGTGACCGTATCGGCCATGCCGCCGGAAGGAAGTCCATTAACCGGCGTAACCAGTGAGAGCGCCTCACCATCATCCATATTTCCGGTTATACCTGTCATGCTGCAGACAACGGGTACACGAAGCACGCCACCGGCACTTGTTGCGTCTGCCTGAACGATGTACTGGACGAGATCGTCACGCTGAATTACCGAGCCGGCGCTCACCTTCAGCCCGTTCGTTACGCCATCCCAGCGCATAAAACCTGATGCGGCCACGGCATCTTTTCTCGGGCATCGCTTCATAGCAGCATGCCGATAAAGCCATGACTCATCGCACAGGTCAGGCAGCATATTCATCGCCAGATAATCGATATAGCCATAAACCGTATGCAGCGCCCCGGCATAAACCTTGGCCCTGACATCTTCATCCATGCGGCGAAGCTCATCATTGATGTCAAGGCGTGCAAAAAGGTCTGTGCGGATCATGCTGATGTTTTCGGCCAATGTTGGCCGCTGAAATTCACTGTCCGCCATTGGTGATTACACTCCACAGATCGTTAAAAGAAATCGTTACCGGACCATCCCGTCGCCAGAGAACAATCTTATTCCCCAGTTCATTAATACCGGTTCGCTGGATATCAATGTCGATACGAGATACCACACCGTCATCCAGCATCCATTGAAGAGCTTCACGCAGATAGTTGCGCACGGTATTCACCAGGGCGTTCGTGAGCTTGCTCCGCTGGAGTAGCCACAATTTCGAACCATAACGGTCGTTCGCGACAACCGGCCAGGTATCGCCCCACCATCCCATCGGAACATCAGCGTTATCATCAGGATCGGCGCGGCGGTGGGTGAATAAAGAAATCACTACAGCGCGGGTGAGCGGATCAAGCTGAGAACCGGCGCTTACCCGTTTCCCATTTACCGTAAGCCAGAGTTCCATCACACCCCCATTTGTTTATCAGGTGTATCGGTGTTATTGCCCTGCCCGTTTTCTCTGTGTTTATGCCCGTTATAAGCAACACGCATCGCCGACATTGTCAGGCCAGAAGTATCACAGAGGTCTTTGATCTGGCCCGTTGACTCAATATCCATTTCAAAGCGGGCTTTAGGCGCGTTTTTAAACGTAATCACCTTGCCACCACCATCAACAACAATCCCGGCGCGTGTCAGCGTGACTGACTGCCCTGGTCATCGTAGAGAGCAACCTCCCCCGTTTTGAGCCCCTTCATGCGATAGCGACGATCAGACACGGTGATCGCAACGGCGTGAGAACGGTCACCATCAGGAAACAAAACAACAGCCTCAGCCCCCGCTTGTGCACGAGAAGTGAAGCCATAGGGTTCAAGGTGCTCAATACCCGCCTTTTGCTGCCCAGCCAGTAACTCAACATCTATCATCTGGCACTTGGAAGCTGCGTTGATACTCTTCACAACAGCGCGTCCAATGAGTCCCAGAACCTGTCTCTGAAGGCTTTGCATTACTCCCATTAGAACGGGTCCTCTTTGACTTTGCGTTTTTTAGCACGCTTCTGACTGCTCTCTTCGGGCTCAGGAAGATAGGCATCCGGCGGCCCGACGCGTAACTCTGTCAGGGTGCCGTTATTGTCTTTAGTGAATGAGACTTCAGAGATGAGGAGTTCGCGGCTGTTGAAGCCGCAGATCGGATCGAAAACAATAACCCGCTGGTTTGGCTGCCACAGAGAACCATCCCCCTGTCGCCAGCCCCACACCGTGTACGTGGCTTCATCGGTACGTGCAGCGCGTTGTCGCGCCTCGAATTCGGCGCGCGCAATGCAACTGGCGCCAGTGGACTGCCCTGTTTGTTGTACTGCCATAGGGCGGTAACGGCCAATTGAGGCATCTGTTGTTTTTGCACGAAGAGCCGTCGTGGTAGCAGCACCAAAATCATCATCATTTCCGGCGCGCTGACCAGAAACCTGATAAGTGGAAAAACGTTCACGAATACTTTTTTCGGTATCACAGGAAATAACGTTTTTTCCCAGCACCAGAGCTGTATGAGCGCGCGTGGTACCAATGCCGCCGATTACCAGCCTTCCACGCGGATCGTCGTAGGCCAGCGCCTGCTGCTGTCCAAGCATCTTGTTCAGGACTTCAATAACCGTTTCACCGTGGTCGGGTTGCACGCCGAGAATAACACCACCCGGCGCGCCAGCGTTTATCACCGCAATGCCAAAAGGTCTGGCAAGCGCCGAGGCAACCTGAACGAGTGATTGCCCATTGAATTGAGTCGGCTCAGCAGCACAATCAATCAGATCGGCGGTCAGACTACGCCCGCTAATTCCGACACTAATTGATCGCGCATCATAGCGAACCGGCGTTGCTTCAACCCAACCGGTAACCACCAGGTCAGCACCGATTAGAACTTCAACCTTGTCGCCGTTTTTAACCCTGGGCTGAAGTGACGCAACACCATCACCACCGGGCCACTGGCGGGTAATCTCTACACTAAAATCTCGGGCCAAACGCTCAATCCCGCAACCAATACGAATTGACGTCCAGCCCCCCCACTCACGACCGTTAACACGGAGAGTCACGTTATCGTTCATCGTACAGGAACCCTCAGCGGAGCTACCGGCACAAAGCCCGGGTGAGCCACAGCATTGCGCCTGACAATGTCAGACTCCCGTGAAGCGTTATCGAACCAGGCTGCCGCCAGAACCAGTGCAGGAGTTACCTCATCAGGCGTTCTGATAACGGTCTTTTGGGTCTGTATCAGGCGGTGTTTTATGTCGTTGTTAAGATCAGACTTCACACTGCGCAAAGCGAGAAACAAACGATCATCGGTCGTGCGGGATAGTTCTTTATCAATAGCAGTATTCAGCGTGTCACGGATATCGACCAGATCATCCCATGCAGGCACGTCGACAACTGTCGCTTCATCAGGAGCATTATTCAGCTCAGGATGAGTAACAGAAGGCCAGCCAGTGGACTGCTGGCTTTGCTCGCTTGTCGTGACAACTGGAGCAGGTAACGTCGTGACAGCATAAGCCGCTTCGCTTATTGCTGTTGTGCGAACCGCGCTGGCAACATAATTACTTTGCTGTTTCTGGCTCTGCGTCGTCTTGCTGTCCGTTTTCCATACGCCACGCGGTGCCAGATCACTCCCCATGGAGATACCTGAAAAGTTTTTAATCATTGTGAACAGGTCGCTGGCATTACCAGAGAGCCGATTCCCCGAACGCCACATTGCCTGCAGCTGGTCAACGAAGCCCTTGCCTGAAGATGGCGGCGGGAGCAGAACAGAGATATCCCCCTGCATTAGCCGTGCGGCGGCGGAAATACCAGAATCGACCATCGCCATTTTGTCAGAGACATAGCCGAGCATGTCTGTTGCACTGTCGATCACGCCGTTCTGTACAAAATCAGGCATTCCGTCCATGCCAAACTGGTCAAAGTTATCGCTGATGCAGTCATCAAGAGCAGAGCAGGAAGAAACCAGCGTGTTAGCCGTCGCGGTACCTGATGTCGGATAAGTAAGTTCACCAGCCTCAACGAAACGAAGATCAAAGCGCACCATGCGCCCTTCACTGCTCGATGAACTCACGTTAATTTCGCCATCGACGCAAACGCTCATCTCGCCATATGCTGGATGGATAAGGGTCCCCGGCCCCGGCTTATTGAGAGCCTCAATCAGTCTGTCACGTTGCTCGTAGCAGTCATCCCCGATGACATAGGCAGAAAATTTAGGTCGGGATGTCGCTTTACCGAGATCTTCGGTATAGGGCTTGTCTCGGTTAACAAATTCGTGTGTTTCGACGCGCCGCCCAGCGGTTAGACTCTCGTCTTCAGTTTTGAACGGAACGCCACGAAACGATGCATCCACCAGCCGATCTTTCCACGCCATATAAACTCCGGGCATAAAAAAACCCGCCGCAGCGGGATTTATTTGAATGTAGAGGAAATCATGAAGGTTTTACTATCTTACAGTTAATCCATTTTATCCCAGACTCACCGTTTTTATTAACACCAGCCCTTACCTCCCCCTTCTTTAATATATCAACAAAAAAATGTCCGCTTGGCATTTTAAAGATATAACTCATACCGATAACTTCATCAGACATAAAATTATCATCAGGTGACATGGTGACAATTGATGTTATTTGGGCAGGGGTTTCTCCTGAGTCTTTAAAAACAAAAGCTCCAACTGACTTATTAATATCATAGGAGACATTCGAAACTACAATTTTCCCACTAGCCGACTTGATCGGGCAATCAATATCAATTGATGCGTTTATCTCACCATTTCCATCAGCTGCAGTTTTAGTCTCATTAACAAATGAGGAGGCAAGACCATCTTTCGCAATTGCTAAGTGCGGCAAAGCCATCAGCAGCCCAACAGCTAATAAATTGTATTTCATTTCCATTCCCTGTTTTGAGTGCTTACATTCACGCTAACCATCATACAAATGGCTCTATTGGTCAAGCATGATCACCCACCCATTCCAATTCTCCCAATTCTTGTGTAACCAACATCATGGTTTACATCGATGCCAGAAGACTTTGTGCCAGTAACATTCATTCCGGCTGGAGCATTCTTAAAGTCTACAGTCACTGTTGCTTCTGGCTTGCTGTGGATTTTATTTATGCTGTATTGATTATATTCTTGGTATGGTGTGCCTGAACCATACATCCCATACCCACCAGCGCCATAAGGCGAAGCATTCATACTGACGCTGGCATCGCTAGCGCCATCAGTGAACCATTCAATGATCGGCTTTAATTTTTCCCACATGTCCTGGAACCACTTCACGACAGGACCCCAGTTATTAATAATCAGACCTAAGGGAGTCCAGCCGAACACGGTTTTAAAAAGCTCCCAACCAGTAGCGAAGTAAGGCGATATTGCTTCCCACATGTTTTTAAAGAATGGGCCGACAACATCCCAGTTCGCAATTAATAACCCTGCTGCAAGTGCAATACCTCGGATAATTAAACCTATTGGCGAAGCGCTAGCGACGAACGACATAACTTTCAGAGCCATACTAACTCCCGCCACTGCGACGCGAAGCGCCACAAAGCCAGCAGCAGCGCCAAGCAACGCACGAACCATGGCTGGGTTTCGTGATACAAAATCCGTTGATTTCTGAATAAGAGGCATTAGCCCAGAAGCGCTAGCATTAATCTGTGGTAATAGCGCATTACCAAGCGCCACACCAGCATGTGTAGCCTGATTTCGTAAGAGTTGTAACTGGTTTGCTGTTGTTGCCGCACGAGCTTCATACTCTTTTTGCATTGAGCCGGTATACTGCGACGCGTCTCCAACCATATTGAAGTTTTTCTTCAGTAGGTCGAGGTTCGTTAGCAGCGGTGCAATTGCGCCAATAGACTCCTTGCCAAAGAGCGCGTTCAGTGCTTTCGGCTGCCTGGCCTTATCCAGTTTCGAAATACTTTCGAGAACCTTCAGCATTGTGCCCTGGGCGTCTTTTTGCATATCAGCGGCGAGCTTCTTGGAGTTAAACCCAAGGAACTGGAATGCTTCCTGCTGCTGCTTTGAGCCACCAGTAATTGCCAGCATGAAGTTCTTAATACCTGTAGCTGCAACTTCCTGCTCAACTCCGACACCAGCTAAGGTTGCCCCTAACGCTGCAATTTGACCTGAAGCAATACCGGCAACCGCGCCAAGTGGCCCAATACGGGTGACGATGTCAGATATTTGCTGAGCATTAGCTGCGCCATTGTTCGACAAGTAGTTAATTTTATCCGCAAGAGAAACAACTTCCTGTTGAGTCATCTTAAATGACGTTCTCCACTTCGCCATCATGTCGCCAGATTGATCCGCAGACTGGTCAAAGGCGACCCCCATTTTCAGGGCGTCCTCAGCAAATTGCTTCAAATCTTCTCGCGCGATACCAGCCTGTCCGCCGGCCGCCACCAATTTTGCAATATCGTTCGCGGCCATTGGCAGGCGATCCGACATTTTTAAGATGTCTTCCCCCATTTCAGCAAACTGCTTTGGTGTATCAAAATCGACAACTTTGCGAACATCAGCCATCTGCGATTCAAAATCAATAGCAGCTTTCGCGCCTGCAATAAATGGGGCGGCAAATGCGCCGCCACCAATCAGATCACCAACAGAAAAATCACCCAAGCCGCTGGAATTAATGCCCTTCTGAAAACCTTTAATTTTCTTCTGCATTGAAGACAACGCAGGAGAGAGTTTGTCTACCCCAGTAATAAGGGCTTTCAGTTCAAATTCAGCCATTTTTATTTTCCTGAATTATGCGATTGGCCTGTTCTGCAAATAAGCCGAGCACTGAAAAGGGTTCGTCGAGCATTTCAAGGGGATTGATGCGCCAATATTTGGCGCAATCAAAATAATGATTCAGGAGTTGTCCTGCGCTGAGTTCCCGAGGAAAAAACCCACAATCTCCCAACTGATAGTATTCAGATCGGAAGGTTGCATTTCATCAACTGAACTTGGTGGAACACCGGCCAGCCGTGAAATGTATTTGGCAATTACACCTGCATCCATTTTCACACCAGCATCACCACTTGCTGTATATGGGAAGCCGAGCTCACGAACATCCTTTCCCGTCGGCTCGCGCAGTTCCAGCACATGGAGCTCATCACCATGAGCACGAACTGATTTACTGAGTTTAATTTCTTTCATTATTGGTAATCCCCTTCTTCACCGTGGAATTCAAGATCTGCCGTACCTTCTTCGGCGTTGTGGTTTGCCTCACCGTGTAGCCAGGCAGACGACAAGACATAAACCTGATCATTTGCCAGTTCGGCGGTAATAGTCATCTGGTCCGAGGTAGTGACCTTGTTGACCGGAAAATCTTTCGGCACTTTGAAGGTGCCTTTGATATACGGCGATCGGTGCGTTTCTTTACGATCTACCGAACCATCAAGGCCAATAACATCATCATTGACCTTAGTGTTCATCGGCACCTCAATACCGCCGGTCATGGATAATTGCTGACCATCAATTTTGAAATAACAAGTACCTGCAATGCGCGGCATTATGCGGACTCCTCTTGATACTGAAGGCGGAACTGGTTAACGACCGCAAACACGCGCAGCTGGTTAACGTAATCAGGCGGGAACAGTGTATTGATGCGGTTCGGGTCGGTCGCGTCGCGTTCAACCTTCAGGTATTGCTTGAACAGGTCGTAATTTTCAACGATCCCGGCGCGTTCCATTTGGCGATAGGTTGCCAGAAGCTCACCTTTGATTACCGCCGGAGTAACAATCGCCTGGCCGGGGCCAAAACGGGTACCGTCGTTTGCCAGTTTATGGCGCCCATATTTAC